>R15__coassemble_343_pt1 | contig 69358 bp, 60 predicted proteins | sample R15__metabat2_low_PE_004 | metagenome-assembled genome bin R15 | reverse complement strand
GCATTGCTCACCTCACACTCATCTCAATTGAGTTTTGGCGGGATTTGAACCCGTGAGGGCTCGCGCGGGAGACTAGCTTAAGCCGCTGATGTGGCTTCAGCCCGCGCGAGGCGTGAGCGCATTAGCGCGAGCGGGGCAGACGCGTGAAGCGCGGATGCGCAAATCCCGCTAGCCCGACTGAGGAGGATGCCCGAGCATTTATGCTCGAGGCATCTGACGAAGGAAGGGTGTGCAATTTTTGCATAGCAAAAATTGCTAAGGCCCGACTGAGTTAGTTGTTTACTGCAGTTGTGTGGCAGGTAGGAAGGGTGTGCAATTTTTGCATAGCAAAAATTGCTAAGGCCTGACTGAGATTCGTGCGTAATCTGAACCCCATACCCATCGAACTGGGGGTTCTAATTAAAATTGCGATACATTGAAAGCGTTCAGGCTATTTAGATCGCTTTTAACTATTCTCAAACGTAACGAATCGGTAACGTTTTGGGTGATTATGAGTTAATATTGATAATTAGATTGAACGCATGTGAAGGGCGAGGGACGAAATGAGTGAATTTGAATTGAGCCAGCAACCATTGACGCCAGAATCTGATCCTTTTTCGACGTCGCAGATTTCCGCCGTCACTCGCGAAGAGCTTAATGCGCCTGTGAAACTGCGCGGTTTGGACGCTGACGATCTTGCTGCGATCGAAGCTTTGCCAGCCGCTAGTGCGTTGCTTATTGCTCGAATTGGCCCAAATGCGGGAGCCCGGTTTTTGCTGAATTCAGATACAACTACGGCTGGCCGCAGCCCGAAATCCGATATTTTCCTTGACGACGTTACTGTTTCTCGGGCGCACGCGGAATTCGAGCGTGAAGGAGCCACTTTCATGGTTCGTGATCTTGGATCACTCAATGGCACCTACGTTAACGGCGAGATTGTGGATACAGCTCCGCTCAAACACCACGACGAAGTGCGCATCGGCAAGTACCGGTTTACCTTCTTCGCCTCGGCTCAGGTGGCGTAGCGTGGCATCGGAAAGATTTTTATCAGCTGCTCTCGCGCGCACAAATATCCAGCAAGAGCAGCTTGAAGAAGCAGTAGAGAGCCGCCGGTGGCCCCATGATGTGGCGCACGATGCCACGCTTAAAATTGGCGAAGTGAGGGCGATGCTCAGCGCCGAGTTTCCTTTCTTGGCTGCTTCTAAAATTAGGCATTTCGAAAACGAAGGGCTGATTTTTCCGCAGCGCACGCCCTCAAACCAGCGCCTATTTTCGCTTGCTGATGTGGAGCGGCTGCGTTTTATTTTGATAGAGCAGCGCGACCGCTATACTCATTTGGCCCAGATTAAAGAGATGCTGCGCCAGCTTGATAATGGGGAAGTCACGCAGGAGCATCCTGCAGCGATGCGAGCTGTTGCTAGTGGTGAGCGCGTTGCAATACGGCCTGGCACTCGCCTCACAAAGGGTGAGCTTGCTCAACTCGTGGGAGTTCCAGTAGCCGTAATTGAAGAATATATTAGCGCTGGCTTGCTCGTGCAAGATCCGCGCGGGCGGCTCACGGCTCAGGCAGTTGATATTGCTAAATATGCACAAATGCTGCAGGATGCAGGAGTGGATCTGCGCTTGTTGCGTTCAGTGCACAATTCGGCGCACGCGCATGCGGTTGCCGTGATGAATATGCTCGCTGTGGAGCGCTCTCGTAAGACGCCGCTTGCCCAAGAGCGCGTGGCGGCCGGCGCAAGTGAGATAGCTTCCTTGCTTACGCACTATTATCGAGCTTTAATTTTGGAAAGTGTGGACGTGGAGCTGCGCTAATTTAGCTTGGCGCACTTATATCGCCTGATTTGGCGTATTTTCGCTGTTTATTTAAGGGATAGCTGAAACTAGCGAGTAAAAGATACTGCAATTTTCCGCCATTTAGATTCAAATACCTAAAATTAACTTTAAGGCTCGCAGTGCGACACGCTGAATACAATTAAATGATGTCGTTGTATTTTCTCCTAAAGCGCTCTAGGCTTAGCTATAGACTTCGAAATGGGAAGGCACGAAATGATGAGACCAACCACGCATGGGGAACATCCAGGCCATGAGCAGCAGCTACTTTTTGACGACGGTTTGCCAGAAGTTGGAGAAGATCTTGGCTATCGCGGGCCAGCTGTATGCCGTGCAGTTGGGATCACCTACCGGCAGCTTGATTACTGGGATCGCACTGGCTTAGTAGGGCCTACCGTGCGTACTGCGCGTGGATCTGGCACCCAAAGGCTATATTCTTTCCGCGATATCTTGGTGCTCAAAGTGGTAAAGCGCCTGCTCGATACTGGAGTGTCGCTACAGCAGATTCGCGCCGCCGTCTCTCGCCTTGAAGATTTTGGTGTGGATGATCTCACTGGTATCACGCTGATGAGCGACGGCGCCTCGGTGTATTTGTGTACCTCTAATGATGAAGTGATTGATTTAATCAATGGGGGCCAGGGAGTATTTGGTATCGCGCTTGGAAAGGTTTGGCGTGAGGTGGAAGGCTCACTCACCCAATTGCCGGTGGAACGCCAGGATTCTATAGCGGATCAAATGGTGGATGAGCTAGCAGCTCGCCGCGCTCAAAAGCGAGCTGCCCGCGCATAACGAGCAGACTAAGCTTCGATATCCTTTCGGTGATTAAGCCGCTTTCGTAAGCTGGTTTTTATCCGCTTGAACCAAGGCGTAAAAAGCACCACGGCTTTCAATGAGTTCGGCATATGTGCCTTGTTCGACTATTTGGCCCTGATCTAGCACCACGATTTTATCTGCATTAGTGACGGTGCTGAGGCGGTGTGCGATCACTAGGGTAGTGCGATGAGCGCTGAGCTTATCAAAGGCCGCTTGCACTGCACGCTCTGTTTCGTTGTCGAGCGCAGAGGTGGCTTCATCTAGAATAAGTATCTGCGGATTTTTCAAAATTGTGCGCGCAATAGCTAAGCGTTGCTGCTCGCCTCCCGAAAAGCGATAGCCGCGTTCGCCTACCATGGTATCGAGCCCTTCAGGCAATCCGCGCACAAAGGAAGCAGCTTGGGCTGCTTCGAGTGCTTGCCACAGTTCATTTTCGCTCGCGTTAGGCTTAGCCAACATCAGATTTACTCGAATCGTATCGTGGAGGAGATAGCTCTCCTGGCTAATCACTCCAATTCTTGCAGTGCGCTCGGCGGAGTTCACATCTCTAAGATCAACGCCGTCTACCAGCACCTCACCTTTTGATGGATCCATAAGCCGTGCCAAGAGCCCAGCGAGCGTTGATTTGCCCGAACCGGTGTGCCCCACCACTGCGACGGTGGCACCCGGCGCTATTTCAAGATTGAAATCCTCAAACACCGGGGCTTCTGCCTCGGGATATGAATAACTCACGTGGTTAAACGTGACGGCACCGCCAGCCGGCGCATCTCCGTCACCACTATCGTTCGTAGCGTGTGGCAGCGCAATAGGGTGAGTGGGTTCAGGCACTTCCGGCACCAAATCGAGGTATTCAAAGATCCTGGAGAATAGCGCCATTGAGCTGATCCACTGCGCGCCTACGTCAAGCAACCCCATGATCGGGCGGAATACTTGAGTTTGCAGCGTGGTGAAAGCCAATAGCGTGCCGATCGAGATAGTTTCAGATGAAATTGCAAGCCCAGCAATGAGGTAGACAGCTGCTGGAATAATAGCGAAAATGATGCGCATCGTGGCCATTCGCCAGCGGCCGGCAAGCTCGGATTTGAGTGCAAGATTAATGAGCGACTCCGAAATGTCGCTAAATTCACGCACGTTGCGATCGTGCGTGCCAAGCGTTTGGGAGAGCCGAATACCTGAAACCGATATCGTCTCAGAAATGTGTGCTTGCATCGAAGCGAGCGCGCGTTGGCGTTGGTTGGTGAGTTCCCTGCGGGTTTGGGCAACTTTACGAGTGAGAATCACAGCAGGCGGCAGGATCACGAGTGAAAGCGCAGAGAGCGCGGGGGAGAGAGCTAGCATAGCGATCACTGTGGCGATGGCTGTGGTGAGGTTGATGGCAATAGCGCTTGCAGTAGTGGTGAGCACGCCTTGCATCCCTGAGACGTCATTAATTAGGCGTGATTGCACATCGCCGGTGCGGGTGCGCGTGAAAAAGTTTATCGATTGGTGCGAGAGGTTTATGTATACCTTTTCGCGCACAGTATGCATTACTCGCTGGCCCACTTGGGCAGCTTTCCATGATTGAATCACTCCCAACCCCTGAGATATTACTGTGATCGCCACAAGGCCGCCCACAAGCGCCAAAAGTAGTGGCACATTTTGCTGTGGGATTGCTTTATCTATGATGTCACGCACTATAAATGGCTGGGCGATAGAGAGTATTGATGTGGCCACAATTATCAGCGTGACGGCGATAAGTGCAAGCTTGTGTGGTGCGAACAGTGCCAACAGCCGCTTTTTGTCTACTGGATACTCTTTGATGCGTTGGGAATTTGCGGCCGTTTCTTCATTGTTCGGGATATTTCCGTTTCGTGGTGATCGAGATCGTAAGGTAGTAAAATCTTCGTATTCCATAATTCCTCCTAAAAGCATGATTTAGGCGAGGACATTCAATATAGTGAAGTTACTTCACAATCTATATAAGGTGGGGAACTCGGAGATTATTCCCGCATTTGTGAGGAGAGTTGTGATGAACAGCCAAAATATAGAAGCTCGAGCCCAAAGCGCCCAAATGCCTATAAGCAGCGATGCCGCAATCGCCAGCGCAAGCATCGTGCGCGCAGGGGAACTGCTAGAGGCTATACGCGCCGTGAATAGGCGAGTGCGCAGAGCTGGCCACAGCTATCAAGAGGGCATTCCGGATCATCAAGTGCGGGCGCTGCGCGTGATTGGCCACGAAGCAATTCGGCCAGCCCGGCTTGCGCAGCGGTTACATGTGACGCCAAGAGCGGTGACGGATGTGGTGGATGCGCTGGTGAAGAGCGGATTAGCCCAGCGCGCGGCAGATCCATCTGATGGGCGCGCGCAAATAATTTCCATTACTAGCCAAGGCCGTGACGCCGTGATCCGCGCTCACCAACAGCGTGTGGTTGCTGCAGAAGACATTTTTAGCGCGCTCTCGGAGGAGGAGCAGGTACAGCTTCAAGAGCTCCTTGATAAGGTGCTCCAGCGCGATAGCGATAGTGCAGCTTCTACTAATCTGACATAATATACATTATCGGATTGAAATATTTGGACAACGAATTAGTTTTATATAAAACTCCACGCTTATATGAACATGCGATGAGTAACTAATCGATATGCTCGATAAAGCGGAACAATTGCAGGCGGCTTCGCGTTATGCAATCAGATCTTTTACAATGGTGAGGCGAAAACGAAAGGAATCATTGTGGAACGCTCACTTCGCGGCATGAAAATCGGTGCGAACTCACTCGAATCAGACGAAGGCGTGGCATTTGTGGACCGCCGCAACGTCACCTATAGGTGCGAATCTGGCCACGAGTTTGAAGTGCCACTAGCGTTTGACGCAGAAGCCCCAGCCACTTGGGAATGCAAATGCTCTCAAGAAGCACACATCGTGGGCACTGCCGGCGAAGATGAAGAGAAAGCAATTAAACCAGTGCGCACCCATTGGGATATGCTCCTTGAGCGCCGCAGCGAAAAAGAACTCCAAGGCTTACTTAACGAGCGCCTCGAATTGCTGCGTGCGGGCAAACTCTACAAACGAATGCACTAATTCATTGATTTTTACGGCGCCGATATCCATTGAGCGCAATTAAAGCGCTAAGCGCTAAGCAAATATAAGTGACGCCGAGGCGCTGTGAATAACTGGCGGCAGCCGGCGTCACATGATCGTAAAGAGATATCATTACCACCCGAGCATCACGCTCGAATAGCTTAGTTTGATACAGCACATCTCCTTGAGCCGTCACCACTCCAGAGGTGCCCATAGTCGATACCTGAATTGCTGTACGCCCATTTTCAATAGCGCGGAATCGCGTGATATCAAATTGCTGAAAAGCCTCTTGAGAATACCCAAAATTTACGTTACTAGTAGGCACAATGAGCAGTTCAGCAATGCCTTGCCCATCTTTTCTAGCCACGCCTGCCGATACAATCTGGCCATAGGCCACCTCAAAGCAGATCGGAACGGCCACGCGCAGCTCCCGCTCCGCTGCCTCCCCCCTCTGAATCTTTACGCTCAGCTGAGCAGGCGCATCGCCCGGAATCATATCAATTGAAATTTGTTCAAGGCGATTTGAAATATTTCCCAGCAGCGATCGCAGCGGAATATATTCCCCAAACGGCACTGGCCGCTGCTTCGAATAAGTATCGCTCTCCCCTGGCAAAACGCCATCTGGATATTGCACTACGTAATCGTTAGTGCGCAGCCACGTGCCCTCACGCTGAAAATATCGCTGCGTGCCAAGCAGCAATGGAACCTCGGATTCTCTAGCCAAGCCAAGAATTGCAGCCCGGGATTCACTATCCTCGCGATAATCCCGCTCAGAAGTGGATTCTGGCAAAATCACTAAATCAGGCTGATCGGTGAGCACAGCTGCAACGGCAGCCACATGATTTCGCGTGGTGACGATGCTCCAATCTTCGCGTGGCACACTTCCAATAGCAGGAGCATTTCCCTGTACCACAGCAACCCTGAGCTCACCTGACGGCACTTTAGGAAGCCCCAGAGGCGTGAGGGCAGTAGCGAGGGTTACAACCGCACACGTGATAGCGGCCGCTGTAGCCCTTAACGGGTGCAGCCCCAGCAAATTCATAACTACCAACGCGCCACTCAGTGCGCATATCACTGCCGCAGCCCCCACGAGCTCCGACCCGCCAAGTGCAGCAAGACGCACAAAAGGCGAATCAAGTAGTTGATAGCCCAGCAAACCCCAAGGCAAACCACCAAAAGGCAGGTAACTGCGCAAATCTTCAAGGCCGGCCCAAGCCGCAGCCGAGGCAATTAATGCTAGCGCCGTCGCAAAAAAGCTACGCCGCCGCTCCGCCCAACGCCACAAACCAGCCCAAATCACAGCCGTCACGCCAAAGAAGAGCGCCTCCAAAGCAGCCAAAGCCGCCCTGGCTGCTATCAATCCAGAAGCTACTTGTGCCCAATCGAAGTGAAGATAAAAATACAGAAAACCAATGGCGAATCCCCACCCGAACGCTCTAAGCCACCGGGCACGGCGCACCACAGCCCAAAAGCAAGCCAGCCCTAAGATCACGGCAAACCACCAGTGCCGTGGTGCAGCCCCAGCGGCGAGCCCAAAGCCGCCCACTAGCAGCAATACAAAGCTCACCGGCAAAGGATATGTGCCTATACGTTGCCTGCGCATCGCACTTCACCTCGCTTCTTTAAATCCAATCCCAGCGGCGCACTAGAGCCACTGCCTGCGCCGCTCGCTCCCCTACCCAAGAATCTATACCGATCGTGGCGAGCTGGCGAAGCAGATCAATGAGCCGGCGATTCGCCGCCATAAAATCACCCACTTCAATGCGGTAGCGTTGCAAGATCTGAGCCAAAGAAGCTCCCGATGCCCACTCCCAAAAGGCACTTCCACCCCCTGGCATCGGCTCAGGAGTGCGTTCAATACCTTGCGTAAACTCCAAATTGTGCACAAAATCGAAATTGCGCTCAATTGAATTCCAGGCGCCCAAAAGCTCTCTAGGCACTGCGCCTTTAGCTTCTCCGATTCTCCTGTCACCCAAAAAACACGCGCAGATTCCAGCAAACTGGGCTGGGGTGAGCTGAGCAAAAGCTGCTTCATTAAGGCACATCGTGATCAATAGATCACTCTCGTTGTGAATCCCGCGAAGCAGCGCTGCTCCCCCGCCTAGCTTCACTTCACTGCCTAAATTTTTGCCGTCAGCAGCGCCCTGGCTCGCCAAATCTCCCCTGCTAATCGAGGCTGAAGCGCCAAATTGCGGTTCATCACTACTCAACGCGCGCGGATCAGAAGGTAAATACTGAAGGAAACCAATTTGGCCAAGCACTTTAGCGGTGGCATCAAATTCCGCGGCCACCGAATCGCTCGCCTTATCAGCCTTAGCATAAATATCTCGCAGCTCTTGATCAAGCGTGACTATTTCGCGGGTGGCCCGCAAATGCGCACTAAGCTCTGGGCAAGAATTTACTGGATGCGCAGCGAGCAGCGGATCTTTTGGCGGTGCAGCACGATCCCAAGAACCTTCAAGATCATGATCGGCCCCCAAATCGATCCGTTCAGCCACAGCTGAAAAAATTTGAGCTGCGAAATCTGAACGCACGTCAACATCTTTAAAACTAAGCCCAAAAGGAAATGGCAGCGCTCCTAGTTCACGCATTTCGCTAGTCACTTCGCCCGCTCGCAGCCAGCGCAAATCTCCTTCGATCGTCACCACACGAGCCCGGCCAGCGTGAATCGAAAGCACCACCCCATAATCAAGCACTCCAGCCACAGCGAATGCGTAAAGATGCCCGCTACGAAGCTGCGCCCAAGAGCGCTCAATTTCCCTTTTATATGCTGCTTTGGCGCGCTTACGTTCAGCTTTCGAAGCCCGCCGGGCTTGAGAGCGCAGCCGAGCATACTCCACTACGTCACCACAATCACAGGCGTGAGCAAGTTTCTTTTCAAGCTCAACGATTCGCCTTTGCACCCGCTTGCCCCTAGCCTCCAAAGCCACAATATCGCGATTCTCCTGGAATTGAGCAAAAGAGGTGCTCATAATCGCGCGAGCTGTGGCGTAATCGAATTGTGCAAGCAGATTAACCACAGCATTGTAAGAAGGATAAAAAGCACTACGCAGCGGCTCCAAGCGGCCAGTGGCAACCGATTCCAACTGCGTGACGGCAATCTCCGGGTTGGCGAGGATCACAGCATTTCCCGCGAGATCTTTGCCACGCCGCCCGCCGCGCCCAATCAGCTGGGTGTATTCGGTGGCACTAAGGTCCACAAAATCAGATCCATCAAAGCGCCGTAAAGATTCCAACACCACAGTTCGCACAGGCATATCAATGCCCAGCGCGAGAGTGCCAGTGGCATATACGATAGCAAGCAATCCTTTAGCCATTAGCGCTTCTGTGAGCTCCTTAAGAGCTGGAAACATGCCAGCGTGGTGCGCCCCAAAGCCCCGCTCCAAAGCTTTGGCCCAAAAATTGAATTTGATTGTGCGTGCATCGGCATCGCTCAATTGAGATCGCAGGCGCTCAAGTGCCTGTTTGATTTGCTGGCGCTGAGTATCGCTAGTGAAATGCGCGCCAGCATCGAGAAGATCAGCCACAGCTTTGTCGCAGCCTTTACGCGAAAAAATAAACTCAATTGCAGGAAGCATATCGCGCTGGCCCAGCAAGTGCGCCGCCTTGCGCCGCTGCGCTGGCCCAATAGCGCGGGTTGCAAACCGCACCGAGCGATTGGTGCCACTACGGCGAGCGCGATAGCTATCGGCGTCGGCGCAATTGGCATCCTCGATAGCCGCCGCTGCCCGAATCAAAGCGCGAGCTTTACCACTCACTCGAGCCTCTCGCGCCTCGCTTGTTGCTTCGAACAGCGGCACTAGTGTGCCCTTATATGCTACGAATTGCTCGAGCGGCACTGGGCGATGATTGGAAATAATCACTTTCGTACTACCCCGCACCGAATTAAGCCAAGCCCCCAGCTCCTCAGCATTTGCCACCGTAGCTGAAAGGCTCACCAACCTGGCGCTGGCAGGTAACAATACGATAATTTCTTCCCACACTGGGCCGCGCACTCGATCAGCCAAATAATGCACTTCATCAAGCACCACGTATCCAATATCAGCGGCCATGCCATCACCCGCATAAAGCATATTGCGCAGCACTTCAGTGGTAGCCACCAGCACCTGCGCCTCACGATTAATAGTCTCATCGCCGGTAAGCAGCCCAATATGCTCATCCCCATAGCGGGCGCACAGCTCACGATACTTTTGGTTTGAAAGTGCCTTAATCGGAGCCGTATAAACGCATTTCATATTGCGTGCTAGCGCAAGCTCCACCCCGCCCAGCGCCACCATTGTTTTTCCAGAACCTGTAGGAGCACAGAGCAATACATCTTCCCCGCCGGCGAGCGCAGCGAGTGCTTCACATTGAATAGAATCAAGCTCAATGCCACGTGCAGCTTCATCGTCAATGAAATTTGCTATCACGGCGTGAGCCGCTAACCTAGCGTCACTCAACCGCAGCTCCTTTACTCACCTGGCGTTCGCCGTCACGAATATCTTCGCCATAAACTGCGGCAAGAGCGAGCACGCGCGTAAGCAGCTCTTGCCCAACCTCGGCTGGCGCTACCGCAAGCACTTCTGGCCCAAGCTGCACTAAAAGAGTGAGCAGCCAAGGCAAACTAGCGACTGTGAAAGAAATAATAGCCGTATTACTGGCTGTATCGAGGCGATATTGAGCGCCTGGAATTTCTTCGCTAGCCCAACGCGCTCTTGGTGTGCACAGCAATTGCACCGGAGTGCCAGAAAAGGCTGTGCTGCCTTTGCGATAGGATTTTAGCCAAGCGCGCACAGGTGTCTTAGGATAGCGCTTTGCGCTAAAGGTGACGGCGGAAATACGATCGAGCCGATAGGTGCGAATTACACCGTCATCATGTTGAGCTACTACGTAGGGATGCGCGGCAGGGTCAATAGCAAAAGGTTTTACGATCCGGCTCGATGGCTGGGCTTGGCCAGTGTCTGCGCTCTTCCAATAAGTGAGTTCCACTTCTTGCTGATCCTCAATTGCAGCTACGATCGCACGCACTATGTTTGGCTCAAATTTTGCTGCTGGTGAAGGCCACAAACAGCTCCCATATCCAGCTGTCTGGGCAGCCGTCACAAAGCGATCCCTTAGCTCGAGTAGCACTCGCCGGTAGTCGCCCAGCGCCACGGTAAGCAACGAATCTACCGCAGCAAGCACTGAGACCACTTCTACGAGCGAAAACACCATGCCTTGATCGAGCGCCGAAATCTGATTGGCCCAAATCGAAGGCACAGCTTCAATTTCCCAATTGGGATCCACTGGCTGATCGTGCTCCCACTCGGGCATTATGAAATCGAAAAGCGCTGTGGCACCGCCGTCACCAGTGCGAATTTCAGTGATGTAAAGCTCGTGAAGCTCGCGGCAGACCACTTTTGGATCCACGGCAAAATGTTTAGCTAGCTCCCCTAGTGTGGTGTGGCCTCGGCGCAGCAGATAGCTATAATATGATTCACGCCGGCTCAGTGTTTTGTCGATTACTGCACTGCGATCAGGGCAGCTAGCGCCAGTAGCGCGTGGTGCAGCGGTGACGGCGCTGCTGGCAGTGGGGGCCGCAGCGCTGCCGTTGTTTTCGGTGAGGATTTGGCTTAGCCAATTGAGATTCTCTCGCATTCTAGCGCGCAAATCATCAGGCTCTAGCAGCTCTACCGCTTGGCCATAAAAGGCTATCTCTTCGATTATCGAATGCCGATCGGCACCTTGGAGTAGAAAAGTATCTTCTTCGCCTGGAATAGCTTGAGCTCGAGAAACTAGCGGTAAGGCTGAGCCAGGTTGGGCTCTAAAAACCACGTTTACTGGTGCAAACCACGGATTATTATGAGTTGCGTCTGCTGCGCAATTTGGCCGCGGCGAGGAATTCAATTCCGGCGCGACTATAGTGCAATGCGCTATGCGGTCGAGGCGAAAAGTGATGAGCTGATCGCAATTATTCAGCGCCTGCGATTCTTTTGAAATTACGAAAGCACTGAGGTAAAAGTGATCGTGATGAATTTCCAGCTGCACTGGATCCACTACGTACTCTTTGGCAGTTGCACTGCCTAAACTATGATATGCAAACCTGAGCCATTGCCGGCGCTGCAAGGCCGCAGCAATCGCCGGCACGTATCGCCCGCTTGGCATCGCAAAAGTGAGCGGTGAAGCCCCGCCGGATTTATCGCCGGCCGCCAAAGCTTTGCGCACCCCTATCTGAGCAAAAGCTTCCAACTCGGAATCGCCCTTATAGCCGAGCAGTGGTACCAGCAAATCAACACTCAAACCACTGGTATCCACCCGAATCCCGCCCGCTGTGTCTAAATGGTATGCGAGCTCACCGTCGCTGCGCCGCGCTTTGTATTCAATGAGTTCGCCAGCGGCCCGCAAAGCTTTGATATCTTCGTCGATCACAGCTTTGCAGGCTTTGAAGCCAATCGTGCCTGCTAGCCGCTCGTATACTGGCTCGCGCATTATTTCACCGAGAGTGAGCGCATGGGAGCGCTTTTGGTTTAAAGCCATTTTCAGTGAAAATCGCCGGTGTCCAGGCAAGTCGCGATTCGCTTGAGTAGAATTTTGGCGCGCTTCACTTCCCTGCTGGCCTTGACACGAAGGGGCTTGATGCAGCGATGAACTATTTAGGCGCGTGGTGGAAACCATAAACAATACTTTAGCGGAGTAGCCTACTGCGTATGATGATGTGGCGTGAGGGCACGGTGCAGCGCGAAATTCGGCGCTGGGGCGATGCAGTGGAATATGAAGTAGCGTTGAAATCCCATGCTGAGCAAGAGGTTGTGACGGCGCGTGCTTTGGCCTATTTACCGCAAGTAGGTGAAGCTCAGATCGGCGATCGGGTGCTGCTTAGCGCCTCGGCTGTGGCGCGCGGCTTGGGTACTGGCGGATATATGCTGATTGTGGCGATTCCCGACCGCTTGCCGGCTGATCCGCCGCCACAACTAGGGCATATCGTGAAAGCACGCTACACTCCAAGCCAGTTTATGGTGCAAGGAGTGGATGAGCAAGAATCGCCTTGGCATGAGGTGCTTGCTGAGGCAGATTCTATTCACGGAATGCCAGTGATTGGCGCTGATTTACATTCCGCAGTGCCTGCTATTGCTTGGGTGATTGCGCAGTTGCGCCCCGGCACGCGCGTAGCCTACATAATGAATGACGGCGGGGCGCTGCCGGCATGGTTTTCGATGGCAGGGGTGCAGCTACGCGAGGCTGGCCTGATTTTGGGCACTATTACTTGTGGCCAAGCCTATGGCGGCGAGCTTGAGGCCGTGAACGTGTATAGCGCACTGCTGGCAGCCCGCCTGGTGTGGAATGCAGATGTGGCGATTGTGGCGCAAGGGCCGGGGAATCTGGGCACCGGCACTAAGTGGGGTTTTTCGGGGGTTAATGTAGGCGAGGCGCTCAATGCCGCTAGTATTCTCGGCGGGCAACCGATTGCAGCGTTGCGATGTTCTAACGCCGATAAGCGTGGCCGGCACTTTGGCATTTCGCATCACACGCTGCGAGTACTTGAGGATATAGTGACGGCGCAGTGCGCGGTGCCGGTGCCAGAATTCTGTGGTGACGACGCCCTTAGCGCTAAGCTTTCAGCAGACCAGGAATTCAGTGCTGCCTTCGGCGCTGGCGTTACGTCGATAACTGGGCACCAAAATCTTGTGCTTTCATCGGTCCCCACGAGCGGTTTCACAGCTATGCTGCGAGATTGCCCAATTGCGCTGCGCACAATGGGCCGCGATCTTGATGGCGATCCTGCTAGCTTCCTAGCTGCAGCCGCAGCTGGAGCCTATGCAGCTAGATGCGTGAAGTGAGCAACGGCGTCACGATAATGCCACGCGCGCCCAAAGCGTGCAGATCATCCATTACTTGATTCATTTCAGCCCGCTTCACCATGGTACGCACCGCAAACCATCCTGGCTCGTGTAGTGGAGAAACAGTGGGGCTTTGGAAACCAGGAGCTATTTGCACTGCTTGGGCCAGCAAATCTTCATGGCAGTCATAATCCATCACCACATAGGAGCGTGCCATGATCACGCCTTCAAGCCGGCCATCTAGAATCTGAAGCTCCGGCGTCACCTCGTACCCAGCACCCCGAATCAGCACTGCCTCAGATTTAAGCAAAGGTTCGCCAAAGACTGCCAAGCCCGCAGCTTTGAGCGTGGTGCCAGTTTCCACCACATCTGCGATCGCATCCGCAATTCCAAGGCGCACCGAAGATTCTACTGCGCCATCCAAATGCACAATTTTGGTTGTGATGCCTTTGCTTGCGCAATAATCAGCCACTAAGCGGTCATAAGAAGTGGCAATTCGCTTCCCTTCGAGCTGAGCCAGCTGCGTCACCGTCTGTGCTGGAGCAGCGAAACGAAAGGTTGAGCGAGCAAAACCAAGCCCGCGATGCTCCACTGCGTCTGCTCCAGAATCGAGAAGTAAATCACGGCCAGTAATACCTACATCCACGGTGCCAGCGCCCACATACACAGCCACATCGCGGGGGCGAATATAGAAAAACTCCACTCCGTTTGCTGGATCCTCAAGCACTAGTTCTCGCGCCGAGCGGCGCTGGCGATATCCCGCTTCTTTGAGCATAGTGATGGCGGGCTCAGAGAGCGAACCTTTATTAGGCACAGCGATGCGCAGCATTCTTCCTCCATTGGGCTTGGGTTAATCAGCTGAATGTAGCCGCTCCCCTAGCATGTTCTATAAATATTTATAAACATCTTCGAGCTTAATGCCGCGTGCGAGCAGCATCACCTGAAGGTGGTATAGCAACTGAGAAGCCTCTTCGGCTAGCTCAGCGTCACTCTGATATTCGGCGGCGATCCAGACTTCCCCAGCTTCTTCCGCAATCTTTTTGCCAATGGCATGCACGCCAGCATCCAGCTCCTGCACAGTACCAGATCCCTCCGGCCGGCACGCAGCCTTATCGCTCAGTTCTTCCCACAATTCTTCAAAACTCTTCACGCTGCAAAGCATAGCGCATTACGCATGGGGGCTGGGTGCGGGTGTCCACTCTGCGCGCACAAATGGACACCCGGACTCGACCCCCATGTCCAAATGGACACCGGGACTCGACCCCCATGTCCAATACCGGGGTTTTAGGACGCCGCCCACTCGAAGCTGCCGAGATTCAGCACTTCTTGGGTAAAAGCATCACTAGCCGATACGGGCGTGGTGATAATTCCCTGCTCTAGTAGAAAATCAGCCATCGCCGCCCAGGTAGCTTCATCTTGAGCTCCAAAAATATCGGAGCCCATATAGAGCTGCAAAGTGGCTTGCAATACTTCGCCAGCCACTTTCCGCTGCTCCGGCTCGGCCAGCGAAGGCACATACTTTGTGGTGATATCCAAAGCTGCTTCAGGATCGCTAAGCGAGAATTCAATGGCTTCGCGGATCGCATCCAAAAATGCGCTGTATGCTTCTGGGCGCACGTTAGAGCTCAGCGATCCAAAACCTACGCCGATCAACGGCAGATCGCCATCCACAAGCGGGATAGTGCGCACCGGTACGCCAGCATTTTTCATAGCTATAGGATCGTTGTTTACGAATCCAATCACGCCATCCACTTCACCATTGGCAATAGCAGCAGTCTGGGTGTAGCCGATATTAGCCGCCGTCACGGAATCCCCAAGTTCATTCAAATTCTGCGCAGCAAGCCAGCCATAATAATTCTCGCCATACGGGCCTGGCATGCCCACTGTTTTGCCAGCCATATCCGCCCAGCTTTGGATGCCAGAATCTTCACGCACAATCAGCACAACCGGATATTGCTGATACATCGTGGCCCAATTCACCACGTCAATCCCTGTGGATCGCGCTTGCATCATCTCATCGGCACCAGCAAACACAACGTCTTCTTCACCAGATTCCAGCGCTCCCAAAAGGCTCTCTTGCTGGCCATGATGCCTCAGCGTCACGCTTAGCCCTCGATCCTTAAAGTAGCCATTAGCTTCGGCCACATAGAGCGGCGAAAACTGCACATCTGGAATGTAGGTGAGCCCCACAGTAAAGGTGCCTTCTTCGGGCGTAAAGCTCGCGCTGGCGTCACTCGCAGTATTTTCCGGTGCCGCCGGAGCGTCCGTTTCACCTCCGCCGCTCGAGCCGCAGCCGGCAAGTATCAGCGCTGCTGTGGCAATTAGCGCCCCGAGCTGCCACCGAATCAAATATTTCTTCATTGTTAATTCTCCTCACAATTGGTTACCTATTCGGCTGCAACGGCTCGCACCACCCGATATTCAAGCCAACGCAGTAATAAATACAGCGCCACTGCCACTGTGGCTAGCACTGCTATCGCTGCAAACATGCCGGGAATATCGTTCACGTGCTGCGCCGTCACCAATTCCAACCCGAGCCCACGCTGGCCGCCGATCACCATCTCCCCCACCACAGCGCCCGTGATGGAAAGCGTGAATCCAGTGCGCAAACCAGCCATAATATTTGGCCCAGCAAGCGGAATTTCAATAGTGCGAAGCAGCGTAAATCCACCCGCACCATCGAGCCGCGCGGCTCCGATGAGCTCTTGATCGATATGCCGCACCCCCACAGCCGTGGATATAATAACCGGAAATACCACCATGATTGTGCACAGCACCACAATCGGCGAGGTGCCATAGCCAATCCAGGCCACGAGTAGCGGTGCGATAGCAATAGCGGGAATTGCTTGTGACGCCGCGAGGTAAGGTTCTACGGAAGCACTAAGCGCTTTGAAATGGGCAATGCCAAATCCGAGCGGCACACCAATTAAGGCCGCCACAACGCACCCGAGCAATGCTTCCAGCAGCGTCTGGGAAAGGCTTGCGCCAAGAAAACCAGCTTGGAATCCAGTGACGACGCGGCGTGCCACCTCTTGCGGGGCGGGAAGCGCATAGGCACTTATTATTCCAAGATTGGTTAACAACGCCCAAGCCGCAATCAACACCACACCAAGAATGGTGGGTGCGATCCAAGACTGGCGGTGGCGCATTGCTGTCCCTTCTGATGCAGTCTCGCCTCTTGCTAGCGCAAGATTAGCGAGCTACCGATTTTGCGGCGCACAAGCGCCCGCCACGCTGGAGGGAAAACAAAATACACACAGCGCCTATGCACAAAAAGTGCAGGTGCATGCATGCATCGTGTGCCTCCCATCCGGACTTTAACCGTCGGTTGAGGAATTTCACCTCATCGGCCACTCGCCGTCACAAGCAGATGCTTCATGTGAACAGCGCGCGGTTCGCGGACTATCACCGCCGGTTCAGACTTTCACTGACCCTGGCGCACGTATGTGCAAGACCAGTATAGAGCATTGCGCTCTGATCCGAAGCATTTGGAGGCGGCAGCGGCACAAGAAAAAACTACGCTGCTTGTGAGTAGAATAGTGCCGAATATGGAACGTTACTGCACTCTAATAAGGAGCCGAGATGAGCGTGCGGATTAGCCCTTCGATTCTTACCAGTGATTTTTCTGATCTGCGCGGCGAGCTTGCCAAAATCAGCAATGCCGATTGGGCGCATGTGGATGTGATGGATAATCATTTCGTGCCCAATCTCACCCTCGGTGTGCCGGTGGTGGAATCTATCACCCGCGTGAGCTCAATTCCGGTGGATTGCCATTTGATGATCGAGGATCCTGATCGCTGGGCTCCGCAGTACGCTGAAGCCGGCGCTCAATCCGTCACTTTCCATGCCGAGGCAGCAAGCGCACCGATTCGGCTGGCTCGCGAGCTGCGCAAGCTTGGGGTGCGCGCTGGGCTGGCAGTGAAACCAGATACTGCAATTGAGCCTTATCTTGAAATCTTGAACGAATTCGACATGCTTTTGATTATGACAGTGGAGCCAGGATTCGGCGGGCAGCCTTTTATCTCTCAGATGATGCCGAAAGTGGAGCGCACCCGCGAGGCGGTGAAAAAGAGTGGGCTCGACGTGTGGATCCAGGTGGATGGCGGCATTTCGCAGCGCACAATTGAGCTCGCTGCCGGAGCTGGTGCTGATACTTTCGTGGCTGGTTCAGCAGTCTTCAATGCGAGTGACGCCGCAGCGGAGATCGAGACCTTGCGGGCACTTGCCACAAAGCACTGCTAGCTCGATAGAGCCATTTTAATGAATCACGGGGGGGCAAAAACCCCTTGATTCACTCCGTGAGTCGCACTAGTTTTTGCGCAACATGGCCATGTACATTGCGTCGCTCGAGTGCAGATCAGGCCAGAGCTGCAAATGGCCGCGCACTCCAGCTAGCGGCATTAGTGCCTCGCGGCTGGCGAGCGCTGGGGTATCGAGTAGCTCAGCGTTGGCGTGACGGCTCAGAAAAGCTTCCGTGACGGCGTGGGTTTCACGAAGATACGGCGAGCAAGTGGCGTAGAGCACTAGTCCACCAGGGCGCACCGAATCCCAAGCTGAATCGAGAAGCTCTCCTTGCAATGTGGCCAAATCCAAGGCGTCACCTGCATGTTTGCGCCAGCGCGCCTCGGGCCGACGCCGCAGTGCACCAATTCCGGTGCAGGGCGCATCCACTAGCACCCGGTCATATTGCTCGGGCTCTGCATCCCCTAGTTCACGGCCATCTCCACTACGTAAGGCCACGATATCAGCCCATGGTTCAACCGCTTGCTCCACCAAGTCCAACCGATGCTCGTGCAACTCATTAGCGTGCACAGCTGCGCCCCGCTGCGCCGCGATAGCCGCCATCGTGGCAGTTTTGCCACCAGGGCCAGCACAAAGATCGAGCCACAGCTCATCACGCCCACTGATAGGAGCACTCGCAAAGGTGCGCGCCACTAGCTGGCTACCCTCATCTTGCACTCCGGCCAGCATGTCGCGCACAGCAAATACACGCCCTGGATCGCCACCTTCAAGTAATACTGCGCTATCCACGAGCACGCCGGGCCGGCTGCGCATACGGCCCCGCTCAATATCTTCTTGCAGCTTCCCCACACTAATTTCTCGTGCAGCTAAGGCCACGGGCGCGGGCTGGTTATCAGCTTCAAGCACAGCTAAAAGATCAGCGATAGCTTCCCTGCCATTCGCTTTGAGCGATTCATGCAGTGCGCGCACGATCCAGCGTGGATGCGAATACCAAGTGCTCAGAAAAACCTCGGAATACTCATCGCCTCCGGCGTCACTGAGCAACTGCGCGCGCCACTGCTCAAGCGGCCTTTCACTGGCTCGATGAAGCACAGCATTAATAAATCCCGATGCTCCCGTGCCAGCAACAGCTCGGGCCACCATCACAGTCTCATTAATCGCTGCGTGGGCGGGGGTGCCGAAATCGAGCAACTGATGTATCCCGATGCGGATGAGGGCGCGAACTTCCCGATCCAAATCGCTAATTTGCCGCCGTTGAGCACAATGAGCTGCGATCGCATCCCAACGAGCCTGCATCCGCAAAGTGCCATACAAGAGGTTGGTGGCATAGCTGGCATCTTGCTTATTGAGGTGGGCCCGCCGAATTAGCTTCGGCAAAGCAATATTGGCGTAAGCGCCATCAAGCTCTACAGCCATGAGCGCATCGAATGCGGTTAGGCGCGCTGGGCCTGCTGCCCGCTTTCCGGGGCGCCAATTATCAGGGCGCTTATTGCTCAAGCTACCTTACCCCTCTCAAAGTAATCTCGTTTACTGGCGCGGCGCCAGATGCACTGTGCAGCTTATTATCCATTGCGCTAGCTTTCAAAATAAAACTCCGCACCGTGTAAGCCGCGGGCCCACGCAATAGCTTCCATCGTTTTTTTGCCCCCTGGAGTGACCATTCTAAGCGCAATCGGTTCGCTGCCCGTACCTACGAGCACTGTTTTCTTTCCTATCAATAGCTGCCCAGGATTGAGGTGCTCGTACTGCGCTGAATCCGCACCAATTGCAGCTGCTTCCATAAAGCTGATTGGCTCAATTTTAATCCGCTGCTTTCCTAGCATGCTCCAAGCACCCGGTTCAGGAGTGTATCCCCGGATTTTCGCTGCTATCACCGCAGCTGGCTCTTGCCAGTTAATCCGCGAATCTCTTGTGGTAAGCGTGGGCGCATAGCTAGCCTCACCTTGCTGTGGAGTGAAACTTGCAGTGCCTGCTGCTACCGATTCTAAAGCCGATACCAGCTGCTCAGCGCCACTTTCAGCTAATGCGGCCAGCAGTTCCCCTGCCGTCACTTCCGGATCTATCTGAACTGACTGTGAATCCACGATATCCCCAGTGTCAAGCCCTGCTTCGATGCGGAAAATAGTGGTGGCGGTGCTGCTATCACCGCCAGCAATAGCTGCTTGCACTGGGGCAGCTCCGCGCCAGCGCGGCAATGCGGAAAAATGCAGGTTAAACCACCCCAATCGCCCAATACTTAAAGCTTCAGGCGGAATGATTTTCCCATACGCCACCACTGCGGCAGCATCAAAATTAAGATCGTGCAGTTGAGCTATCACAGCTGGATCACGCAGCGTATTAGGGGTGAGCACTGGAATGCCAAGCTCTGCCGCTAGTGCCGCTACCGGTGACGGCGTGAGCACACGCTTGCGCCCCACCGGCGCAGGGGCGCGTGTGAGCACAGCAACTACATCGTGCACGGAGCTGAGGGCTCGTAAAGAAGGCAATGCCACATCAGGGGTTCCAGCAAATAATATTCGCACAGGAATATTCTAAAGCCTTGCATCCAGGCATGATAATTACTGCGCGATGGGCGCCGATCACAACTTATAGTGAAGGATCTACGCGCACTCGCACTCGAGCTGAGCTATAGCGAAGCGCTAATTCTTGAATGCTGCGGCGAAGCCGCTGCGCGATCCAAAGTTGGCGCTGGGAGCTGGTGCGCAAATAGAGAATTGCAGATCCGTCAGCGTTTTCTGTAGGTCCAAGAATATCTACTTCGGGCGCTAATTTATGAATACCACCCGCTAATAGTGCATCCATCGGAACTACAGCCTTAACGCTATCTCCGGAAGAATCCGCCATTGCTCCTCTAAAAATACTCAATAATTGTTTTACGTCTGCCCATATGCCGCTCACTTCAAACCAAGCAGCTGCGGGAGGAAGTTGGAGGCTGGAGCGCTCCTGAATTGTATGATGAGCCCAATCTTGCCATTCGAGCGTGCGCACCTGAGGCACTAGTACATCTGGGATTGCTCCTACCGCGAGTAATATTCCTGCCTCGCTGCGCCCTCTTACCAACCTTGCTACTTTTCCTAATGATCGGAAGAAAAGCTCTTCTCCGTTTAGAGCCGCACCACGAAGTGCAGCGCCGGCGTCTAACACCACTGCAGCAGCGAATTGACTTTGGCCTGGCAACTCCGAACCAGGGGTTGCCACTACTATTCGAGTGCGCTGATAGCTCTTGGTCTGAGGCCGTCCATTAGCACCGCCCTCACTATCTAGATCTGCACGCTGAGCAAAAGTGTGTGCCTGCACGATCGGCACAGCAGGAAAAGCGGCGCCAATTTCCTGTGTGGTACGCCCAGATCCGATCACAACAGCTTTAAGCTTTTTAAAACCACAATTTGAGCAGCAGAATTGCGATACCTCTAATCCACACCGGGAGCACCGCGGCTGCGCATCTGGAGCTGGCACTTCAATCGCATTGCCACATTCAGCACATCTGGCCGCTACCCCACATCGCGCACACGCCGTCACCGGAATATATCCAGCATGAGGCACTTGAATTAGCACGTCACCGCGCGTTAGCCCTTCCCTGATCGTGCGAAAAGCAATATCGGGCATCCTAGCCCATGGCGCCCCCTCAAAAGCCGCATCTTGCGCAAGCGCTATTTGGGGTATCAGCAAGCGGCGCACCGCCGCTTTGGTGCGAATACGCACTATTTGTGGAAAGTCGGTGCGGCCCATAAGCCATAGTGCTGGCCCTCGATCAAAACTGAAGAAACTACAGTTTTCGAGATCCGATCGTGCCAGCAGCACTTCACCAGCTCGGCAGTATGGGCTACGCCGCTCTTGGAATGCAGAATGCAGCGAATCTAGCACGCAGACCGCGCCAAGATTGGGCACTGGCACAAAAGCAGCGCTTCGCGTGCCGATGAGCACGCGTGTGCGCCCGAGCGTGGCACCGATAAAGGCGCGATATCTATCTTCGTGGCTCATTTCACTGCTGTACAACGATATAGGCTCGCCAGCTAGTGCCAATTCAAATTCTTTAGCAAGCGCACTAGCAGCACCGGTGGAAGGCGCAAGGATCAGCGTGCCTCGATTTTGGGAAAGCATCATCCGCACTATCGGTAATAGTAGCTCTATAGCACTATGTGCTGGTGCGAGAGTGACGCCGGCGCGCACACAACTGCCTTCACGTATCTGAGTTAATACGCTTTCGCCGCCCTCATAGCATTCCCACTCGCCAATTTCTGGCTCACTCCAAATCGGAAATAGCGGCGTAGAAAGCTCCCGTACCGCTCGCTCAGCACGAGCGTGGCGAGCTGGCACAGCTATCCGCACGGCATGTATCAAAGGAGCCACATAGCGATCAGCAACCGCGCAGCACAGCTTTAAAACACTCGGGCTAAGTACCGGGAGCTCAGAAATCACAGCGTCAATTGGCCGCAAACCACTGCGGATATGGGTGCTTTCACGCCGTTCAACCACGAATCCTTCCACGCGACCATGCCTAAAAGGCACCCGCACCCGGCATCCAGCCAGCACTTTGTTGGATAACTTTTCCGGGATCTCATAATCATATAAAGGATCCCAGCCACCTCCCGGAGCATCCACAAGCACCCGAGCCACTGGCTGCGGCACCGGCGAATCAATAGGCGCTTCAGGCAATGCGAAGCTCAGTAGCTCTCCTTGCGCCTCGAACTCAGGCACATCGAGCAAGCCACTCGCATTATCTTGAAGCCATGCATCTGCCATATCACTATTGAATCACGAGGCTGGCGCAGATTTTCCGAAAAGCTTTAAGCTATAAAAATCTGCCCCTCCCCGGCTTCACAAAGCAGCAAGCAAATCCTGCACTTTATCGCATGATTCCCATGTGAAATCGCAATCATCTCGCCCAAAGTGGCCATAGGCAGCAGTTTTGGCATAAATAGGCCGAAGTAAATCAAGAGCTTCGATAATAGCAGCTGGGCGCAAGTCAAACACCTTATGCACTGCGTTTTCGATTCGTGAAAGCTCATATTTTTCAGTGCCGAAAGTCTCTACCCGCACCGAAATTGGATGAGCTCGCCCGATAGCATATGCCAATTGCACTTCACAACGCTCTGCAAGCTGCGCTGCCACCACATTTTTAGCCACCCATCGAGCCGCATAAGCCCCAGAGCGATCCACTTTAGAAGGATCTTTACCGGAGAATGCGCCACCGCCGTGGCGCGCAAAGCCGCCGTAAGTATCCACAATAATCTTGCGCCCGGTGAGCCCAGCGTCACCCATTGGCCCACCAATCACGAATCGCCCAGAAGGGTTCACAAAATACTTAACTGGTTCATCTGCGAATCCGCCGATATATTCAGCCGCCTGCTCTTCCAGGACTGGCTGAATCACCAGCCGTTGAATCTCGTTGGTGAGCTGGGCCAGCGAAAGATCGGGATCATGCTGCGCCGAGACCAGCACAGTGTCAAGCCCTACCGGCCGGCCGCCATCGTATGCCACCGTCACCTGCGTTTTACCATCGGGCCGCAAGCCACTAAGAGTGCCTTCTTTACGCACTGCAGCCAGCTTTGCCGCAAGATGATGAGCTAGAAATATTGGCAAAGGCATGAGCGCTGGCGTCTCATTTGTGGCATAGCCAAACATGAGCCCCTGATCCCCCGCTCCTTGCTGATCAAAACGGTCACTCGCAGCTCCGTCACGAACCTCAAGCGAATCCGTCACAGACTGGGCAATATCTGGGCTCTGCTGCCCGATAGAAACCTCAATGCCGCAAGAATCTGCATCAAAACCGATTCGTGACGACGTGTAGCCAATCTCGCGTAGCACGCCACGCACAAGATCAGGGATTTCCACGTATGTGGCTGTAGTGACTTCGCCAGCTACATGCACGAGCCCAGTTGTGGCCATAGTCTCCACAGCCACTCGTGCACACGGATCTGCGGCGATGATCGCATCGAGAATAGTGTCGGAGATCTGATCGCAGATTTTGTCGGGATGGCCTTCTGTGACCGATTCGGAAGTAAATAGATTCACGATTGATCCTTTGTTTCACTCATAAGCTGCCAAATTTTGCGCGCCACAATAGCTTTGCTACCTTGCGCCGATCCAAGCACCGTGCCCTCGGTATCAAGAAGGGTGACGTGAGTGGGCACCGAACCAAAGCCTTGGGTAGCGCCCACCTCGTTGAAAATCATAAAATCGGCGCCTTTACGCCGCGCCTTCTGCTGAGCGTACTCAAGAGCACTGTGCGAGCTATCGCCAGTCTCCGCAGCAAAACCTACAACCAGCTGGCCAGGCCGTCGCTGTGCCACCAGATTCGCCAAAATATCAGGATTCTCCACTAATTCAAGGGTGAGTGGCTTGCCTTGAGATTTTTTAATCTTGGCCGCGCCGGCGGCGATTGGGCGATAGTCGGCAACTGCTGCGCTCATCACAATCACGTCAGCCGATTGGGCGTATCGGTTCATCTTTTCAGCTAGCTGCGCTGCAGTACAAACATGCTCAACGCATACCCGCGGATCGAGATCTTGCAGTACCGCTGTTTGAAGATTCGCTGCAACCAGCGTCACCGATTTTGCCCCGCTAGCCACGGCAGCATTAGCGAAAGCTACCCCCATACGCCCAGTACTGCGATTGCCAATATATCGCACTGGATCAATAGGCTCGTGCGTGCCTCCTGCGCTAATAGCAATACTCTTACCAGCTAGTGCTGTACTATATGTAGCTGCCTTGCGAGAAGCTAGCAAGCCCAAAGCTTCGCTCACTATCATTTCAGGTTCACTCATTCGCCCTGGCCCAGAATCACTTCCGGTGAGGCGCCCTACTTCTGGGCCAATAAAATGCAGACCACGCTCACGCAGTGTGGCCACATTCGCTTGCGTGGCTGGATGCTCCCACATTTGGGTGTGCATAGCTGGCGCCACAAGTATTGGGCAAGTAGCTACGAGAGCTGTAGCCGTGAGCATATTATCAGCCATCCCGGCAGCGAGTTTTGCCAGCGTATTGGCTGTGGCTGGGGCGATTATAAGCAAATGAGCTTCGCTCCCGATTCGCACATGTGCCACATCATGCGCTTCTTGTGCCACTTCAGAAAGGGCCTGATGGCCACTAAGCGCCTCCCAGGTAGTCTTTCCAACCAGCTGCAGTGAAGCCTCGGTGGGCACCACCCGCACGTCACAACCCGCTGCTCGCAAACCGCGCACAATTGCTGGACTCTTATATGCAGCAATTCCACCGGTGACGCCGAGCACCACGAGCGGCTTATGACTGCCCGCTACTTCGCTCAATGAAGCTTCGGAAATAGGAATGCCTCCCGATGCTTCATGGGAGGCAGCCCTTTGATTCTCGGATGCAATCATTCGTGCGAGATTTCCAGATTGAGCTTATCTTCGGCGATTTCTTCAAGAGCCAAAGAAAGCGGCTTGTCATCAGAATTGGAAGGCACTAGGGGGCCCACATTCGTAATATTGCCATCGCCGGAAAGCATTTCTTGACGATAAGAATTGATCTGGCGAGCCCGCGCTGCGCTATATACCGCCAGCGTATATTTCGATTCCACTTTCGACAGCAGATCGTCAATAGCAGGCTTTGTGATACCGCGGGGGTCGGCTTTAGTTCCGATCATGGATTCCTCTTCTCTTTTGTGCTTTGCAACTAAGCCCATAATACTTAGTTCCCTGCCACTAAGCGAGCCCCATTACGGCTGCTAGCTCTTTCGTGGCCTGCGCCACGGTGGTATTCACCACTACCACATCAAATTCGCCTATTGCCGCTAGCTCCACGCGGGCAGTTTCCAGTCTACGCTCTTGCTCAGCCTCGCATTCCGTGTCGCGCCCTTTTAGCCGCCGCACGAGTTCCTCCCAACTGGGCGGAGCTATGAAAATATGGGTGGCCTGCGGCATAGTTTCACGCACTTGCCGAGAGCCCTGCAAATCAAGTTCAAGAAGCACAGTTTTACCTTGAGCAAGCGCTTCAAGCACTGGGCCACGCGGGGTGCCATAGCGATGCCCTCCGTGCACTAGCGCCCATTCCAACATTTCGCCGCGCTCAAGCAGCTGATCAAAATGCTCATCAGATACGAAAAAGTAGTTTTCGCCCTCAACTTCACCAGGGCGTGGTGATCTCGTAGTGGCTGAGACCGAATACCACAGTTGCGGATACTGTTCACGCAAAGCCGCAAGCACAGTTCCTTTTCCGACAGCAGTAGGCCCAGTGACCACAAATAGGCGCGTGTTTCGCATAGTCTCAACTTAGCGCCTCGTGTACCTAAGGGCCAAACGCCATCCGATCGAATTAAAGAAAAGGCGGAGCCAATCAAGTAAAGATTAGCTCCACCCAATAAAGCACGTGGACTATTTACAAAGCTCCACAAGTTTTTCTTGCTGTACGGCTCCAAGTCCAGCCACACGGCGCGTGGGAGCAATCCCAACCTTTTCCATCATGGCATCGGCTTTTGCTGCTCCAATTCCGGGCAGTGAAGTGAGTAATGCTTTCACTTTCAATTTGCCCACCACGTCATCTTTCTTTGCGCGCTTGAGCACTTCGCGCAAAGTGACCTTACCATCTTTTAACTCCCCTTTCAGCTCGGCGCGTTTACGGCGCATTTCGCCGGCTTTCTGCAAAGCTGCTTGGCGCTGCTCGGGCGTCAATATGGGTGGTTGAGCCATGAGAGCCTCCTCAAAGATCAAATTATCGGTAACACTTTGATCTTAAACCAGGAGCCGCACTAATGTGGCGAATTATGTGCGTATTTCGCAAAAAATTATGGAAATCCAGCACAATTAATCATTGTGCTGAGTTTCATCGGCATCAGCTGCCGATTTTGGCATTAAATCACCGAGAATTTGTGTCTGAGCAAAACCTGTACCCGATGTTTCAAGCTCCCAGATATCTGCCACCCGATTGAGCACTCCCATCACGAAAGGCACGGCTTGGTCGTTTGAAAATTCTCGCGCTAAACTCGCAGCTTCTTTTACGGCCACCGCACGATCGAGGCCGCAGTACATCATTTCAGCCACGCCGATTCGAAGCACATTACGATCCACCGCACTCATGCGCCCTGGGCTCCAATCAGGAGAAGCGGCATCGATCATCGCATCAATATCGTCGCGGTGATCGATAAAAGCTTGCACCACTTGAATACCATAGCTTTGAATCGGCTGTTGCGCTGTGGATAATTCACTGCGGCGCTCAAGCAGCTGCGGCAATTTTTCTCGCCGCACCGAGCGCACATCAGCTTCATACAGCACATCAAGAGCACGTTGCCGCTGCAAAGAGCGCCCCTTGCGCCGGGTGTTTTTTCGCTCAGCTTGCCGCTTCACACCATTTGAATCAGTCACAAATACTCCGTCACATTGCACTCAAATTTGCTACACCGCGCCGACAGCTGTATTAACTCGTTTGGCGCGGCGCAGTAGCGCTTAAATAATTAGGCGCGGTTGATGTATTCGCCAGTGCGCGTATCCACCTTAATCTTGGTGCCCTGATCAATAAAGAGCGGCACCTGAATCTCATAGCCTGTCTCAAGAGTTGCAGGTTTGGTGCCAGCGTTCGAGCGGTCGCCTTGCAGGCCAGGCTCGGTGAAAGTGACTTCAAGTACTACGGAGGCAGGAAGCTCGATGAAGAGCACGTTACCATCATGGGTAGCCACGATAGCAGTTTGATTTTCGAGCATGAAGTTTGCAGCGTCACCCACCACATCGGCACTCACTGGAAGCTGCTCGTAAGTGTCAAGATCCATAAAGACGTAATCTTGGCCATCATTGTATAGATATTGCATATCGCGGCGATCCACAGTGGCGGTCTCCACCTTGATCCCAGCGTTGAAAGTCTTGTCCACGTTCTTACCAGTAAGCACATTCTTCAGCTTGGTACGCACAAAAGCTGGCCCTTTGCCTGGCTTCACATGCTGAAATTCCACCACCTGCCACAGCTGGTTATCAATTTTCAGCACCATCCCATTTTTGAGGTCATTAGTGGTTGCCATTGTTCCTCTTTCATAATTCAAATTTCTAACTACCCAAGGATAACCGTTTTTCAGCATGAGTTGAATCTGCGCAACTGTGACCTTCATCGACTACAGTCCTAACCCGAGGAAAGATTGTGCCTATGTGCACGCACCTGCACTTTATGCTCAGCGGATAGCTAAAGCCCAATCGTTTCAAATGCTTTAGCGAGCGCCGCCTTGTCTGGATTCGCCACCACAGTAGGATCTCCAATATCTCGAAGCAGCACAAACCGAAGCTGCCCGCCTCGCACCTTCTTATCCGAATGCATATAATCCACCAACTCCCGGCGGCTTACGTTTCCAATACCTCGATAATCAATGGGCAACCCAATAGCTGCAAAGGCACTGCGATGTAGATCCGCAAAACCAGCCTTAGCAATGCCAAGATTTTCCGCCAAAGCAGCAGCAAAAACGCACCCGATAGCCACAGCTTCCCCATGCCGGCGGCGATATTCTTCGTACACTTCGATCGCATGAGCCAAGGTGTGGCCATAGTTAAGAATCTCTCTAAGGCCGCACTCGCGTAAATCTTCGCTCACCACTTTGGCTTTCACCGCAACGGCTCTATGAATTAGCTCAAACAGCGGCCCATTAGCAGCCGGATCAAGCACGCCAAGGCCGAAGCGTGCCACGATTTCCAAAATAGCCCGGTCCTGAATAAAACCACATTTGATCACTTCTCCAAGCCCGGCTCGAATCTCAGCACGTGGCAGCGAAGCCAGTGAGTTCATGTCGCAGATCACTGCGCGTGGCGGATAAAAAGCTCCCACCAAATTCTTGCCGTGCCGTGTGTTTATACCCGTTTTTCCACCCACAGCCGCATCCACCATTCCTAGCACCGTGGTTGGCACAGCTATCCACGGGATTCCTCGCAGCCAGCTCGATGCGATAAAGCCGCCCGCATCAGTACTAGCGCCACCCCCGATAGCCACCAGCACACCGTCACGGCCTATCTGGTGCTCTCCAGCGAAATCCCAAGCTCGCTGAATCGTAGCAATATCCTTAGCGGCCTCGCCTTTAGGTAATTCGAAAAGATTTGCTGTGACGCCGTTACCGGCTAACGCTTCGGCCACCTTAGCAGCGAAGTTAGCCACCTCAGTATCGGGAGCATGCACAATCATCGCTGCGGGAGCCGAACCAGCAGCCTGCGCCACACGTTGCGCTAGATTAGCTCCAATATGCACTGGATAGGGAGCTTCGCCGCGCACTGATAGTTGGGTATAAGGCTGCTCCAATATCCTCATCACGTGCTGAGCTACTTGGCTCGCTGGCGCGGTGGATGAGAGCACAATATCTGTGGCGAGCCGGCGATAGAGTAAGCCGCGCTCAGCACGCAGCTTTGCTATACCTCCGTATGGATCGGCTTGGAGTAATGGGCGCACATTGTGCGAATGTGCCACGCGATCAGCTAATACACTATCTGCAGCATCGATCATAATCACGCGATGCCCACTGAGCGCCGCTTGCGTGCTCGGCGTGGTCACGGAACCCCCACCAAGCGCTAAAATACCACCGAAATCGCGTAATGCTTTTGCGATCACATCAGCTTCAATAGCGCGAAATCGAGCTTCTCCTTCTTGGGCAAATACTTCCGAAATCGTCTTCCCAGTGCGCTGGATAATTAAAGAGTCAGAATCAGCGAAAGGAAGGTGCATGGCATGGGCTACAGCGCGCCCAACAGTGGATTTACCAGCGCCAGGCATCCCAATTAGCACTGCGCGCGGGCTCATCGGCGCCTCAATTCCGGAATATTGGCCAGATAGCCCTGAAGATTACGCTGTACTTCCGCGAGGGAATCGCCGCCAGTTTTCTCTAGCAACGCCTGTGCAAGCACAAGGCTCACCATTGCCTCAGCGACGATTGCTCCCGGCACCACTGCAGTAGTGTCAGAGCGCTGGTGGCTCGCCGTGGTTGGCTCACCAGTGTTGGTATCGATGGTGCGCAGCGCGCGGGGCACAGTAGAAATTGGTTTAAAAGCGAGCCGTATCACGATCGGCTCACCGTTCGCCATTCCGCCTTCGATCCCCCCAGCCCGATTGCTAAGGCGGCGCACGCCTTCACGATCTAAATTAGGCACTATCTCGTCATGTGCCACAGAGCCGCGCCGGGAAGCTTCGGCAAATCCGTCACCGATTTCCACTCCTTTTACCGACTGGATACTCATCGCGGCCGCCGCAAGTTGTGCGTCTAGCCGCTGCGAATCCACAGTATATGTGCCCAAGCCCTGCGGCACATTCCAGGCCACCACTTCGACCACACCGCCGAGAGTATCGCCCTCTTTATGAGCAGCGTCTATTTCAGCAATCATGGCTTTTTCAAGCTCAGGATCAAGAGTACGCACCGGCGAAGCATCAAGCCGGCTGCGATCGCCAGCATGAGGGAGCGATTCGGTGCCGCATTGAGTAGCCGCTGCTGAGCCAATCCGCACCACGTGGGAAGTGACGGTGATGCCAGCGGCTTGCGCTAGCAGCGCGCTTGCAACAGCGCCAAGCGCTACCCGCGCCGCAGTTTCTCGAGCTGAGGCGCGTTCCAGTACAGGGCGGGCATCTTCAAAACCATATTTATTCATACCCACGAAATCAGCGTGCCCAGGGCGCGGGCGAGTGATCGCTTTATTTCGCGAATTTTCGCGCACATCACCTTTTCCAGCATCGATTTGGAGCGCCTCAGCTGGCACCGGATCAGAGGCCATCACAGCTTCCCACTTGGGCCACTCTGAGTTAGCTATCTCAAGCGCGATAGGGCTGCCAATAGTGCGGCCGTGGCGCAGCCCGGAAAGAATCGTGAGCTTATCTTGCTCAAATTTTTGGCGGCTTCCGCGCCCATATCCGGCACGGCGCCGAGCTAGAGCATGCTCAATTTCAGCGCTCGTGATTGCCACTCCAGCGGGCATGCCTTCAATTAAAGCAACTAATGCTTGCCCGTGGCTCTCCCCTGCTGTACTCCATTTCATCATGCGCCTATTCTCTCACGTTCAGCGCCGCCGCTCTATATTCGCCCACGGGTAGCAACTGCGGGTATCAGGTTTCAAAATGCTGATTAATCAGATGCTTCTCAAGCCGCCCCTCTTATGGCAACGAAATTAGCCAAGCGATCCAAGCGCCGGCTACCAATGCTGGCCCAAAAGGCAAAACCAACCGAGAATACTGCCGGTTTTCCAAACATAGCGCGATTTGTGTCGCTGGCCGCCACCTGCTTGCCCAGCACCCGAGAAAAGGCACGCATTGAATCGCACTAGCAAATAACGCCATTAGTAGCACACTTTGGGGTTGTGCCATTGCCACGCTAAGTGCCAGTGGAAGACTTAGCCGCACATCCCCCACACCCAGTGCAGATGGATTCATACGGTGCAGCAACCAGTAGCAGCCAGTGAGACATACCGCTGCACTGATTGCTCCGAAGGCGTCTTCCCAGGCTCGATTATGGTAGGTGACGCCTGCAAAGCTCAGTGAAACTAGTGCGAAAGAAAGGTGGGTCCAAAGCTTGGCAAGCTTCAGTGTGCTTGCGTCGATTACTGCGTTTATCGCCGCGAAGCCGTATCCACCGGCCACGCCAAGTAGCGGAAGAATCTGTGCTTCTAGCCAAAGGCCGCTAGCAAGTGTCACCAACATTGAGGCAAGCCAAATTCCGATAGCTTCATGAATAGATAAAGCCCCAAGCAAAGGATCGCCTTTACAGATTGCCATACGTTTAGGCTATGCGTGCGAAGGAGCTGGTTATTGATGCATAAATATTCGTGGATAATCATGGCGATTCGTAATCTGTGCACAATTCTATTAGGCCATCATGGCCACTAGGCAAAATCAGCACCCTAAAGCAGCGGTTACTGCTTGGTGAGCGGCATCAGCATTCGGCTCCTGCCCTGTAAATAGCTGGGCTTGGGCCAAACCTTGATGAATAAGCATTTCATAGCCAGGCACGCTCATGCCCCCATGATCGAGCACAGCCTGCGTGAGCAGGCTTGGATATGGCACATATGCTGCATCAAGCACAGTGACTTTAGAGCAATCCATACGCTCCGCATTGATCGCTGCCGCTATCACATCAGCCACTCCGAAAGGAAGCGTGGAGATCACTAATCTACCGTTGCCTATGAGCTCAGCAGCGAGTTCAAGGGGGCAATAGTCTAAAGAAATACCGAAACGCTTCGCAGCAGCAAATACGGTATCTTCTCCCCCGCTCCGCCGGGCACACACCGTCACGCGCTTCACACCCAACTCCCTGAGCGCAGCGAGTGCAGAACTAGCAGTAGCCCCAGATCCCAAAATCGCACCCTGGCCAAATTGTGAGCTAGCCCCACACTGCTCTCGCACAGCCGCCACTATGCCCGCCACGTCAGTGTTATAACCAGTGGTGATACAGCTATCAGAGGCGCCGGGAGAAGCACGAAAAACGATGGTATTAATAGCCCCCACTTGCCGCGCAAGATCATCTACCGTGTCACACACCGAAAAAGCTTCTTGCTTTAAAGGCATTGTGACGCTTAGGCCAGCTATGCCAGCCGCTTCAAGGCTAGCCATATGATCATGCAATTCGCCGGAGTGGATCTCGATCCGCTCACACTTGATTCCCAAGCCAGCAGCACCAAGCAGCACTGGAGAAAGCGATTGCGAGATAGGAGAACCTATCACCTGGGTGCGCACAATATGCCCAGCACGCAATGCGCCATCTTCACTCCCCGGCTGAGACTGGCTACTCATCTGGGTGAGCTTCCACCCAGGCCCGGAATTCTTGCGCATTTTGCTCATGCTCTTCGTTAGTAGCGGCAAACTTGGTCTCACCAGTGTCAGGATTTACCGTCACCCAGAAAAGCCAGTCACCTTCTGGAGGGTTCACTGTGGCCTTGATGATTTCAATATTGGGATTGCAAATCGGCCCCGGAGGCAAGCCCTTATGCAGGCTAGTATTGTATGGCGAGTCATAGTTAAGATCGTCTAGCGAAGGGGTGATGTCTGATTTATTCAAGGCGTACATCACGCTCGATTCCACCTGCAGCGGCATATCTTGAGCCAAGCGATTCTCGATTGCTCTTGCCACTTTCGGATAATCTTCAACGCGCCGCACTTCTTTCTCAGCAATAGAAGCGATAATAAGCTGACGCTGCCATTGCTCCCGTGCAATGCCAGATTTTTCTAAATCAGCAATCCGCCGATCCACCATCTGCCCTAGCGCTTCGGTAACCGTCACTCCAGGATCAAATTCGTATTGCCCAGGTGCCAGCCACCCCTCCAAAATGCCGCCAGCCTCTTCAGGCAAACCAACAGCTTCCACATCTTTTGCCTGCTCAGTTACTTCAGCCACATCCAATTCTAAAACGGCCGCAAGCTTTTCGAAAACCTGACTGTTACGCATACCTTCTGGCAGCGTCAGCACAGTTTCTGCACGTGAGGCCGGATCGAGAAGCGCAGCCACAGCTTCTTTACCGGAAATGTGAGTGGATAGCCGATAATAGCCAGGCTGAATTGATGCAGCTCGGGGATTATCAGAGTACGCCTTAATAAACGCTTGCTCAGATGCCACTACTCCGGCTTCTTTCAGCAAGAGGCCCATATCGGTGCCGGTGGCACCTTCAGGAATTGAGACGATCACTTCTTCGCCAGCAGGCCCAGTGAAATCTTCAGCATCAGGCTGCGCAAGGAGACCCTTAAAATACATTGCTGCAACGGTGCCAATGAGAGCCACTAAAATCGCTAAAACCAGCACAATCGCGCCTGAGCGAGCAGCTTTTCTCGCTTTGCGCTTGCGCTGAGCTTGGCGCTGCGATTTGCTAAACGCTTCTTGCGGCTCCTCAAAAAACACTGTCATCGCTTATCCTCTCTGCTTTCCCCAGCAGTATGCACGGCGTCTAGAGCTGCGCCTTTGCTTTAGAAGCCACAAGCTGGCCCGGCACTTTCCCGCTTGTACGTTCTGTTGCTAATGCTGATTCTAGAATATTTACAGCTGCAACTTGATCAACCACAGCCCTATGGGCGATTTCTTTTCGGCCCGCTTCGTATAATTGCCGATGCGCGGTGACGGAGCTGAGCCGCTCGTCTATGAGCCGCACCGGTATCGGTGCCACTTTATTAGCTAGCTTTGCCGCCCACTTCGAGATGCTGCGAGCCATAGTCCCAGCCGAACCATCCATATTGAGCGGATAGCCCACGTAAATCTCGATCGGATTGAGCTCGCGAATGAGCCGAAACAGCACCCCGAGATCATTTTTGCCCCGGGCCGCAGTGGTGACGGGATTGGCCATAATCCCCTCAGAATCGGACTTTGCAATTCCAACTCGCACTTTGCCCAGATCCACGGCGAGCCGTACCCCTGGGCGCACCTGCCGCTCACCGCCATCACTGAAAGTGGACAGAGGGGTGGAGTCCATCTGTCCACTTTCGGCCGCCAACTGCCCTTTCTCAGCGCGCGCCAAGAGCATCCTTCACGCCATTGAGAGCGGCATCCGCCTGAGCTGGATTAGTGCCTCCACCCTGAGCGAGATCTGGTTTACCGCCGCCGCCACCGCCTAATATATTAGCGGCCACGCCCACCAGCGCTCCGGCTTTCACGCCGGCCTCGCGAGCTCCTTCATTGGTGGCTACCACAATCATTGGTTTGCCTTTAGCGATCCCAATTAGAGCCACCACGCCTGGATCAGAGCCAAGCCGCTGGCGCAGCGCAATGGCTGCCCCACGCACGTCATCGCCAGAGCCCACCTCGCCGAGATTGGCACTCACCAGGCTCACGCCGCCCACACTTTCACGGGCAGCAAGGATTGCACTGTATTGCCCTGCAAGCGCGGCTTTCCGTAGCGAGGCAATCTCTTTATCAGCTGCTTTGAGCTTGGCCAGCAAACCATCAATATGCTCTGGGAGCTCTTCGGTACGCACATGGGTGAGAGAGCTGAGCTGGCTCAGCACAGCCCGCTCGCGGGCTCCTGCCGCATAAGCACCAGGCCCCACGAGAGCCTCAATGCGGCGTACGCCTGAACCAATCGAGCTTTCACCAAGCACGGTGATGAGCCCAATTTCACCAGTGTCTTTTACGTGGGTGCCGGCGCAAAGCTCTTTGCTCCAATCGCCGCCGATGCTCACCACGCGCACTACCTTGCCGTATTTCTCACCAAAGAGCGCCATGGCGCCAGCAGCCTTCGCTTTTTCGATCGGCATCTGCTCATCAGTAACGTGCAAATCATCTTGAAGCCGCTCGTTGGCACGCGCTTCCATGTCGGCCATCATCGAGCTTGGAATCTGCTGGCCGTGGCGGAAGTCAAAGCGGAGCCGACTTGGCGAATTCTCAGATCCTGCCTGCGTGGCCTGCTCGCCTAAGAACTCATGCAACACTTTGTGCACCATGTGAGTGGCTGTATGGGCACGGGCAATCTGTGCCCGGCGCTCAGTATCGATCTGCGAATACACCGCATCATCGAGCGCAATTGAACCTTCAGTGAGGCGAGCCTTATGCACGTGCAAGCCTTTGATGGGCATCTGCACATCATCCACTTCGAGCATGCCGCCACCGGCTACGCTAATTGTGCCGTGGTCCGCAAGCTGCCCGCCTTGCTCAGCCCAGAACGGCGTCTGGTCAAGCACCACATCCACAGTGGCTGGCGCTTGAGCAGCCGGCACTGGCTCACCATCCACCAGCAAAGCCACCACTTTGCCATCAGCTGCATTCTCGGTGTAACCCAAGAATTGCGTGGCTCCCCCACTTCGAGTCTCAATTTCGTGATACACCGAAGCGTCCACATGGCCACTCTTCTTAGCTTGGGCATCGGCGCGAGCGCGATCTTTTTGCTCTTGCATCAGCGCACGGAACTGCTTTTCATCCACCTGCACACCCTGCTCAGCAGCCATTTCCAGCGTCAAATCGATTGGGAAGCCATAGGTATCGTGCAAAGTAAAGGCATCAGCACCTGAGAGATCGTGCTTTTCCTGCTTTGCTTTCGTGACGGCGAGGTCAAAGATTTGCGTGCCGGAGCTGAGCGTGCGCCGGAAAGCAGCTTCTTCATCGTAAGCCACTTGCGAAATCGTATCGAAATTAGTGCGCAGCTCCGGATAGGTCTCTGCCATTACGTTCATTGAAGCTGGGAGCAACTCAGGCAGTGCTACAGCATCCACGCCAAGCAGCCGTACTGAGCGCACGGCGCGGCGAATCAGCCGGCGCAGCACGTAGCCGCGGCCATCGTTGCCGGGCCGCACGCCGTCACCAATCAGCATCAGCGCACTACGCACGTGGTCAGCAATCACGCGCATCCGCACGTCATCTTCTTCGCTGGCGCCATACTTTTTACCCGTGATCGCTTCGGTGGCCGCAATCACGGGATACACCTGATCGATCTCATACATATTAGCTTTATCTTGAAGCAGGAAGGCAATGCGCTCCATACCTGCGCCAGTATCGATAGCAGTTTGGTCAAGCTTGCCAAGCAGCGGGAAGCTCTTGCCTTCACCTTCACCGCGCATGAATTCGTCGAATACCAGATTCCAAATTTCGAGATAGCGATCCCCACCAGGATCCACTGTGCCGCCCACGGCTTCGGGGCCATACTCCGGGCCGCGATCGTAGTGAATTTCGGCGCATGGCCCAGCAGGACCTGGCTGGCCAGTGCTCCAGAAAATCTCTTCGCGCTTGAGGCGCACAATATGCTTCGGATCCATGCCCACCACGCGAGTGAGATAATCGTAGGAGACGTCGTCACCTTCCCAAATCGTCACCCACAGCCGATCCCCATCGAGGCCATAGCCGCCGTCGCTTTGCTTGAGAGTAAGCAGGTCAAAGGCATAATCAATAGCGCCCTCTTTGAAATAATCACCGAAGCTGAAGTTGCCGCACATCTGAAAGAAAGTGCCGTGACGGGTGGTATGGCCCACGTTGTCAATGTCGTTCGTGCGGATGCACTTTTGCACGCTCGCTGCTCGCGGATACGGAGCTGGCTCCGTGCCCACAATATATGGAATGAATGGCACCATACCGGCGATGGTGAAAAGAATGGAGGGGTCTGGCGATACCAAGGGCACACTCTCCGTGATGGTATGCCCGTGAGCTCCAAAATAATCGAGCCACCGCTTGCGAATCTCAGCGCTGCGCATCTTTGCCTGCCTTATTTTTAGCTAATCGAAGAAAAGGTTTAAGTAGTGCAGCAGGGACGAAGCCACGCTCCGTCCCTGCCTATAAGAATCAGATCATCGTGAATAGTGCTCAACCACGAGCTGCACTTCACACTGGATCGGCACTTCGGAGCGCTTCGGCTCGCGCACCAACTCAGCGCGGAGCTTGGTGATATCCACCTTCAGGTATTCAGGCACCTTGGGGAGCACATCAGCATGCTGACCCTGAGCAGCCACCATGAAGAGTGGCGAGGTCTGGCTCTTTGGCTTCACCTGAATCACTTGGCCTGGCTTCACGCGATAGCTTGGGCGATCCACAAGCTGGCCATCCACGAGAATGTGGCGGTGCACTACCACCTGGCGTGCCTGGGAGATGGTGCGAGCGAAACCAGCGCGGAGCACAAGCGCATCCAAGCGGCGCTCCAGCAAGCTCACCAGGTTTTCACCAGCCATGCCTTCCATGCGGCGAGCTTCATTCCACACCTTGCGCATCTGGGCTTCACGAATGCCATACTGGGCGCGCAGGCGCTGCTTTTCCTTCAAACGAATCGAATAGTCGGATTCCTTCACGCGGCCACGGCCATGCTCACCGGGGCGATATGGGCGACGCTGCATATAGCGCTCTGCCTTAGGGGTGAGGGCAATTCCGAGGGCGCGTGATTGACGCACCGCTTTGCGTGCACGATTACCAGCCATAATAAATCTCCTGTCGCTCATGGCACGCGGGCGGCTTGCTGTGAGCCTTCCGCGCGGGATCCACCTTATGCAGTTTCAAATAGCGCATTCACGCCGCACACTTGGCCAAGATCCCAGGTGTTGTCAGTTGTGATTGCTGCTGCGCCGGTGGCTTTAGCAGCCTTTCAAGGATAGCACTACTCCTTGCCTAGAGCCTTATTGATACGCTCGAGCCGCTGCGTGATATTCGCCTCGTATCCGCGATCACTAGGCTGATAGTAGTGCCGATCCTTGAGCTCATCAGGCAAGTATTGCTGGCGGGCGATTGCTCCTGGCTCGCCATGAGCATAGATATACTCCGCATCTTTGCCAGTTTGCTCGGCGGCAATGCGTGACGCCGATACGGATTTGTCGCGCAGGTGTACTGGCACTGCTCCGATTTTTCCTGCCCGCACATCTGCAATAGCTGCATTGATCGCTTCGTAAGCCCGGTTAGATTTGGGCGCTGTGGCGAGATGCACCACAGCTTCAGCGAGAATAATGCGAGCCTCCGGCATCCCTACTAGCACCACTGACTGTGCTGCGGCGGTAGCTGTTTGCAGTGCCGATGGATCTGCCATCCCAATATCTTCGCCAGCCGAGATCATTAGCCTCCGCGCCACAAAGCGTGGATCTTCGCCAGCTTCGAGCATTCGCGCAAGATAATGCATCGCGGCATCCACATCTGAGCCGCGGATCGATTTTATGAAAGCCGAAGCTACATCGTAGTGCTGATCGCCGTCACGATCATAGCGCACCGCCGCAACATCCACCGCTTCTTCCAGGGCTTTCAGCGAGATGACGCTGTCTCCCGTTCCAGCTGCCGCAGCTTCAAGAATAGTGAGCGCCCGGCGAGCATCATTACCAGCCATACGCACCAGCATCTCGCGCGCCTCATGCTCGATCTCAAGCTCACCTCCAAAGCCACGCTCATCGGCGAGCGCGCGCCCAATAAGAGTATCAATATCTTCAGCGCTGAGCGGATGTAGCGTGAGCAGCAGCGAGCGGGAAAGCAACGGCGAAATCACCGAGAAGCTTGGATTCTCAGTGGTGGCTGCTATGAGAATCACCCAGCGATTCTCCACCGCCGGCAGCAGCGCATCTTGCTGCGTTTTTGAAAAGCGATGCACCTCGTCAATAAAAAGCACTGTCTCCCGGCCATAAGTGACAAGCAAATCTTTGGCCTGCTCAATCACGGCTCGCACTTCTTTCACGCCAGCACTCACCGCAGAGATTTCCACGAACTCCCGATCTCCCCCACGCGCAGCAAGATAAGCGAGCGTGGTTTTCCCAATGCCGGGAGGCCCCCACAAAAACACCGAGCTTGGCGCGCCTTTGCTCTGCGGATCAAGCAAGCGCCGCAGTGGCTGGCCTGGCCGCAGCAAATGCTCCTGGCCAAGCACTTCATCCACGCTGCGCGGGCGCATACGTACTGCGAGCGGGGCGCGCGGATCTACACCGCCCGCCGCCGTCACCGTATCTTCGCGCGCGCTACCAAACAAATCCATAGCTATATGTTAACGCCCTCCGGCTTCGCGAATCGCCCGCACCTCGCGCTTCACATCGCGGATTTCATCGCGCAAGCGCGCCGCGAGCTCAAATTGCAGCTGCTCGGCAGCTGCGTGCATTTGCGCCGTAAGATCAGCGAGCAGCTCATCAATCTCCTGGCCATCATAGGCAAGCTGTGGGATTGAGGCACTGCGCGCAGCACAATTGCGTTCCTGATGCGCGCAGGGCCGCTGCCCTGCTGCCACGGCACCGCCATAGCCTGCCCCTTTGCGGTATCCACCTTCGAGAAGTTCAGCGGTGCTGATATCTTCGCGCATAAGCATATCGGTGACGTCGGCGATCTTTTTGCGCAGCGGCTGTGGATCAATGCCGCGGGCTTCGTTATAGGCGATCTGCTTGGCGCGGCGGCGGTTGGTTTCGTCAATCGCCTCACTCATATTGGGTGTGATCGCATCGGCATACATGTGCACTTCCCCGCTCACATTGCGCGCCGCGCGGCCAATCGTCTGAATGAGCGAAGTTGTGGATCGCAAGAAACCTTGCTTGTCGGCATCAAGAATCGCCACCAAACTCACCTCGGGCAAATCCAAGCCCTCGCGCAGCAGGTTAATGCCCACCAGCACGTCAAACTTGCCCATGCGTAGCTCGCGCAGCAGCTCCACGCGCCGCAGCGTATCCACGTCACTGTGCAAATACTCCACGCGCACCCCGCGCTCACCCATATAATCAGTGAGGTCTTCAGCCATTTTCTTGGTGAGGGTGGTGACGAGGGTGCGCTCATCGCGTTCGGCGCGGGCTCGCACTTGCTCCAGCAAATCGTCGATCTGGCCTTCAGTGGGCTTCACGATAATCTTGGGATCTACGAGGCCGGTGGGGCGAATGATCTGCTCCACCACCCCGTCACTCTTGCCAAGCTCGTAAGGCCCCGGCGTGGCCGAGAGATACACTGTCTGGCCTATACGCTCAAGGAACTCATCCCACTTTAGTGGGCGATTGTCTAGTGCGCTCGGCAAGCGAAAGCCATATTCCACAAGCGTGCGTTTGCGGCTCATATCGCCCTCATACATTGCACCAATTTGCGGCACCGTCACATGCGATTCGTCGATGATCAGCAAAAAATCTTCGGGGAAATAGTCGAGCAACGTATTGGGCGCGGTGCCAGGGCCGCGCCCATCGATATGGCGTGAATAGTTTTCGATACCGGCGCAAGAGCCCACATTGCGCATCATCTCAAGATCATAGGTGGTGCGCATTTCGAGGCGCTGAGCTTCAAGGAGCTTATCTCGATCACGGAAATAACGCAGCCGCTCCCCCAACTCAGCCTCAATGCCCGCCATCGCCTTCGCCATCCGCTCTGGGCCTGCCACATAATGGCTGGCAGGAAATACGTGCGCGTGATCCGTTTCGCGGATCAGATCGCCCGTAAGCGGATGCAAATAAGCGAGGGTATCGATTTCGTCTCCGAAGAATTCGATACGGATCGCAAGCTCTTCATACACCGGAATGATATCCACTGTGTCGCCCCGCACCCGGAAGGTGCCGCGCGTGAAGGCCAGATCATTGCGGGTGTATTGCATTCCTACGAAAGCCCGCAGCAAATCGTCACGCTCCACCTGCTGCCCGCGCTCGAGGCGCACCATGCGGCTCACGTATTCTTCGGGGGTACCGAGGCCATAGATGCAGCTCACTGAGGCCACCACCACAGTGTCGCGGCGGGTGAGGAGCGAATTAGTGGCGGAGTGGCGCAGCCGTTCCACTTCATCGTTGATTGAGCTATCTTTCTCGATATAGGTATCAGATTGTGGCACGTAGGCTTCGGGCTGGTAATAGTCGTAATAGGAGACGAAGTATTCCACGGCGTTGTTGGGCAGCAGTTCGCGGAATTCGGCGGCCATTTGGGCGGCAAGAGTTTTGTTTGGTTCGAGTATTAGCGTGGGCCGCTGCACTTGCTCGATGAGCCACGCCGTGGTGGCAGACTTTCCAGTGCCGGTGGCACCCAGCAGCACCACGTCTTTTTCGCCGTCATTGATACGCTCGGTGAGCTCAACGATCGCAGCAGGCTGATCGCCGCTGGGCTGATACTGCGAGATCACCTTAAAAGGCGCTTGCGCCCGCACAATATCAGATAGTTCTCTCACTGCCCTCACATTACTCTCGTTACAGGCTTACTCCCAGTGGCGTATTACTCCCAGTCGCCGATCTGGCGATCCCAGAATTTATCCACGCGTCGCTTCAAATCAGCAAACGAACCATCGTTGTGGATCACGTAATCGGCCACTTTCTCGAGCTCAGCATCGCTCGGCTGATTAGCGATCCGCGCTTGCGCTTCTTCTTCGCTCATAGCCCGATTCGTGGCCAGGCGATCAATACGCGCTTCCAGTGGAGCTTCTACCACTAGAATCATGTCTCCGTGGTTTACGAGCGGCGAATTCCCTTCAAGTAGCGGAATATCATGCACGAGCACTCCACTTGGATCCTCCCGCATCGTGTGAGCTGCCTGTTGTGCCGCAAGATCTCTGATTCGTGGATGAGTGACGGCGTTGAGATCAGCTAAATCTCGAGCATCGCTAAACACTTGCGCGGCGAGCGCAAAACGATTGAGCGTACCATCTTCATTAAGCACCCGATCGCCCCAACGCTCTTTGATTTCTGCAAGAGCGGGCGAGCCAGGCGTCACCACCTCGCGAGCGAGCTGATCGTAGTCAATCACGTGAGCGCCATGGTCAGCCAAGAGCTGTGCCACACTTGATTTTCCGGTGCCTATTCCGCCGGTGAGCACAATCTGATACATGATGGTTCCTATCTGCCGGTGATGCCTTAATTCTAGTGCGAGCAGGGCAAATAGGTGGCGGATCGGCACACCAAATAGCTAAAACAAAACTGCACAGGGGCAAGTTGAGAGGGCGCAATTGTGTGAACACTTGCACCTGCCGTCAGAAACTCCTGAGAATAAGCGGAAGGGCGGAGCCTTGGCCCCGCCCTTCACGTTAAAACAACGATCAGTTGTTGGTGAGCTTCTCGCGCAAAGCTGCGAGAGCCTCATCGGCAGCAAGAGTGCCAGCCGCATCAACCTCAGAAGAGTAGCTCGTAGGCACCTCATCTTCAGAAGAAGAGCTCGCCACCACAGCCTCAGCCTTAGCAGCTTCAGCATCAGCTTCAAGAGCAGCTGCCACCTGAGCCTTGTGAGCCTGCCAGCGAGCCTCAGCTGCGGCATACTCTTCTTCCCAAGCAGCCTGGTTGGCTTCATAGCCTTCCATCCACTCGTTCGTCTCAGGATCGAAGCCCTCGGGATACTTGTAGTTGCCCTGTTCGTCATACTCGGCACGCATGCCATAGAGCGAAGGATCGAAATCTTCAGATGCAGGATCCACACCCTCATTAGCCTGCTTGAGCGAAAGCGAGATACGGCGGCGATCCAGATCGATATCGATCACCTTCACGAACGCCTCATCGCCCACATGCACCACCTGCTCTGGCGAGTCGATGTGACGCATGGCGAGCTCGGAGATGTGCACCAAGCCTTCGATGCCATCTTCCACACGCACGAACGCACCGAAAGGCACAATCTTGGTGACGTTGCCTGGCACAACCTGGCCAATGGAATGCTGGCGAGCAAATGCTTGCCACGGATCTTCCTGGGTGGCCTTGAGCGAGAGCGACACACGCTCGCGATCCAGATCCACATCCAGCACCTCTACCGTGACGTGCTGGCCCACCTCGACCACCTCGGAAGGATGATCGATGTGCTTCCAAGAGAGCTCGCTCACGTGCACGAGACCGTCCACGCCGCCAAGATCCACGAATGCACCGAAGTTTACGATGGAGGAGATCACGCCTTCGCGCACCTGGCCCTTTGCGAGCGCACCAAGGAAGGTGGTGCGAACTTCGCTCTGGGTCTGCTCCAGCCAAGCGCGGCGGGAAAGCACCACGTTGTTGCGGTTCTTATCGAGCTCAATAATCTTTGCTTCGAGCTGCTGGCCAATGTATGGCTGCAGATCGCGCACACGGCGCATTTCCACGAGCGAAGCCGGAAGGAAGCCGCGCAGGCCGATGTCTACGATCAAGCCGCCCTTCACTACCTCGATCACGGAGCCAGTCACCACGCCGTCAGCTTCCTTGACCTTCTCCACTTCAGCCCAAGCACGCTCATACTGCGCACGCTTCTTGGAGAGCATCAGGCGGCCTTCTTTGTCTTCCTTTTGGGTGACGAGAGCCTCAATATGGTCACCAACTTTCACGACGTCATCGGGATCCACATCGTGCTTGATGGAAAGTTCTTTGGATGGGATCACGCCCTCCGTCTTATAGCCGATATCCAGCAAGACCTCATCGCGGTCTACCTTCACGACTGTGCCTTCCACGATGTCGTTATCGTTGAAGTACTTAATGGTTTTATCTACGGCTGCGAGGATTTCTGCTTCGCTGCCAATATCGTTTACTGCGACCTCCGGATATGCGGAGGAGCTCTTGTTCTCGGTCATAGAGTTGGTGACTCCGGATTATTACTAGTAGTTATATGGACTGTGCGCAAGTGAGGGCTCCGTTCCGGAGATAGAGTTCTCCCTCGCACACGAACTCTAAGTCTACGGCGTGACGCCGCCGTGAGGCAAACACACGCAGACGTGACGTTGGTGACGGCGAAGCTCAGTGTGCAGCGTCACGCCAGCTACGGCCCAGACCAGTGCTCACCGTAAGTGGCACTGAGAGCGCAGGCCAAGCATTGCCCATTTCTCGCTCCACGATCTCGCGTACTTGCTCAGCTTCGCTCGCCACCACTTCGAGCACAAGCTCGTCGTGCACTTGCAGCAACACCCGCGATCGCAGCTCAGCCTGGGCCAAAGATTCTTCCACATGCACCATGGCGATCTTGATAATGTCTGCAGCGCTGCCCTGAATTGGAGCGTTGAGCGCCATCCTTTCGGCGGCCTCCCTAACTTGCCGGTTGGTGCTAGCAAGTTCAGGTAAATAGCGCCGCCGGCCCAGCATCGTCTCGGTGTATCCATCGCGCCGAGCCTGCTGCACCAAGCCATCCAAATAGCGTTTCACTTTGCCGAACCGTGAGAAATAGCCATCCATTAGCGCCTGCGCCTCTGGCACCGCTATCTTGAGCTGAGCGGCCAAACCAAAAGCTGAAAGCCCATACACTAAACCGTAACTCATTGCCTTAATCCGGGAGCGCTGCGCCGGCGTCACCGAATCTTCCGGCACGCCAAACACCCGCCCAGCCACGTATCGATGCAAATCCGCACCAGCATTAAATGCCGCAATCAGCTCTTCGTCACCGCTCAAATGCGCCATGAGCCGCATCTCGATTTGCGAATAATCGGCGGTGAGTAGGTAATCAAAGCTTTCGCCGGGCACGAATACGCCCCGAATTTGCAGGCCCTCTTCGGTGCGGGCATGGATATTTTGCAAATTGGGATCAGTGGAGCTGAGCCGGCCTGTAGCTGCCACCGCCTGCTGGTAAGTGGTGCGGATCCGGCCATCGGGATGCACCGCCCGCTCCAACCCTTCCACTGATTGCAGCAGCTTGATCGCATCGCGATGCTCGAGCAAAGAGCTCAAAAACTGCTGGCCAGCAAGTGCAATCTCATCCTCGCGGTACCGAATCTTTGCCAGCAAATCGGCGAGAGCTGCGGCGTTGGTGGTGTAACCGCTCTTAGTTTTCTTGGTTTTGGGCAATCCCAAATCTTCGAAAAGCACTTTTTGTAGCTGCTTTGGGCTAGAAAGATTTACCTCATCATCACCAATCGCTTCGTGTGCGAATCTCGCTGCGCTCTGCACCCGGGCCGCAAAATCGCCCCGCAGCTCGTTCAAAAGCCGCTGATCCACTGCAATTCCTCGGTGTTCCATCACAAAAAGCACGCGGCTCACGGCCAGCTCTAGCTCCATCAGCTTGTCCCAATGCGGCTGATCCGCCACATCAGCAATCAGCGCATCGTGCACGTTCAAAATGGTGACGGCGCTGCGGGCCAAGGCTCTATCGCAAGCAGTAAGCTGCGCCTCGGCGTGAGTGCCTTCGGCAGCTGTGAGGCCCAAATCGAGAGCTTCTTGCGCCTCACTGGCACGCTCAGCTTCAGCGATATCAATCTCGATTGCCAAATATTGCTGCGCCAAATCTGCCACCAGATACGATCTGCGATCAGGATGGCGCACGTATGCTTCGAGCTCCACGTCAGCAATCACGCCGTCAAGAGCAGCGCTTGCTCCAGCGAGAGCGTGCATCAATCCTTTAGCCCCATGCGTAATCTTGGGAACGCTCGAATCAGCTAGCCACGTTTTTATTTCTGCTGAGTGGATCTCCTCCGCGGCCACGAGCACAGCAGCCCCATCCTGTGCAGCAATAGCGAGCATAGCCACGCTGCCTTTGCCAGGTGTGGTGACGCCGGAGAGCGCCAGGCCATACGGGCCAGCATGTTGCCGAGCGAAACTGCAAAACTCTGCTTTGCCAGCCGCCTGCACCTCTTGCAGCTCGCGCACTACTGAATCAGCACCACCCGCCGCAGTGCCGCCAGCGCCATCACCGTCACTTCCCTCTCGCGCCGGCAGTTCGCGCAGCACCCGGGATCGCAGCGAATTGAAATCGAGCGTATCGAAGAGCTGGTGCAGCTCCGTCACCGCCACTCCCCTAGGCTTGAGCGCATCAAAATCTTCACCTATAGGAAGATCTCGCACTAGCGCATTGAGCTGCCGATTTAGCTTCACTTGCTCGGTATGATCCCGCAGCGCCTGGCCCGCTTTGCTCTTGATTTCACTTGCCCCTTCAAGGAGCGCACCCAGCGAGCCATACTCATTAATCCATTTCGCAGCTGTTTTTGGCCCCACCCCGGGCACACCTGGGATATTGTCGGCCCCTTCGCCCACCAGCGCCGCCACATCTTCATATTTATCTGGTGTGACGCCGGTGCGCTCGGCCACGGTTTTTGGCGTCATCTCAAGCATTTGGGAGCGTGGCATCGGATATAGTATGGTGACGGCGTCACTCACGAGCTGATATGAATCTTTATCTCCCGAGGCAAGATATACCCGCATCCCGGCTGCCTCAGCTTTGGTGCTGAGAGTGGCCACAATATCGTCTGCCTCAAAATCTTCATAGGTGAGCCAAGAAATGCCAAGCACTTCGAGCACCTCTTGGATCACTTCCACTTGGCCCTTGAATTCTTCAGGAGTGGCTTTGCGCCCACCTTTGTAATCCGCATACATGCGGGTGCGGAAGGTGCCCCCAGGTAAATCAAAGGCCACCGCCACGTGCGTTGGCTTATAGTCTTTGATCAGCCTGAGCAGCGTATTGGTAAAACCATGCACAGCATTTGTGTACTGCCCTTGCTTGGTCACAAAGTTATCAGCGCGCAGCGCATAAAAGGCCCGAAAAGCCATTGAATGGCCATCGATGAGCAGCATTGTGCCGCGCGCATCGGCAGCGCCTTGAGCGCCGTCACTCACCTTTGCCCACCTGCTCAATCACTGCGTCAGCCACTTCACGCATAGTGAGCCGGCGATCCATAGAGGTTTTTTGAATCCAGCGGAAGGCTTCTGGCTCCGTGAATCCCATATTGTCTTGAAGCAGGCCTTTAGCGCGATCTACCCGCTTGCGGGTCTCAAATTGTTCGCTTAAGTCCGCCACCTCGGCTTCAAGCGAAGAGATTTCCTTAGCCCTGGAAATAGCGATATCTACTGCAGGCACAAGATCAGCAGGAGTAAAAGGTTTCACCACATACGCCATCGCCCCGGCGTCACGGGCTCGAGCCACGAGATCACTTTGAGAATAAGCGGTGAGCATCACGATCGCGCACCGGCGCTGCGCCAGAATCTGCTCTGCCGCCGTAATGCCATCAATCCCTGGCATCTTCACATCCATCACGATCAAATCTGGCTTGAGTTCAGCTGCTTTCTTCACTGCTTCTTCGCCACTTGCAGCCTGATCAGCCACATTAAATCCTGCATCTTCAAGCGTTTCCACAATATCGAGCCGAATCAGCGCCTCGTCTTCTACCACAAGCGTGGTGACGGCGCTGCGCTCTGTGGTGTCTGGCAGCCGTTCGGGCGTGATTTTTTGATCGGAAATCTCCATAGAAAACTCCTTAACACGCTGGGATATTAACTGATCTAAGTGTAGGCCACCTAGAGCCTCTATGCACCATGCGCCGATGGTTTCGATGGATTCATTCAATCAGTAATGCGCCGCTGATTTGTGGTTAAGGTGCACGCGGCTATAAAATATCAGCGTCACAAATGCTCCTGTGGTGGAATTGGTAGACACACAGCACTCAAAATGCTGCGCCCACAAAGCGTGAGGGTTCGAGTCCCTCCGGGAGCACAATTATGAATTATGGACGCTGCGAGCTTGCTCGTAAGCGTCCATAATTCATAATTGTGCGCGATTTCCAGAGGAAATCGCGAGCCCGGGCGGGCTCATTAGTAATGCCCTGTGTTCTTTGTGCGCAAAAGCTGTGCTTTTGCGCACAAAGCGATGCTGCGCCTCGAGGACTCGAACCCGTGAGGGCTTGGGTGGATGGGATGAACACCTGCACTAGACCCCCATGTCCATTATCAAAAGTTGCGCGAAGCCCAATTGGTACCTTGAGGTTTGACGGAAGATAACTGCAAAGCGGGCGCGCCGACTCTGGGCCCCAGTTCTTTCTACGTCAGGCGATACCTGGAGCGATCTGCGCAAAGATTTCGAATTAGTCGTCTGCGTCAGCGAGCCACATGGAGGATGCTTCGATCTCGCCCATTTTGTGCACGCGCACAGTGTTGGAGGATCCCACTAAGCCAGCTGGCATCCCACAAATAATCACCACGCGGTCGCCAGCTAGCGCCATCTCGTGGCTGCGCAGCAAATCATCGACTTGCTCCACCATCTCATCTGTGTGATCCACTGGGCCAGAAAGCATCGTGTGCACGCCCCAAACGAGCGCGAGCTGTTGACGCACTTCTTGGCTAGGGGTGAAAGCAACAAGTGGAATACGAGGCCGTAGCCGAGCCATGCGCCGCGCCGTCTGCCCCGATTGGGTAAACACCGTCAAATATTTCACGCCCAGCGCTTCGCCAATATCTACTGCGGCGCGCGTAATCACGCCATTACGGGTGCGGTGCAAATTGCTGATTTTCGGAATGTTTTCCAGGCCATGCTCTTCAGTGTATTCAATAATTGAGGCCATTGTTTCCACACATTTCACGGGATAAGCCCCCACGCTCGTCTCTCCCGAAAGCATCACAGCATCTGCACCATCGAGAATCGCATTGGCACAGTCGCTGGTTTCAGCGCGGGTGGGCGTGGGAGCAGCAATCATCGAATCAAGCACCTGGGTGGCCACAATCACCGGCTTTGAATGCCGCCGGGCAATATCAATCGCATGCTTTTGCACAATGGGCACTTGCTGCAATGGAAGCTCTACGCCAAGATCACCACGAGCCACCATGATGCCGTCAAATACTTCCACGATGTCTTCAAGTACCGCTACGGCTTGCGGCTTTTCGATTTTCGCAATCACTGGCACAGTGCGGCCCACTTCGTCCATCACTGCATGCACGTCAGCCGCATCTGCTGGGGAACGCACAAAAGAAAGAGCAATAATATCGGCACCATATTCGAGCGCCCATTCCAAATCCACGCGGTCTTTATCTGAAAGTGCTGGCACGCTCACTGCCACACCCGGCAAGTTTACGCCTTTGTGATCAGACACAACGCCACCGACCACCACTTCAGTGGCAACACGCGGCCCATCTACGCGCAACACCCGCACTTGCACTTTTCCGTCGTCGATCAAAATCGTATCGCCAGGGCGCGCATCCCCTGGTAGGCCGAGATGAGTAGTGGAGACTAGCTCTTTCGTGCCAGGAACATCTTCTGTGGTGATGGTGAAAACATCTCCTGGCGCCAGCTCCACTGGTCCTTCAGCGAAAGTGCCTAAGCGAATCTTTGGGCCCTGCAAATCCACGAGCACTGCTACTGGCTCGTTAAGCTCCTGAGCGGCTTCGCGCACCCAATCAATCCGCTGCTCATGCTCGGCATGGCTGCCGTGACTGGCGTTGATTCGCGCCACGTTCATACCTGCTTGCACCAATTCCACAATTCGCTCTTTTGTGCCCGTGGCTGGGCCGAGCGTACACACAATTTTCGCTCTTCTCATGGTGCTATTTTAACTTACTCTTTTTACTATCGCGCCTTAGACCTCTAGTGCCTGTCTTGCCACCAGGCATTCAGAGCGCGCCGTCACTTCGTTTCAACCTTAATTTCAGCTAGCTTCGGGCGAGCTTTCACGGCTTTACTTACCGCTATTAACGCCACTACTCCCACAGTGAATACAATCAGCGCTGCCCAAGAGTTAAAGCGTAACCCCCAGAAAGTATGGGCGTAATCTGTGCGAATCATCTCAATCCAAAATCGGCCAAAACCATAAAGAATGAAATAGCAGGCCATCACTTGCCCACCTTGCAGTCGCAACTTCCGCTCCAGCGTCACCAGCACCAGCGCAACAAGCAGATTCCAGATTTGTTCATACAAGAAAGCGGGATGAAAGAGCGTGCCAGGGGCGTATCCGGCCGGCATATGGGCCGCGTCAATTTCCAAACCCCACGGAAGATTGGTGGCTGTGCCGAAAAGCTCTTGATTGAAATAGTTACCAAAACGCCCAATTGCTTGCGCCACCGCCAGCCCGGGCGCGAGAGCATCCACGAAAGGCCCAAAGCGTAGGCCGCGCCGCCGCAACGCGATCGCGATGCCAATCGCACCCCCTATCAGCCCCCCAATAATAGCCAGCCCACCTTCCCACACCCGAAATACGCCAAGCAGATCACCTCCAGGGCCAAAATAGGCATCCGGGGTTGATAGCACGTAATATGTGCGAGCACCCAGGATTCCACACACCACAGCCCAAATACCCACATCAAGGGCGGTATCTTTAGGGCCGCCTTTCGCGGTATATCTTTTATCTAAGATCCAAATCGCCACTGCGATCCCAATCAGAATCGCTATTGCGTAAGCGCGAATCGGAATTAGCCCAATATGCCACACCCCAACAGGGGGAGATGGAATGGAGGTAATCCAGCGCGAAGTCTCAAAAAGCATATTACTATTTCGCTCCTTCCACTTGGGTGGGAATGGTGACGGGGAGCGCGCCGCCAGCCTCGAAGCAGCTAGTGGTGCCGGTATGGCAAGCTGCCCCACGCTGCGTCACTCGCACTAGCAGGGCATCTCCATCGCAATCTAAGCTCACTGAATGCACTAGCTGAATATGCCCCGAGGTGTCACCTTTGCGCCAATATTCTTGGCGAGATCGGCTCCAAAACCACACGCGGCCAGTGCTGAGCGTGCGCGCCAAAGCCACCTCATCCATCCATCCGAGCATTAGCACTTGGCCATTGTGCTCACTTTGGATCACTGCTGCAAGCAGGCCAGCACTATCGAGTTTAAGCCGTTCACGTAAGCCTTCGGGCAAGACGTCATTGCTATTGTTCGTATCGCATTGTTGCATCACTAGCGCACCTCAATTCCTGCTTCGCGCATTCCAGCTTTTACTTCACTAATGGAAAGCGTGCCGAAATGAAATACGGAGGCGGCGAGCACAGCATCTGCACCGGCCTGAGCGGCAGCCACAAAATCATCCACTTTTCCTGCTCCCCCGGAGGCAATAATTGGCACATTCACCGCTTCGCGCACTGCGCTGAGCATCTCAATGTCAAAGCCTGAAGAGGTACCGTCTGCATCCATTGAGTTGAGCAATATTTCACCTGCACCCAACGCCACGGCTTGCTGTGCCCATTCGATTGCATCGATCCCTGTGCCGCGTTTGCCGCCGTGGGTGGTGACTTCGAAACCAGAGGATGTTGGTTCGCTACCTTCCGGCACCCGCCGGGCGTCTACACTCAGCGTAATCACTTGGTTGCCGAACGCCTTGGCAACTTCGCTTAGCAGTTCTGGCCGTGCAATTGCGGCCGTATTAATCCCAACTTTGTCGGCACCCGCCTCCAGTAGTGCGCGCACATCAGCCACACTGCGCACTCCCCCGCCCACTGTAAGCGGAATAAACACCTGCTCGGCGGTGTGGCGTACCACCTCGATCATGGTGCCGCGCCCTTCTTGAGAAGCGGAGACGTCAAGAAACGTGAGCTCGTCTGCCCCCATTGCATCGTATTGGGCGGCGAGAGCCACAGGGTCACCAGCATCGCGTAAATTTTTGAAATTTACGCCTTTCACCACTCTGCCTTGCGCTACGTCAAGGCATGGAATCACCCGCACTGCCACAGTCATTTAATTTGCCTCACTTCAGTATCCCGCTTCAAATCGCCATAAACTCAAATTACGCAATCTAAACAGCGGCTTTATCGCTGCGAATTTAAGCTTTTCCCATCGCGCACCGCGAGAATGTCAATCACTACGATCACGTCACCATCCCCTCGCGCTTGAGTAGCAGGTATTGCCGCCACGATACGGGATCCAACTCGCTGGTCTCGTATTGCCTGAGCAAGACCAGAAAAGACTTGTTGCGGATCGATGGAAGGAATTGGAGCCACGCCGAAAGTACTTTCCAATACTTCTCCACTGGTGTTAGTAATTATATAGTTGGCGTACACCACAGCATCTTGCTTTACCTGCTCTCCTTCACCGCGAATCACTACCGCCACTGATTCTTGCGCTATTTTAGCTCCGTCTGCACTAACTGAAGGTATACCACTATCGTCACTATTGACGCTGATACCGGCAGGCATACCTGCGATTGGTAAAGGTTCGCCGAGTATCACTGTGGGCAGCACGTCAAGCACAATAATTTCAGCATTTGCTTTGCTTTCATGGGGATATACGCCAATTAGCCTTGATCCCTCAGTGGCGCCAAGCAGCAATGAATACAAATCGCCAAGATCCTTTTCGGTGGCAGCAGTGGCTTTCAACGTTGCATCTTCCAAAGGCATGATGTAACCACCGCTGTACGCAAAGTTTGATACGCGCACTAAGACTGCGCTGTTTTCGACTATCTCACGCCCGGTGCCTTTATTTACCGTTATATGTTGCTCGGCGCGAGTAATTCGCCCTTCTACTTGCACAGCAACCGGCGCCCCGAAATTTCCATCTACCTTTACTGCTAGCCCTTCTGCTGCATCGTGATTTGAATAGTAGCCACTACAAACACCTATTATGAAGCCCATAAAAATTGCTAAGAGGCTAGGCCCTAAACGGAAGTTCATGAGCTTTTCACCGCCTCCATAAGTTCATCCACCCTCTGGTCAGCGGCAGCAAAAGGATCGCGCAAAAGCACATTTTTCGAAGCGTCGCCGTTGATCAACCGCAGATTCATCCAATCTGCCATATAGTCGCGATGTGTGCTTCGAGCAGCAGCAATAAAATCGCCGCGTAGTTTGGCTCTGGTGGTTTGCGGTGGCTTGCTCATGGCATCCGTGACGGCGCTGGGATCAGCGAGGATCCGTAGCCCTCCGGTGGCTTCAAGTTTGGCTCGCAAGCCAGCGGTAGTGACGTCGTGCCAAGCGAGTTCAAGGCGGGCAAGGCGGAGATCTCCAATAGCAATGCCACTTCGCTCTTGATATGCCGATATCAGGCGCTGCTTTGCCACCCAATCAATCTCGGTGGCAAGCGATTGCGGCTCGCCACGCTCAAAAGCTGTGAGTGCGCGTTCCCAAAGCTCAAATACGTAGCGATCTATTGCACTTAGGCTATCCATCCAACCCGCTTGCACATAAAAATCGGCCACGTAATCGTGGATTTCTCGCTGGATTTCGAGGGCAGTGACGGTGCTTCCATTGGCTCGTTCGAGAAGGGCTTGTGTGCTGAGATCGGCTGAGGTGGCCCGAATTGCTTGAGGCGGATCAGCCAATTCAAAATCAGGTAATGGAATTGGGTTTGCTTCCATTACGCTGAGCAAAGCGTGGGTCATGCCCACTTTCAATGCGAGCGTGCTTTGGCTCATATTTGAATCGCCCACGATCACGTGCATTCGGCGATATTTATCCGGATCGCCATGTGGCTCATCGCGAGTATTTATCATGGGCCTCGAGCGGGTGGATGCAGAGCTCACGGCATCCCACATTTGGCCAGCGCGAGGCGAAATCTCAAATCGCGCGCCGCCGTCACCGCCATCGCTATCCTCTGGCCGTGAAATAAAACCGGCTCCCACCAAAATTTGCCGCGTGACGAAGAAAGGCACCATCGCTTTAATGCGATTGCGAAAATCGCGCTGGCGATGAATTAGATAGTTTTCGTGGCAGCCAAAAGAGTTGCCTTCTGAATCAAGGTTGTTTTTGAACAGATGGATTCGGCCCGGTACACCTTCGGATTCTAGGCCACTATTAGCTTCTCCAGCCATCTGCGCGAAGATCTCGTCGCCAGCGCGCTCATTGGAAAGCAGATCAGCTAGTTGATCACATTCGGCGCTGGCATATTCGGGATGTGCCCCCACATCAAGGTAGAGCCGGGCACCGTTTGGCAAAAACACGTTAGTGGATTTTTCTTGCGCGAGAGTGCAAGCAAATAGGCGCTGGGCAGCTTGTTCCGCATCTAGAGGCGGCTCGCCTTCACTCACTGGAGCACAGGTGATCCCGTACTCCGTCTCTATCCCATATACTCTGCGAGGCATGGGTAATTGAGCAGCGTGAATAGCCATAGCGCTACTGCCCGCCTTTTTGCACAAATCCTTGCACGAAAGAAGATGCATTGCTTTCGAGGATGGTGTCAATATCGTCGAGCAACTCATCAAGATTGAAATCTTGCTCAGTGTGCTTGGCTAGCGGCAGTTCTTCTATAGCTTCTTCTTCTCGCCGCTGCGGCTGGATTTGCTCGCGTTCAGGCATAGCTTCCTTCTTCCTTACGATTTGCATTATTCTTATGCTGATATTCTACGTGCTGTATCCGGGAAATTTTTCAGCATAGGCCAAAGCTTCCCGCGCAAAAGTGTTTGCCAGGCATCCTCCACTCATTCACTACGCTAATTGCGCTACGAATTCACCAATCGAATCGGATCGCTCAAGAATATCACCCACCAGCGCTTTCGTGGCTCGCGTAGGGTGTTGAAGTGGCATCCGCAAGAGGTGCTCGCGCCCAGGAATGTCGAGCGTAATCGCCTCCCAAGCGGCAGCCGTCACGGCGCGAGGAAAACGTCTTATCAATTCGCCGCGCAGATAGGCTCGCGTAGTTTCGGGAGCATGCGTGACGGCGTGAAGCACCTGGGCAGGTGTGAATAGCCGCTCCACCCGCCCAGCTTGATCCAAACGATTCACTATTGAGCGCTCCGGGCGCAGATCGTGCCACTGCAGATCGAAAGCTCGCAGTTTATCGTTTCCCCACGTCACCCCCGAGCGGGCGCGCAGCTGCTCCAGCATCTGCCATTTAGCCACCCATTCCACACGCTGGGCAGCTTTGGTGACGTCCTCGCGCAATGCGTCAAGCACTTCTTGCCACAGCGTGAGCACTTGTGAAGTTTCTTCATCACTCTTCGCGAGGTCTGCATGTGCCTCTCGCAATAGATCCAGATAAACCTGCTGAATATCTGCCGAGCTCATGCGGCCCCCATTTGCCATCTCGAGCGGCGCCGCACAGCTTAAATCCTGGCTCACAGCTTGGGTGGCACTCACCGGCTCTGCCAGCCGCACTTTCTCAAGCTTGCTAGCGTAGCGGTGGCGCAGTTCCACCGGCGCCAAGTGCAGCTGCTCAATAAGCCAGATCACGAGCGAGGTGGTGCCCACTTTCAACAGGTTGGATACGTCGAACTGGTTGGCGTCGCCATTAATCACGTGCAACCTGCGGTATTGCATTTCATCCGCGTGAGCTTCATCGCGAGTATTAATGATCGGGCGATTGAAGGTGGTCTCAATGCCAATATCGTTTTCCACATAATCGGCACGCTGCGAAATCTGGAAGCCACTTTCTTCAGAACGTTTGCCAATCCCCACGCGCCCAGCGCCGCATATAATAGGCCGGGTGACGAAGAATGGCGTGAGCACCGAAACGATATCCGCAAACGGCACTTCTCGATCCATTAGATAGTTTTCGTGTGTGCCGTAGGCTGAGCCTTTGCCATCGAGGTTGTTTTTGTAAAGCACCGCAGGCACGCCCTGAACTGCACAGAGATCCATTGCTTCGCGTGCGATGTATTCGCCAGCACGATCCCAAAGCACGGCTTCGCGCGGGGAATTCACTTCAGGCGCTGAATATTCGGGGTGGGCGTGATCCACATAGAATCTAGCTCCATTAGTGAGCACGGCATTAGGCGCTTTCGGAAGCTTGAGCTCCATTGCACTTGGGCGGCGCACCTGCCCCCAGCCTGCCATCGCTGCAGCGGCAGGGCTATCTTCGCCACTCGGCGCTGGGCGATTTGGATCGTCAGTGAGCAGCGAAGGGTGCGCCTCGCTGCGCCGAATCTTGTAGCCACGAGCATCGTTTAGTGGATTTTCGCCTTTGTAATCCCAAGGCACTGGCTTTCCAGGGCGTGACGCAGAGCCGGCAGCACCATAAGCCTCCACTATTTGAGCGCACAGCGCCAGCACATTCGCTTTGGGATCGTGCGGATTTAAGATCCCAAATTCGGTTTCCATCCCCACCACTCGAGCCACTGGCATCAGATCAACCCTTTCTCTTGCGCCTTCGCAACAGCCGCATCGTCACTGCCAAGCGTCACCGCAGGCGAAGTGACGCCAGCGCTCGCAGCTTGCGGCAATTCGCTCGGCGCAGCTGCATGCATGATGGTTTTGACGAAAACAACTCGCTTGCCTCGGCCCCTACCATTCACGCGCGCCCAATCATCCGGATTTGCAATATTAGTGAGATCTTCATTTTCTCGCGCTTCTTCGCGCAATGCCGCCATCAGATGCTCGGTGGTGATGCCGCGCTCGCCCTTTGCAAGCAGATCTTTAATGGCGAATTTCTTGGCGCGATCAACTATCGCTGCAATCATTGCTCCAGAGACGAAATCGGCTACGTAAAGAGTCTCCGTTTCGCCATCTGCATAGCTCACCTCAGCAAACTGATTTATTGGCGATCGCTCAAAAAGCGCACTGATCACGGATGCGCCCATAGCTGCGGCTGCTGATTGAGGCGAGCCATAGCGTTCGATTTCTTTGGCGTGGATCGGCAAATCTGCAGTGAGATACTTGCTCATAATATCGATTGCGCCTTCGCGGGTGGGCCGCTCAATTCGGATCTTCACATCCAGCCTGCCTGGGCGCAAAATAGCAGGATCAATCATATCTTCACGATTAGATGCACCAATCACGATCACGTTATCCAACTTCTCCACGCCGTCGATCTCCGCCAAAAGCTGCGGCACCACAGTGGTTTCCACGTCACTCGATACGCCAGAGCCACGCGCCCTGAAAAGCGCCTCCATCTCGTCAAAGAAAATCACCACCGGAATACCGCTGGCCGCGCGATCTCGGGCCCGCGAGAAGATTTCACGGATCTGGCGCTCCGTCTCCCCCACGTATTTATCAAGCAGTTGCGGGCCTTTAATGTTAAGGAAGTAAGAGCGCCCGGCGCCAGCCGAGCTCGCACCAGCATCTGTGCCGGCTCCGTCACGCCGCACGATTCTCGCAGCGAGCTCCGTGGCCACGGCTTGTGCAATCATCGTCTTTCCACACCCTGGAGGCCCATAGAGCAGCACCCCTTTAGGCGGCTTAAGCCCATGCTCGCGATAAAGCTCCGGATGCTCAAAAGGCAATTCCACAGAGTCTTTAATCTGATCAATCTGCGCTGCCAACCCGCCCACGTCTGAGTAGTGCACGTCGGGCACTTCTTCGAGAAGCAGATGCTCCACGTCAGGCCGCTCCACCTCTTCAATTGCGAAGCCAGCGCGCAAATCCGCGAGCAGCATATCCCCTACCCGTACGCGGGAATCCTTGAGCTGCCCGGAAAGCCGCAGCACTCGCTCGTCATCCGCATGCACTTTCACCAGCACGCGATCCGAATCGAGCACGAGTTTCACCGCCACAATGTCGCCAGTGCGCTCATATCCACTGGCGCCCACCACCACCAGCTGCTCGTTAAGAAGCAGCTGCTGGCCAGGCTGAAAACCACTCCATGAAATCGTATCTGATACAGCGAGATCCATTTTCCGCCCGCCCACCATTGCGATCACGGTGTTTTCTTGGGTGGAATCGCGATTGATAGTGACGAAGGTGGCGTACGAACTCGGCGGGCGCGATAGCGAATCGAGCTTGGCGCTCATATCCGTGATCTTCTTTTTCGCTTCTTCCAGCGCGTGCACGAGCCGCTCGTTCTTTTGCCCAAGCGAAGCCACTTGTGCCCGCAGATCAAAAACTCCAGGTGCTGCTTCTGTGCTCATTATTCGCCCCCTGCTCCATTGCAAGAATCGCCGCCATCACCCACGCTACTACGCTGGGCACGAGCGCGCTCGCGATGGGCAAGATCTTTTGCACGCGCTTGAGCATCAAGCTGAGCGGCTATCTTCGCACCATGCTCTCCAGGAGCCGCCGATCCAGTGGCCTCCACGTCGGCACGATGAGCCACATCTCGGCGCACTTTGCGCAGCTTATGCGGGGCAATTGTGCGTTCTAAACCAGCACTATCAAAATCGTCGCTCTGCCACGGGGCTGGCTCGCCTTCAGCTCCCGGCGCTGGGCGTTTTGTGGCACGCAAAGGCTCTATTCCAGGAGCGAGCCGCCGCGCCGTCACCAAAAAGCCAGTGTGCGCCACCATGCGGTGATCAGGGCGGATCGCAAGGCCATCCACATGCCAGGTGCGCAGCATCGTCTCCAATGATTCTGGCTCTGTGAAATTATTGCTGGCGCGCAGAGTTTCCACCACGCGGCTCAGCTGCGGAATAGTGGCCACATACGCAAGAAAAACCCCGCCTGGGCGAATTGCCCGCGCTGCCGAGGCCACAATTTCCCAAGGGGCAAGCATATCGAGAATCACAACATCGAGATCCTGCTCTGGGAGCGCATCGAGCACCTGCTGCGCCTCCCCAATCTCCACTTTCCAGCACCTTGGATGCTCCCCAAACCACGATTCCACATTGGCCTGGGCAATCTCAGCAAACTCTGGCCGGCGTTCCACCGAAATAAGCAAGCCATCACCACAATCGCCACTATACGATGCGCTTTGGCTACCTGAGATTGCGCCCAATAGCGATAGGCTTAAGGCTCCAGAGCCAAGGCCAGCTTCAAATACGCGAGCACCGGGAAAAATATCTGCCATCGTGACGATCTGAGCAGCATCTTTGGGATAAATCACTGTGGCCCCGCGCGGCATTGAGAGCACAAAATCACTCACCAGCGGCCGCAAAGCCAAAAGGCGATGCCCGCTTGCGGTATCAATCACTGTGCCTTCTGGCTTGCCAATTAGTTCGCTGTGGCGAAAGCTGCCGCGCGTGGATTGAAAATATCCCTCATTCGTGAGGTGAGTGGTGTATTTGCGGCCCTTAACGTCGGTGAGCTGCACCCTTTCGCCGGCACGAAATGGCCCACGGCGGCGCTCTGGGCCCACAGCGTTGCGCTTTGCTACGTCACTATCCATAATTCAATCTTATAGGGGGCTTAATTTTGCTCGAAAATTTGGCCTTGGAGCGAGATAAGCTAATCCCATGAAGCTTGAAACACCTGAATCCCAAAATGATGCCAAACCGAGAAAAACAGGCGCTCTTTCTCCTTCTCGCATTAAGGATTTCCATAATTGCCCACTGAAGTTTCGCCTTCGGATGATTGATCAGCTCCCTGAGCCGCCTTCTACGGCAGCCTTGCGCGGCACGATCGTCCATTCCGTGCTTGAGAATCTATTCGACGAAGCCGCTAAAGATCGCACCGAAGCACAGGCGCAAGCAGCGCTACAGCCAGCTTGGGATGCGCATATAGCTGAGCATCCGCAAGACCTTGAGATGTTTACGAGCGAAACGGAGCGCGCCCAGTGGCTTGAATCGGCTCGGCCGTTGCTAAGTGCATATTTCAGGCTTGAAAACCCACAGTATCTAGAGCCTGTTGGGCGCGAGCACTATGTGCGCACTCAGCTACCTTCGGGGATTGCAATTCATGGCTTTATTGATCGGCTTGATCAAGCTCCAAATGGTGCGCTGCGCGTGGTGGATTACAAGAGCGGCAAAGCGCCCGCGCCAAGATTTCAAGAAGAGTATCTATTTCAGATGCGATTCTATGCGGCGGCGCTCTATTTTGAGCAAGGCACATTGCCAGCGCGCACCCAGTTGCTGTTTTTGAAAGACGCAAAAGTGCTCACCTATGACCCCACCGATTTTGATGTGCGCTCAGTGACTGCCCAAGTAGAATCAGCCTGGCATGAAATCAAGGCGAGGGCGCTTGCAGGCAGCTTTGAACCACGCGCTAATAAGCTTTGCGACTGGTGCTATTTTCAAGATTCTTGCCCAGCATTTGGAGGCGAGCCGCCAGAAGTACCCGCGGATCGTGTGGATTATTTGCTCAGTGTGGAGGCAAAGTAGAGGGCTCCAGATCAGATAGCCATGCAAGCTACGCGCTGATAATCAGAATCTGGCAGCAATATCTTTAAAAAATTCTTGGCCAGCTAGCTCTAGCGAATCGAGCACAATCACTTCCGGAATATCTGGAATGTCTGCTTGATACGGCACTGCCACGGTCACCACCCCAGCCTCAAATGCTGAAATCACGCCGAAAGCGGAATCTTCGAAAGCCACACATGCGCGTGGATCCACATTGAGAATCTCGGCAGCTTTTAGATACGGCTCCGGATCAGGCTTGCCATGGCTCACCATATCACCAGTGATAAGCGCAGCAAATCCACTCCCAGGGGCAAGATCGGCCACCCGCGAAGCATATTGCGCATACGAGGAAGTGACGAGGGCAACGGGCACACCCCACACATCGAGGCGCTGCAGCAGCTCGTAGGCCCCGGGCCGCCACTGCACGCCGTCACGTTTCACCATCTCAAGCACTCGATTAGCGATGCGATGCCCCAGCTCAGTGGCATCAGCATTGAACTGGTAGTGGTCGATCACTTTTTGGGTGCCCTCCACGATAGTCATCCCGATCATTAGGTTCTGGTCAGCAAGCTGCCAATCCAAGCCATACTCGCCAAATTCTTCGCGCTGAGCCAAAAACCACATCGGTTCTGAATCGAGCAGTGTGCCGTCCATATCGCACAGCACACCCGCTGGCATCAAGGCACCGCTAGGCTTATGAAGATTGTGCACCATATCAATTCCGCCAATCAATATTGCCCCAGCACGCCAGCGGCAAGCAGAGCGATCACGGCTGCGGCCAAAGCTAGACGATAAATCACGAACGGTATGAAAGACTTCGTTTCCACAAGCTTAAGGAACCACACAATCACGGCGTAGCCCACGACGAAGGCAGTGAGCGTGGCCACGAGGGTTGGAATCGCGCCCGCTTGCGGGCCAGTGCCATCATCGGAGAAAAGCCGATAAAAACCAGAGCCAAGCACGGCCGGAATTGCGAGCAGGAAAGAAATGCGCGCTGCCGCTGCGCGAGTGTATCCAAGCAGCAAACCCACTGTGATTGTGCCGCCGGAGCGGCTCACACCAGGAATCAAAGCCAATGACTGCGCAAATCCCAGGATCACGCCGTCACGCAGGGGCATTTCTTCCAGTGCAATGCGGCGCTTGCCGATACGATCGGCAATGCCTAGCAACAAGCCGAATATCGCGAGCACAGCGGCAGTGACATAGAGGTTACGGAAAGTGGTGTCGATAGCATCTTCAAGCAATAGGCCAAGCACCACAATCGGTATCGTGCCGCAAATCACTATCCAGCCGAGGCGCACATCGGGATCGGAGCTAGGCAGCCGTTTACTCGCATTCACCCAAGGCATTGAGGCAAACCAGGCTTTGATAATACGTATAATGTCTTTCCAGAAGTAGATCACTACAGCGGTTTCGGTGCCGATTTGGGTGACGGCGGTGAAAGTGACGCCAGGGTCGCCGAGCGCGGGAAAAAGGTCACCAACGATTCGCAAGTGCGCCGATGATGAAATCGGCAGAAATTCGGTGAGCCCTTGCACGATGCCAAGTATGAGCGCTTCAAAAATATTCACGAGAGTTCACTATACGCAGCCATGGCGCTTTTGCCTTACTTCGGGCCTGCATTACCGCAAAATGAGGCTCGGCTCACGCATCAGCGCAAGCCGGATAGATAATGCCTAGAAATCCGCACTAATCAGTAATCAGCGGAGTGAGCCGAATCACTACTGAAATCAGATTCATAATCTGAATCAAAATCATCGTCGGAATCGTCTACGTAGTCTTCCACGTCTTCATCATCAAAATCGATGTCGTCATCTTCATAGGATTCATCGTCAGATTCTGAATCGTCATAGGTGTCGAACGGTGCTTCCACGCCGTACGTGGTGAAAAGGATGTCGTCATACATCGTATAGGCATCGGCGAGGCGGTCTGATGCTCGCAAGACGCGCGGCGCATCGCCGTCTTCAGTGTCGATCACGGCCGAATGAAATTCCTCCCATGCGTTAATGAGAGCTTGGAATGCACTGTGCGGATCTACTGTCATACAGCGAGCTTATCGCAGCTCACAACGCGATTTCAAAGGTTTAAGCCAAATTCGGCCTGATGGTAGTTTGCGAAACGCTGCATCTTGAGCAACGCGGGCTATCTCACATTTGTGGGCCACGCTGAAATTGGATTAGCGCGCAGCTAGGTGGTATCTTTTTACCTGTTGCGTTGAGCAATATGCGCGGGTGGCGGAATAGGTAGACGCGCTAGCTTGAGGTGCTAGTCCACATATAACGTGGGTGGGGGTTCAAGTCCCCCTCCGCGCACACCGAGGAGAAAAATGGCCCGAGAATTTATTCTCGAGGCCATTTTTCGACGAAGGTGTGCTCAATTTTTGCGAAGCAAAAATTGAAAGCACACGAGGAAAAGGTGACCTGGTGCTCAATTTTTGCGAAGCAAAAATTGAAAGCACACGAGGAGAAAAGCCACTGGCTTTCTTATCAGTGAAGGCGACGTAATTGTGCTCAATGAGCCTATACTTTCTTTGTATTGCAAAATTCGAAATTAAGGATTCTGTTTATGACTATGCCATCTCCATCCCCCCGCGACCCTGAAGCGCTCGTGCGCCAATTCCATGAGGTATATAATCTTCCGCTACCTACCGATGCTCCAAACGTGGATCGGGATCGGGTGCACATGCGCATGGCTCTGATTGCCGAAGAGTTCGCGGAGCTAGTGGGCTCGGTGTATGGCGCTGAGGCGCGCGAGCTTATTGAATCCGCCTTTGCTGCAGCCGTCTCCAAAGATGATCACACCCGCGATGTGGTAGAAACCGCTGATGCGCTGGGCGACATTATCTATGTGGTTTATGGGATGGCACTGGAAATGGGTATTCCGATTGAGAATGTGATGGCCGAGATTCAGGCATCGAATCTTTCGAAGCTAGGCGATGACGGCAAGCCTATCTACCGCGAGGATGGCAAGGTGATGAAAGGATCAGGCTATTTCCGCCCTAATATTCGCCGCGCACTTGGGCTCGAGGAATAAACTAAGGCCCCATTTTTAGCTTTTCGCCTGCACTTAGGCAGCACTTTGCCTGCACTATTCGGTCTGCGCGTCCTCAATATTGTCAGTGATAGTGGCCGCCAAAATATCAGATGAGAGCTTATCTATCCGTGTTTGCATAATAGCTAGCTCTTTATTCTGAGCGTTTTTACTCATCGCTCCAAGAATTGGAAGCGTATTTTCCAGCGCATCAAGCTCGCTGCGCCATGCGCTTGCCCGCTTTGCCACTGCTGGCGTATTGGCCGAAGCATAGAGATACGTCACCTGATCTTTAAGCACAGCTATTCGCTCCTGCATCACTGGGAGTGTGAACTTTTTCGCTCCCAGCCTGTTGGAGGCAGTGATTTTGCGTTTAATACCAGTGAGCACTTCTGGATTGTTGGCAGCGATTTCGCGCAATTGCGGCCCATAGGTTTGGATCATTTTCAAAATTGCTGGGCCTGCCACAGTGGCTACTTTTACAATCGTAGATATTTTTCCCATTACTGCTCCTGTTTGGTCCCTCTCAGCGTGCTGCGCCTTATGGCGCCTGCATTGCTGATTTCTCGTGCTGGCTATGGAAATATTCTACCGGCAGGCGCCCGAAAGTGCCGGTGATAAATACGCGCTTAGCGATAATCTCGAGATTTTATGGTGACGCTGAGCGGGAGCACCTCGAGCTTGTCAGCTTTCACATTTGTGACGGCCCCGCTTGGGTCGCGTTCGATGAGGCCGCGCACTATCAAGGCTGCGCTGCGCTGGGCAACGGAGCGATAGCGGGCCCATAGGCCAGTGGAACACGCCACGTTCACCAGCCCAGTTTCATCTTCTAGTGAAAGAAAAGTGATGCCGCGAGCGGTGCGCGGGCGTTGCCGATGGGTGACGATGCCAGCCACTTTCACGCGCCGAGCAGTTTCGCACTGTGCTATCCCAGCTATCGGCGTCACGCCTTCTTGCTCTAGGCCAGCTCGTAGCGGCGCCACGATGTGCCCGCGCGCGGAGATCCCAGTGGCTGCCAGATCTGCATACACTTCTTCTGCTCGGCTCATTGCAGGCAGTGACGGGGCTGGCACTGCCAGCTCTAGCCCAGAAAGGATGGGCTGGAATCCACCTAATGCGGGCTCGCCTTGCATTGCAGCGGCGCTTGCTTGCCAGATGCTTTCGCGGCGCGATAGCTGCAAAGATTCAAAGGCTCCAGCGCGGGCGAGCTTTTTCATTTCTATTTCGCCTAGGCCAGTGCGCTGCGCCAGATTCGCTTCGCTGATGAATTTTCCATCCTGCTCGCGAGCAGCCACTACTGTGCAGCGGGCTTTTTCGGATAATCCGCGAATTGAATCAAGCCCGAGGCGGATAGCGCGGGCGGGATCAATATCTAGAGGCACATCGGCTCGGTTATGCGCGCGAGCAGCTCGCGGATGCTTGAGCTTCCCCGTGAGGTCTGCGCTTTCAGCTTCGAGCTCTACTACTGCTGCTTTTTCTTGCGAATAGTTTACGTCTACCGGCAGCACTCGCACTCCGTGCCGCTGCGCATCAGCCACGAGCGTGCGCGGCGAATAAAAACCCATTGGTTGGGCCGCCAAAATCCCCATATAGAAATATTCGGGATAATGCACTTTGAGCCAAGCGCTGGCATACACTAGATAGGCAAAAGAAAAAGCGTGAGATTCTGGGAAACCAAAATCTGCAAAGGCTTCAAGTTTGCTGTAAATAGCCTCACGCACTGCGGCGTCACTAATCCCCCGCTGCTGCATCCCTGCGAGCAATCGCGCTTTAAGCTGGCCCATTCGCTCGTGAGAGCGTTTAGAGCCCATCGCTTTACGCAATTGGTCTGCCTCAGCAGGGCTAAAACCGGCTGCGTCAATAGCGATACGCATGAGCTGCTCTTGGAAGAGCGGCACACCAAGCGTCTTTCTGAGCGCTGGCTTGAGCAAGGGGTGCAGATATGTGACGGGTTCTAGGCCTTGACGGCGGCGAATATAGGGATTCACAGATCCGCCTTGAATTGGCCCAGGCCGAATGAGGGCCACATCTATCACGATGTCGTAAAAGTTTCTTGGCGCAATGCGAGGAAGCGTGGCCATCTGGGCTCGCGATTCCACTTGAAATACTCCCACGGTGTCTGCCGCGCTGAGCAGATCGTATACGCGCGGATCATCGGTGCCGATATTGTGCAGGCCGAGCGCACCGCCGTCGGTGCCGCGAATGCCTCGGGCTGTGAGCTGGGTGTAGCTGAGCCGCAAAGCTGTGAGCATGCCAAGGCCGAGCAGATCGAATTTCACCAGCCCAGCGTCGGCGCAATCTTCTTTGGCCCACTGCAGCACTGTGCGGCCAGGTTTGCTGGCCCACCCTACTGGGCACACGTCAATTACAGGCCGATCGCATAGCACCATTCCGCCTGAGTGGATGCCGAGATGGCGCGGCAAGCGCTCCAAGTGAGCTGCAATATCTTGCACAAGCTCCGGAATCTCAGCCGATTCTGCAGCTGCATTGCGCCGGCTCGCGCTCCATACCGTCACCTGCTCTTCGCAGTATCCGAGCGCTCTGGCGGCGTCACGAATTGCTGAGCGGGGGCGATAGGTGATGACGGCGGCCACTTGGGCAGCGTAGTGCCTTCCGTATCGCTCATAGACGTGCTGTATCACTTCTTCGCGGCGGCTGGATTCGATATCGAGATCAATATCAGGGGGCTCGATGCGCCCAGAGGAGAGAAACCGCTCAAAGAGCATCTGGTGCTTTACGGCGTCCACGGCGGTGATGCCGAGCACGAAGCATACTGCCGAATTTGCTGCCGAGCCGCGCCCTTGGCACCAGATACCGCGCTGGGAGCAAAATTCTACGATCTCGTGCACAATCAAAAAATAGCCAGCAAAATCAAGCTGTTGGATTGTGGCGAGCTCGTGATCGAGCTGTGCCCAGGCTTGAGCAGCCTGAGGCGAACCTCGCGGCCCGTAACGCTGCGTTCCTGCTTTTTCTACAAGCTGGCACAGCCATGAAATAGGCGTGTGCCCTGTTGGCACATCTGGGCGAGGCAGCCGCGGAGCCGCGAGCCGCATATCGAAGGCACATTCTTTACCGAGCGCTGCAGCTGCAGCGATAGCCTGCGGATGGGCTGTGAAAAGTTGCAGCATCTGTTCGCCAGATTTTAAAAATGAGCCAGTGCCCGCCAGCCAGCCTTCCATTTCTGGCACGCTGCGCCGCGCCCGCAAAGCTGCAGCCACATCGGCATAGCGCTTTTCGCTGGCAAGCGCCATGTGCACATTATTGGCGGCCACATAGCGCACGCCCGCAGCCTGGGCTAGCTCCACGAGCGCTTGATTGCGCTCTGCGTCAAGCGGAACTCCGCTATGCGTGAGCTCCATGGCCACGTTTTCTTTCCCGAAAAGCGAGCAAAGCTGATCGAGAGCTTGCCTCGCCGCCACTAGATCCCATTGCCCACTGCCACTCGTATCGCTGCTCTCGAGCGCAGCGCGCACATGCCCTTTGCGGCAGCCAGTGAGAATCTGCCAATGGCCACCAGCCTGCTGCGCTAGATTTTCAAGCTCATAGCTGCCCACTCCCTTTTTCTTGCTCGCCATGAGGCCGGCGCTGATAGCTCGGGAAAGGCGCCGATATCCTTCCAAATCGCGCGCTAAAACAAGCAGATGCTTATGCGGAGGATCAATCTCGATGGTGCTTCCACGGCGTGAATCAAGAGTGAATTCGGCTCCGATCACTGTACCAATTCCAACCTCGCGCGCAGCTGTGGCAAATTCCATTGCACCAGCTAAGGAGCCATGATCGGTGAGCGCAAGCACTTCTATTTCTAGCTCAGCTGCTCTCGCCACAAGCGCGGCTGGGGCACTCACGCCATCAAGAAAGCTATATGCCGAATGCATATGCAACTCTGCGTATGGAATCATACGTATCGCCCCACAATCTGCCACTGCCATACTGGGCCAGAAATGAAGCGCTTATCTTGCGAAGCTACGCCACCTGCTGCCCCTGCGGCATCAATTTCGCTATACATACACAGCCAGGCTTTTCCGCTCGCCGTCACTAATTGCAACCAAGCCCGGCCCCGCTCTCCTTTCGGCTGCCACCACGCCTCGCTGCGCAGCCACGGACCCGCATACCCCGTCACCACTTCACTTCCAGCTTGCCGGCATGATTTTCCTGAAGCACCAGCTGCGAGCTGCACGTATTGCAGCTGCACTGGCGCGGCGCAACCCGCAGCGCACCGCAATATCCCCAATGAATCCACCGAGCACTCATGCCCAGCGGAGCAAAAAAGCTGAATTGGCTGCGGCTGGCTCACGCACGCTGGCCAAGGATACGGAATATGCCCTGGCCACGGGGGTGCAGCTGAACGCGCCTGGCTATGATCTTGCTCAGCCTCATTTTCGATTGAAACAATATTCGCATCTCGCGTGGGATCCGGCGCAGAGCGAGGCTGATATAGCTGCACAGCATCGAGGCCAGCAATAGTTTGGAGCGCAGTGACGGCGCGAGCGGCTTTGCGTGCAGCTGCCTGCCCGCTCCCCCACGGCGTAGTTTTTCCACCAATGCCATCGGCTCCCCACAATGCTTGCTGCGCATCGCCCAGTGGAAGCGGCTGCTCTATGGTGAGCTCAATTTGCAATACCCCGTAGAGCCGCGCATCGCCGGCGTCAAAGCTTTCTGAATCTTTTTCTAGCTGGCCACCGCCCCCGCCATGGCTAGCCTGGTTCGCATCACGCGCAGCTGCCGCCAACCACGCTTCTAGCTGCCAGCGCATGCGATCTGCGAGCTCTTTGAGCGTGGGCGAAGCTATATGCCATGCAGCCTGATAATGCGCAGCCGTGGCCATATCCTCATCCTCATGGCCAATAGTGACAGCGAGCAGCACCCGATCGGCGGTGCGTTCGCGCGCATCAAGCTCAGCGAGCAAGCAATGGCACAGCTCCCGCCCCAAAAATGCAAGCTGATCAAAATTACCCACGGGCGGATCGAAATCACGCGCTACCACGATACGCAGATCCCGCTGCGGCGGCGGCAGTGGCTGAAAGCTCTCGCCTTCTAAAGCTGCATATACGCAGTGTGCCAGCGCGCCGAAACGGCTAATAATTGAGCGCTTTCTCAGCGTGAGAAAATCAGCTACGCTCACCACTCCAAGATCGTCGAGCAGCACCAAAAAATCTTGGGCTTGCGCGAAAAGCTGGCGCGAAAAGCGCTCGCGCAATACTTCTCGAACACTCATTGCACTGCCCTCAGCTCGGTGTGAATCGGCTCCCACCCGGATGCGCTATAGCCGAGCCGTAACTCGCCATAAGGCGAATCAAGCAAATAATCGATGCGGGAAAGATGCCCCGCGCCACGATCCAACCCCTGCACACCCATTACGCTGCAGTTCACTCGCATGAGTGGCCGCTCCCATTCGCTTGCGATCAGCAAGCTGCCACTTTGCTGCGCTTGCCGCGATAGTACGTACTGCTGCGCGCTACTCAGCGGAAGATGGAAAGATAGCACCACCCCGAAGCCACGCACAGCCACGCTGAGCAGATTCATCGCCGTCACCGCCGAAAGATGAGGTAACTGTACAAAGCGGTCTGCTGCAATTCCGCATGCCTGCAAAAAACTCCAGCTATAGCGCGGCCCACCCAAACACGCCACCCAAGCTCCCTGCCGGGAAGCGAGCCCCGCAAGCAAAGCCTGCACTATCTCGACTTGAACACCTCCTACCGATAACACCCCAGCTATTGGTAAACCATAGGGAAATGCAGCCCTCCAACCCTCTGGCACAGCGAGCGAAGCAGAGGCACTACTAATCGATCCACTGCGGCGCACTCCGAGCCGATCTTCTGCACTGCGCAGCAAAGCCCGCACTGCAGCCACATTTCCAGCCATCTCTCCCCTCCTCTCACGCCCGAATCCGCCGCCACAAAATCAATATCGAACATTTGTTCGACATGAATAATATTAGAACACGCATACGGGAAATTCCTAGAGAAAAATTCAAACGGTGAGCGATGTACTACAATGTAGATCATGGCAGTATCGCGGGCAGCAACTCACAACACAGTAGGAGTACGGGCACTCAAGCAAAATGCTTCAGCAGTGCTACGCACAGTAAGCCAAGGCGAATCTGTGACCGTCACTGATCGCGGGCAACCGATGGCTGAAATAATTCCTCTCATTAAATCTCCAGCAGAACGCTTACTTGCTCGAGGGCTCATCCGGCAAGGCAAACTTTCCTGGAGCAACATCCACATTCCCCCTGCCCCCACAAGCGGCTCCACTGCTTCCGAAATTCTGGCACACATGCGCGATGAGGAACGACACTAATGGCCTTCTACGCAGACACCTCCGCGATAGCAAAGCTACTTCATCAAGAAGCAGAATCCGCCGCGCTGCTCTCCTGGATCGCGGCTTCACATCAAGAAATCTACAGCTCGGATTTGCTGCGCGTAGAGCTGATGCGAGTGGCCGGAAAACTGGGCCTGGAAGCACTATCTCAAGCAAGGATCCTACTGCGCACTATTTCCACTATCGCAATCACCAGCGAAATTCTGGATTCCGCCGGAATTTTATCGCCACCATCCCTACGCAGCCTAGACGCACTGCACATTGCTACCGCGCTCGCACTCGGATTGGAGCTTGAAGGAATAATCACATACGACGACCGCATGGCCCAAGCTGCTGCCAATCTGGGAATTGCAGTTATTCGCCCCACCTAAAATAGGCCCAATCGAAATACCCTAGAGCCAAACGTGGCAATCGTGCTCAAAATTTTCGTTGAAAAATTTTGAGCACGTGTTCGGCGCCCTCACTGATGTGAAACTTCGTTCGAGGTTTTCCATGTGTGCGCAAAAATGGGGTTAGCGGACAAAAGTTATTGATTTTGGGTTAGTAGTCGTTGTGGTAGGGGG
>R15__coassemble_342_pt1 | contig 69501 bp, 58 predicted proteins | sample R15__metabat2_low_PE_004 | metagenome-assembled genome bin R15 | reverse complement strand
TCCTATGCCAATTATTTTTTTTTACCTGGGTCTGTTTACCGTGTTGCGGGTTTCCTGTTGGCGGGCTGCGTGTAAACCCGCACTCGGTACACCTGTCCAGTATGTGTAGTTGAAGCTACGAACTGTGAGCTAGGGCATGCTCGGCGTGGCAGCAGGCTCTGATCGTCCTAAAAGAATAGGCTTAACGTATCTATGGCCATGTGCTTGCGCAGCATACGGGGGCCTGATTGCCTAGTCGTGAAAGGAGTGCCGGTGGCTCGCAAACCAGCGCCGCGAAAACAAACACAATCCGCAGCCCGCTCAGAGCAGTCTAGGGCGCGCGGCGGGGCGCGAGAAAAGAACTCGCGCTTAGTAGGCGCATCTTCAGTGCACGGAAATAGCATTGAGAGCAGCGAGCGCTCCTCCCATGACGGCGTGGCGATCATAGCTCTTGCTCTGGCTATTCTGCTCGCCCTCACCGAGTGGTTTAAACTGCAAGGTTTTGTGCTCGCTGGCCTTCATCACCTGATGGCCGGAGCGCTTGGAGGGCTCGCCTATGTGTTGCCAGTGCTCTTCGCGGCTTTAGCGGTGGTGCTCTTTCAGCGAAAATACACCGCGCATTGGCGGCTTTTAGGAGCATTAGGGCTAATCATTCTTGGCCTGTGCGGAATTCTGCACATTGCCTTTGGATCGCCAGATCCCACGCAAGGTTTTGGAAAAATCGAAGCAGCCGGCGGCATAGTGGGGTGGATCGCTGGCGGAGCCTTAAGCGCTGCGGTCTCAGTATGGGGAGCTGTGCCGCTACTCGTGCTCCTCATTGCTTATGCGGTATTGCTAGGCATGAATCGAAGTGTGCGTGAGGTGCTCGATTGGTTCACTGCCAAACGCAGCGAGCGAGCAGATCTCAAAGAATACGATCCCGATGCTGGCACTGATGATCAAAACGTCACAGATATTTTTGCTCCAGCAAAAGCACTCCCCAAAGGGGCAGCCGCGCCATATGGTGGGGCAGCTGATGCTGAGGCCACAGTGGTGGCGCAATTGCCTGCTGAAGATGTAGCTACTGGCTCAAACGCCGTCACGCCCAACACTGGCTCGGATACTAGCGCCAGCGAAACTGTGGAAGTTCGCCCAGGCCGCGGCGGAGCGAAAAGCGCAGCCGGAGCTCTCGAAAAGGCCAAACGCCAGCTCAAAGCCCCTCAGCCTAAGCCAGCTCCAGAGCGGCAAGAGCAATTAGAGCTCTCGAGCAATATCGTTTACACTTTACCTTCCTATGATTTGCTCAAATTTGGGCCGCCACATAAAGAGAGCTCCCAAGCCAATCTCGATGTGGTCGAAGCACTCACGCGAGTATTTTCTGAATTTAAAGTGGAAGCAGAAGTGGTGGGATTCCAACGCGGCCCCACCGTCACTCAGTATGAGGTGGAGCTTGGCCCAGGCATCAAGGTAGACCGCGTCACCAATCTCGCTAAAGATATTGCCTATGCCGTGGCTTCGCCAGATGTGCGCATACTCTCGCCAATCCCAGGCAAGAGCGCGATCGGCATTGAGATCCCTAATAAAGACCGCGAAATCGTCTACATCGGCGACGTACTGCGCTCAAACGTGGCCCAGAAAAATCAGCACCCACTTATGGTGGGCGTGGGTAAAAACGTGGAGGGCGACTATGAGGTGGCCAACCTCGCTAAGATGCCGCACATGCTAGTGGCTGGTGCCACTGGCGCTGGCAAGAGCTCCTTCATTAACTCGCTAATAGTCTCGATTATGATGCGTGCCACCCCTGAGCAGGTACGGCTTATTCTGGTGGACCCAAAGCGCGTGGAGCTAAGCATCTATGCAGGCATCCCGCATTTGATCACCCCGATTATCACCAATCCAAAGAAGGCTGCTGAGGCGCTCGAATGGGTGGTGAAGGAGATGGATCAGCGCTATGACGATCTCGCTTCCTATCGTTTCAAGCATATTGATGATTTCAATAAGGCGATCCGTGAAGGCAAAGTGACTGCGCATGAGGGCTCGGAGCGGGAGCTCAAGCCGTACCCTTATCTGCTCGTGGTGATTGACGAGCTAGCCGATTTGATGATGGTGGCGCCCCGTGACGTGGAAGCATCGATTCAGCGGATCGCTCAGCTGGCGCGTGCAGCAGGTATTCATTTAGTGTTGGCCACGCAGCGGCCATCGGTGGACGTGGTGACGGGCCTGATTAAATCAAATATCCCATCTAAGCTCGCTTTTATGACCTCATCGCTTACAGATTCGCGCGTGATTCTCGATCAGAGTGGCGCCGAGAAGCTGATTGGTATGGGTGATGCACTCTTCTTACCGGTCGGTGTTTCTAAGCCGCGGCGCCTGCAGGGCGCCTGGGTGGGCGAGGATGAGATTAAGGCTGTGGTGACGCATGTGAAAGAGCAGATGCAGCCAGTTTATCGCGATGACGTGATTCCTAAAGCTGAGCAAAAGAAGATAGACGAGGAAATAGGCGACGATATGGAGACGCTGCTCCAAGCCGCCGAGCTAGTCGTCACCACCACTTACGCATCCACTTCTACTTTCCAGCGCAAGTTCCGCATTGGCTTTGCCAAAGCTGGGCGGATTATGGATTTGCTGGAATCTCGCGGAATCGTGGGGCCAGCCCAGGGATCTAAAGCGCGTGATGTGCTGGTGACGCCCGAGCAGCTTCCAGATGTATTGGCCTATATTCGCGGCGAGAATGTGGATTTAAACCTGGCAGCAGGCTCCAGCAGTGGCGTGGGTGAAGCTGCTGGCGCTGGCGCCGGCGCCGGGCAAGGTGATCCAAATGGTGATGATCGTTACAGCGATCTAGATTTTGGAGACGTGACGGAGGCGCGTGAGGCAAGTGACGAAGTGCAGCCTTTCGCGCAACAGCAGGCGGCGCAAAGCGCAGCAGATTCTCTGGATGTTGCCCAGCTTCCTGCAGCGAGCGGCGGCGCGGCTCTGGATTCTGGCGATAGTGAGCAAGGCGGGGCAGTAGCTCGCACTGTGGTGTTGAGCGCCGATTCTCGGTATGCTGCCGATCCGCTGGCTGAGGAGGGGGCAGGCAGCGGCGAAGATGATGGGTATTATTACGATATTGATGATCCTGATCGTCCAGATGATGAGGATGCATGGAGCCTTACTGGCAGGTGAGATAATTTCACTGCGCCCATAATGGGCACATACGGTTATTGTGAGAAGAGGCAATATGAGTTATAAAACTGAAAACGATACGGATGCGCCAGTGCCGCTGCTTAATATCGCCAATATTCTTACAATCTCGAGGCTGGTGCTGGTGCCGGTATTTGTGGCGCTCTATTGGGTTGACACTCCGGAGCGGCGCTGGTGGGCCTTTGCGGTGTTTGTGCTCGCAGCGCTCACAGATAAGCTCGATGGCTATCTGGCGCGCTCGCGGAATTTGATCACTGATTTTGGCAAACTTGCTGATTCTATAGCTGATAAGGCGCTCATTATTGCTGCGCTGGTGATGCTTTCTTGGCATGGTCTGCTGTGGTGGTGGATCACGGTGCTTTTCATAGTGCGCGAGTTTGGCATTACTTGGCTCAAAATGGCTCTGCGAGGCCGCAAAGTGATTTCTGCTGGGTGGCATGGCAAGATCAAAATGGTGCTGCAGAGCGTGGGTATCGCTATTATGCTGGTGCCGTGGGAAAGCTTTTTGCCAGGTGGGGAGCAAGTGGCTATTGGAGGCGCAGCAGCGAGCGCTTATATCTTGGGCACGGTATGCTTGCTGATTGCCTTGGTGTTTGCCTTCACCTCTGCTTGGGGATACATTGCCGAAGGTATTGCAATCGTGCGGGGCAAGCCAGCGGGCGGCAGCGGCGCTGATCGGGAGCGTGGTAATTCCGGAGCGTTGGGGTGAAGGAGCTGGCAGCTCAGCTTGTGGCTAAGCTGGAGCAGCGCGGCGAAACGCTGGCCACGGCTGAATCGCTCACAGGCGGTTTACTGGCTGCGACGGTAGTGGATATGCCTGGAGCTTCAGCTGTTTACCGAGGCGGCGCCGTCACATATGCCACTGACCTCAAAGTGAGCCTGCTCGAAGTGGATTCCTCCCAGCTTGAGCGCACTGGCCCTGTGGATGGCGAAGTGGCAAAGCAGATGGCTCGCGGCGCAGCGCGGCTCTGTGGAGCTGATTGGGCGCTAGCTACTACCGGTGTGGCAGGGCCAGGGCCTGCAGAAGGAAAACCTGCAGGCACAGTGTTCGTGGGGTTACTACGCCCTGGAAGTGAGCCACAATCTCGAGAGTTTCATTTTGTGGCAGATCGCAACGAAATTCGCTTTAGCGCCGTCATGGCAGCTCTAGCCTGGATTATCGATGAGCTATAATCATTCGGAGCCTCCAGTGTAACTATAGTGGCAGCCGCTATTAATCTGGTGCAAATACACTAATTGCCATGCTCTAACTTGAGTGTGCTACACTCAAGTTTCGAAGTTAGGATTCAGCTATTTCACAGGTTCACGTGGGAAGATAATTGTGCGCGATTGCGTTGAGTTAACCAGATAACGCAATGGTCACCGAGCGGAAGCGCAAGGCTCCGCCAATAATAAAGAGGTAATCATGCATACAGACGTTCAAAATCAACTGAGTCAAGCCCTCCTGCGTGAGGAAATGGGCGATGTGCTGCGCGAATACCGCCAACGGCAGGGGCGCACGTTGCGCGAAGTCTCCTCGGATGCGCGCGTCTCGCTGGGGTATCTTTCGGAAGTGGAGCGCGGGCAAAAGGAAGCTTCCTCAGAATTGCTGGAATCAATTGCTAAAGCGCTTAATGTGCCGCTGAGCCATGTGTTGAGGCTGGTGGCTGACCGTATGGATATTGCGGCTGGGCGGCCCACGCCAGCGATGCGTCGGGCCGCGCTGCAGCGGCGGATACTGGCCGATGGGGTGCCGGGCGAGCATGCTTTTATGCTCCAGGAGATTCCTGATGCCGTGCCGGCAGCCTTAATCGAGAGAGAGCTGCTCGCGCTGAGCAGCTAAATCAGCTTTGCCCAGGGCTGGCCTAAATGAAGCACACTGAGTTTTGGAATGTGATGGAGCGTGTCTTTCCCGGCGGGAGGGCGCGCTCTGTGGCACAAGATTTGGCGCTTCTAGGATTGGGTTCAATGACGGCGGATGAAGCCTTAGCGGCAGGGGTAGCTCCGCAAGATGTGTGGCGAGAGATAGTTGCAGTGGAAAATTTGCCTCAGCGCTACGAGTATTTGCATCGAATCGATCCTGATAAAACTAGCAAAGCGGGATGAATGCAAATTTTGGGTGTGTGCGATAGCGGTGAGGTCCAGCTGCTTAAATCGGGCAAGATGCATCGGCGCGCCGCAATAATTCGAACGAATGTTCGTATAGAGTTGTGCGTATACAACGGAATTGGCTGATTTATCCACGGATAATTATTTTCCAGTTTTTTCACCGAAGGCGGGTATTAGCGTTGTATATGGATAGTCACTCGGCGAGAGTGAGCTCCATATTGCCTGTTCTGCACGTCGGCTTCGGCCCTGAGATAAAGGAATCACTATGGCTACACAAAAGAAATCCACCACGCCCATTTCAGTGGCACCTGCTGCTGATAAAGAAAAGGCACTTGCGGTGGCTTTGGGGCAAATTGACAAGCAATTTGGAAAAGGTTCTGCGATGCGGCTTGGGGATACTCCAGCGCAGCATGTGAAAGTGATTCCCACTGGTTCCTTATCTCTTGATATTGCGCTCGGTATCGGTGGTCTGCCGCGCGGGCGCGTGGTAGAAGTGTACGGGCCAGAATCTTCAGGTAAAACCACAGTGGCGCTACACGCTGTGGCAAATGCTCAGGCGGCAGGTGGCCTTGCTGCATTCATTGACGCCGAGCACGCCCTAGACCCTGAATATGCTCGTAAGCTTGGAGTGGATACGGATGCTCTCATCGTCTCCCAGCCAGATACGGGCGAGCAAGCCCTTGAAATTGCAGATATGCTGATTCGCTCCGGGGCGCTCGACATTATCGTGATCGACTCTGTGGCTGCGCTCGTGCCTAAAGCCGAAATTGAAGGCGAGATGGGCGATTCTCACGTGGGCCTACAGGCTCGGCTAATGAGCCAAGCATTGCGCAAGATCACTGGCGCCCTCTCCGCCTCTGGCACCACTGCAATTTTCATTAACCAATTACGTGAAAAGATTGGCGTATTTTATGGTAATCCGGAGACCACCACAGGTGGTAAAGCGCTAAAGTTCTACGCTTCAGTGCGCCTCGACGTGCGTCGGATCGAGACTCTTAAAGAAGGTTCTCAGCCTATCGGCAACCGCACTCGGGTCAAAGTAGTGAAAAATAAGATGGCGCCGCCATTCAAGCAAGCCGAATTCGATATTCTTTATGGCGAAGGAATCTCGAAAGTGAGTGGCATTATTGATATGGCTGTAGATTGCGCAATAGTGAAGAAGAGTGGCTCATGGTATACCTATGAGGGCGATCAGCTCGGCCAAGGTAAAGAGAAAGTGCGCCAATTCCTAAACGATAATCCAGAAATCATGGAAGAAATTGAGCACAAAGTGAAAGTGCGCCTCGGGGTAGAAGAGCCAGATGAACGCGATGCTGAAGGCGAAGTAATTGATGCTAGCGATAGCGATTTTGCCGCCGGCGGAATTGGATCAAAAGCTGCAGCAGGCGCGACAGTGACGGCGTAGCTCAATGGTTGATTACGCCGAAGAAGCAGATTTTATTGGCCATAAAAAGCCTAAAAAATACTTGAGTGCCGCTGATGCTAAAGCTCGCCGTGAAGCGCGCAATGCCGCCCGCAGTGAAGCCGATTGGCGCCAGTACGCTCGCGAGGCTATATACCGGCTGCTCGGCGTGCGCGATCGTTCCACGCATGAGCTCGAAGTGGCACTGCAGCAGCGAGAAGTGCCAGCGGTAATAGCTTCCGAAACTATCGCAAGATTCGTGGATGCAGGATTGGTGAACGATGCTGCTTTTGCAGCGAGCTATGTGCGTGCCCGATTTGCAGCCAAAACCACTTCGCGGCGCGCGCTCGCTGCCGAGCTAAAAAAGAAAGGCATTTCTCCAGACGATTCTGAGGCCGCTTTAGCCCAGCTCGATGCATGTGCTGAATCCCAAGCCGCCATAGATTTTGCAATGCACAAAGTTCGCTCCATGCGGGGATTGGATCATGAGGTGGCGCGGCGGCGGCTCTACGGCGCTCTCGGCAGGCGCGGATTTGGAGCAGCTGATATTCGCACAGCAGTGGAGCAGGCGCTCGATGAATTGAGGCGTTTGACGCTAAGTGACTAGACTTACGGCGATGAGTAATATAAGGAGCTTAATGCTGGATCCAGCAATAAAAACGTACGCTGTGCGCACTTTGGGCTGCCAAATGAATGTGCACGATTCGGAGCGCCTCGCCGGGCTGCTCGACTCGGCCGGATACGTGCCAGTAGAAAGCGTGCCAGCCGCCGCCGCGCGCGCCACAGCAGCAGGTGATCAAGGCGCCGATGTTTTAGTGATTAACACCTGCTCAGTGCGCGAAAATGCGGCCACTCGGCTCTATGGAAATCTGGGGCAGCTAGCCGAAGTAAAACGGCAGCGGCCAGGAATGCAAATTGCTGTGGCTGGATGCCTGGCACAGCAATTACGGGACGGGATTGTGGACAAGGCGCCCTGGGTGGATGTGGTGCTGGGCACTCATAATCTCGATGTGCTCCCGGCATTGCTAGAGCGAGCTCGCCACAACAAAGAAGCGGCCGTGGAAATTGAGGAATCGCTAAAGGTGTTTCCTTCCACGCTTCCAGCTCACCGCGAATCGGCTTATGCAGCATGGGTGAGCATCTCCGTAGGCTGCAACAACACTTGCACCTTCTGTATCGTGCCGCATCTGCGGGGCAAAGAGCATGATCGCCGTCCAGGCGATATTCTGCGTGAAATCGAAGCTGTGGTGGCTGAAGGGGCGATTGAAGTCACGCTGCTAGGGCAAAACGTAAACTCCTATGGCGTGAGTTTTGCAGATCGAGGTGCTTTCGCCAAACTCTTGCGGGCCGCTGGCAGCGTGCCGGGGCTAGAGCGAGTGCGTTTCACTAGCCCACATCCAGCAATGTTTACCGATGATGTGATTGATGCAATGGCTGAAACCCCCACGGTGATGCCAAGCCTGCACATGCCGTTGCAATCCGGCTCGGATCGGATATTGAAGGCGATGCGGCGATCATATCGAGCCGATAAATTCCTCGGCATATTGGATCGGGTGCGGGAAAAGATTCCACATGCGGCTATCACCACAGATATTATCGTGGGCTTCCCAGGCGAAAGCGATGAGGATTTCGAGCAGACGCTTGCAGTAGTGGAACAAGCTCGTTTCAGCTCGGCTTTCACTTTCCTCTATTCTCCCCGCCCTGGCACGCCAGCGGCCACTATGCCAGATCAAGTGCCAGATGCCGTGGCACATGAGCGTTTCGAACGTTTAGTGCAGTTGCAACAGCGCATCTCAACCGAAGAAAACCAAGCTCTTGAAGGTAGTGAAGTCGAAGTGCTGGTAGCTGAAGGTGAAGGGCGTAAAGACGTTGCCACTGAGCGTATTTCTGGCCGGGCAGCTGACAATCGCCTCGTGCACGTGGCGCTCCCAAATGTATTGATTCATAGCAATCCCAGTCAGCGGCCACGCCCAGGCGATATGGTGCGCGCCACCGTCACGCATGGCGCACCAAGCTATCTCGTGGCCGATTCCGCTCTCGAGCCAGGAGGGCTATTCGAAATTCGCCGCACTAGAGCTGGGCAAGCTTGGGAGGAAGGGCAGCGGCGAGTCGAACAGCTGCAAGCCGAGGCGGCAGGTGCTCCCGTTGCCATTGGATTGCCTGGCTTGCGGGTGCGGGATGAGTGACGGCGCTGGCCAGCTCCCTCAGGCTGTGCAAAACAGTATCCCAATCATTGCGGTGCTAGGGCCCACCGCGAGTGGGAAAACTTCACTCTCGCTTGATTTGGCGCACGCGCTTGGCGGAGCGGATGCTGTGGAGATTATCTCCGCTGATGCTTTTCAACTCTACCGTGGCTTAAATATTGGCACCGCAAAATTGATGCCTGATCAGCGCCAAGGGATTGTGCATCATCAGATTGACGTCTTAGATATTATGCAGCCAGCTTCTGTGGCAGCATATCAAGCGCGAGCTCGTGCCGATATCCAGGATATTCATCGGCGCGGCAAAATTCCCCTTGTGGTGGGAGGCAGCGGCCTCTACGTGGCAGGACTGCTTGATGAGCTGGATTTTCCTGGCCATGATGAGCAAATTCGTGCTGAGCTTATGCGCGTGCTCGAGTCTGATGGTTTAAATCCGCTCGTGCAAGAATTACAGCTTCTTGATCCAGTTGGTGCAGCAAATATTGATTTGCGCAATTCTCGACGCGTGGTGCGGGCGCTTGAAGTGCTGCGCATGCGCGATGGCCGCGTGATCCCTTCTTTTCCTCGGAACACCAGCCACTATGCCAAAGTGCTGCGCTTTGGGCTGCAGTGGCAGCGGGAGATAGAGATTCGGCGAATCGAAGAGCGCACTGCCAAAATGTTTGCGGCAGGAATGCTGGAGGAGACGCACAGTTTGCTTGAGTGCGGGTTGCGAGAAGCTCCAACAGCAAGCAAAGCCACTGGCTATCGCGAAGCAATTGCTGTGCTTGACGGCGTACTTGCACCCTTGCAGGTGCAAGCGCAAGTAGCTGTGGCCACGCGCCAATTAGCACGCAAACAGCGCACTTGGTTTAAGGCAGATCCGCGAATCCAATGGTGGCAGGGCGAGCACCTGGAGGGTGCGGAGCATGCCAACGCTATAAGCGCGATGGTTTCGGCTGTAATGGAGGCTGCAGATGAGCGCTAAAACTAGGCAAGAGGCGCATCGCCTCGCCAAAGGCGCACTAGCGCTGCAGCAAGGAGAAATGACTGACCACACTTGGGAAGGTGACTTCGAGCGTGAAGTGCGCTCTTCGCTGCGGCGTGTGGGAGATCTTAGCTCCGGATCCCACGAAGAAGACGCTACAGTTGAATACCGCCAGCTTCGCCTAGAAAAAGTGGTGCTAGTGGGGGTGTGGCCCCAAGGCACAGCGAAGGAAGCCGATGATTCACTGCGCGAGCTTGCTGCATTAGCGGAAACAGCAGGAGCTCAGGTGCTTGACGGGCTGATCCAGCACAGAGATGCGCCAGATAGAGCTACCTATGTGGGAGCAGGCAAAGCCCGCGAGCTCGCCCAAATCGTACAGAGCGAGGGAGCTGACACCGTCATTGCAGATTCGGAGCTGGCTCCTTCTCAGCGACGAGCCTTAGAAGATATCGTGAAAGTGAAGGTAATTGATCGCACCGCGCTGATCCTGGATATTTTCGCTCAACATGCTAAATCGCGAGAAGGCAAAGCGCAGGTAGAGCTTGCTCAGCTAGATTACTTATTGCCACGGCTACGCGGCTGGGGTGAATCAATGAGCCGGCAAGCTGGCGGCCGCGTGGCTGGCGGCGCCGGCATTGGCTCGCGTGGCCCTGGTGAAACAAAAATCGAACTCGATCGGCGCCGGATCCGCCAACGCATGGCTAAGCTGCGCAAAGATATTGCAGCCATGCAAGCAGGGCGGGCTACTCGCCGCCAGCAGCGGCGGCGTCACCACACCCCCTCTGTGGTGGTGGTTGGCTACACCAATGCCGGTAAAAGCTCGCTGCTAAATGTGCTCACTGGAGCTGGAGTACTGGTAGAGAACGCGCTCTTTGCCACTCTCGATCCCACGGTGCGCAAAATCGAAGCGAGCGATGGCCGGCTATATACTCTCACCGATACGGTGGGTTTCGTGCGCTCACTTCCCACTCAGCTAGTAGAGGCATTCCGATCCACACTCGAAGAAGTGGGGGAGGCAGACGTCATTTTGCATGTGGTGGATTCTTCGCACCCAGACCCAGTAGGGCAAGTAAATGCAGTTCGCGAAGTGCTGCGTACAATCCCTGGCGCTATAGACCTGCCAGAATTGATCGTGCTCTCCAAAATCGATTTAGCTGATCCGGCATCGCTCATCGCTTTACGTACGCAGTATCCAGATGCCGTGGCAGTAAGTGCGCTCACTGGCCAAGGCATAGAGCAGCTACGCTCCGCCATCGAAGCTGCATTGCCACATCCGAGCATGGCAATAGATGCAGTGATCCCCTATGATCGCGGCGATTTGGTGGCTCGAGCCCATGCCGATGGTGAAGTGTATAGCGAAGAGTTTTTAGCTCAAGGCACGCGGTTACGGGCTCGTGTGCTTCCAGATCTTGCGGCAGCCATCACAGGCGCGCAGGTATCAGCGCCAATACTAAGCGCGGGTGGTAGCAGTGGGTAGCGGGCCAGAGGCCGAAACAGGTGCAATCGAAGAGGAAGAGGTGGCTGGGCACTCGGAGCTTACTGCAGCTGCTTTGAAAGTGTTGCATTCGCTTGTCACGAACCAAGGAGGGCAGCGCCGTGAAGGCCAAGCCGAAATGGTGGCGGCAGTGGCGGGGGCCCTCGAAGGCAAAGGCCACATTATGGTGGAAGCTGGCACCGGCACCGGTAAATCTTTCGCATATCTAGTGCCGGCGCTGCTGTGGTGTGCCAGTGAAGATCACCGCGTGATTATTTCCACCGCCACGCTTGCCTTACAGCGGCAAATTATCGCCCATGACGCGCCGATAGTGGCACAAGAAGTAGGTAAAGTGGCAGGGCGAACGCCCAAAGTGGCCCTGCTCAAGGGGTGGAATAATTACGCCTGCTTACGCAAAGCCTCCGGAGGTTATCCCGAAGAAGGGGCGCTGCTTTCACGTATGGAAGCAGAATTTGGGTCAATATCTGGCACCGCACTAGGCGAAGAAGTGATGCGTGCTCGGGATTGGGCAATGAGTTCCGATACCGGTGATCGCGATGATCTGGTGCCAGGAGTGAGCGAGCGGGTTTGGGCCCAAGTTTCGGTGCCTAAGCGTGAATGCGTAGGGGAGAGCTGCCCACTTCGCGATTCATGCTTTCCGATGCAAGCTCGCTATGCCGCTGAAGAAGCAGACCTCGTAGTCACGAACCATTCGATGCTGGGTGTGGCAAGCGCTGGCACACCCGTGCTGCCACCCACAAACGCCTATATCGTGGATGAAGCTCACGTGCTTGTGGATCGAGTGACGGCGCAGCTCACCGGTGCTCTTTCGCGCAGTGACGTGGCTGGCATTGCTCGACTTTTGCGTCGCAGCGGCTTAGATGATGTGCTGTTGGATCTCAGCGCTGACGAGTTAGAAAATGTGCTTTCGGAGCTTGATGAAGAGCGGATCGTTTCCATACCGCAGCCGCTTTCAGAGGCTGTGGCGCGCTTGCTGGGCCGGCTTCAAGAGGCCCAAGAAGGTGTGGATGCCATGAAACCGCAGGGAGATGAGCAAGCCGTAATGCGCCAGATTCTGCGCTCGCGGATAGGGGAGTGTATTGCGATGTGTGAGACGCTCATTTCCCAGCCCTTAACTGGCGGAAATATTGTGGTTTGGAATGATGCGATCGGCGATGATTTGCACCGCCTCTATGCGGCACCGCTAGATGTGGCTCGCGATCTCGCTGAACGTATTTTCGCAGATATGCCTACGGTGCTCACCTCTGCCACACTTAAAGTCGGTGGTGGTTTCGAGGCTGTGGCCAATGCAGTGGGATTCTCGTTGCCTAGTGCTGGGCTGTGGGAAGGAATCGATGTGGGCACGCCATTCCAGCACGCCGAGCAAGGGATTCTATATGTGGCGGCTCATCTGTCTGAGCCTGGGCGCGAAGGCTACGGCGAAGAAAACTTGCAAGAATTGCTCGAATTAATTGAAGCCAGTGGTGGCGGGGCGCTCGGGCTCTTCACCTCGCGGGCAGCGGCGGAGCGAGCTGCAGAGTTTGTGAGAGAGCGCTCGAGCTTGCCTGTGCTGTGCCAGGGTGAAGATTCGCTTCCTACGCTTATTGAGCAATTTGCTGATGACGATGCCGCCTCGCTTTTCGGTACTATCTCGCTGTGGCAGGGTGTGGACGTGCCAGGGCGCACGCTGCGGCTGGTGATAATAGATCGTATTCCTTTCCCGCGCCCAAATGAGCCAATCACTGCTGCCAGATGCGAAGCTGTGGCTAGCGCTGGTGGCAATCCTTTTATGCAAGTTTCATGCACTGCGGCAGCGTTGCTGCTAGCTCAAGGAGCTGGGCGGCTGCTGCGCCGTATCGACGACAAAGGGGTGGTGGCTGTGCTTGATTCTCGCCTTTGCACGAAACGATATGGCAGTTTTTTGATGAAGTCGTTGCCAGCTATGTGGCCCACCACTGATCCAAATTTGGTGCGCGGCGCGTTAGCGCGGCTCGCTACTGTAAATAGGGATAGCCGGAGCTAAGCTAGCTTTCATAGTGAAGTGTGTTATAGGAATCATCCTTATATGCTTTTAGACTTTACTTGGCCTTTACCCCGGGATTGGTGCCCTTGTGAGGTAAGTGGAGTAAACACCCAGGGGCGCAGCCAAGGCTGCGCCCCTATAAAGATGGGGACGGGGCAAGCAAAGCCTACTCCGTCCCCAGCTAGATTAACCACTGATGAAGCTTAGCTCTCAATCCAATCGAAGGTACGAGTCACGGCCTTCTTCCACATGCGGAGCTTCTCTTCGCGCTCTTCAGCTGGCATCTCTACCTGCCAACGCTTAGATTCCTGCCAGTTGTCGATCACGTCTTGCGTGCCGCTCCAGAAGCCCACAGCAATACCAGCAGCATAAGCTGCACCGAGAGCAGTGGTCTCAGCCACCTCAGGCAGCACCACTGGTACGCCGAGCATGTCAGCCTGGAACTGCATCAAGATGTTGGAAGCAGTCATACCGCCGTCCACACGCAGCTGCTCGAGCTTCACGCCGGAGTCAGCTTCCATAGCGTCGAGCACCTCGCGGGTCTGGTAAGCGGTGGCTTCCAGAGCAGCGCGGGCGATGTGAGCCTTGGTGTTGTAGCGCGTCATGCCCACGATCGCGCCGCGAGCGTCGCCGCGCCAGTATGGAGCAAATAGGCCAGAGAAAGCTGGCACGAAGTACACGCCACCGTTATCCTCCACGCTCTCAGCGAGCACATCAGCCTCAGGAGCGGAATCAATGATCTTCAGGTTGTCACGCAGCCACTGGATCAACGAGCCGGTAACGGCGATGGAGCCTTCGAGTGCGTATACGGTGGGCTCTTGGCCAATCTTGTAGCAAACGGTGGTGATCATGCCATTTTCGGAAGGCATCGGCTCGGTGCCAGTGTTCATCAGCATGAAGCAGCCGGTGCCGTAGGTGTTCTTCGCCATGCCGGGCTCGAAGCAGGCCTGGCCGAAGGTAGCAGCCTGCTGGTCGCCGAGATCGCCAGCCACTGGCACGCCAGCGAGCAAGCCATCTTGACGGCATTCACCATACACCTCGGAAGAGCTCTTGATCTCGGGAAGCATACTCATTGGAATACCTGCTTCTGCGCAGATATCCTCGCGCCACTCCAAGTTCTCGAGATCCATGAGCATGGTACGCGAAGCGTTGGTCACATCAGTGATGTGCAGGCCGCCGTTCACGCCACCGGTCATGTTCCAGATCACCCAGGTGTCAGGGTTGCCGAAGAGCAGGTCGCCAGCTTCAGCGCGCTCCTTAGCGCCAGGCACGTTCTCGAGGATCCACATCAGCTTCGTGATAGAAGCGTAGGTGGAGAGGGTCTCACCCACGAGTGGCCGCCAGCGATCAGGGCCACCATTGGCTGCGAGGCGATCCACAATATCCTGCGAGCGGGTATCTTGCCACACGATTGCGTTGTATACTGGCTGGCCAGTGTTCTTGTCCCATACGATTGTGGTTTCGCGCTGGTTGGTGACGCCGAGGGCAGCGATATCGTGATGGTTTACTTCACCGCCGGTCTTCTGGGTGGCGTTGGCGAGAGCTTTGCCCACTACCTCGCGGCAGTTGTTCCAAATCTCCATGGCGTCATGTTCGACCCAACCTGCATGTGGGAAGATTTGCTCATGTTCCATCTGGCCTATCGAAACGATGCGGCCGGAGTGATCGAAAATGATGGCGCGGGACGACGTTGTCCCTTGGTCAATAGCCATTACATATTTCTTTTCGGACATGTTATTCCTTTCGTTATCCGATTTTGATGGAGAAATAGGCTTAAAAAATCAAAAAACAATGAAATTGAGTAAAAGTGTGGCTGGCTGCTAGCTACTGGGCCAGCAGCCAGCCCTTTAAATTATGGTGTGGTTGTGATAAACCTCAGTGTTTGTCACATACCAAGAGCGAGGCCTGGTTCGCCGGTTACGATGAAGATGAAGCCAGCGAGCACGCCGCCCACGATCGGGCCAACCACAGGTACCCAAGCGTAACCCCAGTCAGAGCTACCCTTGTTTGGAATTGGGAGGATAGCGTGGAGAATACGCGGGGAGAGGTCGCGGGCTGGGTTTAGGGCGTACCCGGTAGGGCCACCCAAGGAGGCGCCGATCGCGAAGATCACGAAGCCCACAGCCAGCGGCCCAAGGCCACTTTGGGTCCAACCGCTCACGAGCACCCAGTACACGAGCGCGAAGGTGCCGATAATTTCAGTGACGGTGTTCCAGCCGTAAGAACGGATTGCCGGGCCAGTGGAGAAGGTGCCGAGGATGTCAGCGCCTTCAGCATGCTCGTCGTAGTGCTTCTTGTATGCGAGCCAGGCGATAGCAGAACCCACGAAAGCACCGAGCATTTGAGCCACGATGTAGATCATGGTAGTGGCGGCATTCACTGGAATACCGGGCACGAATTCGGTCTTGCCTGCCGCAACGAGGCCGAGGGTCACAGCCGGGTTCAGGTGGCCACCAGTACGGAATGCAATGAAGACGCCGATCATCACGGCGAAACCCCATCCAAAGTTAATGAGTAACCAGCCCGAGCCTTGGCCCTTGGACTTCACCAAAGTGTTCGTGGCACACACGCCGGTGCCGAAGATCATTAGGAACATCGTGCCCAGGAATTCCGAGAGGAATACTGAACTCATCGGCACAGCAGCCGCTGCAGCTTCAGTAAGCAAAAGGTTCATTTAAGTGCCTTTCATTGTTGGTGTTGATCGTATGATCAACCTGTTTTTCTATCATCAGTTGGGCTCATCGCCCTTGGGGCGTCTTTACCCCTAGAAATGCGAATGAGGCTTGCGTCACATTCGCTTTGAGCTTTTAGTCTACACATCAATCGCGTGCGTGGAGAAAAGTAACGCTCAGGATCGTTTTCCTCCTTCCAGCCGTAGCGATTCGTAGATCAGCTCCACGGGGTGAACCACGGTGGCGCCAGTGCCTTTACGGATTTGCCAACGGCAAGTCTCCGTATCGCACGCAGCGAGTTTTGGATTCACTTCCTTTACCTTGTCGAAAAGAGGTTTGCCTACAGCCTGAGCCACTTCAAACTTCTCTTTCTTAAGGCCATAGGTGCCGGCGATGCCACAGCAGGCTTGGCCAGATTCCACCACGTGCATCCCGGGAATAGACTCCATGAGTCGGATCGCTGGTTTGCCGATGCCTTGTGATTTCACCTGGCACGGCTGGTGATAGGTGATGGTATCGTTCACCGGATGCAGATCCTCCATTGGGAACTGATCTTTATCCATGAGCTTTACCAAGAATTCGGAGGTTTCCACCGTGAGAGCGCCAGCTTTGGCGAGCTCGGCGGCGTCAATACCCATAATTTCGTGCGCTTCATGTCGGAGCATACCAGCGCAGGATCCAGAAGAGGATACGATGGTAAGCTTCTTGCCCACGCTCTGCAGCGCCCTTGCAAGATCCAGTACCAGCTTCGATGCTTGCTCAAAAATACCGTTGGACTGCGAAGCCAAGCCGCAGCAGCCTTGCTTGGGTACTATCACTCGGAAGCCGAGGTGCTCAAGCACCCGCACTGTGGCGATCGAGGTATCGACCTCGAAATAGGCGCCGGCGCAGCCATGGAAGAATACCACCGGGCCACGCGGATAGCGCGGATCCTCATGGATAGCGCCATCCATGCTCGCAGCTTTTGCCTCTGCTTCGCTCAAACGAGCGCCATCGGTGCCAGTGACGGGGGTGAGGCTGCCGATCTGGTAAGGGCCGCCGTAATACTCTTTCTCGTGCTTCTTCCACCAGGAGAGGAAGGAGCGCTTCTGCGCTTTTGGCACGGGTGCATCGGCATGCACGCCTATCACGGCTTCAGCAATTTTACGGATAGCGCGATTGCCGAGCGCGGCATTGGCGATCGGAGCGAACGGGGTGAGCAGCTTGCCTTCCAGCTCGGTTTGGGTAATGAGCTTGTCACGAAGCGGCATATGATCAGCTTTCATCACGGCGCGTGCTTGGGCGTTAATTTCAGCAATTTTCACGCCTTGTGGGCACACGGTGGTGCAAATCGAGCAGCCAGAGCAATAATCCAGCGATTTATCCACTGATTCACCCATGCGGAAACGCTCAGCTTGCGGTCCCACATACTTTGGCCCAGAGAATTTTGGGGTAACGCGGAGCACGGGGCACTGCGTCTCGCAGATGGTGCACTTCACGCATTGATCGAGCGAGGTGCGGGCTAAAGAAGCTCTCGCATAATTGAGGGTGGCATGATCAAGCATTGTGTGCGCCCCTTTCTTGAGTGTCCAATGCATTCACGGCTGCGTAAGCGCTGCCAAGCGCAATACCTTCTCCGCAGAGCTCGCGCCATGGCGCTGCTCCGCCGAGCAGATCGCCCACGCAATACACATTGCTGTATTCGGGCTTGCCGCCGTCACCTATTGGCAGCATCTGCTCATTTACTTTCACGCCTGCCATAAGCACGGCTGCTACGTAACGCCGATTCTCTACATCGATTTCGTGCAAGCCAGATATCTCGCCAGGATCAGGAGTGAAAAGCGGCAAATCGAAGATAGCTTCGGCCATCTCGAGATGAGAATTGCGAGTGATATTGCCAGAGGCAAAACCGCCAGCGGCATCAATCACGCCATCCACGCGCACCATGTCAGAGCCACCAGCGCGCCTAATCTCGAGCCTTTCCACTCGCGATCCAGCGGTGACGGCGCCTCGTGCGGCAGAGTTGAGGCGGATGTCGATACGCTTCTCGCGGCACTTGTTTACGAGCAGATCGAAGATTCGCCGGCCCAAGATCGAAGGCGGCACTGTGGGTACTTCGGCCACAGGAGCTTGCACCTTGGCAGCGAAATCTGCGAAGGCATCAGCGTTCAAACCCATGATTGCAGGGATGAGTACTGTCTCGCCCTCCCGGACCTCTTTATTGATTAGATCTGCGAGCTTGCTGCGCAGCTGGGCGGCACGGGTGGGGTCGAGCTCTTGGGTGTCGAGAGCTCGAGCGTAATCGGTGCCATTCACATCTGGCTCACCGGGCCGCACGGTGAAGTCGAGCTTAACGGCGCGGGCCGTGATCGAGAATTGCTCGGCTCGGCTGAGATTATCGGCGATGAGCTCAGCGGGGAAATCCTTGTACTGTTTTAATCCCACTACTAGGAACGCTGCACCATTTTTCGCGATAGCATGCTCGCAGCTACGCGGCACTAGATAAGTGGGGCGCAGTGCGCCAATCGCCGTGGGAAGCCAAGCATTGCCTTCGGCTGGGGCTAAGAAGAAATCTGGCAACGCTTCGCGCAGCCACTCCATGCCGGCCTGCACATTAGCTACACCAATCGCGCGATACGGGTGCTCTTGGGGCACCTTCTCTAGGGCGCTGAATGGGGATCCGCTCACGGCCTCCTCGCCCACATAGCCCAGCACATCGCCGGTGCCGTTTGAGATGCCTAGACCGCCCATGCCTTTGGTGAATATCGTCACCTGGTGGCCCTTAGCCTGCGCCATCAAAGCTGCGCTCAAGCCCGCAATGCCTTCACCAATCACTGCGATTTTCATTTTGCGGCTCCTTCCACTGGTGCGCTCTCAGGCTCGTCGCGGTCAATTCCGTGGTTCAAGGCCAAATCGCCAGTGGCGCGTTTAGCTGCAGTAGAAGGCTTGGGCAAATGCTCGATATTGAGCGTGCCCGCCACCCATTCTTTCACAGCCACTTCGGTGGCAAGCTGGCCATACAGAATTGGTGCCACGCCGCCCATGCGGTTAGAAAGGAAGAGCTGGAGCATTGTGGAGCTCACATCTGCAGTTGCAGCTGGATCGGCTCCTTCTTGGCTCTTGCGGAATTCATGGATGATGCCGGCAGTGCGGCTAGCGCAGAAGGTGCCTTGGCATGGCCCCATGCCGATACGCAGCTGACGGCGCAGATCGTCAATATTTGCATCAGGATGCTTGGCCAGCTTGTCGAGAATCATCTTGCGATTCACGAGCTCACATTCGCAAATAATCGGCTCATCGTGGCGATCAGCTTCGCGCTTAGCCAAGCGATCCGAGAGATGCGAGAGGCGCCCGCTCTTTGCCGGAGGCACAGGCTCATCTGCAGTGCGACAGGGGCGATCTTCGCCAAGCTGATGGCACATATCATCCACGATATTCTTGGCCATCAAGCGGTAGGTGGTGAATTTGCCGCCAGCCACTGTGGAGAGCCCGCGCACCCCGTCACGATCGAAGTGATCGATCACGGCCATGCCGCGGCTCATGTGGCGGGTGTCGGTGGCGGAAACTCGGCTGTCTTTGAGTAGCGGGCGAGCCCCAGACCACACGTGGATTGGGCGAGCTTCTCGCAAAGCTGGCACTAGCACAGCGCCCTTATCGAGCATCTTTTGCACTTCTTGAGGCTTGATAGCCAAGAAATCTGGTTTGACGGCGGCCTGATCGGTGGTGCCAATCACGCAGATCGGATGGCCTGGTACGAGAATGTCGCCATCGCTTGGGTTTACGCAGCGGTTGATCACGCGATGCACGAGCCGCTGGTTAAAACCGATCATAATGCCGCGCCCGGGCACCACTTCCACACCAGGGCAACCAGCCATCTCGGCCACTTGCCCAGCCCAAGGGCCAGCAGCGTTGATCACGTAGTTGCAGTCTACTAGCACTTCTTCGCCAGTCTTTTCATCGGTGGCTTTCACGGCCTGCACGGCACTGTCTTTCACCACGATTTCGGTGACGCGATGGTAGGGGAGGGCTTTGGCGCCATAGGCTTTAGCTGATTCAATATTTCCCCAGACAATCTTCCAGCCGTCGATTGAGCCATCGGCCACGCGGAAGGCACGCTTAATGCCTGGATTGAGCAATGGCTCTTCTTTCAGTGCCTGAGCTACTGGCACTTCTTCGCAGTAAAGGCCAGCGCTCTTGGCAGCGGAGTAGAATTGTTCAGCGAAATCATCGGGATCTTCGGGAGTTTGCACAAAGAAGCCGCCTGTGTCTTCCACGGCATCGGCGTTGATTCGCTTCACTATTTCATTTTCGCTAGCGCACTCGGTGGCGGATCCTGGATCGGAAATCACGTAACGGCCGCCACTGTGCAGCAGGCCGTGATAGCGGGCCGATGTGCCTTGGCAGATGTCGGCGCGCTCTAGGAGCACCACGTCGAATCCGCGCATAGCAGCATCGCGAGCTACGCCGGCGCCAGTGGCACCGCCACCGATCACCACGAGATCAGTTTGTAAATGGCGCATAATGTTGGCTCCCCTTCGTGGAGGTTGGGCGGCACAGCCTCGTTGCCATACCGTATTCGCTAATTAAGATAGCGCAGAAAGGGGCCTCGGCATCGGGTCTTCAGTGACCCATGCCACAACTTGATACACTTGTGCAATTTTTTTTTGATAATATGAAATATATTTCAAAGTGGGAGTGTGCGGCGTCTCTATACGCTCGTGCCCCAAAAAGGCTAAATATAGGGAGGGACATGAAAGATCGTGACGAGCTAGCGTACCGAGCAGCGCTCATGCATTACGTGCAGGGTGACACTATGGATGCGATCGCACGTAAACTAAAAACCTCGCGTTCCACCGTCTCACGCCTCATGGAGTTAGCTCGCGAGCGAGGATACATTCAGTTCAAACTCAACCCGCCCTCAGGAGAATCTGATGAGCTGCGAGCTGAAGTGGCGCGCAGATTTGGGGTAGAGGTGACAGTGGTGCCGATGCCGCAGCGCGCTGACTGGAAGCGCCGGCTCGATGCCGTGGCTGCTATCGCTGGCAACGAGATCACTGCCGCAGTAAGGCCAGACATAGTGATTGGAATCGCCTGGGGTAATACCCTCTCTGCTATTGCTGAGCATCTAGTGCCCAAACCAGTCACTGGAGTAAAAGTAGTGCAGCTAAATGGCGCGGCGAGCACTACTTCCTCTGGAATCATGTATGCGGGCGCCATCATGGAAGCTTTTGGTAAGGCGTATCGCGCCGAAGTGCAGCATTTTCCTGTGCCAGCATTTTTTGATTACCCGGAGACTAAAGCTGCGCTGTGGCGAGAGCGCTCTGTGAAGAACGTGCTTGAGCTGCAGAATACGGTAGATATTGCCATATTTGGTGTGGGAACAATGCGCGGAGACCGGCTTTCAGCCGTGTATTCTGGTGGATATTTGATGCCTGAAGAAATGCTCCAAGTGCAAGCGCGGGGCGTGGTTGGAGACGTGTGCACAGTGCTGCTGCGTGCTGATGGCACTTGGCAAGATTTGGATATAAATAGGCGCGCCTCAGGCCCAACACCCCAGGATTTGGCGCATATCCCGCAGCGAATTTGTGTGGTGGCAGGGCAGGAAAAGGCGGTGCCACTGCTAGGTGCACTACGAGCTGGTGTAGTCACAAATCTGGTAGTGGATGAAGATTGTGCCGCTAAGCTCTTGAAAATAAGCTCCTAATCCCTGCTCTAGCTGCTTAAGCAATAGGCGGCGCTCACTATCGCAATAAAGCGCCATGCGTAGAGAATGTGAACTTTAGCGAAAAAGCTGCTGGGATTGGGGTTGGCGGCTGGCGGTGGCCTACTGTGAAGATATGAAGCACATTTCATCGCCTTGCCCGCGATCGGATCGTACTTGCGGTGCTGGCGAGCCTGCATCGAGGGCAGATTCAGAAAATGCATCGCTACAGCGTGCATTAACCACCCGCCAGGTCTCCATGATTGGCCTTTCTGGCGCGCTCGGCACGGGCCTTTTTCTTGGCTCTGGATCAGTGATTGGCTTGGCTGGCCCTGCCACTATCTTCTCTTTTTTGATCGCTGGAGCGGTGGCACTGGCTGTGGTGTGGGCACTTGCGGAAATGGTGGCTACCCATCCGGTAGCAGGTGGGCATGGCACGATTGCGGGAGCTTATCTAGGCACCCGGGGCGGCTTCGTCACCCGCTGGAACTTTGCCGTGGAACTGCTCGTGGCCGCTGGCGCTGAAGTGACGGCGACTGCCACTTATATTCGCTACTGGTTTCCGCAGTTGCCGATGTGGCTGGTAGCAGTGAGTGTGGCGGTGCTGATCATCGCTTTTAATGCTTTTTCAGTGCGAATATATGGCACCGCCGAGTATTGGTTTTCGATGCTCAAGGTGGTGGCAGCTGTAGCCTTCATCTTGCTGGGGATTGCCCTCATAGTAGGGGCAGTGCCGCAGGTGGAGGCGATTGGGGTGAGCAATCTTTACGCCTTGGACGGTGGTTTCTTGCCTGCGGGTATCGTGGGTGTGCTCGCTGCTTCGTGTATGGCTGTCTTCTCCTTTGGAGGCGTGGAAATCGTCTCCTCCACAGCTGCCGAGAGTGAGGATCCGCAGCGCGCTATTCCGAAAGCTGCATCGGCAATGATCTGGCGAATCCTCATTTTCTATGTGGCTGCTATTGGAGTGGTTTTGGCTTTGCAGCCATGGCATATGACGGCGAGCACGGGATCGGTGCTTACCGAGAGCCCGTTTGTGCGGGCGCTGCAACTCTCTGGGGTAACGGTGGCCGCGGACGTGATGAACGCGGTGCTTATTGTGGCTGCCTTGTCTGCTGCTAATTCTTGCGTATATGCCGCTACTCGAATGATTCATGCTCTTGCTGAAGATCGCCAAGCTCCCAAAGTTGGGGCAAAGCTAGCTAAAAATGGTACGCCAGTGGGGGCCTTAGGGATGGCAGTGATTGGCTTGGCTGTAGCAGCTGTGCTTTCAGCAGTGGCTCCTGATAGTGCTTTTTTGATTCTGCTGGGAGCTGCCACAGTCGCGATTTTGATTAATTGGGCAATTATCATGCTCACTCATGTGGCTTTTCGGCGGGCCTGGCTCGCTGGCAAGGTGGGCGAAGCGAATATACCATCGGTGAAGCTAGTGCGAGGAGCTCCATTCGTGAATTATCTGGTGGTGGCTGCTTGTGTGGCGGTGTTCGTGGCTCTTTATTGGCTTATGCCGATAGCGGTATATGTGGGAGTTCCTTATCTGTTGGCGCTATTTGTGGCATTCGAGCTGCTCAATCGCAGCCGGGCCTTGCCCTCAGCTCCGCAGCTAAATTTGGCTTGATTTGCGGCTGTAAATGCTATTGTGAGGCTGCCTGATAGCGCCATTAATTGCCGCAGTTTGCTACTCGAATGGGATTCGCTAAATGGATAGAATAGCTGCGTATTGATTCTTGTTTCTTTGAAGGAGCTGCAATGCCACAGGTAAAAGCTTATGCTATGGATTCTGCCATTTCTCCATTTCACCCGGTGCTGATCGAACGCCGCGAGCCAGGCCCTACCGAGGTTTATTTCGAGATTAAATATGCTGGAATATGCCATTCAGATATTCACACTGGCCGAGGCGAATGGGGAGAGGTGATTTATCCGCTCACCCCAGGCCACGAGCTCGCTGGCGTGGTGACGAAGATTGGCGGCGCCGTCACCAAATTCAAAGTTGGGGATCGCGTGGGTGTGGGATGCTTCGTGGATTCTTGTGGCCGCTGTGACACTTGCAAAGCAGGGCAGGAACAATTCTGCACGGAAGATGGTGGCACAGTTTGGACCTATAACGATTTGGGGCGCGACGGCGTACCCACAGCAGGTGGGTATTCGCAGGGGATCACAGTGGAGCAAGATTATGTGTGCCACATTCCTGATGCGATTGAGCTTGATGTGGCTGCTCCGATTATGTGCGCGGGAATCACTCTCTATTCGCCGCTCAAGCGTTGGGGAGCTGGCCCAGGCAAACGTGTGGCTATTGTGGGCATGGGCGGGCTCGGGCACATGGGCGTGCAAATTGCTGCTGCTATGGGCGCTGAAACTCATGTGATTTCGCGCACGCGCGCTAAAGAAGAAGATGCGAAGCGCTTTGGGGCGGTAGAGCTGCATCCCACCAGTGAGCCCGGCACATGGGAGAGTATCGCAGATAAATTTGATCTTATTGTCTCTACGCTCTCTGACGGAGTGGATCTTGATGATTTGATTGCGAGCGTGAAGCCAGACGGCGTGGTGGCTGTGGTGGGGATGCCGGAGCATCGTCAAGAGTTCCAGTTGCGTTCGCTAGTGGGTTCGCAAAAAGTGCTTGCTGGATCAAATATCGGCGGCATTGCTGGCACTCAAGAGGTGCTGGATTTTTGCGCTGAGCATCAGATTGCTCCGCAAATTGAGGTGATTAGCGGCGAGCAGATTAACGAAGCTTGGGATAATGTGGTGGCGGCGAAAGTGCGCTACCGCTATGTGATCGATACTGCTACCTTCTAGAGCGAGCGCAGCACTGAAACTACTTTGCCAAGAATCTTAGCGTCGTCTGCGGGGATTGGCTCGAAAGCGGAATTTCGCGGCAGTAGCCACACGTGCCCGTCTTTGCGTTTGAAAGCTTTCACGGTGGCTTCGCCATCGATCATTGCGGCCACAATTTCGCCTTGCTCGGCGGTGGGCTGCTTTCGCACGACGACGTAATCGCCATCGCAGATTGCAGCATCAATCATAGATTCGCCTTGCACTTTCAGTATGAACAGATCGCCACCGCCGGTGATCTGCTTCGGGAGGGTAAAAGTGTCAGTGGTATTTTGCTCTGCAAGTATTGGGCTACCGGCAGCAATCGTGCCCACCAGCGGAGCGAGCACTGCGTCACGCGAAAACTCGGGGTAATAGGTGTTGTTTTGCTCGCGGCTAGCGGAAGGCGCAGTGTGTGCTTCTTCAGATTCTGCCGCGGCGGCTTCAATGGGATCTGGCACCACAGCGAGGGGGTGACTCTTGGGAGTGAGGCGCCCAGTTTCTGTATCGAGTCGATTTCCTAAAGGGGTGACTTCAATGGCTCGCGAATGGCGGGCGCTGCGCTGAATGAGCCCTACTTTTTCGAGATAGTCTAGCTGATAGTGCACCGAAGAAGGGGAAGTGAGCCCAACAGCCAAGGCTATCTCGCGCACAGTGGGAGGGAATCCGCGCTCTTTAATAGCCTCGCTGATAGTGGCAAAAATTCGCAACTGGCGCTCTGATAGATGCAGCTGCTGCGAACTGCCAATGCTGGCTGCTTCGGGGTGTGCCATGGTGATCCTTTCGTGCTAAGGCTGCAAAGTTATTCAATTAAATGCGTATGGTAAAGCTTTTTCGAAAAATCTGGCATACCGGCTTGATTGAATCTTTATTAGTAGCTTATGTCTTCGAAAGCACTATATCAAACATCTGTTCGGCAGTGTCGAACAGATGTTCTAGACAAGGGCTTAGGGGGCGTGTATTGTGGTTACTATACGCAGGCCGAACAAACGTTCGATAGGAGATAATTATGGGAGCGCTACCTGTAGAAAGTGTTGAATATATTCCGAGCATTGCGCGTTTGCGCTCCGTGCCATGTAGGTCTAAGCGTATTATTAAAGATATTTCAGCGCAGGGGAGCGCAGAGCGTGAGCCGAGAGTAAGAGTGCGCCGATCCGTACGCCCTGATTATCCCACTACTTACGCTGAAGCCCGTTTGAGCACAGTGCCAGTAGTGGCTTGCGCTCAGGAATTGAGAGTGTTTAGCGGCGCACGTGGATCCTATGGTTATGCTTCAAAAGATGGGCGGCCTGGGCCTGCCTGGGTGCAGCGAGTGCAGCGTCAGAATCATGAGGCTCGCTCGTTTTCGGTAAATGCACATTCATTAGCGCATTCAGATGCTCCCGTAGCGGCTCCGCTGTTTAATAGCTATATGAAAGCTTTTTTATGGGCAGGAGCTGTAATCGCAATGATGGGGGTGTTTTTCTCGGCAGGTTTACAAGCTGCGCTTAGTGCGGGTTTGGTCGGTTAATCGGCGGCAGCCGCAGTATTAACGCACGGCATAGTATGCCAATTTGCTGGGCTGGAGGCTTCGGGGTATTTTAGCGGTATGTATTGCCCTTTTTGTCGATTCGAGGATTCTCGAGTGGTCGATAGTCGCACGAGCGATGATGGTACTGTAGTACGCCGCCGCAGGGAGTGCCCAAACTGTAAGCGTAGGTTCACTACCTTAGAGACTGCAGCGCTAGTAGTAGTAAAACGCTCTGGAGCTATGGAGCCTTTCAGCAGAGAAAAAGTGATTGACGGCGTGCGTAAAGCTTCCTCTGGCCGGCCAATTTCTACCGATCAGCTTGCAGTTTTGGCGCAACAAGTGGAAGAAGCAATCCGGGCACAAGGCGGATCGCTAGTCACCACAGATGAAGTTGGCAAAGCAATTCTTGAGCCGCTGCGAAAACTAGACGAAGTGGCCTATGTGAGATTCGCTTCGGTGTATTCCAGCTTTGATTCACTCGATGATTTCAAGCAGCTTATTGATCAGCTGAAGGCTGGTGAGGTGCCGGAGCGTCAGTAGTTGCGCTTTCAATGGCATCTTCCGGGCTTGGTTCGCCGGTTGGAGAAGCTGGTGCATCAGAATAAATTCGCGAAAACATCTTGGCGCGAATATCTGCGCTTTGTTGCGCTAGCTTTTCTTTAGCGCCATCAGCCTTTTCAATGAGTTCTCCGGCACGTTCGCGCCATTCCTCTGCCTTGTCTTTGATAGTCTCAACCTTCTCTGCGGCGCGCTCAGTGGCAGCCACTCTCACGCTACTCAACTTTTCTTGCCAAACGCCAGAATTAAGCTCCCAAGTGCTGAGCCGCTCCTTGACAGTGCGGCGCAGCGTCTTGCCAATCATTGAGCGAGGCAGCTCATCAAAAATCGCAATCGATTTGGGCAAGGCATAATGGGAAATACGTTTCTCTGCCCAAGCTCTCACGCTCGCCAAATCCACATTAGCTCCTGGTTCAAGCACTAATGCCGCCACCACGGCTTCACCACGAGAACCTTCCGCAGGCATGCCCACGATAGCAACATCGCAAACACCAGGCATTTCTCGAAGCACATCTTCCACTTGAGTTGGATAGATATTAAAACCGCCATTGATAATCATCTCTTTGCGGCGGGAAGCCATCACCAGAAAACCATCATTCCAAGAAGCAAGATCCCCGGTGCGAAGGAAACCATCAGGGGTGAGCACTTGGTTATTTTCCTCGGTGTCATCAAAATATCCTGAAAACACCTGTGGGCCACGCACCAAAATCTCGCCCACTTCACCATCTTCGTACTCTTGAGAAATATCGTCTGGATTTACAATCTTGACTTCAGTGGAAGGGAAAGGAAGCCCGAGCGTGGAAGGGCGGCGATCGGGGGAGAAAGGCGAACCGGAGATCACCGGCGAAGCCTCAGTCATGCCGTATCCTTCGATCACGTAGCCACCAGTTTTACTCTCCCAGCGGCGAGCCAGTTCAGGATCGAGAGCCATTGCGCCACTCACCGAATAGTGAATCGCCCTAATATCATCCCCGCTGCGCTCAACCTTATCTAAAATGCGCGAAAACATTGGCGGCACACCCACGAAAAAGCTCAGTGGATGGCGTTTATGAGCCGCCAATAGCATCTCTACATCAAAAGAGGGCAGCATCACTTGCGTAGCCGCTAATTGCACACACAGTGAAAGGCACAGTTGAAAACCAAAAGCGTGGAAGAAAGGCAATACTGCACCCACCGTCTCATGGCCGCGCTCAAAAGCGGCAAGCCAATGCATATTCTGAATCGCATTAGCCACCACGTTTTTATGCGTGAGCGCCACCGATTTTGGTGTGCCTGTAGTGCCACCAGTCTGCAAAAGCACCGCCACATCATCCACATCTGGCCCTGGCATCGAATGGATATTCATAGGATCAGCGTGATTCACTTGGTTATCCCAAGAATGTACGCCCGGAGGCACAGTGCCCCGAAGCTTATCCCGTTGGGCCTGAGCAGCTTTGAAAGGCAGTTTCAATAGAAACTGTGACTTCTTCGGGAGTGCTTTAGTGAGATCCACAGCGAGAAAAGTAAAACCATGCAGCCCTGAAGCTGCGAGAGTCTCAAGCGTTTTTTCCCAAGCAATCACCACTTTCGCGCCCACCCGCTCCAGCTGCTCCATAAGCTGCTCTTGAGGAGCAAGGGGATTGTGTTCACTTGCAATAGCCCCCAAAGCGTCAATCGCATAAAAAGCCACATAATGCTGGGGGCAGTTAGGCAAAATCAGGCTCACCACGTCACCTTTACGCACCCCGCACATCGCCAGCACTGTCACGGCCTTTTGGATATCTTGATAGATTTGGGCATAAGTGAATTCTTTGCCAAGAAAATCAATCGCGATCCGATCCGGATAATCGCGCACAGCAGCATGCATTCCATCCATGATAGTGCTGGTGATAGGAGTAATTGCTTTCGGAACTCCCGGCAAATAGTGCTCATGGGCGCGATCCATCATGCGGCTCATGGCATTCCTCTCTAGCTGAAAACTGCGCTCAGCGCAATGGCTCAATCTTCCCGAAGATACGCGTCTAGAGCGCGCATTCTTTCAAACTCTGTGATGCTAGTTTACCGCCGGCATCACATCCATATGCCCTTACTTGATCACAAATGCACGGATATGCGCCGGTGCAGCGGCAAGTTCAGCAAGTGCCTGCGGCGTCACCGGATCTGAAGTATCCGTGATCATGTATCCCATATCGCCATTAGTGGCAAGGTTCTGATAGGTGACGTTGATACCGCCTTCAGCGAAAATGTGGTTCACTTTTGCGAGGGCACCGGGAGTATTGTGGTGAATCCAAGCCACACGATGGGCTATCTCATCAGCTGGTACAGCTACGTTTGGCATGTTCACGCTCATCTCGGTAGAGCCAGTGCTCACATAACGCATTAGTTTATTGCTCACGTAGCGGCCAATGTCTTCTTGAGCTTCCAAAGTGGAGCCGCCAATATGTGGAGTGAGAATCGTATTTGGGATACCCAAAAGTACCGAATCGAAAGGCTCCTCGTTGTTTTTAGGCTCTTCAGGGAATACGTCTACGCCTGCGCCTGTGAGCGAGCCATCGAGCAGCTTATCGCGCAGTGCCTCCACGTCATACACCGAGCCACGAGCTAAATTCAGGAAAATCGCGCCTTTCTTCATCTTGTCGAACATTTCACGTGAGAAGAAGCCATCATTGCTCTTTCTGCCATCAATGTGCAGCGTGACAATATCGGATACTGCAAGCAGCTCATCGAGATTGCTAGCCCGGCGGGCATTGCCAATTGCTAGCCGCTCGGCAATATCGTAGAAAATCACATTCATGCCCATTGCTTCAGCTACCACGGATAGTTGGGTGCCGATGGAGTGATAGCCGATAATACCCATTGTTTTGCCGCGCAATTCGTGGGAATCTTTAGCTGTTTTATTCCACTTGTGCAGCTGCAGATTCTTGTTGTGTTCCGGAATGTGGCGGGTGAGCATCACAGCTTCAGCAATCACCATTTCCACCACGGAGCGAGTATTGGAATAGGGAGCATTAAAGACGGCGACGCCACGCTCGGCAGCAGCATTTAGGTCAATCTGGTTGGTGCCGATTGAGAAGGTTCCTAATGCGGTGAGCTGCGGGGCGGCATCCAGTACCTTCTCCGTCACGTAAGTCTTGGAGCGAATGCCTAGAATATCTATTCCTTGCAGAGCTTCGATAAGGTCGGCTTCGTCAAGCGATCCTGCCACTCGTTGCACCTCATAGCCATAGTGGCGAAAAGTCTCATCGGCTACGGTGTGCGGATTCTCAAGCAATAGCACCTTCGGCATGTTTTCCCTCTCATAATAGGCTTGCTCAGTGCGGGCCCATATTTAGGCACTCGCAGCTGCAATCATATCCATAATCCTAGGAAGAAAAACGGATTTTTGGGATTGCGTCCACGCTGTGATGTGGATGTTGGATCTCTCACAGCCCTTCCGGCACTGGGGCAGTGCTCAGAATCCGTACGTGCTTGGTGGCTCTAGTGAGCGCCACATAGAGATTTCCTGGGGAAATTGCTCCTATCTCGGCTGGTTCAAGAATGATCACAGAATCATATTCGAGGCCCTTTGTTTGCTCGGGGAGGAGCACTCGAATCCGTGATTGGCTCGCATCTGCGCTCAAATTCACGGCTTGCCCCCAATCTTTGTGAGCGGTGACGGTGTGCTGCGCTTCTTGAGCCAATTTCGTGCTTGGGGTGATCACTGCGATAGTGCCAAGATTGTGGCCATATTCAGATTCTAGATATTGCCATTCCGTCTCAAGCATAACCGTAAGTTCACTAAGTAGCTGATCAGCGGCCACCTGCTGGCAGCTATAGCTGTGCATAATATCGCGCACGCCTCGCACTGCTCGCACTGGGTGGCCGAGTGCTGCCATAGCTTCGCCGGCGCGGTTCAAAATACTGGCCGGGGTGCGATAAGAGATGGTGAGTTTCTTTTCGCGAGCATAGCGGCTGAGATCGGCGCCGAGAGCTTCACGCCAAGATTGAACCGGCGCTGAGTGTACCCGCTGATCAAGATCTCCCACAATAGTGAGTGAACGTGCGGGATTACGCCGTGCTATCATCGCCCACTGCATTTCAGTGAGCTCCTGAGCTTCATCCACCACTACGTGCCCATATGTCCAAGATCTGTCCATTGCGGCATCTCGAGCTATTGAGGTGGCGCTCCGATGCGTCTCAGTTCGCGCCACCATATTGGCGTTCGAAACTATGCCTCCTCCCAGCCCCATCGCTTGCATCGTATCGTTCACGTAATTGGCCAACTGAGTGGCCTCTTTTTCTTTCGCTGCATCGCGCGCTCGCTGCAAATCTGAAATGAGTGGGCCAAGATGCTCAGCAAGCTCGTCCAATAGTGGAATATCTGCTTGAGAAAAGCCACTACCTTTGGGGCGGTGCAGTGCTGCGCGCTGCCCAGCGCTAAGCTCTGGAGCCACGCGTTCCAAGATTTCCGGCCAAGCAAATATATGCTCTAGGAGCCACTGGGGCGAAGCGGGTAACCAATGCAGATTAATGATTCTTTTCGCATCAGGATCGCTAGCTATGTCTTCAATCAGCCACGGAGAATCCTCAACACGCACTTCTAAAGCGCGAGCGAGACGCTCGGCGAGCAAGCTCACAAGATAGCGTGCATAGGCCTCGCGCGCCTGATTATGAGGTTTTCCTGATTGGCGCGCCCGGCGCTGCGCTTGCGTGATATCCGCAGGGCTTAGCGTCAGCTTCTTGCCATTGATGCGCATTGTGGCTGGAGTGGAAAGAGGTTTTTGCAGCACCAGTGGCACAGCTCGCCGTGCGATTTCGCGCCACACTATTTTGCTCTTAATGGCGCCAGCTTCATCAGAATCAGTCACGCTCGGCGTCACTCCAGGAAAGAGTTCGTCAATGGTGCATGCCACCACATTAGATTCCCCTAGTGAGGGCAGCACCTGATCTATGTAGTGCAAAAACTGGCGCGAAGGACCAATTAAAAGCACTCCCGAAGAGCTCAGCCGCTCTCGCTCCCGATACAGCAAAAAAGCGGCGCGATGCAATGCCACCGCTGTTTTTCCAGTGCCTGGCCCGCCCTGTACCACCAGCACTCCGCGCCCTTCAGCGCGAATCACGGCATCTTGCTCAGCCTGAATAGTGGCCACAATGTCACCCATTTTTCCGCCACGGGCTCGGCTCATCGCTGCAATTAACGCGCCTTCGCCGGTGAGGTTCAAGGAGGCATCAGAGCTGTGCCCAGTGGCCAGCAACTCGTCTTCCACTGCCGTCACCTCACGCATTCGAGTATGAATGTGGCGTCGGCGAGCTACATCGCCGCGCTGGGCGGCGGTGGCTTGGTAAAAAGGCTCACTTTGAGGGGCGCGCCAATCGGTGAGTATTATCTGCTGGTCGGGATCACGCAACGTGATGCGGCCAATATGGCGCGGCGGCTGAGATTTTGGATCATCGAAATCGAGTCGGCCCAGCACAAGCCGATTTTCTACGCCGCGCAGCCTCGCAAGATTGTCTTCATAGTGAGTGGCGAAAGAATCTCTTTCTGAGCGCGCTGCTGGGGTGCCTGAAGCGCCCGCTGCCCGCACCTGCTCCAGTTGCTGCGAATAATAGGCATGTTCGGTATCGAGAGCCGCATAAGCGCTATCCACAAAATGCTGTTCTTCTGTAATCGCCTTTTGTGCAGCTGGAGTGCTGGTATCGGTAGAGCTTGGAGATACTGGTGTGCGGACTACATCGGCTTGCACAGGTGCCGCTTCGGTGGTGTTGGGGGTGGGCGGATGCGGTGCATTAGGGCTCAGAAAATTCATAGCTCTCTATTATTCTCTCAATTAGGCTAGAGTGCCACCGCTATCTCAAGCGGCTGGGTGGCAAATGCGATGTATAGCGAGGGGTGCTGCTGGTACGTGATGGAATTATCTATGAATAGCGAGCAGCGAGATTGAAAATATGGCAAGGTAAGTAGAAAGTATAGGGCGTATAGTGACGAGTAGGTTCGGGTGTCGGATTTTGCTGGCATTGGGCGTGACGAGGGAAAGCGAGATGGTGGTGAATAGATCATTAATGCAATATAGGGAGCCAGTTTCGGCGGCGGCAGTGCCTCGCATGCTCGTCAATTTGATTGATCCAGTGGTGGATGCTGGAGACGTGGCGCAAGCTGTGCAAGCTTCAGTGGATACGCTCGAATCAGTGGATATTGCATTTTTTGATAGTGACGTGATTTACGATTTTCGGGCACAGCGGCCATTTGTGGAATATAAAGACGGCAAGCTAGTGGATCTTACCCAACCGCGTATGGATCTTTCATTGGTTACTGATATGCATGGTGAAAACTTCCTGTATCTGTCTGGGAGTGAACCTGATTTCCGGTGGAATACGCTCAGTGCTGATTTGCTGGCAGTGATTGATAAGTTTCAGGTTCGTGAAGTGTATTCTTTCGCGGGAATGCCTGCTGGAGTGCCGCATACTCGGCCAGCTGATATGTTGATTCGCACCACTAGGCGAGATGATGTGCAGCAAGTGCCAGGGCATGCCGAGCATTTTGCGCAGCTGCAAGATTTCTTTGAGTATAAAGCGGGGCAGGCTGGTATTTCCGTCACGAATATTCGAGTGCGGGTGCCTTTCTATATGGCCCGCGGGCCGCACTCGTTCATTTCTGGCGCGCTTGCCGTAATGAAAATGATGGCTAGTTTGGGAGGGCCCATGCTGCCGCTAGGAGATTTGGAGCAACTCGAAGATCAGCAAATGCAAGATTTGAGTCAAATGGTGGAAGAAGGTTCAGATTTTGCTCAGCTGCTGGCTCAGCTTGAAGAAGATTATGACCATTTGCCTTCCGATGCTGGGGTAGTGCGTCCAGTTGAGGAGCTGCCTTCTATTCCTTCGGCGGAAGAAATATCTGTGGCTGCAGAGCAATTTCTTGCTAGCCTCAGTGGAAATATGTTGAGTAACAGTGAAGCCGAGAATGGCTTAGGGGCAGATTCTCGGATCGAAGGGGTGGATGAAGTGTCCGGTGGGCCAGATTGTGGCAAGCGCAAGGATGGCGAAGCTCAGGATTATCAAGCTCGTGGTGGTGAGGCGAGCCCACGGGCGGGCGAAAGGACGAGCTCGGCGCGTTTGAGTGGGATTTCGAGCGGGATTCGAGATGTGATTGCGCGCCAACTTCGGCGAGGAAAGCATCACGCATCGGGTGACGAGTAGGGGATGAGCTGTGTCCCGAGCGCCGCGATCGGCTGCTGCGCGCAGAAATTGGGGGAGTGACGATTCTGGCACTCCCATTATCCATGTGGATATGGACGCTTTTTTCGTCTCTGTGGAACTTCTTGATAAACCCAATTTGAGGGGCTTACCAGTAGCTGTGGGAGGCCAGGGGCGTGGCGTGATTTCGGCGGCTTCTTACGAGGCGCGAGCGTTCGGTGTAAATTCTGCTATGCCTGTGGCCCGCGCAAAAAGGCTCTGCCCGCACTTGATTATTTTGCCGGCACGCACTGAACAATATCGTGCCGTCTCGGTGCGGATCATGGATATTTTGCGCAGTATCACTCCTAAGGTGGAGCAATTATCTGTGGATGAGGCTTTTCTTGACGTGGCTGGGGCGCGGGTTCTATTTGGCTCTCCAGTGGAGATTGGGCGCTATATTCGCGCTGAGATTCGAGCTCGAGAGGGTGTGCCTGCTTCGGTAGGGATTGCTAATACGAAGCATGTGGCTAAACTCGCATCTTCGCATGCGAAACCAGATGGGATGCTGCTGGTGCCTGCTGATCAGTCACTGGCTTTTTTGTATTCCCTGCCGGTAGGGGCTTTGTGGGGGGTTGGCGAAAAGAGTCAAGAGCTATTCGAGCGCAAAGGCGTGGAGACTGTGGGGGATTTGGCGGAATTGGGCGAGGCTGCTTTGATGCGCATGTTTGGTTCGCGAAACGGGGCGAAACTTTATGCGTTGGCGCTAAATCGCGATTCAAGCGCCGTCACCCCTGAGCGCAGCGAAAAATCGATGAGTAGTGAGCGTACTTTTTTCGAACCGCTTCGTTCATTTGCTGCTGTGGAAAAGGAGGTGTTGGCTCAGTCTCAAGCCGTGGGTGCTCGGTTACGTGCGGAGGGGGTAAAAGCGAAAACTGTGAGTGTTAAGTTGCGTTCGGCTGATTTTGTGACGGTGCAACGCTCGTTTACTTTGGCTGCTCCCATTCATTCAAATGCTGCGCTTTACACTGCGGCCTTGGAGCTATTGCGTTCGCTTTCTTTCCCTGAAAGTGGGGTGCGGCTTGTTGGGGTGCGCGCTTCGAATCTTGTGGCGGGATGTGGTGGTGAGCAGTTGAGTCTGTTGGAGCTAAATGACGGGGTTGGGTGGCGCAGCGAAAAAATGGATGAGGTGATTGATGCTGTGCGTGAGCGCTTTGGTGAAGATGCTGTGGGGCCGGGGAGCCTTATTTAGTGCTCGGAGTTTGCTTTTAGCTGCAGTGTCTTCTTGAAGCTGGATCGGATATCCTTGGATTTAGTGTTTCCGCATATTAATCACAATGAGAGGTACTCATGGCATTGACTGATGATGAGCGTAAGATGCTGGAACAGCTTGAAGCTCAATTGGCCAACGAAGATCCTTCGTTTGTGCAAGCGCTTGCGCCTGAGCAAAGTGACGACGGTGTGCCTGGTTTCGCTGTGTCTGCTCGCCATCTTGTGATTGGCTTGATTGTGGCCGTTTTGGGGCTGATTGTGGTGCTGCTTGGTGTGATGATTGAAATTGTGCCAGTGGGGATTATGGGTGCTGTAATAGTGTTTGCTGGATTTTGGTATGTGGCTGCTGGCGGTGGAAAAAAGCCAGTGACGGCGGGTGCGCCGAGCGGGGCACAGCAACCTAAAGGCGATTCTTTTATGGAGCGGCAGGCTCAAGCGTGGCAGCGCCGGCAAGAAGAGCGCGGAATTTAACTTTAATCTTTAACGCATAGGTAGCGGGGGCGCGGCTTTAGCTGGGTCCCCGCTGCGGTGTTGGTGGACACCGGGAGTCGGTCCCGGTGTCCATTTTTTCGGGATATTTTAGATATTTCCCTCCACTAGATTTTCCGCTGATAATAAGCCAAAATAATCAAAGAGATAGCGTGTTTTGATTTGATTGTGGTGCAAAGTGGTGTAAAGTGGAGGTACCGCAGTAGAACGGGGGTGAGTTGAATGTTCCTCGGCACGTACGAACCGCGTTTGGACGACAAGGGGCGCATCATCTTGCCAGCGAAGTATCGCGACCAGCTTCAGGGCGGTCTGGTAGTCACAAAAGGTCAAGAACACTGCTTGTACGTCTTTCCGATGAGCACGTTCGAAGCACTTTTAGAGCGGCTCCAACAGGCGCCACTCACCATGAAAGAGGCGCGTAGTTATACGCGAGTATTTCTTTCTGGGGCCACCGACCAATCGCTCGATAAGCAAGGCCGGATTAGTATTCCGCAAAGTTTGCGTGAATACGCTGGGCTTGAAAGGGATTTAAGCGTGATCGGTTCAGGCGATCACGCCGAGATCTGGGATCGGGAAGCTTGGGAGCAATACTTGCATGGGAATGAAGAGAGCTTTGCTGACCGCGAAGCAGAATTGATTCCTGGCGTCTTCTAAGGTGAGCGTGACTGGAGTGCGAGAGGGACAGTGCTCCACCACGGTCCAGAGGTGATTCCCCGACTTCTGGGCAGTGGTGGAGGATTGTTTCCCTCGCATTCAGATCCCCAGCTCTTAGAAAACAACTCCCAATCGCTGCCGGTGGCGAATTAGTCGGCAGCGTGGGCGTAAGCCTGAGGGCAGGTAAAGAAATGGCAATGGCAGCAACCGAGGCAAGTGCGCTGCACACGCCCGTAATGCTTGCGGAATGCCTAGATTTATTGGCGCCTGCGCTCAGCGCCCAAAATGATGCGGTGTTTATTGACTGTACGCTCGGAATGGGCGGGCACACCCAGGCAGTGCTGGAGCGATTCGAGCACGTGCGGGTAATAGGTATCGATCGAGATCCTCAAGCTATCGAGATCGCGCGGCGCCGGCTAGTAGCCTACGGAAGCCGCTTCATTCCAATGCACACCACATACGACAAAGTGCAGCAAGTAGCAAACGAATATGGGCGAGAAGGCAAAGTAGATGGTGTGCTGATGGATCTGGGTGTCTCGTCCTTCCAGCTTGACACTCCGAGCCGCGGATTCTCTTACGCAAGATCTGCAGTATTAGATATGCGCATGAACCCAAACGCCTCGGTGACGGCAGCCGATATCGTCAACGAATCGCCTGAGGCAGAGCTAATACGAATCTTGAGAATATATGGCGAAGAAAAATTCGCCCATCGTATTGCACGAGCGATCGTGACGCGGCGCAGTCAAGCCCCTATCGAGCGCACCGAGCAGCTAGTCGCAATAGTGCGTGAAGCAATACCAGCCCCGGCTCGGCGCACAGGGGGAAATCCAGCGAAACGCACCTTCCAGGCGCTGCGCATCGCCGTCAATAACGAGCTTGAAATCTTGGAGCGAGCCTTGCCGGCAGCGATTTCAGCTTTATCAATCGGCGGGCGATTGGTCGTGGAAGCGTATCAATCGCTCGAAGATCGCCTTGTAAAAGAATGCTTTCGCGCCGCGAGCCAATCGAGCACTCCTAGCGGTGTGCCAATGGAACTACCTGGGCATGAGCCCTACGTGCACCTCCTCACCACGGGCGCTCAAAAAGCTTCGTCACCAGAAACTACAGCTAATCCCCGCGCTGCATCAGTGCGGCTGCGCGCTATCGAAATAGTAAGAGAAGGTTACCACCACAGCCCCGCTACGCAGAGGCGATATCAAGAAGGAGAAATACGATGAGCAGTTCCCCAGCCCTCAAGCAACGGCCATCGTTTAACCCAAAATCGCGCCCCGTAGTGGCAATGCCCACGCTATCGGTGGTGCCTTCTCCTGCGCCTCGTAAAGGCTTTCTCGCTACAATATTTTTGTGTGCAGCAATCTTTTTTGGCGCGCTGCTTCTCTCTTTCTATCTCAACACGCGCATGGTGCAAGGTGCATATGATATCAAGGATATTAAGGTGGAAATCGCGGCCATACAGATTCATGAAGAGGCGCTAGAGGCGCAAGCTCTAGCGCCCACAAGCCCAGCAGCTCTCAAAGCCAAGGCAGCTGCATATGGTATGGTTCCTTCCGGCACGCTTCGGGAGGTGAATCTCGAATCAGGCACGCTCTCAGCGCAAGCAACTGAGTGACTGGTAAGGAGGAGTGATGCCACGAATAGTGCAGCCACCACAACCGGTGGCCTTCTCTAGCCTTATGCATGCCTTCTGGCGTGACGCCCAAGGATCAGGGAAAGGGCCAGACCTCCGTGTGCGTCAGCGCACCAACCGACGCCTGAGAGCAGTTATAGTGATCACGCTTATCGTGGTGGCTTTGCTCGTGCTTCGCTTGTTCTATCTTCAAGTGTTTCGAGCTGATGCACTAGCGCAAGTGGCCGCCCAATTCCGCTCTACAACTTCCGTAGAGCAGGCTCAGCGCGGAAAGATTCTTGATTCTAAAGGCACAGTGCTTGCCGTATCCTTACCTCGATACAATGTGCGTGCTGATCAAGTAGCTTTGCAAGACTACGTAGTATATGCAGACGATGACGAAGAGATAATTGAAGCTGTGGGGCCCGCGGCGGCAGCCCAGCTTTTAGCGCCAGTATTGAAAATTGACGAAGCTGAATTAGGTGGAATGCTGCGCGGTGTGGATTCAAGTAACCAGTGGGCGCTCATCTCCTCAGGGCTTACTAGCGAGCAGTGGCAAGAAGTGGCTGATCTGGATATTCACGGTATCTATCCGGAGCGGTTGATGCAACGGCAATATCCAGATGGCACCACTGCGGGAAGTTTGCTTGGATTTGTCTCCCAAAGTGAAGATGATGCCACGATTCGAGGCCGAGCTGGAATCGAACAGCAAATGGACGCTGTGCTTGCTGGATACGATGGAAAAACACAGATGGAAGTAGGCCCGTACGGAACTGTTTTTCCAGACACTGAAAGAGTGACAGAGCCGGCTGTGGACGGGCGAGATGTATATTTAACAATAGATTCAGATTTGCAAAGGACGGCCGAAGATTCCATTAACACTGTGGTACAACGTGTAGGGGGATCGTGGGGATCGGCTGTTGTCATCGAAATTGGCACCGGTAGGGTGCTGGCTTTAGCTGACACCGGCAGCCCAGATCCAAGCAAGCTTGATTCCACCGCGGTGAGCAACTGGGGTACTCGTTCAATATCTTCGGTATTCGAACCAGGCTCCGTGGGTAAGCTAGTGACACTTGCCGCGGCTTTGGATCAAGGGAAAGTGACACCAACCACCCGTTTCACAGTGGCCACTAAAATCGAAATGCCCAACGGTGAAATAATTGGCGACTCTTCGCCTCATGCCACAGAAGATCTTACGGTGGCAGCCATCATCGCTCAATCCTTGAATACCGGAACGGTACAAATGGGTGACCTACTCTCCGATGAAGTGCGTTTTGATTATATTCAGCGTTTCGGTTTTGGCAGTAAAACCGGCATTGACTTGCCTGCTGAATCAGGCGGTATTTTGCGGCCGTATCAAGAGTGGGGGCAGCGCGATCACTACACCACAATGTTTGGGCAAGGATATGCTGTGACTGCTTTGCAAATGGCGCAAATGGTGGCGGTATTTGGCCAAGACGGAGTACTCATTCCGCCGCGCATAGTAGACGGATATCAAGATGATGCAGGGATTTATACTCCCACCGTGATGGGTGAATCTCGCCAAGTGATCAAATCTGAGACGGCTCAAACTGTGCTTAACGTGATGCAAGGAATTACTCAGCCTGGAGGGGGAGCAGAGCGATACGGGAAAGTGCCCGGATATAACGTGGCTGGCAAGACAGGCACCGCAGAAAACGCTGGAGCTTCTGGAGGACTCACAGATACTGCTGCTACTTTTGTAGGCTTAGTGCCCGCTGAGGATCCAAAAATTGCTGTGGCTGTGGTGATCTATAAAGAAAATAGCGTGGTGTACGGCAGTATAGCGGCCGCCCCCGTATTTTCCGAAATATCCGCTTTTGCAATGAGAGAGATGAAAGTGCCGCCATCAACTGTGCCGCTTTACAAGTATCCTTGGTGAAGTAATTAGGGATTTAGAAAAAAGGTTTTTCGGGCCGGGCAGGCGCAACGCGAGAGGAAAGTGAGTACTACGATGCTTCCAACTACATTGGATCGGGTGGCAGCGCAAGCTGGTGGAACGATGTATGGCGAAGCCGAGGCTGGAGCTGAATCCGCTGCTGAAGTAAGCGTGCTCGGCGTCACCAGTGATTCTCGAAAAGTGACGCCGGGAGATTTGTTTGTGGCGATAGCCGGTGAGCGAGTGGATGGCAACACCCTCGCGACACAAGCATTGTGCGCAGGTGCTGCGGCCGTGATGAGCCAAGATCCGCAGGCAGCTGTGGCAGCAGGCGCAGCTCCTGCGAGAGTGATTGCTGTGGCAGACGTTTATCAAGCGCTCGGTCGTCTTGCTCATGCTCAACTTGAGCAGCTGCGGGCGCTGCCAGAATCTAAATTGAAAGTGGTGGCCGTGACTGGATCAGTAGGGAAAACCACCACTAAAGATCTGCTTCGTGAAGTGCTATCAGCTCGCGGCCCTATCATCGCCCCGCCAGGGTCATTCAACAACGAGCTTGGAATGCCCCTCACTGTGCTGCGTGCTAACGCTGATACAGCTACGTTAGTGCTTGAAATGGGCACCGGAAATCCTGGAGACCTCGCATATCTCACTGATATCGCCGAGCCAGATGTGGCTATCGAATTGATTGTAGCCCGCGCTCATTTAGGATTCTTAGGCGGGATTGATGCTGTAGCTGCTGAAAAACAGGTGCTCGTGGAGCGTACCCGGGAAGACGGCGCCGTGATTCTCAATGGGGATGACCCTCGGGTGGCGGCGATGAGCGCAGCAGCTCGCGGCCCCGTCACCTATTTCTCAACACGCGGCCATAATCTAGAAAATGGGCGCGAAGCTGGAGTGTATGCAACTGACATAAGTGTCGATAGCGGAGGGCATCCACATTTTACTTTACATACCCCGGAGGGGACGGCACCAGTGGCGCTTGCGCTGGTAGGGGAGCATAACGTGCACAACGCCTTAGCTTGCGCAGGTGCAGCTCATGCACTCGGTATTCCGATTGCGCAGGTGGCGCAGGTGTTGAGCGATTCTGGGCCAGGAAGTGTGCATAGAATGGCTGTGCACGAGTTGGGCTGTATAACGCTTATAGATGATTCATACAATGCCAACCCAGATTCGATGCGTGCCGGGATTTCAGCCGCAATGCATATTGGAGCTGGCCGCCCAGTGATAGCTTTGCTTGGCGAAATGGCGGAACTCGGCGATCATAGCTTGGCTGAACATCGCGCGCTTGGCAAATATTTAGGGCAATCCGGCCTGCAGGCACTGGTGGCTGTAGCCAGCGATGAATCGGATGTGATGGAACAGTTAGCACAGGCGGCACAGGAATCTGGCGTGAAACGAGTACAGCTCACTACCAGTGATGACGCAGAGCGCTTCCTTCAATCGTTTTTGGCTCCAGGTGCCGTAGTGTTTATTAAAGGATCTCACTGCTCAGGAGTGTGGCAGATTGCTGAATCGCTGGTGGCTGCTTTTGGGCCGGGCGAAGCTAGAGAAGAACAGAAGGGAGCGAAAGAGTGATCTCGCTAATTGTGGCGGGAGGAGTCTCCCTCCTTTTCTCGCTTTTTGGCACGCCGCTATTGATCAGAATCCTAGAGCGCAGGTCTTATGGGCAGTTTATTAGGGAAGATGGCCCTACCTCTCATATGACAAAGCGTGGCACTCCCACGATGGGTGGCTTGGTGATAATGCTCGCCACAGTACTGGGATATGCTGCTGGCAATCTTTCCGGGGCAAGATTGCCAGGAGTGTCGGGGCTGCTGCTGCTCTTCCTCATGTGCGGCTTAGGATTTGTGGGTTTCCTTGACGATTTCACAAAAGTGCGTAAAGAGCGCTCGCTGGGCCTCACCCCTTGGGCGAAAATTGCGGGCCAGGGGATAGTGGGCACAGTATTTGCAGCATTGGCTTTGCTCTTCCGGGATGAATTTGGGCGTACTCCAGCCACTTTAAGGATTTCTATTGTGCGCGATACGCCCCTTACATTCGCCTTCGCTGGAATGATCATTGGGGTGGTGCTCTACCTTATCTGGGCGAACTTCTTGGTAACTGCATGGTCGAATGGGGTAAACCTCACAGATGGGCTCGACGGCCTCGCTGCTGGAGCGAGCGCGATTGCTTTCAGCGCATACGCAATTATCTGTATTTGGCAAGGGTACCAATCGTGCGCTTCGGCAGTATTGGCGGAAGCTGGCTGCTACGATGTGCGTGATCCGCGCGATCTTGCCATAGTCTGCGTGGCAATTGTGGGCGCTTGCCTCGGCTTTTTATGGCACAATACTTCGCCGGCACGAATCTTTATGGGCGATACTGGGTCATTAGCTTTGGGTGGCGCTTTCGGCGGAGTCTCAATTCTTTCCCAAACCGAAGTGCTCGCAGTCTTCATTGGTGGACTATTCGTGATTGAGGTGCTGTCGGACGTAATCCAAATTGGAGTGTTTAAGCGCACTCGCAAGCGGGTCTTCCGCATGGCGCCGATCCACCATCATTTTGAGCTTGCTGGATGGAAAGAAGTGACGATTGTGGTGCGCTTCTGGTTGGTGCAGATCCTGCTTGCAGCTGTTGGGATTGTGCTCTTCTATGGGGAATGGTTGGCGAAGCTATGAATGCAATTATTCCAGGCGCACGAGAGTTTGATGGTGCGCGTGTAGCCGTAATGGGCATGGGCAAATCTGGGCGCGCGAGCGTGGCAGCTTTATTGCACCACACTGATGCCGCGCTGGGTGTTTGGGATGCCCAAGAAAGCGCCGTCGCCGAATACGCAAGCGAAGGGCGAATAGCGCGCGTTTTTGCGAGTGATGAGGCAGGCGAGCTAGCCCGGGATGTGGTGGCCTGGAATCCTACTCATGTGGTGATATCCCCAGCTTTTGCTGAGGAAGGAGCTGATTGGAAAGTACTTAGCTCCGGTGGAATCACCCCAATTTCAGAGATCGAGCTAGCTTGGAAGCTCCGTGCCGCCCGTGAAGATGGCAGCTTCGCCCAGTGGCTCGCCGTGACGGGCACCAACGGCAAGACCACCACCGTCACTATGCTTGCTGCGATACTTGCTCAAGCAGGTCTTGGCGACGGTGTGGCCCTAGGCAATATTGGCAATCCCGCAGTCACTGCCGTAAGCGATACAAGCAAAGAAATCCCGGCAGCCTACGCTTTTGAGCTTTCATCTTTCCAGCTTGCCAGCACATATTCGATGCAGGCAGCAGCTGCCGCTTGCCTTAATCTGGCCGATGATCATTTGGAGTGGCATTCATCCTTTGATTCCTATCGTCGCGCTAAAGCGAAAATCTATGAAGGCGTACAAAAAGCTTGCATCTATCCCGTAGGAGACACACAGGTACAGGCAATGGTGGATGGTGCCGACGTGGTTGAAGGGGCTCGCGCTATTGGCACCACGCTCGGAATTCCTAGCGTTGGAATGCTTGGGGTAGCCGAAGGTTTAGTGCTCGATAGAGCATTTACGCCTAAGCGCCAAACCGAAGCAATGGAACTTTTTTCGCTTGAAGATCTGCTGCATCTCGCTCCTGTGGGCGGATCATTACCGGTGCATATCGTGAAAGATGCGCTGGCGGCATCTGCTTTGGCGCGTTCTATTGGGGTGGCTCCTGAGCAAATCCGGCTAGCCCTATCTCGATATTCCACTGAGCATCACCGCATTGAGTATGTTGCCACAGTCCAGGGAGTGCGTTACGTGGATGACTCCAAAGCTACCAATGCTCATGCAGCTTTGGCTTCGGTGAGTGCACAGCGCGAGCAAAGCGTGGTGTGGATTGTGGGCGGGCAGCCTAAGGGAGCTCGGTTTGATGATCTTGTGGATAAAGTGCGCAGCAAGATCCGGGCGGCAGTAGTGATCGGCGTAGATCAAGAAGCCTGGCAGCAAGCTTTTGCTGCAGAGCGATTCCCGGTGATCTATGTGGATCCTGAGGTTCAAGATCCGATGGCAGCGGCAGTGCAGTGGGCTCGTAAGCTCGCTCAGGCAGATGATACGGTGCTCCTCGCTCCAGCCACAGCATCTATGGATCAATTCAAATCATATGCCGCTCGCGGGGATGCTTTCGCGCGCGAAGTCCGAGCGCTGGATGGCGGCGCCGGTAAGCAAAGCGAGGATACGCCATGAGCGCTGTGCCGGTGCCTGGGCGTCAACGTAGATCTTTCTTTCTGGCCGACCCTGCTGATTTGGCGCTAAGAATTCCCACCGAGCTGAGCGATGGAGACAAACGCCGCCGCGATGATGTGGTGCGGGCGCTGGTGGTGCTGTTGGTGAGCGTTGCAGTGCTCATCTCTTTGGGTGTTGTAATGGTTTTTTCTGCCACCTCGGCGCGCAGCATTGCTAGCGTGGCTTTAAGCCCTGAGCGGGCAGAGCTCTTTTCGGTGGCCACTCGCCAGGCGATCACGGTAGGCCTGGCTGGCGTGATTGGAGCTATCCTGGCGCTTTTACCGTATCGGTTTGTGGAGCGCATGTGCTACTGGTGGCTCGCATTGGGCATCGGTTTGCAGCTCGCGGTGCTGGTATTTGGTGTCACTGTGAATGGTAATCAGAACTGGTTGGCTATAGGGCCAGTGCAGATTCAGCCTTCGGAGTTTTTGAAAACGGCTCTCATTGTGTGGATGGCCCACGCTTTAGCTCGGCTCAATTCGGATGAAGTGCGCCAGGCGCGCACGCTTTTAATTCCTGCTGCGGGTTTTGTGTTGAGCACGGCAGTGGTGCTGCTTGGGCAAGATATGGGCACAGCTCTTATTTATATTTTGATTGGTGGTGGGCTTTTTTGGATCGCTGGTATGCGCAATGCCTATCTTTTCGCCGTGGGCGGCTTTGGGGCTTTTGGCGCAGCTATTTTGATTGCAGCTCAGCCTTCGCGCTTGCGGCGCGTGAATGATTTCTTCTCCAATTTCTTTGCAATCCCAGATGTGTATGATCCTACCCAAGCTGAGTTTGCGCAGTTTGCTTTCGGCTCTGGTGGCCTTGCCGGAGTTGGGCTGGGCGCTGGGAAAGAGAAATGGCGCGATTTAGCTGAGGCGCACACCGATTTCATTTTTGCTGTGATTGGTGAAGAGTTTGGTTTTTTTGGGGCGCTAGCGGTGATTGTGCTATTTCTTGCGCTGGGTTGGAGTTTGATTCGCCTCATGGTTTCGTTGCCAACTCGATATGGGCAGCTGGTGACGGCAGGGGCCGCTTTATGGATTTGTGGCCAAGCGATTCTTAATATGTGTGTTGTGACGGGTTTGTTGCCAGTTTTCGGGGTGCCACTGCCATTCCTTTCTCAGGGTGGCTCATCAATGCTCGGTGTGCTCGCTATTTTGGGAGTGGTGGTAGGTTGCGGTCTCAGTGTGCCGGGAGTGAAAGAAGCTTTTACTTTGCGCTCGCGTAGTGTGAGGCTATCGCAGGCTGTGGTGAAAGGAGCATGAGTATGGCGGTGACGGTGGTGCTGGCTGCTGGTGGTACGGCAGGGCACGTGAATCCTATGTTGGCCACGGCGCGAGCTATCCAAACTGTGGCTCCGGATGCTCACATCGTGATGGTGGGTACAGCCGAAGGCATGGAAGGGGATTTAGTGCGCGCTGCCGGCTTTGAGATGCGCACAATTCCGCGCGTTCCAATGCCGCGATCGTTGCGTGTAGATTCTTTGAAGTTTCCTTTCGCGCTGCGCGATGCCGTGAGCCAAGCGGGAAAGATTCTCGAGAGTGTGGGTGCCAGTGTGGTGATCGGTTTTGGCGGCTACGTCTCGACGCCGGTATATCTAGCGGCGTGGCGGCGGAAGATCCCAGTGGTGGCCCATGAGGGAAATGCCAGGCCAGGGCTAGCTAATAAGCTGGGGGCGAGGTTTGCCAAAGTAGTGGCGCTAACTTTCTCTAACACGGCGCTTAAAGCTTCTCGTGGCCTCACCGTCACCACAGGCCTGCCGATGCGCGAGCCAATTACCGCGCTAGCAGAGTCGAAAGAGTCGCGCCTTAAGCTGCGCCAGCGCGAAGCTGAACGCTTTGGGCTTGATCCGTGCCGGCCCGTGATTTTGGTGACTGGCGGCTCGCAGGGAGCCCAACACATTAACGAAGTAATGGCGGCTCTAGCTCCAGAATTATTGCGCCGTGGAATCCAAGTACTGCATCTGACGGGGAGAGGCAAAGCGCAGCCAGTTCTTGAAGAAGTGGAGTTTCTCGAAGGCACCTACGTGGTGCTCGAATACTTGGAGCATATGGAGCAAGCCTATAGTGTGGCTGATCTAGTGATTTCTCGCGCGGGAGCTGGAATGGTGGCTGAAGTGAGCGCGCTTGGTATTCCGGCTGTGTTTGTGCCTTTCCCAATCGGAAACGGCGAGCAGGCACTAAACGCTCATGATGTGGTGAAAGCTGGTGGAGCACTATTGGTGCGGAATCAAGATTTCACTGAGCAGTGGGTCCGTGATCACGTATTTGAGCTATTTGGTGGGGATCGGCTGGCCCGCATGGCGCAGCGGGCCCGCCAAGTGTCGCCGTTGTATGCTGCTCGTGAACTGGCTGAATTGGCGCTAGGATTAGTGCAATGAGCGAAGACAAACTCACTTTTCATCTGATTGGTATCGGCGGAGCTGGAATGAGCGTAGTGGCCGAACTGCTGCTTGCTCAGGGGTACGAGGTGAGTGGATCAGATCGTGAGCATACCGCCGTCACCGATGCACTATCTGAAGCTGGGGCAAAGGTGTTTTACGGTCATCAGGGCGCAAATGTGCCTGTTGCTGCTGTGGTAGTGGTTTCTTCGGCTATTAAGGAATCTAATCCTGAGCTCGCGGTGGCGCTGGAGCGAGGCCAGCGCATTTTGCATCGCAGCCAAGCTTTAGCTCTAGCTGCAATAGGGCGTGATTTTGTGGCTGTGGCTGGCACACATGGAAAGACCTCCACCTCGTCAATGATTGCCGTGGCTTTAGGGGAGCTTGGCCGTGATCCATCCCGAGCCATCGGTGGTAGCCTTGTGGGCGGTGTGCCTGGCGGGTATATGGGTTCTGGGCAGGCATTTGTGGCAGAAGCAGACGAATCGGATGAATCGTTCTTGAATTATCAACCGCGCATCGCCGTGGTGACGAACGTGGAGGCTGATCATCTTGATCACTATGGCACTGAAGCGGCGGTAGTGCATGCTTTTGAGGAGTTTGCGCGGAGGGTGATCCCGGGCGGATTATTGATTTGCTGTAGTGACGATCCAGGGGCGCGAGCTTTAGCCGTGAAGGCTAGCGGCGAAGGCATCCGCGTGCTTACTTATGGGCGTGAGCTAGCGCCAGCGCTGCTAGAGAAAAGTGACGGGCTTGGCGCTAGCCATGTGGCAGTAGTAGATGTACCTGCAAAAGAGGGCTATTTCGGGAGTGTGGTGCTTAGCTATGGCGGTGAGGATTTCTCGCTCAATTTGCGGGTACCAGGAAAGCATATGGCATTGAACGCGGCTGCAGCTTGGGCTGCCGGAGTGGAGCTAGGGGAGGATGGCCAGCAGCTAGCTAGGGCCTTGAGTGCATTTAAGGGAGCTGAGCGGAGATTTGAATTGCTTGGCAGTGCCCAAGGCGTGCTGGTAGTTGACGACTATGGGCATCATCCTACGGAGGTAGCTGCCACTGTTGGCACTGCGCGTGAGGTGACGAAGGGTAGTGTGCATGTGCTATTTCGGCCACTCACATACGCTCGTACGAAAATCTTTGCTCGCGAATTTGCCGCTGAGCTTTCGGGCGCAGATCGGGTGGTGGTTACCAGCGTGTATTCTTCTCGTGATCAGCTAGCTGACGGGGCTCAGGGGGATGCGATTGCCGCGCTGATGGAGGCTACGCCTTTCATTGCCGATGAGCACGAGGCAGTGTGTGCCTTGGCCAGCGGTATCCAGCCTGGAGATGTGGCTATAATGCTTGGGCCGAAGGTGCGTCATTTAGGCTTTGAGCTTCTAGAGCTATTGCAGCCCAAAGATCAGAAATCAGCGCAATGAGAAGGCCACAACCAAGGCAATTTAATGCCCAGAAAGAGCAATGCTCGGCTCTTTCTGATTCAAGATCGCGAGGTACAGCTCGGCAACGTGTTGTGCAAATAATTCCGCGAGTGGCGCGTCGTGAGCAGCCGCAATCAGCTTCACCGCGCGGGGTGCTTGTGCTTGATGAGCGCTTAAAAGAGAAAAAACGTGAGAGGCGCAAGAAGTGGCTGAAGCTAGTTGTTGGAATTCTAGCGCCGCTGGTTGTCACGATAAGCCTAGTGTGGCTGGTGTTCTTTTCCACGGTTTTTACAGTGACGCTGGATCGGGTTGCTATAGTGGGTGTGGATGGAAATTCAATTATCCAAGATGCAGATGTGGATAGTGTGCTTGCTGGCCATGAAGGCGATAGGATCGCATTGCTAGATATTGATGCGCTAGCAGCTGAACTTGAAGAGATTCCTGAGGTTCACAGCGCCGTGGTGCAGCGGCGTTTTCCGCGAGCGTTAACAGTAGAATTATCTGAACAGCACCCCTTTGGATGTTGGGGCTCTGAGCGTAGCTGTGTGGTGCTTGCCAGTGATGGTTCCATATTGCGCGTTCCTGCTGAAATGCAAACAGGTTTGCCGATCCTCGAAGTTGCTGATTCTCAGCTAGAACCCGCAGTGTTTATGAAGGCGATTTCAGCGGTGAGTGAGACTCTTGATCCGCAAGTGGCCCAGCGGGTTGTCAGTTTTGCGCTCTCTGAAGGTGGCGAAGTGAGCTTCCAGCTTGATTCTGGAGCTACTGTGCGTTGGGGTGACGCTGATGACGCTGAATTGAAACGGAAAGTGCTGGACGCGCTACTCACTGAAGAGCATTCGTTGTACGATGTCTCGATACCTTCCTCGCCCGTCACCCAATAGTGTGATCGTAGATAGCTGATTGAATGCGCAACACGCCCAGCTATATCGTTGAATTTGCGCTGCTAAGTATCTACCTTTTGGGCGAATAGTAAAGCCAAATACTTCAAGTATTACTTGAACTATAAGAAGGGGTAGCGGCGCATGGAATCGCTCAATAATGCAGCCAACATCAAAGTGGTAGGCGTCGGTGGGGGCGGTGTGAATGCTCTTGATCGCATGATTCAAGACGGGCTCGCTGGCGTGGATTTCATTGCAGTGAACACTGACGCGCAGAGCTTGGCTAAGTCTGAGGCGGAGACGAAGATTGATATTGGCCGCAATGTTTCAGAGGGGCTTGGTGCTGGCGCTGATCCTAGCGTTGGGCAGCGAGCCGCTGAAGAAAACATTGATTTGATTCGGGAGATGTTGCAAGGCGCCGATATGGTGTTTGTGACGGCGGGCGAAGGTGGCGGCACCGGTACTGGGGCAGCGCCCGTGGTAGCTCAAGTGGCTCGTGATCTCGGCGCTCTCACTGTAGGCGTGGTCACACGGCCTTTTAGCTTTGAAGGCTTGCAGCGCACTCGCAATTCTAATGGCGGTATTTCTGACCTGCGTGACGCTGTGGATACCCTCATTGTGATTCCGAATGATCGCCTCCTTGAACTCACGGAGAGCGATATCGGAATTATTGAAGCATTCCGGCTTGCTGATCAAGTGTTGCAGAGCGGGGTGAAAGGTATCTCGGATCTGATCACGAAGCCTGGGCATATTAATCTCGACTTCGCTGATGTGAAGACGATTATGAAAGATGCGGGTACGGCACTTATGGGGCTTGGCTCCGCCACTGGTGCGGACCGGGCGCTGCGCGCCACGGAGAACGCCATCTCTTCTCCGCTGCTTGAAGCTCGTATTGATGGGGCTCACGGCGTGCTTCTGGCTTTCACTGCTTCCACGGATCTTGGTTTGAAAGAGTATGCGGAAGCGTCACAGCTAGTGAAAGAGCAGGTGGACCCGAACGCCAATATTATTATTGGTATCACCCTCGATGAATCTTTGGGTGATGAGGTGCGCGTGACTGTGATTGCGGCTGGTTTTGATGAGAGCGTGGATTATCTTGCTCCAGTGGTGCAGCAGGCATCTGAGGCTGATAAGTTGGTTGTGCAGGCTGCTCCGGCTGTGGATAATACTTCAACCGCAGCTATTGAAGTTCCGCGAGTGGATGAGCCAAGAGCTGATCAATCTGTGAGCTTTGCCGCTGCTGGGCCGCGTATCGTGCCGGCGGAATCTACTGATTCGCCGCAGAAACCGGCAGAGCCCGAAGCTGAGACGCATAAGCGCCCTGATCTTGATATTCCGCCATTCCTCTTTGGGGAGGATTAATTCTGAAGTGTGGTAATTTACCGAGCGCGTGGGTATTGATCTGCAACACGCCGGTAAAAATACCGTGCTACTTGGTGAGCTGCGCATAGTGTAAAGGAAGCACCAGAAGGGAGCCTGGTATGGGGTTTTTAGATCGTTTGAGCGGCCGCGCGGCTGCTTATGCCGCCGATTCCGATTACGATTACACTGATGATATTGGATACGAAGGCGATTTTTATGAAGAAGGCGATGCCTCAGTGCCCGCGATCCATGCCGTGGAGGAAGGCGATATTTCTCGGATTGTGACAGTGTGGGTGGCCTCGTATAAAGAAATTCGAGATTTTGCTGTGGAATTCCGCGATGGTATGCCCGTGATTTTGAATCTATCTGAGGCTCCAGATGGGGAGCGGGCTCGGATCGTAGATTTTGCGCTCGGGCTGTGCTTCGGCCTTGACGGGCTCTTCTCTAGGATTTCGGAAGACGTTTTTCTTCTCACTCCGCATTCGGTGCGGCTTGATTCGCGCGGCTCGGATGAGCCTCACGATTTTATGCGCTAGTGGGGTAGTGTGTATCTAGTAGCTCTCGCGGTTTTTTATCTGTGTCGGCTGTATATTGCTGTACTTGTTATCCGAGTGGTTTTTGATTTCGTGCAGCTGTTTCAGCCCAATTGGATGCCACGTGGAATTGTGCTTCTGATTGCGCGTGCCGTTTATATCCTCACTGACCCGCCCCTGCGTTTCTTAGCGCGGTATATTCCGCCGTTGCGTCTTGGGGGATTGGCGCTAGATGTGGGCTTTATTGTGCTTTATTTTGCTGTGGTTTTGGTGCGAAGTGGAGCTTGGGCTTTGATGTTGGCAAGTCGTTAACGTGTAGGTTTTCGCTGCGCTTCAAGGCTAGATTGCTTTGTGACGAATGTGAATTGCGGGATTCGTGTGAATTATGTGAGAGTTTGGGTGTGAACGGTATAAATGTGGTAAAAATATCTTGTAGGTTGTGTTTCGTAGCTGGTGGCGGCTCCAAATGGTGACGATGGAGCGGCCCACGCTTCGGAGCGCACTAAAAAAATGCGTGGATTGCTGCGCATACGATCCGAAATTAGAGGTACAAATATGGCTATGCTCACCGAACATGACGTGGTCACCATTCGCTTTAAGGAACCGCAGCGTGTGGAAGAAGGCTACGATCAAGATGATGTAGATAATTTCCTTGATCTCGTAGCTGAAACTATCGCAGGGCTTACCCAGGAAAAGGAAGAGCTTGCAGCTCAGGTGCAGGCCGCACAGGCTCGCGTTGCTGAGCTTGAGAATGCTCCAGCTCCTATCGAGCCTGAGCCTGCCCCAGCTCCTGATCAGGCCGAAGCTGCTAATGCCACTGGTGTGCTTGCCTTGGCGCAGCGCCTGCACGATGAATATGTGAGTAACGGTAAGGCGGAATCTGAGCGCATGCTATCTGAAGCTGAATCAGAGCGCACTCGTATCGTTAACGAAACGAATGCTGAGCGCGAGCGGATTTTGCATGAAACGGAAGAGAATAAGAATGCTATTCTCACCAAGCTCGAAGAAGACAAGTCAGTGTTGGAGCGAAAGATCGCTGAATTGCGTGATTTCGAGCGTGATTACCGCGGCCGCTTGAAGAGCTACCTTGAATCCTTGCTTGGCAATGTGAGCAATGCTGGCGAGTGAGATTAGCCCACGACACACATAGTTTCGAGGGCGGAGTGCTTCATGCGCTCCGTCCTCTTTTTCACGCTTGCGCGCCATCGCCGTTACTTTGCTACTCTTGAAGAGTGAAAGCGGAAGATCCTGAGAATCGGTATAAGCCAACTGAGCTAGAACCCAATAGCGGGCGCAGACTCTCAGTCATGGTGGGGCTTGCGCTGCTATTCGTGGCAGCTGATCAGCTCACGAAAAAGTGGGCGCTGAGCGCCCTAGCTACTCAAGATTTGCCGCTAGTTGGCAGCTTTTTGCAGTTGCATCTCATCTTCAACCCCGGCGCAGCCTTCTCATTCGGCACTAGCTCCACGTGGATTTTCACGATCATTGCGGCGCTAGCTTGTATAGCTATTCCGGCGCTAATTTACCGCGCTCGCGGATTCGCTCCCCAACTCGCGCTGGTCCTTATTTGGGCTGGAGCATTAGGAAATCTCATCGACAGACTCTTTCGTGATCCAGGCTTCGGAATTGGCCATGTGGTGGACTTTATCCAATATGGCACCCTCTTTGTGGGCAACGTGGCCGACATTGAGCTGGTAGTGGGCGTGATCTGGCTGCTGATTTTGGAGATGCGCAGCGAGCATGAAAAAGCGAGCGAGAAGATTGCGAATGGTGAAGGCGATCCACTGCTGGTGGCAAGTGTGGATGGCGAGATTGCTGAAGAAAACGCCGGCGGCATCACCCCAAATCGTGATCCAAAAGATTCCAGCAATTCCGATCGTGAAGAGCTACGCTGCGAAGGGCTTGCATGAGTGTGCGCGTATATGCTGTGCCGCCGGCTTTGGTGGGCGAGCGGCTTGATGTGGCTTTGACGAAGATCACGGGGCTTTCGCGCGCGGCAGTGCAAGATTTGATTGCCAGGGGCGGTGTGCATATTGATGGCACCGCGGCGGCTAAAGCGAGCGTGAAAGTGCCCAGCCAGGCGTTACTCGAGGTGGCGATTCCGGATCTCGCGCCGGCGCTCGCTCCGCGGCCCACGCCAGTGCCGGGCATGCAGGTGCTTTATGAAGACGGCGATCTGATCGTGGTGGATAAGCCTGCCGGCGTGGCGGCGCATCCTTCGCTTAATTTTGAAGGGCCGGATGTGTTGGGCGTGCTGCTGGCGAGCGGGCGCAATCTCAGCGATTATGGGCCGAGCGAGCGCAAGGGGATCGTGCACCGCCTGGATGTGGGCACCACTGGCTGTATGGTGGTAGCCAAATCAGAGCTGGCTTATAGTGTGTTGAAACAGGCGTTTCGAGACCGCACCGTCACCAAGATTTATCATGCCTTGGTGCAAGGCCATCCCGATCCGCTTTCGGGCACAATCGAGGCGCCGATTGTGCGCGATCACCGGCATGAATGGAAGATGGGGATTGGCGTGGGCGGCAAGCCCTCCGTCACGCATTACGACACGCTTGAAGCTATGGCGGGTGCCACGCTGCTCGCTGTGCATCTAGAGACTGGGCGCACCCATCAGATTCGGGTGCACATGAGCGCGATTCATCATCCTTGCGTGGGCGACGATATGTACGGAGCAGATTCGCGTCTTAGCGCGAAGTTGAGGCTGCAGCGCCAGTGGCTGCACGCCGTCACGCTCGGTTTTGAGCACCCGCGCAGCCGCGAATATGTGGAGTTCCACTCGGAATATCCGGCCGATTTGGTGGCAGTGCTGGAAAGGATGCGCGCCGGGATGCTCTAGGCCGCTCACTTTTGCTTGGTGGCGGCGAGGGGGCTTGTTGTCTCTGGTGCATCAGCCGTCAGTGCCATCAGCCATTGGACATGGCACAAACAGAAAGTGGCTTTAAGATGTTTTTACAGTTCTATTATTTGGCGGGTGGTGGCGGCGATCCAGCCTTCGCCGGGCTCACCGTCATAATCGGGGGCGGATTCGTCGTCACTCCAATCAGCGATCACCTGTTCGTTGGTGAATACTTTGGCAATAGAATCCATGGCTATTGTAATGTCGTCACCGAATGATACTTCGCGCGAAAACGCATAGGTGTGCCAGCGGGTCTCGATTATTAAGGCGTAATCCATGATTACGGTAAAGTCGAATTTTTCGATATAAATTTCGTTGCGGATCACTCGCACCGCTTTGATCCGCTCATCCACCATGTATGCTTTGGTTTCGATGCCGTACGGGAAGGGATCGCTCAGTTTTGCTTTTTCGCATTTGAAATAGGCGATTTCGTCAACTATCGCATCAGGCTCATCTCTGCCCCATAGCGGTAGCATGTGCAGCTCATTAGACAGATCGATCGCGAAAGTGCCAAGATTCAAGCGCAGCCGAAATGTGGCGTGGTCGAATTTGTCGGTGGCATCGTATTCGTATGATTTGAATGTCTTACCCTTCATTTCTCGCAGCACGTTCAGCATCTCATCGGTGAAACATGCATACGCTATTTGGTTTTTCTTCACAATCAATTCCTTTGCCTTATTATTCGGGTTTGAAATGCACTTTTTGATTTTTAAGCCATTCGAAAGCTGATTGGTTAATGTCGACAGCGGGGCTATTGGGTGAACTCGTGACGGGGCGATAGGTGATAATCGTTCCATCCGGCCTCTGAGCTATGCTTCCCTTCGTTTGGGCGGCATCAACAGGTTTAGGCGTGGTATTTCCGCGCAGCAGGTCAAAAAGCTCTTTTGCATCATGTGGCGCCGCATCGGATTGTACTTCGCGCACGTTGCTGCCGGCTTTTCCCTTGCCGCGCTTGCCGAAATTACCGTAGGCATTCAGTCGGAATTTGCTTGCAAACTTTTCGGTGTTTTCCTGATAGCCGCCGTTTTGGTTACTTTTGGCGGTGACGGGGCTGGGCTTGGCTTTGGGGTGGGTGACGGCGGGGTTTCTGATTTTGGGTGGAGTGACGGAGGTGCGTTTAGCGCCGCTAATACGTTTGGTGGATTCGGAGTGCTAGCTTTGGGATAGAAGCTAGCATCTAAATACTGGGAGTATGATTCCGATCTACTCCCGTATTTACCACCAAACCCGCCACCCATCACTCACCGCCTTTCCTGTTTCAAGGTTGAGATTCCTCTTGCTGTTGTTTTAATTCGCGCTTGTGGTTCTTTACAATTCTGCCGTTTGTGCCATTTACTGCCGTTTGTGCCATGTACCAATGGCCTTAGGCGTTGGTACATGGCGCAAACGGCCAATGTGGTGACGGCCATTCCGCCGCGCCCAAAACTTCACGAGAATTTCCAGAAGCGGGTGCGTACACTAGAGGGCATGGGTTCGAAAGCAGTTTCCGAGGCGGGCGCAAATGCCGATTTCGTGCACCTGCATGTGCACACTGATTACTCTTTGCTAGATGGCGCGGGCAAGGTGAAAAAGCTGGTGCAAGAGGTGGCTGCGCAAGGGCAAAGCGCGGTGGCGATCACGGATCATGGCTATCTTTTTGGTGCCTACGAATTTTGGAAGGCCGCGCGAGAGGCTGGTGTGAAACCAATCGTGGGGCTCGAAGCATACCTCACGCCTGGCACCTCGCGTTTTGATCGCACCCGGGTGCAGTGGGGGCGGCCCGAGCAGCGCAGTGACGACGTCTCCGCCAGCGGCGCCTATACGCACATGACGCTCCTGAGCGAGACCACCGCCGGCATGCACAATCTTTTCCGGATGGGTTCGCTGGCCTCGCTTGATGGACAATACGGCAAATGGCCGCGCATGGATCGCGATCTGCTCGAAACCTACCATGATGGCCTGATTGGCACGGCAGGCTGCCCTTCGGGCGAAATCCAAACTCGGCTGCGCCTCGGGCAAAAGGAAGAAGCATTGCGCGCCGCTGGCGAGTTGCAAGATATTTTTGGCCGTGAGAATTTCTTCGTGGAAATCATGGATCATGGCATCGAGATCGAGCACCGGGTGCAAAAAGATCTGCTTGCCCTTGCGCGCAAAATCGGCGCCCCCATCATCGCCACCAACGATTCACACTATGTGCGCAAAGAGGATGCCTCCGTGCAAGATGCCATGCTCTGCATCAACTCAGGCTCGGTACTCTCGGATCAAAACCGCTTCAAATTCGATGGCGAAGGCTATTATTTGCGCTCCAGCGCCGAAATGCATCGGCTCTTTGCCGACCTACCCGAAGCCTGCTCCAACACGCTGCTCGTGGCCGAGCGCTGCTCCGTCACCTTTCAAACCACGAGTGATGGCGCAAACTACATGCCGAGCTTCCCGGTGCCGCCTGGCGAAGATGAGACCAGCTGGTTTATTCGCGAAGTGGAGCGCGGGCTGCATGAGCGCTTTGGCGAGGTGATTCCGGCGCACGTGCGCGAACGTGCCGATTATGAGGTGGGCGTGATCGCGCAAATGGGCTTTCCTGGATACTTCCTCGTGGTGGCCGACTATATTGATTGGGCGCGGCGCCACGGGATTCGGGTGGGACCAGGGCGCGGCTCCGGCGCTGGCTCGATGGTGGCCTATGCGCTGGGTATCACGCAGCTAGATCCGATTAAGCACGGGCTGCTTTTCGAGCGCTTCCTCAACCCGGAGCGGGTGAGCATGCCCGATATCGATGTGGATTTCGACGATCGGCGCCGGGGCGAAGTGATCAAATATGTGGAAGAGAAATATGGGAAGGATAAAGTCTCCCAAGTGGTCACTTTCGGCACGATCAAAGCCAAGCAATCACTCAAAGATTCCGCCCGCGTGCTCGGATATCCTTTCGAGATGGGCGATCGGCTCACCAAAGCGATGCCGCCATCCGTGATGGGCAAAGACATCCCGGTAAACGATTTCTTCAACGAATCACACCCGCGTTTCAAAGAAGCCACCGAAATCAGGGATTTAATTAATAGTGACGGCGATGCGAAAAAAGTGTATGATCTGGCCACTGGGCTGGAGGGTTTAGTGCGCCAAACCGGCGTGCATGCTTGCGCCGTGATTATGAGTAGCGAGCCGCTCACAGATGTGATCCCAGTGATGCTCAACGCCAAAGACAATATCGTGCTCACCCAGTTTGAATATCCGCAATGCGAAGAGCTGGGCTTGATTAAGATGGATTTCCTTGGCCTTTCCAACCTCACCACAATCAACGACGCGCTCACGAATATCAAAGCGAACGGCAAAGAAGTGCCCGATATCGACGGTGTGCCGCTCGATGATCCGGCCACTTTTGAGCTGCTTGCCCGCGGCGATACGCTTGGCGTGTTCCAGCTCGAAGGCAGCGGGATGCGCTCGCTGCTCAAACAGATGAAGGCCGATTCTTTTGCGGATATTTCGGCGGTTTCAGCGCTTTATCGCCCCGGGCCAATGGGGGCAAATTCGCATGTTAACTATGCGCTACGCAAAAACGGCTTGCAAGAGATCGCCCCGATCCATCCGGAGCTGGCTGAGCCGTTGAAAGAAATTCTAGATAGCACTTATGGCTTGATCGTGTTCCAAGAGCAAGTGATGAAAATTGCGCAGAAAGTGGCTGGTTTCTCGCTTGGCCAAGCCGACGTGCTACGCAAAGCGATGGGCAAGAAGAAAGCCGACGTGTTGGCTAAGCAGTTCGACGGTTTCGCGGCAGGGATGCGAAGCAATGGCTATTCCGAAGACTGCATCAAGACGCTTTGGGATATTTTGGTGCCTTTCGCCTCCTATGCTTTCAATAAATCGCACTCGGAGGCCTATGCGCTGGTGGCATACCAGACGGCATATCTCAAGGCGCACTATCCGGTGGAGTTTATGGCGGCGCTGCTCGCCACCAACATTGGCAAGACCGACAAGATCGCCGCTTATCTGGCTGATTGCCGGCGCCAAAAAATCCCGGTGCTGGTGCCAGACGTGAACGAATCGCGCGCTGGCTATTGGGCTGTGGGCGATGAGATTCGCGTGGGGCTTTCTGGGATTAAAAACGTGGGCGCAGCCGTGGTAGAAGGGATTATCGCTGCGCGCGAAGAGAAAGGCGCTTTCGCCAGCTTCCAAGATTTCTTGGATAAAGTGCCGGTGCAGGTGTGCAACAAGCGCGCCATGGAGTGCATCATTAAGGCTGGTGCTTTCGATTCGCTCGGCTATTCACGCCGTGCGCTCATGGCCGTGATGGAAGAAGCGATTGACGCCGTGGTGCCAGTGAAGCGCAATGAAGCGGCGGGGCAGTTTGATCTCTTTGCGGGGCTGGGCGGCGCGGCGGTCGAGGCGGGCTTCAGTGTGGAAGTGCCGGATTTGCCGGAATGGGAAAAACGCCAAAAGCTCAACTTAGAGCGCGACATGCTCGGGCTCTACGTCTCGGATCATCCACTATCCGATAAAGAAGCATTTTTATCCCGCACCTCAGATACCACTGTGGTGCAGCTGCTTGATGATGAGGCGGTAGTGGACGGCAAGCCAGTGACGATCGCCGGGCTGATTTCTTCGGTGCAGACGCGCGTTGCTAAAAAGAGCGGCAAAGTGTGGGCCACGATCGGACTCGAGGATCTCACTGGTTCTACCTCAGTAAACGTATTTACGAAAACCTATGAGCGGGTGGCGCCATTGCTGAGCCAAGATTCGCTCGTAATCGTGCATGGGCGAGTAAGTATTCGTGACGGCGCTGTGAGCCTATCGGCGCAGAATATCGAGCCGGCACCCGCCGATATGGACGTGAACGCACCTGTGAATCTTCGTATCCATGAGCGCCTATGCACGCCTGATATGTTGCAACGCCTCGCCGGCGTGCTCAATCAATACCCTGGAGCAGCTCCAGTGCGGCTGCACGTGGTGCAAAAAGAGCAAACTAGCGTGGTGGGAGTAGCGCCAGAATTCTCGGTAGCGCCGCAGCCTTCGCTCTATTCGGATCTTAAAGTGCTGCTCGGCCGTGACGCCGTGCTGTAGTGGCTAGCGGGGGAGAGAGCCTTGAGCGGCGAGGGGGCTTTTGCTCTGTGCAATTGGCACACCGGTCACTGGCATTTAGAGCATAGGCCATAGAGTTCAAGCGAATGGGTGACGGCGGTAAAGCCATAGTTGGTGGCTACTGCCTGCGCCCATTTCTCCACTGTGGAGCCTTTAATTTCTTTTGTGTTCCCGCAGTTGCGGCACACCAAGTGGTGGTGGTGGGCGTCGTCACCGCAATAGCGGAAGAGCTGCATCTCGGAGTTTTCCACGCGTAGCACGTCTACTTCGCCTGAAGCGGCAAGATCTTGCAGGTTGCGATACACCGTGGCGATGCTGGTGGTGGCGCCCTCGGCTTTGAGTTGATCGTGCAAATCTTGTGCCGAGACGAAATTTTGCCCGGCTTTCAGTGCCGCCACAATCGCCGCGCGCTGCTTCGTCATTCGCTGCATTTGATCCTCCTCTATTGCTGGTAACTCTATGCTAAATGCCCGAATTTTTCGACAACTAGCTTTCAGGGTGCCGCAGAGCACCTGACCCCCTGCGGCAGTTTGAAAAAGAAGGTATGCGATCATTAGTGCTGGGCACGCAACTCCTTCACGCCGTGGGCGTGTAGTGCGAGCGGCGCCAGCGCCGTCACCATCAAATAAATCCCCACCGCCAACAGCACGATCATTGCGCCCGGGCTGAAAGGGTATAGGTAAGTGATCACCAGCCCGCTCACGCACACTAGCACGCCGATGCCCATCGCAATCGCCATCGTGCCCCGGAAAGAATTCGCCACCAGTTGGCCAATTGCCACTGGGATAATCATTATTGCCGAAACTAGGAGCGCGCCCACCACCCGCATGCTCACGCTCACGGTGAGCGCCGCCAGCATTGCTACGCATACATTGAGCGCGCCCACCCGCAGGCCGCTCGCCCGTGCAAATTCCGCATCGTAGCTGAGCGCGAAAAGCGGGCCGCGCAGCCCGAGGCCAACTATCGAGATAAATGCCGCCAACCCCACGGTGTAGGCCACATCGGCATCCGAAACTGTGGCGATAGAGCCAAAAAGATAGCTAGTGAGATTAGTGGTGGTGCCGCCCGCCACTCGGATCAGGATCACGCCGCCAGCGATCCCGCCGTAAAACAGCATCGCCAAAGCCACGTCTGAGCCAGTGCGCCCGCGGGTGCGCAGCACTTCGATCGCAATTGCGCCCAGAATCGAGGCCACGATTGCGCACGGAATAGCGAGCATATCGGCAGGGGCAAGGCCAATTCCTGAGCCGATAAGCCAGCCGAGCGCCACGCCGGTGAGCGAAATGTGCCCAATGCCGTCGCCCATCAAAGCCATCGAGCGCTGTACAAGATATGTGCCTACGATCGGGGCGCTCAATCCCACCAGCACGGCCACAATCAGGGCGCGGATCATCAGCGGCGAAGCCAGCATTTCGGTGAGCCACATTGTTTCTTCTTTCGTGTATACATTGTTCTCGTTTATATTTCACTGAGTCACCGGGGTCGACCCCGCGATTCATTGGACACCCGTACTCGACCCCCATGTTCACTAGTGGACACTGGGACTCGACCCCCATGTCCACTAGTGGACACTGGGACTCGACCCCCATGTCCACTAGTGGAGTTGTTATCCAGTGAGGCGCGGGGCATGGTGGCGCACGTGCAGATGGTGGTAGTGGTCAGCAGCGCTCTGGGCGGCGGCGGGCACACCGGCGGGCGGGCCATCATATGCCACGGAGCCATCTTCGATATAGATCACGCGGTCGATGAGATCTTCCATTTCGGCCAGATCATGAAGCACAATAAGTTGCGTGACGCCGCAGGCGCGCAGCCGGTGCAGGATTTCCACCACCGCCTCGCGCGAGGCGGCATCCACGCCGGCAAGTGGCTCATCAAGAATGAGCAGCTCAGGCTCGCGCACGAGCGCGCGAGCAATAGCGAGCCGCTGGGCCTGCCCGCCTGAAAAGATGTGCACGTGATCGTGAGCACGCTCTGCTAATCCCACGAGCTCGAGAGCCTGCATTGCCGCGCTGCGCGCTTTACGGCCACGATCAGCAAATAGCTGGCCTCGCGAGAGCAAGCCAGAGCGCACCACCTCGAGAGCGGTGCTGGGAACGCCGGATTGGGGCGCCGTGCGTTGCGGCACGTAGCCAATGCGCTTGTAGGGCACCTGGCCACTTTCGCCGTCACTGCCAAAAATCGAGATACTGCCCGAATCGGGGGTGTAAATTCCGAGGAGCGTGCGCACCAAAGTGGATTTGCCAGAGCCGTTTGCGCCCATGAGTGCCACCGCTTCGCCGGCTGGCACAGTGAACGAAATATTGCGCAGAATAGGCGAAGCGCCCAACGCGAGAGAAACGCGCTGGGCTGCTATCGCCTCAGGTGCTGGGCTGCTCTGCCGAGTGCTAGCAGCGCTAGCCTTCTTATTGGTATTGATCATCATTTACATTGTAGGGCAGTGCGAAGCGCTTCGAGATTGGCTTTCATCCCATCGATATAGTTCCCGGCCTCTGGCTTGGATTCCATGGGGGAGAGCATGGCAGTGGTGGCGCCAGCTTCGGCTGCCACGGCTTCGGCAGTCTTCGGCGAAACGAGCTCTTCGGTGAAGATAGTGGTGGTGCCAGTTTCAGCCAAAACTTTCTTCACGGCAGCAAGATCGGCTGGCGAGGGCTCGGATTCGGGATCTATCCCGGAGATGGAGGCCTGGGTGAGGTGGTAGCGCTCAGCGAGATATCCGAATGCGGAGTGGGAGGTGACGAAGGTGTCAAGCTTGCATTGCTCAAGGCCTTGCGCAAAATCACGGTCGAGATTATCAAGCTGATCTATGAGCATGCCATAGTTTTTTTCAAAAACGGCTGCATGGGCTTTATCGGCTTCGCTTAAGGCTTCTTTGATGCCTGCTGCTGCCGCCTTCATGCGCACTGGGTCAAGCCAGAAATGTGGATCAAGGCCAAGATCGCCATGGCTATGGCCATCGGCGTGCTCGCCTTCATGTTCATGGGCGTGCTCGCCTTCGTGCTCCTCGGCGGGCTCATTGCCGTGGTGGTGATCGTGGGCAGCGCCCTCGGCTGCTTCTTCCAAATCCACCTGATCGGCAAGATCGAGCACTACTGGCCCGCTCACAGTGGCTACCGCGTCATCTAGAGAGGGTTGGAAACCATTCACGTACACCACCAGATCGGCTTTGCTGAGCGCGTCTACGTCGGCTGGAGCGAGCTCAAATTCGTGAGGCTCCACACCGTCAGGCGTCACTGGCGTCACGGCCACAGTGCTGCCGCCAATTTGCTCGGTGAGCCATGCCACGGGGTAGAAGGATGCAGATACCTTCACGGCGGCATCCGCTGCTGCGGCGTCATCTGCGCCGGTATTGGTGGCTGGCGAGCAGGCGCTGAGTGCAAGCGCGCTCGCAGCGGCAATAGAGAAGATTGATACTGATTTCTTATTGAGATTTATTCGCATGAAGATCATTGAATCACTAATGCGAACGGTTTGCAACTAGTGGGGCTTGAGATTGTGGCGATGTGACACAGATCAAGCGATATAGCGCAGCAGGCAGTGCCTCCGATCATCCGCCTTCGGCTTAGAATAGGCGAGTACGCCGCATCGGCTTGATCGCGCGCCTGCAAGCGCCCGGATCAAGCAAATGCACACACCCCGCATCATCCAGATGCGGCAGCAGAAAGGAATCAGCATGGCCAAGCCAGCCCCCTCCAAACTCGAAAACGTGATCTCCCTCGCCAAGCGCCGCGGATTTGTGTTTCCCTGCGGTGAGATTTACGGCGGCACCCGCTCGGCCTGGGATTATGGTCCGCTCGGTGTGGAGCTAAAAGAAAACATCAAACGCCAATGGTGGCGGGCCAATGTGACGAGTCGTGACGACGTGGTGGGGCTGGATTCCTCGATCATCCTGCCGCGCGAGGTGTGGGTGGCGAGCGGGCATGTGGCCACTTTCTCCGATCCGCTGATTGAATGCACTTCCTGCCACAAGCGGCTGCGCGAAGACGAGCTCAAAGAGCAGTACGCCGCGAAGCACGGCGTGGCCGAAGCAGATGTGGATATGAAAGACGTGCCTTGCCCGAACTGTGGCAATCGTGGCACTTGGACCGAATCTAAGCCGTTCTCAGGCCTGCTCAAGACCTACCTTGGCCCAGTGGACGATGAGGCCGGCTTGCACTATCTGCGCCCCGAGACCGCCCAGGGCATCTTCATCAACTTCCTTAACGTGGTGACGGCTGCGCGCAAGAAGCCGCCGTTTGGCATTGGCCAGGTGGGCAAGAGCTTCCGCAACGAAATCACGCCCGGCAATTTCATTTTCCGCACCCGCGAGTTTGAGCAGATGGAAATCGAATATTTCGTGCATCCAGGCGAAGATGAGGCAATGCACCAAGACTGGATCGACCGCCGCCTGGCCTGGTATCGCGATTTGGGCATCGCTGAAGAGAATTTGCGCCTCTATGAGCACCCCAAAGAGAAGCTCTCCCACTATTCGAAGCGTACCGTGGACATTGAATACAGGTTCGGCTTCCAAGGCTCGGATTGGGGTGAGCTTGAAGGCATCGCGAACCGCACTGATTTCGATTTGAAATCGCACTCCGAGGTGAGCGGCAAGAAGCTAGAATACTTCGACCAGGCCACGGGCGAGCGCTATATCCCATACGTGATCGAGCCCTCTGCTGGCCTCACCCGCTCCATGATGGCCTTCTTGGTGGAGGCCTACACCGAAGATGAGGCCCCCAATACCAAGGGCGGTGTGGATAAGCGCACGGTGCTCAAGCTTGATCCGCGCCTGGCGCCGGTGAAGGCTGCTGTGCTGCCGCTCTCGCGCTCCGCTGAGCTTTCGCCGATTGCTCGCGATCTTGCTGCGAAGCTCCGCCAGCATTGGAATGTGGACTTTGATGATGCCGGGGCTGTGGGCCGCCGCTATCGCCGTCAAGATGAAATCGGCACGCCTTACTGCGTCACAGTGGATTTCGACACCCTCGAAGATCACGCCGTGACGGTGCGTGACCGCGACACGATGGAGCAGGTGCGCATTAGCCTCGATGAGGTGGAAGGCTATCTCGCTGGCAAACTGATTGGATGCTAAGTGGTAGCTTTACGCGAAAGTAAAGCTACGAGTGGGGCTGGAGCTAAGGCTTCGGCCCCCGCTCATAGTACGATCGAGCTCGGCAGCGTGCGCCTGGGAGCGCCTTTCGTGCTCTCGCCCATGGCTGGCGTCACCACGGCTCCTTTCCGCCAGATTTGCCGAGAATTCGCGCAGCAAGCGCTGGCTGATTGTGGTGGCCCTCAGTGCGGTAAAGCTGTGCCGGTGCATACAGACGGCCTTTATGCACCTGCTGGCCTCTACGTGTGCGAGATGATCACCACTCGTGCGCTCGTGGAAGGCAAGCCTGCCACACTCGCAATGGTGCAGCCTGATCCAGGTGATCCAGTGCGCTCGGTGCAGCTTTATGGCGTGCAGCCTGGCGTCACTGCCAAGGCTGTGCAGATTCTGATTGAGCGTGGGCTAGCCGATCATATAGATCTCAATTTTGGCTGCCCAGTGCCGAAAGTGACCCGCAAAGGTGGGGGAGCGGCACTGCCGTGGAAGCTCGATCTCTTTGGTGAGATCGTGACGGCGGCCGTGCGAGCAGCGATTGAAACTTCGGATCGCTGCGGGCGGACGGTGCCTGTGCCCGTCACCGCCAAAATCCGTATCGGTATTGACGCCGAGCATGAGACGATGCGCGATGCGGCCCGGGTGGCAGTAGCCGCTGGAATAAGCGGGCTCACGCTACATGCGCGCACGCTCGAAGAGCACTATTCGGGGCAAGCGCATTGGGATCAGATCGCCACCTTCACTGAATATGTGCGCGAACTGAGTGGCTCAAGCGTGCCAGTGTTTGGCAACGGTGATGTGTTTGAAGCTGAGCACGCGCAGCAAATGATGTTTGATACTGGCTGTGACGGCGTGGCCATAGGGCGGGGAGCCCAAGGACGACCCTGGATTTTCTACGATATGGTGGCAGCCTGGCTGGGCAGCGAGCGCCGCGCCGCGCCGGCACTAGCGGCTGTGGCTGAGGTAATTATGCGGCACGCTGAGCTGAACGTGGGCCAATGGAACGATGAATTCAAGGCCGTGCGCGATATGCGCAAACATATTGGCTGGTATCTGCGCGGCTTCGCGGTGGGAGGAGAATTGCGCGCCGCGCTCGCCACAGTAAGTTCGCTGGCAGAGCTGCGCGAACTACTGAATCAGCTCGATCTGAGCCAACCCTATCCGCAGGCGGCCCACGGCGCTCGCGGCCGGGCTGGCCATGCCAAGCGGGCTCACGTGCCGGAAAGCTGGCTCGATTCGCGCGAGCTCAATGCGGCGCAGCGGGCAATGATACAAAACGCTGAGCTCGCCGTTTCTGGCGGATAGGGCAGCTAAAATAGCTTTATGAGCATGTATCGTGACGCAGATTCGGAGCGGTGGGCCTACGAGCCGCCCAAGAGCAAGACCCGCACAGATTTCGAGCGGGATCGTGCGCGCGTGCTGCACTCTTCGGCGCTCCGCCGGCTCGGAGCTAAAACGCAGGTGCTGGGCCCAGAATCCGATGATTTTATTCGCACCCGGCTCACGCACTCGCTAGAAGTGGCCCAAATCGGGCGCTCGCTTGCCAAAAACCTTGGCTGCGATCAAGACATTGTGGAGACAGCCTGCCTCTGCCACGACATTGGCCACCCGCCTTTTGGGCATAACGGCGAGCGGGCCTTGGCTGAGGTGGCAGCAGATGCTGGCGGCTTTGAAGGAAATGCGCAAACCCTACGGGTGCTCACTCGGCTCGAACCGAAGCGTTTCCATCAAGATGGATCACCCGCGGGCCTGAACCTCACGCGAGCCACCCTCGATGCCACAGTGAAATACCCTTGGCTGCTTGGTGGCGATCCGCGCGGCCCGCAGTCACGAAAATATGGCGTGTACAGTGACGATGAGTCAGTATTTGAATGGCTCCACGGCGATCACGGCACTGCTCGCCCAATAGAAGCCCAAATCATGGATCTAGCCGATGATATTGGATATTGCGTGCACGACGTCGAAGACACTTTCGTACACTCCGTTACCCACCCAAGCCAACTGCGCACCGCCGTCACGCCGCTCACCGCTAGTATGCTAAGCGAATTGCGCGCAGATCGCAGCCCTATTATTGAGCTCACGCATAAGTGGTATGGCACTAAAGCATCAGCCAACGAGCTAGATGCTGCTTTTGAGCGCTTGCTAAGAATGCCGGCATGGCCCGCAGAATTTACGGGATCAATCCGCGATCTAGCTCGCCTCAAAGATCTCACCAGTGATTTGATCGGGAGATTCGTGGGGGCGGTGACGAAAGCCACACGCGATGAGTATGGTATCGAGCCGCTTTGGCGCTACGAAGGGCACATTGTGATTCCGCCCGAAACGTATGCCGAAATCGTGGCTCTTAAAGGGATTTCTACGTATTTCGTGATGGCGCCGAGGGAGAGCGAGCCAATCTATTTTGAGCAGCGCACGATCATATTCGACCTTTTTGACGCGCTCAGCGAGGCTCCGCTCGAGCGGCTCGAGCCGGCATTGCGCGATGCGTGGCGCGATGCGGCTGATGAGGTGGAGCGCGCTCGGGTGCTGGTGGATCAGATTGCCTCGCTCACTGATTTATCGGCGCGAGCCTGGCATGCGCGCTATTGCGGCATGCTGCGGCATTGATGGGCGGCGTGCTGTGGAATGTAGGAGCGGCATGCTTCGGCCAGGATTTTGGATAGAATAGGGCGCATGGCAGGGCGAATCAAAGCGAGCGTGATCGATGAGGTGAAGGCGCGCACCCGGATCGAGGATGTGATCGGGGAGTACGTGACGCTGAAAACCGCTGGTGTTGGTTCGCTCAAAGGGCTCTGCCCATTTCACGATGAGAAGACGCCATCATTCAATGTGCGCCCGCAAGTGGGGCATTTTCACTGTTTTGGCTGCGGTGAGAGCGGCGACGTGATTGCCTTCATTGAGAAGATCGAGCACGTGCCATTTGTGGAGGCAGTGGAGTTTTTGGCGCGCAAAGCTGGCGTTGAACTGCAATATGCAGAATCTGGCTCGGGGCGGCGTGACGGCGCAGCGAGCGGCGAGGTGAAGCGGGCGCGGCTGATTGATGCGCACCGGGTGGCTGAAGATTTCTATGTGAGTCAGTTACATACTCCTGAGGCAGAGGCGGGCAGAGCCTTACTGGCTGGGCGCGGTTTTGATGCTGAAGCTATCGCTCATTTCCGCGTGGGGTACTCACCTAAAAGCTGGCACGCGCTTCTTGATGTGCTGCGTAAGCATGGTTTTACGGAGAAAGAGATTGCGGCAAGCGGGCTGGTGGCTGCGGGCAATCGTGGGCCTTATGATCGCTTTCGTGGGCGGCTGATGTGGCCGATTCGTTCTATTACCGGCGAGCCGATCGGCTTCGGAGCCCGCAAGATCGAAGATAGCGAAGAAGGGCCGAAGTATCTCAACACTCCCGAGACGCTCATCTACAAGAAATCCACTGTGCTTTATGGGCTGGATTTAGCGAAAAAAGCTATTGGAGCGGATCGGCGGATCGTGGTGGTGGAAGGCTACACCGACGTGATGGCAGCTCATCTCGCGGGCGTGCCGCACGCTGTGGCCACCTGTGGCACGGCTTTCGGGCATGATCACGCCAAGATTGCGCGGCGGCTTATTGGGGATTCGAGCTCGGTGGCTGCGGGGGTGATACTGCATACTGGGCGCGCCTTCGGTGGGGAAGTGGTGTTCACTTTCGATGGTGATTCGGCAGGCCAAGAAGCTGCCATGAAAGTATTCAACGAAGATCAAAGCTTCGGGGCGCAGACGTTTGTGGCGATTTTGCCTGAAGGGCTTGATCCGTGCGAGATGCGAATGAAGTATGGTGACTCCGCAGTGCGGGAGGCGATCGGGGCGCGCGAGCCGCTCTTTGCTTTCGTGATTCGATCTCGCTTGGCTGGTTTGCCGTTGCGCACGGCTGAGGGACGGGCAGCGGGCTTGCGGGTGAGCGCGCCGATAGTGGCTGCGATCCGGGATCGGGTGCTGCGGGCAGAGTATATTCGGCTGCTTGCTGGCTGGCTTGGGATGGAAGAGCATCTGGTGCGCGAATCTGTGGTGCAGGCAGAGCGGAGCCGGGCGCAACAGCCAGCCCAGATCGCAGGAGCTACTGCTCCAAGTGGTGGTGACGGCGCTGAGGCTAGTGCCGAGAGATCCGCGCCAGTGTTGAAGCCGCGCAGTGCTATTAAGGATCCTGTGGAGCGCACTGAGCGGGCTGCGCTGGGTGTGATGCTGCAAATGCCGCGCTTGGCTTTGGCTGCGAATGCGCATCAGTTGCCGAGCCAGAGTTTTGTGGTGCCAATTCATCGCACGATTTATGATGCGATCCGGGCGGCAGGTTCCGTGGCTGCTGTGGATGAAAAGATTGCTGAACTGCAAGCTGCTGGCATGAGTGAGGATGTAGCTGAGGAGCGGGCGACTGGCTGGTTTGTGGGCAAGGTGGCCAAGCTGCTGGATTCGAGCGTGCAGGGGGCGGTGTATCAGCTCAGTGTGGAGCCGCTTGCGGAGGATCGCACGAGTGACATGTGGCGCTATGTGCGCGGGGTGATGATGGCCTTGATTCGGCAAGGATATATGCGCCAGATTGCTGATGTGCGTTCGGAGATGCAGCGTGTGGGGCCAGCTTCGCCTGATCAAGCGAAGCTTTTTGAGCGGCTGATGGAGCTGGAGCGGCGCCGCCGTGCTTTTGATGAGGTGGATACGTAGTTTTGAGTGACGCCGCGGCTAAGCTACCATAAGTAGCGCGCCCCTGTAGCTCAGATGGTTAGAGCAGGGAACTCATAATTCTTTGGTCGCGGGTTCGAGTCCTGCCGGGGGCACACCGAGGAGAAAAATGCCCCGAGCTTGCTCGAGGGCATTTTTCGACGAAGGTGTGCGCAGCCCGAGCGAAGCGAGTGGTTGCAAGCACACAAATCCGCCAAGCCTACCGGAGGTGCCCTATAGCGAAGAATTAGCTGAAAAACTCCGCCGGAGGGGGTGGAACGGGTCTAGCTTCGAGCTGCGCACGCCTGCCGAGACTGATCCCCACGCTTTTTCAAATCCTCCGATGAATATGGTGCTCGATTTACAAGGCAAAGATGCTGATACTCTCCTAGAAACCTACCCAAGCAAAACTCGAGGGAAAATACGCAAGCCCTACAAGTCAGGTATTTCAACTCGGTTTATTCGGGCTAATGATGAAGATTTTGAAGCCGGACTTGACGAGTTTTATAGACTTACAGGAATCATGGCAGAGCGGCAAGGGATTAGTTACCGCCCACGCGATTATTTTGTGCGCCTATGCAGTGTGTTTCCAGATGCAAAACTCTACATCACCGAACATGAGAGTGGTGAGGTGTTGGCTAGCTGTGTGGTGGTGAATTACCACCGCAAAGCGTTCTACATTTATGCGGCTTCTTCCAACGAAATGCGCAATTTGCGTCCAAATGATCAAATGAATTTTGTGGCTATACAAGATGCCATTCGTTCAAGTATGCATGAATACGATATGGGAGGTGTATTCAGCACTGACGTGAACGACGGCCTCTATAATTTTAAGAAACAGTTTTGCGATGACGCCGGGCTGCGCACCATGATTGGAGAGCTAGATATCGTATTTGATGAAAAGAAGTATCGAGATTTTATCGCGTGACGGCGTGCCATAAATCAGAAAGAGTAATGCCTTTTTTTTTGGGGGGGGGTAAAGGTAAAAAAAAGACGGACCCCATTGTCCGCTTCTTCGTTGTTTTATTGTGGTTTCTATTATTGGTTCAGCCGATAAAAGCAGTTGGCATACCAAGCTCAGCTTTGAAATTCATAGCGTAAGCGTTCGCTTCCACCGTTTCGCGGCTCTCGCGCATCATGCGCGCAAACATAGCGTTCTTCATCTTCTTGCACCTCCTTCGTTACGTTTCTTTAACGCTTCTAGCCTAGCTCGCTATTCCACAGGTTCAAGTTAAAAATGGAATTTTCCAAAAGTTGTCGGACATATCACTTCATCGCTGCCAGTCCACATCTAGGAAATCCGAAGTGCGAGAGCTTGCTCTCGATACTAAGGATGACGAAGATGCATGGAAATGCAAAGCATTTCCGAATATTCGGGTTCGAGCCCCGCGTCATTGCACAAGCGAATGGTCCCGAAGGATAGTACATTACACCGGAGCCATAGCCGGGGGGCGTGAGGGGGGCGACCACCC
>R15__coassemble_330_pt1 | contig 85953 bp, 71 predicted proteins | sample R15__metabat2_low_PE_004 | metagenome-assembled genome bin R15 | reverse complement strand
TTTCGCAAAACCCGAGTTTTGCGAAATTGTATCAACTCAGCGTGCTCGTAGTGGAGCTGGGGAGAATTGAACTCCCGTCCGATATTGCAAAACTCAAGCCTTCTCCGAGTGCAGTTTGCTAAGCGTTGTTTTCGGCTCGGGCGTTCACGCAAACAAGCCACCCACAAACCTATCGCATTAAATCTCGCTGGCAGGCTATGCGCACACCCGCCAGCCAGTGGCTTATAAAAACGACGCGGAAAATCTAGCGCATAAGCATCGCTAGCACCACGGACTTCTTAAAGCGCTCGCGCAAATCAGGCAGCGAGGGCGAAGTCAGACTTTGCCTTATTGGCATTTATTTTTTTCGCACCGATGGTTAAAGAGATCGCAGTGCTTCCTCTACTCGCTTCTCTTCAGCAGTCAATACCGTCGAAACCGATCAGCCCCAATATTCAGTTGCAAATCAACCACAGTGCGCTTCCCCGTCACCATAATTAGTGACGGCGCCGCCACTGGCTCGCACCAGGCCCAAGCCGTGATGCCGTTACCTAGGTAACACTCATTCTCACGCCTTTATACCCACTGCGGCCTTGCCACACTACCACAGCCACCACCAAAAGAAAAGAGCCGCCACTCAAGCACGCCCTCCATCGCGAAATCCTGCCCAATTTCAGAAACTAGGCTCAATGGCGCTCTTCCGCCCCCACCAAGCGCCTAAAATGAAAGAGTTAATTTCACTTGGCGAGCGATGCAAAGGAGCACAAACCACTATGGACGTGAAATACAAAGACATGCTGCCACTCGGCCACGACACCACCAAATATCGCCTCCTCACAAAGGAAGGCGTAGAACTCGTGGACGGCCCGGACGGCAAACCGTTCCTGAAGATTAGCGAAGAGGCGCTCACTCTCCTTTCCGAGACCGCCTACCACGATATCTCCTTCTACCTGCGCACCGAGCATTTACAGCAAGTGGCCAAAATCCTCGACGATCCCGAAGCCTCCCCCAATGATCGTTTCGTGGCCAAGACCTTACTGCGCAATGCAAACATTTCCGCCGCCGGCGTGCTCCCGATGTGCCAAGACACCGGCACCGCCATCATTAAAGGCGAGCGCGGCCAGCGAGTGCTCACCCCCGGCGTAGACGAAAAGCCACTCAGCCAAGGCGTGAAAAACGCTTATCAGTCGCTGAACCTGCGCTATTCGCAAAACGCCCCATTCTCTATGTATGAAGAGAAAAACACCGGCACCAATCTCCCGGCGCAGATTGAGCTCTACTCGGCCACCGCCCCCGAGCACGATAACGAATACCATTTCCTCTTCATGGCGAAAGGCGGCGGCAGCGCCAACAAGAGCTACCTCTATCAAGAGACCAAAGCCATCTTGAATCCTGATTCGATGATGCCATTCCTCGAAGCCAAGATTCGCTCGCTCGGCACCGCCGCCTGCCCGCCATATCACCTCGCCATCGTGATTGGTGGCACCAGCGCCGAATTCGCGCTCAAAACAGCCAAGTACGCCTCGGCGCATTATCTCGACGCACTCCCCGATCATGGCGGTGAAGAAGGCTACGGTTTCCGCGATCACGAGATGGAAGCCGAAGTGCTGGATCTCACCCGCAAGATCGGTATTGGCGCCCAGTTTGGTGGCAAGTACTTCTGCCACGATGTGCGCGTGGTGCGTCTGCCACGCCACGGCGCTTCGCTCCCGGTAGCAATCGCAGTGAGCTGCTCGGCAGACCGCCAGTGCAAGGCGAAGATCACTCCTGAGGGTGTGTTTATTGAGCAGCTCGAATTTGATCCGGGCCGCTTCCTTCCAGAGACGACGGATGATGAGATTGGGCACAGCGGCAGTGACGACGACGTGGTGAAGATCGACCTGAACCGCCCGATGGATGAGGTGCGCGCCGAGCTCACCAAGTATCCAGTGAAGACTCGCCTCTCGCTCTCCGGCACGATCATCGTAGCGCGCGATATTGCTCACGCTAAGATCCGCGAGCGCATTGAGCGCGGCGAGGGCATGCCGCAATATATGAAGGATCACCCAGTGTATTACGCTGGCCCAGCTAAGACCCCTGAGGGCAAGCCTTCTGGCTCCTTCGGCCCTACCACGGCTGGCCGCATGGATCCATACGTGGATCTCTTCCAGAGTCTCGGCGGCTCGATGGTGATGCTCGCCAAGGGCAACCGCTCCCAGCAAGTCACCGATGCTTGCCAAAAGTACGGCGGTTTCTATCTGGGCTCGATCGGTGGCCCAGCAGCCCAGCTAGCCGAGGATTGCATCAAGCACGTGGAGCAGCTCGAGTATCCGGAGCTCGGCATGGAAGCAGTGTGGAAGATCGAGGTGGAAGATTTCCCGGCCTTCATCGTGGTGGACGATAAGGGTAACGATTTCTTTGCTGATTCTCAGAAGGTGACGGTGACAATCGGCAAGCGCCCGTAAGGCCGGTTAAGCGAGCGAACAGTTTAAGAGGGGCTCAACGCAAAGCGTTGAGCCCCTCTCTGTAAGCTCTCTAATTAGTGCTGCCCTGCCACGATCCCTACACGCTGAAATTCGCGCACGTCTGAATACCCCGTCATCGCCATTGCTTGGCGCAGTGCCCCCACGAAATTGGTGCAGCCGCTCGCATCGAGCGATGGACCATTCACGATCTGCTCGAGAGTACCCACCGTCGTCACAGCCACTCGCTCGCCGCGCAACACTTGCCGGTTGTAGGATTCGTTGCCCCAATGGAAGCCTTTTCCTGGCGCTTCTTCAGCCCTTGCCAAGGCGGTGCCCAGCATCACAGCATCGGCCCCGCAGGCTATTGCTTTAATAAGATCGCCGCTGCGGCTCACTTGCCCATCGGCAATCACGTGCACGTAGCGCCCGCCGGTCTCATCCATATAGTCGCGGCGCGCTGCCGCCACGCTTGCCACCGCCGTGGCCATCGGCACGGCCACGCCAATCGTGCGGCTATTGGCGCTCGTGGCGCCGCCACCAAACCCAGCGAGCACCCCAGCAGCGCCGGTGCGCATCAAATGTAGCGCCGCCTGATAGCTTGCCACGCCGCCCACAATCACCGGCACATCTAGCTCATAAATGAAACGCTTGAGATTCAGTGGCTCACGGTTTGAGCTCACATGCTCTGCCGATACAGTAGTGCCGCGGATCACGAACACATCTACTCCCGCATCCACCACAGTTTTCCAATATTCCTGCGTGCGAGCTGGCGAGAGCGCTCCAGCCACTGGCACTCCAGCGTCACGAATCTCAGCCAAGCGGGCCGTGATTAGCTCTGGCTTGATTGGCTCAGCATAGATTTCTTGAGTGCGCTGATACCCGAGCATCCCCTTAGGCAACGCCGCGATCTCCTCAAGCAGCGGGTCAGGATTCTCGTAGCGAGTCCAGAGACCTTCAAGATCCAGCACGCCAAGCAGCCCAAGCTTGCCCATTGCAATGGCTGTGGCTGGCGAGGTCACTGAATCCATTGGCGCCCCAATGAGCGGCACCTCCAAATAGTAGGCGTCGAACTGCCAGGTGACGCTCACGTCTGCGGCGTCCCGTGTGCGCCGCGAGGGCACAATCGCGATATCGTCGAAGCTGTAGCCCACTGTGGCGTGGCGGCCTTTACCGATCTCTACCTCGTTACTCATGGGGATAGTTTAGCGCCAAAACTCCCCTATTCCTGTGTTCACGAGTGGACAAGAGTACCGAGTCCACATGTCCACTCTGCGCGCACAATGGACATATGGACCGAGTACGGGTGTCCAGAGTGCAGAGTGGACATGTGGACCGAGTACGGGTGTCCAAAATCCTGCCTACTAGCGAATCAGATCAGCCTTCGTCTCGCAGTAGCGGCAGCGATACACGGGGCCAACTGGATCAGCGAGCGCAAACACATGCGCCAGCTCCTGCTCGGTGGTGGTGATGCAGCGCGGATTCTTGCAGCAGATCACGTCCACAAGGCGCTCTGGAAGCGCGAGCACTCGCTTCTCGGCCAGCGCGCCGTCACGAATAATATTCACTGTGGCGCTCGGATCCACGTATGCGATCACGTCGAGGTTCACTGGCACATCGGCATCGATTTTGATGATGTCTTTGGTGCCTAGCTTCTTGCTTGCAACCCGCTGAATGATAGCCACGCTCGCGCCATGCTCCACCACATCGCCAAGTTTGAGTAGCTCATATAGCCGCATCCCGCGCCCGGCGGAGATATGGTCGATCACCACGCCGTCACGAATCGAATCAATATTCATCACGCCACCTCCGGAGCTTCGATCTGGCCTGCTTCTTGCAAGAGTTTCATAATCAACGCCATGCGCATATATTTGCCGTTGGCTGTTTGCTGGAAGTACAGCGCGCGCGGGTCATCGTCAATCGCCACCGAAATTTCGTTCACGCGCGGCAGCGGGTGCAGCACGATAGTATCTGGCTTCGCGAGCGCGAGCTTTTCCGGAGTGAGAATGTAGGTGTCGCGCAAGCGTAGATAATCTTCTTCGTTGAAGAAACGCTCTTGCTGCACACGGGTCATATAGAGCACATCGAGATCCCCAATATGCTCTTCGAGGGAAGTAGTTTGCACGTATGGGATGCCGTGGCGCTGTAGCGTGCCTTTTTTCACGTAGCTCGGCAGCTTCAGCTCTTCAGGCGAAATCAGCACAAACTTAATACCCTCATAGCGGCTCATTGCTTCAATCAGCGAATGCACTGTGCGGCCAAATTTCAGATCGCCGCAAAAACCGATCGTAAGATTATCCAGCCGGCCTTTATTGCGGTGAATAGTGAGCAAATCAGCGAGGGTTTGCGTGGGGTGAGCATGCCCTCCGTCACCGCCATTGATCACCGGAATGCTCGCATTCGTGGCCGCCACCAGCGCTGCACCCTCTTTGGGGTGGCGCATAGCTATAATATCGGCATAGTTGCTCACCACTTTGGCGGTATCCGCCACTGATTCGCCTTTGCTTGCCGAGCTTGAGGCTGCACTGCTCACTGAGATCACGTTGCCGCCGAGCTCATACATGGCCGCTTCAAAGCTGAGCCGGGTGCGGGTGGAAGGCTCGAAAAAGAGCGTGGCAATTTTTTTGCCGGCACACACATGAGCGTATTTGGCTGGCTGAGCGATAATGTCTTTGGCGGTGGCGATCAGCTCATCGAGCTCTGGCACCGATAGATCGAGAATGTCGATCACGCTTCGCATTGGGTTCCTTTCTTTGCTGTCTTGAAATCTGCTATTTTTCTTGAAACCAGCTACGCGCTCTCCGCCATGCTAATCCAACTCTCATCTGCTGGATTATCGCGGAATGCAAGCAGCCTCGCCTCATCTTCTGGCGCAATATAGCCAGTGGCCGCAGCCACGCGAGCGATCGTGTCGAGATCAGTAAGGGAATGATTCGTGACGCCGGCGGCTTCGAGGCGCTGCAAGCCTTTCGCCATGCCGTAGGTGAAGATCGAGACAATGCCGAGCACTTCAGCTCCGGCTTCGCGCAATGCTGCCACCGCTTCGAGCACACTGCCGGCAGTGGAGATTAGATCTTCAACCACCACTATTTTCTGCCCTGGTTCGAGTTTGCCTTCGATCTGGTTGCCTCGCCCATGATCTTTTGCGCCGGAGCGCACATACCCCATCGGCAGCTCCATGAGGTGAGCGGCGATAGCGGCGTGGGCAATCCCGGCTGTGGCGGTGCCCATAAGCACCTGCGCTTGTGGGTAGTATTCGCGTATCAAGGCCGCTAGGCCTGATTCCACGTGGGCCCGCACAGCAGGAGCAGTGAGCGTGAGCCGATTGTCGCAATAGATTGGGCTCTTAATGCCGCTAGCCCATGTGAATGGCTCATTCGGGCGCAAAAACACTGCTTTTATTTCCAGCAGATCTCGCGCGATTTGTTCTTTTAGATCCATCTCTCAGCTCCTTTTAGTTATTCGCAAAACTCCGCCACTGCCCGCTCGTATGCAGCCACCGGATCAGGTGCTTGCGTGATGGGCCGGCCCATCACGATGAAATCGCTGCCTAGCTCGCGGGCGCGCTCCGGCGTGGTCACCCGTTTTTGATCGCCTACTTCCCCATCGGCAAATCTCACTCCTGGCGTGACCGTGAGGAAGGCATCCCCGCAACGCTCATGTACCTTGCCTGCCTCGAGCGGCGAGCACACCACCCCATCGAGGCCAGCCTCTCGCGCCGTGGCCGCGTAATGCATCACAACTTCGGGAAGCGGCTCCCGAATTAGCAAATCTCGCTCCATAGTCTCTTGATCCGTGCTGGTGAGTTGCGTGACGGCGATGAGCAGCGGCCGCGAGCCATCCTCCCTGGTGAGCCCTTCGAGAGCCGCCTGCATCATGGCTGTGGCTCCCGCTGCGTGCAGATTGCACATATCCACATCTAGCTTTGAGAGCACAGCCATAGCTGAGCGCACGGTATTGGGAATGTCGTGTAGCTTCAGATCAAGGAATATCTTGTGCCCGCGCGCCTTGATTTCACGCACAATCTGCGGGCCTTCAGCGTAGAAAAGCTCCATTCCCACTTTCAGGAACGGCTTGCGATCCGCCCCCTCAAATGCCTTGAGGAATTCAAACGTGCGCTCAGCACTGGGAAAATCGCAGGCCACGATCACGTCTCGGCGCTCCGCCAGCTGAGATTTTAAAGCTTCCTCCGATGCTGGATAAGCACACACTATCCGTTGGATATCACTCATTCGTTTGCTACTCCAATCACTTCGCTCAGCTTATCGATGCCAAGCTCATCCATTACTTCTGGCAGTTGTGCCACAATCCGCAAGCTAGCCAGCGGGTCAATCAGATTTGCTGTGCCCACTTCTACTGCCGTGGCTCCTGCCATCATCATTTCGATCACGTCTCGAGCGCTTGCCACGCCTCCCATTCCCACCACGGGAATCGCCACGGCTCGTGCCACGTCGCTCACCATTCGCAACGCCACCGGTAGCACTGCGGGCCCGGAAAATCCGCCAGCTCGCAGCGCGATCACGGGCTTTCGCCGGCGCAGATCCACGCGCATGCCAAGCAGCGTATTTATCAAGCTGATACCATCTGCCCCAGCAGCTTCGCAGGCACGCGCGATAGCGGCAATATCGGTGACGTTGGGCGAGAGCTTCACGATAAGTGGCTTATTTGTGACGGCGCGAACGGCCTGCACCACGCTCGCCGCCGCGTCGGGATCTTGGCCAAAAGCGATGCCGCCGCCGTGCACGTTCGGGCAGCTCACGTTAATCTCAAGCCAGCCCACGGCGGGTTCAGCTGCTAGCAGCTCGCTCACCCGCGCATATTCATCGAGAGAAAATCCCGACACGTTCGCCATTACTGGCTTTGCGTATCCCGCTTTGGCTAAGCGCGGCAGTTCCGTGGCCACCACTGCATCCACACCTGGGTTTTGCAGCCCCACTGAGTTGATCATGCCGGCCGAGCATTCGGCTATTCGCGGCGTGGGGTTGCCGAATCTGGCCTCGCCCGTGGTGCCTTTGAAGCTGAAACTTCCCAGTAGGTTGATGTCGTAAATCGCAGCAAATTCGTAGCCATACCCAAAAGTGCCTGATGCTGGAATCACCGGATTTTCTAGGGGCAGGCCGCACAGCGTGACGGCGGTGCAGCCGCTGGCGTTGGCAGCTACGGCTTGGGTTTCGAGATCGGTGACGCTGATCTGATCAGTGGCCGGAGGCGCCCCAAGCGCAACTGGATTTAATTCGCTTCCCATAGCACCTCCTCTTTGGATAGCACTGGCCCTTCAGTGCAGATGCGCTTATAGCCAGCGCTCCCATCTGGCAGGCGCACGTGGTGCGAGCAGCCCATGCAAGCCCCAAAACCGCAGCCCATCCGCTCTTCGAAGCTCAATTCGCCTGGCGTCTGGCCGCTTGCCTCCGCCACAGCATGCAGCATGGGGATCGGGCCGCAAGAATACAGATAGCGATATTCGCCCGGCGCTGGCATGGCTGCTGGCGCGAATCCGCGCACCCCAGCGCTGCCATCTGCGGTGCTCACGCGCACTTCGCAGCCAAGCTGAGCAAATTCTTGCTCGTAAAACACTTCGCTTGCCGTATTGAAGCCCAGCACCACCGTCACGCCGTGCCCCGCTGCGCGGGCTTCGCGGGCGAGCCAGTAGAGCGGTGGCACTCCCACGCCTCCGCCCACGAGCAGCAGCGGCAGCACAGCTACAGCATCGCCTCTTGGCAGCAAAAAGCCATTGCCAAGCCCGGTGAGCAGCTCGAGAGTATCGCCTGGTCTAGCGGCTTGCGCGTATTGGGCGAGCGCGCGGGTGCCTTCTCCTACCACCTTGTAGATCAACACGAGTTCATCGGCTTCGCCCTCACCCCCGCGCCGCACGTCGCACACAGAAATTGGCCGGCGTAAATAAAACCCAGGCACAGCGATATTCACGAACTGCCCTGGCGCCGTGATCGCGCTGCAATCCCCGGCGAGCCGGAGCTCAAATACTTGCGGCGCCAGCTGGCGCTGGCTAGCCACGGTAAAGGTTTGCTGCTGCGGGGCTCTCACGCTGCACCGCCCAGCTCGGGGGCCACATACGCCACTTTGCCTCCACACACAGTGGCAAGGCAGCGGCCAGAAATCTCGCGCCCAGTGAAGGGCTGAGCTTTACCCATCGAGATGAAATCGCTCGGGTCCACTGGCCCGTGCCAGCCCAGATCCCACACTGTGAAATCACCAGAGCCTGGCTGGCTCAGCCCGAATCGCTCGCGTGGAGCTACCACCATCAGGTCCATAAGCCGCTGCATCGAGATCTGGCCAGTGCACACAAACTCGGTGTACAGCAGCGGGAAGCTAGCCTCGATTCCCACAATCCCAAAAGCACTGCCGGCGAGCCCTGCCGCTTTCTCTTCGGCGCTGTGCGGAGCGTGGTCGGTGGCAATCATGTCGATCGTGCCATCCAAGAGCCCTGCGATTAGCGCAGCGCGATCCTCAGGCGAGCGCAGCGGCGGATTCATTTTGAAGCGGCCATCTTCTTCAAGCATGGAATCGTCAATGAGCAAGTAATGCGGCGCGGTCTCGCACGTGGCATCAATACCGCGGGCCTTCGCATCTCGAATCAGCTCCACGCTTTCGGAGCACGATATATGGCACACGTGGTATTTCACGCCGGTTTGCGCGGCGAGCTCAATATCTCGCTCAATTTGGCGCCATTCGGCTTCTTTGGGCACGCCAATATGCCCATGCTTGGCAGCGTAGGCGCCGTCGTTGATATATCCAGCACCTTTGATTGCTTCGATTTCGCTATGGGTGGCGATCGGCTTGCCCGTTGCCGCGATCTGCGCCATCGCCTCGCGCATCAGCGCTTCGCTCTGCACGCCTTTGCCGTCGTCAGAAAAAGCAATCACGCGCGGCCCGAGCTGGGCAATATCGGCCAGCTCGGCGCCTGCCTCCCCGCGCGTCACGGAAGCGTATGGGTACACCCGAATTGCAGCGTCACGCGCAATGATTTCTTCCTCGAGCGCGAGATGCTCGAGCGAATCAGGCACAGGATCAAGATTTGGCATCGCGCACACATCCGTAAAGCCGCCGCGAGCCGCCGCGCGCGAACCCGATGCCATCGTCTCTTTATATGAAAAACCCGGCTCTCGAAAATGCACATGCACATCGCAGAAACCGGGAAACACAGCTATTTCGCCACTGGCGGGATACCGCTCGAGTAATGCTTCAATCAGGGCCAGATCAGGAGAAAATTCAGCACCTCCGCCTGGGGAAAAGATTTTTAGTGAATCACTAAACGCCATCTGCGCTCCTGCCACGAGACTTTGGCTCAGGAATTCCTATGCCTTGCATATTCTGCCATACTGCCAAGGCTGCTATCGCGCATTCTTTTTATTCGGACGGATTCTTTCACAGCTTGAGACGCGACTAGGCGCTCTCGGTTTTCAGAAAATCTCCCTGATACACCCGATACACTGATACACATAGCAAGCAAGCTTGGGAGAGATAATGGCACGTGAAGACGGGTTATGGACGGCGCAGCCAATGGTTGGGTTTGACACTGAGACCACGGGAGTGGATCCGTTTGAGGATCGTTTGGTGACGGCGAGCGTGGTGGTTGTGACGGCGAGCGGAGTAGAGAAGCACTACTGGCTCGCCGATCCAGGAGTGGAGATTCCCCTCAAGGCACAGGAGGTGCACGGGATTTCCACGGAGAAAGCACGGCGCGAGGGTGAGCCAGCGCGCAAGGCGCTTGACGAGCTAGCGCAATTGCTGAGCGTACACATGGAGCAAGGGCACGTGATTGTGGCTTTCAATGCCAGTTTTGATCTCACGCTGATCGAGGCAGAGCTGGCGCGCCACGATTTACCCACGCTTGCTGAGCGGATTGGGGGCCCAATTGCGCCAGTGATTGATCCTTTTATGCTCGATAAAACGGTGGATAAGTATCGGCGCGGCAAGCGCAATTTAGAGACGGTGGCAAAACATTACGGCGTGTGGAATGATGATGATTTCCACAATGCCGAGGCGGATGTGTTGGTGACGCTGAAGGTGCTTGCCGCGCTGGTGCGCCAGCATCCAGATGTGGCTCGCACAGATCTAGCCACGCTGATGCAACAGCAATATGAGACTTATGCCGATATGCAGGCCTATTTTGCCCGCAAAGCAATGGAGGGAGGGAGGGCACCCGAAGCGCACACCGGCTGGCCAGTTGCCAGCTAACCATGCTAATCAGCTCGGCTGCGCAGCTTTTTGCGAAAAGAAAATATAAAGCAAGGAGGCTCTGCGTGGCGCTACACGAATTTCGCATGCTGCGCGGCCGATCAGGGTTTAATGCGACTGCGAGTTCCGCAGGCTTGCGGCAAAGCCCAAGCCGAGGATGTTTGAGCTTGAGCGTTAAGCCTTGATCGGCATCAGCTCAGCATGCCAAACTAAACAACGATCTCAGTGCTGGCCTGAATAGTTCGGCGCTTCCACCATCATCTGCACATCATGCGGGTGGGATTCACGCAAACCAGCAGAAGTGATGCGCACGAATTTTCCGCGTTCTTGCAGTTCTTTAATAGTGCGAGCCCCAGTGTAGAACATCGTCTGATGCAGGCCACCAATGAGCTGATATGCCACGGCAGCGAGCGTGCCGCGATATGGCACCTGCCCTTCAATACCTTCGGGCACGATCTTGTCATCGGAGTTTACGTCTGCCTGGAAATAGCGATCCTTCGAATAGCTTACGCGCCCACGTGAGCTCATCGCACCGAGCGAGCCCATGCCGCGGTAGGTCTTGAACTGTTTACCATTCACGAAGATCAACTCGCCTGGTGTCTCATCACATCCTGCAAGCAGCGATCCTAGCATCACGGTACTGGCGCCAGCCACTATAGCTTTGCCAATATCGCCAGAATACTGCAAACCGCCGTCAGCAATTACGGGCACGCCAGCTGCTTTACCAGCTTTAGCAGCCTCATATATCGCCGTCACCTGCGGCACGCCCACGCCTGCCACCACTCGGGTTGTGCAGATCGAGCCTGGGCCAATACCCACTTTTACGGCGTCCACACCGGCATCGATGAGCGCCTTAGCACCGGCTTCAGTGGCAATATTTCCGCCAATCACCTGCACATTGGAAAATCCAGAATCGTTCTTGAGGCGCTGGATCATCTCTAACTCGAGCCGAGCTTCACCGTTGGCGGTGTCCACTACAAGCACATCCACACCAGCTTCGGCGAGAGCCTCGGCGCGCTCGAAAGCTTCGCCGAAATAACCAATGGCTGCACCCACGCGCAGCCGGCCTGCGTCGTCTTTGGTGGCGTGAGGATATTTTTCACTCTTCACATAGTCTTTCACTGTGATCAGGCCAGCAATTCTGCCTTGATCATCCACGATCGGCAGCTTCTCAATCTTGTTTTTGGCGAGCAAAGCGGCAGCCTCGCTGCTCGAGATGCCTACTTTCCCCGTCACCAGCGGCATCGGCGTCATCACTTCGCGCACCCGCATGGAATTAAACTTTTCGAGCGGAATAAAACGCAAATCGCGGTTAGTGATAATACCAAGGAGCACCTGATTCTCATCCACCACCGGCAAACCGCTCACCCGATAGTGGTGGCAGAGCTCATCGAGCTGCGTGAGGGTAGCATCGGGGCTGATCGTGACGGGATCGCTCACCATACCCGATTCGGAGCGCTTCACAATCCGCACCTGGTTCGCTTGCTCTGCTATCGAAAGGTTGCGGTGCAAGATGCCGATGCCACCTTGGCGGGCCATAGCGATTGCCATGCGAGATTCGGTGACGGTGTCCATTGCGGCGCTCAGCAGCGGAACTTGCAGCCGAATGCCTTTTGTGAGCTGGGATGATGTATCTACCTCTGAGGGGATCACATCTGTGGAATTGGGAAGTAAAAGCACATCATCGTAAGTGAGGCCAAGCATGCCAAAAGGGTTATCTTCCATGTAGATATGTTAAGGCGAGCAGCCGATGGGCGGCGAACTATTAAAAGTAATGTTGGCCACGTGGGAGCAGGCCGCAATTTGCAGCGGAACTATGGCGTAATTCTGCTCTCGGCATAGTGAACCTTGCGCAATTACGCAAAATAGAAGTATTCTAAATCCTAGCGATTGATTGAAGATTCAATGATAGTGGAGGGGTACAACATGCAGATAGATTTGAAAAATGTACCTGGAACACTCACAGACTATTGGAATTGGCAACAGCAAGGCCTGTGCTCGAATCTTGATTCAGATTTGTTTTTCCACCCCGAAGGTGAGCGCGGCGGCCCACGGCGCCGGCGGATCGAACACGCCAAAACAATCTGTGCTCAATGCCCAGTAATAAATCAATGCCGCGAATACGCATTAAATCACCACGAACCATACGGAGTGTGGGGTGGCCTCTCCGAAGAAGAACGTGCAAATATCGTGCGCGGGCGGATATATTCCGCGCGCCTCAAAAGCCAGCAGCGGCCAAAGTAGCGTAGCGGCAGTATCGATTTAAAGCGAAAGCAAATTTGGGCACGCAGCTACAAGCTACAGCTGCGTGCCCAAAACAATAGAATTTGGGACGGAGCGCATCACACACTCCGTCCCATCCAGTTAGCTATATTATGCTCAGCGTTCCACCACTGCGAGCACGTCGCGCGCAGAAAGAATGATGAACTCGTCGTCACCATACTTCACTTCAGTGCCGCCGTAACGAGAATAAATCACTGAATCGCCAGCTTTCACGTCCATCGGTACGCGGTTGCCGTGATCATCGATACGCCCAGGCCCTACAGCAAGCACTTTGCCTTCCTGTGGCTTTTCCTGTGCACTGCCCGGCAGCACGAGGCCGCTAGCTGTGGTTTCTTCTGCTTCCAACTGCTGGATCACAATGCGATCCTCAAGTGGCTTAATGGATACCGACATGCGGTGCCCTCTTTTCTGTATTGCTTATCGATATTGCTATCGAATCGTCTATGAACTTGGATGCTGAGCCCGCCGTCGCGGGGGTCGAGCTCACAGACGTAGCCAAAACTACGTTCCATTCAAGCGTATTCGCCTCACCGCCCTTGGTCAATTTAGGCGCCACATGGCGAGAGCTTCATCGCTCAGCGCGAAATATGCGAAAATGAGCGCGTGAGTATCGCCCAAATAGCCAAGCCTGCCGGATTAGCCATGCTCAACACATTGCCGCCATACCGCGAACAGGAGGCGCTAGCACTTACTTCACAGCTCCGCTCCCAAGGATACGATCCAGAACTCATCCGCGAAGCCCTCACCCAATCGCAGCTACGCGAGCGCGCCGTAAAAAAATTCGGATCTGCCACAGCCGCCTCGTTACTCTTCACTCGAGATGGCCTTGAACAGGCTACGCGCGCCCCCGTAGCGGCACTCCACGCCGAACGGATGTGCGCTGCTGGCGCCAGCCACGTGCTCGACTTTGGCTGCGGCATCGGAGCTGACTCTTTGGCATTTGCCCGAGCAGGTTTAGCCGTGACGGCAATTGAAAAAGACCCCGAAGCTGCGGCTGCAGCTCGCTTCAATCTGCGTGAATTTCCGCAAGCTCAAGTAATTGAGGCCGACGGTTTTTCACTCGACATGGCGCATCTGGGTGCCGATGCCATTTGGATCGACCCCGCTCGCCGCTTAGGCGGCAAACGCTTGAAAGATCCAGAATCCTGGATTCCAAGCCTCAGCGCCGCCGTCACGCTCGCTCGCCAATTCCTATTTGGCGGAATTAAGGTGGCACCCGGAATTGATTATGCAGCGCTACCTGAGCATAGTTTCACCCAATGGGTAAGTGACTGCGGAGAGCTAGTAGAAGCCGTGATGTGGCTAGGAGCTGCGGCTGGAAAGCCTGGGCGCGAAGCCGTGATGCTCAGCCCCAACGCGGCGCCCACCACGTTTCGATGCTCCGCTTCAGATCCACGTACTAGCGCTGAGCAGCTCGAACCTGCGCCACTCGGAACCTTCATCGTGGAGCCTGATCGAGCAATCATTCGCGCCGGAGTAATCCCAGAGTTCGCTACCCAACACTCCCTTGCTCCTGTGGCTCAAAGCATCGCATATCTCACTGGCTCACATCCTGCCCCGACTGCGCTAGCCCAAAATTTCCGGGTGCTGGAGGTGCTCCCCCTAGATGCTGCAGCGGCAGGCAAGCGACTACGTGAGCTTGGAGTAGCCAGCGTTGAAATCAAAAAACGAGGCGTAGATATCTCGCCTGAGGTTTTCAGGAAAAAACTCAAACTGCAGCGCGCGGCAGACACACACAAGCAAGCCATCCCCATCACGCTTATCGCCACTCCCCTGCTCGGCAAACGCCGGTTGCTACTAGCGCAGCGATGCGAACAATCAGATGAATCCGCTTAGCGCACAATCGTCACTTCTCGCGCCAGCCCGGTATCCACAGTGATACTCAACGGCGATGGTTCCACACCATTGCGCACCATCTCCCAACCGAGCGCAGCAATCATCGCGCCATTATCTGTGCAATAGCGAATAGGAGGAATACGTACAGTGACGCCACGCTCCGCAGCCCGCTCCTCAGCCAGAGCCCGAAGGCGCGAATTAGCGCTGAAGCCGCCACCAATAACGAGCGTATCAAGCCCCTTGCGCTCGAGAGCCATAAACGCCTTCGTAAGCAAAGCATCAGCCACAGCCTCAGAAAAACCAGCGGCAATATCGGCTTTGCGCAGTTCTTCCCCGCGCTGCTCACAGCCTTCAATATAGCGAGCCACCGCCGTCTTTAAGCCAGAGAATGAATAATCATAGAGATGCTTTTCCTTGTGCTTCTCCCCCATCAGCGCCCGCGGGAAACGAATCGCAGTGGCATCTCCCTCATGGGAAAGCCGATCAATATGCGGGCCACCCGGATAAGGTAAGCCAAGCAAGCGGCCCACTTTGTCGAATGCCTCGCCGGCAGCGTCATCAATAGTGCCACCAAGCTCAGTGACGCTGGTGGCGATATTGCGCACATGCAAGAGATGCGAGTGCCCACCGCTCACGATAAGGCCAATAAACTCTTCGGGAAAATCCCCATGCACCAACTCATCCACAGCAATATGCCCAATGATGTGATTCACTCCATAGAATGGCTTATTGAGGCTAAGTGCTAAAGCCTTAGCGCCGCTAACACCCACCGTGAGCGGCCCTACCAATCCTGGGCCAGCAGTCACAGCCACAGCATCCACATCTTCCAGCCTCACGCCAGCTTTCTCGAGTGCGGCGTTCAGCGTGGGCACGAAGGCCTCTAAATGCGCCCGCGAAGCAATCTCAGGGATAATCCCACCGAAGCGAGCATACTCATCCATACTCGTGGCAGTGACGTCGGCAAGCAGTTCGCCATCACGTACCAGTGCCATGCCCGTCTCGTCGCAGCTAGTCTCAATACCAAGCACCAATTCATTCACGGGCGAAATTCTAGTACCAGCTACACGAGCCTACAAAAGTGGAGGGCACTGCCGAAGCGGTGCCCTCCACGATGCTACGTAAAAGCTAGATAGCTCAGAGCGCCTTGATGAGGTCGCGGTTCAGCATCGAGATAAACTCGTGCGGAATCGACTTCGGGCAAGCTGCCGCGCAAGCGCCGGTGTTGGTGCAACCACCAAAACCTTCAGCGTCATGCTGGTTGAGCATGTTTACTACGCGCTGTGCACGTTCTGGCTGCCCCTGCGGAAGCAGACCCAGATGCACTACTTTTGCTGAGGTAAATAGCATTGCAGAGCCGTTCGGACAGGCCGCTACACACGCACCACAGCCGATGCAGGCCGCAGCTTCAAAGCTCTTATCGGCATTTGGCTTCGGCACAGGAAGCGAATGAGCATCTGGAGCTGCACCGGTATTAACGGAGATGTAACCACCAGCTTGCACGATACGGTCAAGGGCGGTGCGATCTACTACGAGATCACGGAGCACTGGGAAGCCTCGGGAGCGCCATGGCTCAATCGTGATCTTGTCGCCATCGCTGAAAGAGCGCATATGTAGCTGGCAGGTGGTTGTGACTTGTGGCCCGTGTGGGTCACCGTTAATCACCACGCCACACATACCGCAGATGCCTTCGCGGCAATCAGAATCGAATGCCACTGGCTCCTTGCCCTCGTCAAAGAGCTCCTCGTTGAGTTGATCGAGCATCTCCAGGAAGGAAGCGGTGGGATCAACATCAGCCAATGTGTGCGTCTCGAAAAATCCCTTAGCTTTTGGCCCGGGTTGACGCCAGTATTCTAATGTAATTTTCACTTGTAACTCCGCTGCTTCAACTCGATGAATTCGTACTTTAGATCTTCTTTATGAAGGGTGGGCGCTTGGCCTTCACCATTCCACTCCCACGCAGCCACATAGGCGTAGTTTTCGTCGTCACGAAGCGCTTCGCCTTCTTCTGTCTGAGATTCGGCACGGAAGTGGCCACCACAAGATTCGTTGCGGTGCAGGGCGTCGATGCACATGAGTTCGCCGAGCTCCATGAAGTCGGCTACGCGCCCAGCCTTCTCGAGGCTCTGGTTGAGCTCCATAGCGCCGCCCGTCACCTTCACGTGCTTCCAGAATTCGGCGCGCAGCTGGCGGATCAAATCGATAGCCTTCTTGAGCCCAGCTTCGGTGCGCTCCATACCACAATACTCCCACATGATCTTGCCGAGCTCTTTGTGGAAGGAATCCACTGAGCGATCACCGGGATTGTTGAGGAAGTGATCGATACGGTCTTGCACGCTCTTCACTGCTTCCACCACTGCTGGATCATCTTCAGTCAGCTTTGGCAGAGCACCACCAGCGAGGTAATCGTTCACGGTATTTGGCAACACGAAGTAGCCATCGCTCAAGCCTTGCATCAGCGCGGATGCGCCAAGGCGGTTGGCGCCATGGTCGGAGAAGTTTGCCTCACCGGCCACGTACAGGCCCGGGATCGAGCTCTGCAGGTCATAATCTACCCACAAGCCGCCCATCGTATAGTGCACAGCAGGATAGATACGCATTGGCACTTCGTAAGGGTTATCACCCGTGATGCGCTCATACATATCGAACAGGTTGCCGTACTTGGCGCTCACTGCAGCTTTGCCCATACGCTCAATGGCATCACTGAAGTCGAGGTATACGCCACGTGCCACACCGTCAATTTCTGGCCCTACGCCGCGCCCTTCGTCACACATGTTCTTGGCTTGGCGCGAAGCGATATCGCGAGGCACCAAGTTGCCAAACGATGGATAGATGCGCTCCAAGTAGTAATCGCGATCTTCTTCTGGGATATCACGCGGATCCTTCTTGCAGTCTTCCTTTTTCTTAGGCACCCAAATGCGCCCGTCGTTACGAAGGCTCTCGCTCATAAGCGTGAGCTTCGATTGTGATGAGCCGTGCTGCGGAATGCAGGTGGGGTGAATCTGCGTAAAGCATGGGTTGGCCATATATGCACCCTTGCGATGGGCGCGCCAGGCTGCGGAAACGTTGCATCCCATAGCGTTGGTGGAGAGGAAGAATACGTTGCCGTAACCGCCGGTGGCGAGCACCACGAGGTCGGCGGTATGTGCCGCTACCTCTCCTGTCACCATGTCGCGCGATACGATACCGCGAGCCTTCCCATCTTTCACGATGAGTTCCATCATTTCATGCCGAGGATAGAGCGTGACGGTGCCGGCGTTAGCTTGGCGCATTAGCGCTTGATAGGCGCCGATGAGCAGCTGCTGGCCTGTCTGGCCACGAGCATAGAACGTACGCGAAACCTGCACGCCACCGAAGGAGCGATTATCGAGCAAGCCTCCATATTCGCGTGCGAATGGCACTCCTTGAGCCACACACTGGTCAATAATATTTGGCGAAATCTCAGCCAAGCGATACACGTTAGATTCGCGGCTACGATAGTCGCCGCCCTTGACGGTGTCATAGAAGAGGCGGTATACCGAATCGTTGTCGTTCTTGTAGTTTTTGGCTGCGTTGATACCGCCCTGGGCTGCGATTGAGTGAGCGCGGCGAGCTGAATCCTGATAGAAGAAGGCGTCCACATGGTAGCCCATCTCACCTAGACTAGCAGCTGCAGCGCCACCAGCAAGGCCAGTGCCTACTACGATGATATGTAACTTACGGCGGTTTGCGGGGTTCACCAGCTTGGTGGCGAACTTGCGGCGTTCCCAACGAGTGGAGATCTCGCCGCCCGGAGCCTTGGTATCTGCAATTGGCGCGCCCTCTTGGTAAAGGCCGTCAATCAATGTATCTGCCATTTTCTTAACTTCCTTTCCTTATCAAGAGATGGCGCCAAAAAGGATCGCCGTGGGCGGAGCCATGAAGCCAATCACCAGCAGCAAAGCCACAATATTGCCGGCAGCTTTGAAACCCAATTCACGAGTGCGGGTGAGCAAGCCAAGCGTGGTGAGAGCGGAGAAAATGCCGTGCCGCACATGTAGGCCAACAGCGATCAGAGCAATCAGATAGAACGCCCACACCCACCACACCTGGAAGGCCATCACCATATTGGCATATGGGCTATCCACGGAGTAAGTGCCACCAGGCTGCACTGCCAGAGCCGTGAACTGCAGCAAGTGGAAGATCAGCCACACTGCGATCAGCACACCACCGAAGCGCATCACTACGGTTTGGTAAGACTTTCCCGCGCGCACTTTGGTGCCGGTAGCGATCTTGTAGCGCTCGTTGCCACGTGCAGTGTGAGCTCGATTCCAGAGCGTCACTGCCGAATAGACGTGCAGCACCACGAGCAGGATCATCCCAATGCGTTCAAGCCACACTGCCCCGCCATTGGGGAGGAGCGGATACAGAGCACCATCTACGCCGTTGGTGCCCTTGAGCCAGTGTGCGTAATGATCATAGGCTTCAGCGCCCATAAACATCTTCAGGTTTCCATACATATGTATGAAGAGGAACAGAATGATAAGCAGGCCAGTAGCAGCCATGAGCACTTTGAGTGCCACAGTGGTCTTACTGGCACGAGGTTTGGTTAAAGTTGAGTTAGCCACGAATCAGAATCTACCATGCGCTCCATCTTCTAGAGGCCGCCAAAATACCCAGAAAACCGCATATTGGCGCCATTTTAGCGCCATGCCTCTAAGTGAGATCAGGGGGGATCTCGAGAAAACCGCGCGCTTATGCCGTTTTTTGGGAACAATCCACATCGCGCTTAATTTAGTAAGACTTTTCTTGCATATTTTCAGCTTCTCTTCAGTGGGAGTACAGCATGGCATCCCGGCAACGCATCAAAGTAGCTTCGCCTATGATTCATTCTTTAAGTAGCAACCGCATTACGAGCGCATCGTCGTCCGAATAATAGTGACGGCGACGCGATATCGCCTCAAAGCCAAGACTCTTGTAGAGCGCAATTGCTCCCACTGAATGTGCCCGCACTTCAAGAAACACCTTTTCACAATCCCGCTCACGCGCTTGCTCAATAAGAGTAGCAACAAGGGCACGCGCTATTCCTTGGCGCCTCCGCTCCGGGGCTACCGCCACAGTGAGAATCTCGGCATCGAAGCCAAAACGGATCCCCGCGATCGCCGTCACCCGCGGTAAAGGACGAATCGGGTCTGGTGTGGTGAGCGCAAGATATGCTCTATCTTTGCCACGTAATTCCTTTTCCCAAACTGGCAGCGGCCAGGAATCTAATCCAAAAATCCGATTATCAAAATCCGCTAAGCGCCCAGCCCAAGCTGGCTGAGCTGGCACAAATTGCTGCGACCAGGCAGCTCCCGATCGGAAATCCAGATCCGCCACAGCTACGCACCTTGAGCATACGGATTGCCTTGAGCGACAGGCTGAGCATGTGCTCCAGAATGCACATCTGGACGGCGCAAATATTGCGGCTCCGTGCCAAGATCCACAGCGCTGCCCTGCTCTCCAGCGTCTCGGCGCGCCAACCGCGACAGCACAAGCCGCACATAAAGCACCGGATTCACATCCACCACCAGCGCATCGCCAAGCACATCTACATAGAGACCAGCATTGGGGCGACTCTTGATAATTACAGCAGGATCCTGCTCCAACCGCTGGGCCAGATTACCAGGAGAAAGCACCTGCGCTGGCTCTAAAAGCTCAATATCATCTGGGCCCATAGCTCGGGCCCGCAAGGCATAAACCTCTTTGCGGCGAGCGTCGATCACTGGCACCGCAATATTCGCTCCCGCTTCCATCCCAGCAAGAGCTAGCACTTCCAAGGAGCTCACCCCATAAATCGGCACTCCCCACGCATGAGCGAGCGTGCGTGCCGTCACTAATCCAGCACGAAGCCCAGTGAATGCTGCTGGGCCAGTACCAGCGATCAAAGCATCAGGGCGCTCAATACCAGCCTCGGCCAAAACTTTACTTACCATCGGGGTAAGGTCTTCAACGTGACGGCGAGGATCGGAAGAAAACTGTGCTGCGAGTACTTCCAGCTCCCCCATCGCTTCACTCACTAGCGCTATCTGAATCCCGGCTGATACGTCTATCGTGAGAAAAATACTCATTGCTGCTCCCTTCTTTTAGGATATGCACTTTTGCTTAGCTTCCCAGTGTGCTCGACACTATCGCAAATATTGCTACTAACGCTCTTTATCTTCCCTGCGATATACGCGCACTTTACCAGCAGCTTTGCCCAATTTTGGCTCCGATTCTATTTCCGGATCATTGCCAGTAGTAGCCACAGCAATTACTGAAAGAGATCCAGCTGCGATCTGCGCATCGTCACTATGATCCTCTAAAAGCGCTTCACCACGATTATCTCGCAATCTTTGCGCCGCGCCGTGCCGTGCTTCCCAACGCAACCACAATATTGAAGCTAGCAGCAATGCAATTACCACGAGTGCCGCAATCACAATGCCCAGCATTGGCAGCCGTTCTGATGCAGTTCCAGCACTGTAGGAAGCTGAGGAATTCGCACTGTTTTCACCACGAGTTGCCATATTGCCACTATTAGGTGCTGGCTGTGCCTGAGCGAGACCAGCATTACGATCTCGCTGCGCCAAAAAATCTGCCAGCGGCACAGATCCAGCAATAATGCCTTTCCCAGCACTATCAGCAGCACTCACCATATCTTCTTGCACCGTGAACCATGCTGAAAGTGCATCATCGTACACTAAAAGCAGACTCTCATCGCCGGCAAGGATATCCGCTAAGATCTGAGCCAATCCAGGATCTGCAATCACCATCTCATTCGATGGCTGATCTGAAGAAAAATCTGCACCAAGCACACCCACTAAGCCAGAATTACTACCCGTAATCGCTGCCGCCCATAAATCGCTTTGAGTGATTCGAGAATCTAGCCCTACATCAGGAGAATCTATGCGCATCACTCGTAGCGGAGCCCCCACGGTCACATTTGCCACCTCATTCACTGGCATATCAGGAATATCTTTCGCACTGTGCGCCACCACCACTGCTCTGCCCTTGTCGGAAAACCAGGACTGCACAGCACCGGCATCAATATCTTTAGCAGCGGGTATTTGCTTAAGCCCAAGGTGAACTTGCTGTGACGAAGAAGCTATTTGGCTGGGCATGATAGCAATAGCTAGCGCAGGCGGTACCAGAGCGCCGCCGGTTCCAACTAGCGCGATACTCACGCTCACGCCAGCAACTGCCGCCCGCGCCGCGAACTGGCGCAAGCATTTGGGGCACTTCACGCTCCCACCTCACAAGAAGCTGCTACCTGTGCGTCGTCACAAACCGCTACTGCTAGAGCCGAGGCTCGTGAACCATATGGGCAGAAAGTGAGGATTCGCGGGGCATCATCAAATAAATCCTCCGGATCCTCACCGCTGTGGCTTCCTTGCGGACGCTCAATCGCGATCTCGAGCCGATCTGCGCTGAGCACCTCTGTTTTTCCTGCTCCCCATTCAACTACAGTCACTGCTTGATCAAGCGTGGTATCTAGGTCGAGCGCATCTAGCTCATCCATCGAATTCAAGCGATATGCGTCCACGTGCACGAGATCGAGATCTGCACCGTCACTTGCGCTGCGGCCGCGATGAATTTGAGCAATCACAAAGGTGGGGCTCTGCACTCTACCTGCCACGCCAAGCCCTCTTGCCACACCTTGAGTAAGGGTGGTCTTGCCGGCGCCAAGCGGCCCATTGAGCATCACAAGATCGCCTCGCTCAGCATTCTTCCCAATTGCTTCACCCACAGCTTGAATTGCCGCCACAGTGGGAGCCACAAGCTGCCTATTCGCCTTATTCTGCTCCATCATTGTTCTCCTCGCTTGCTACCACGCCCAGGGGTTTCGCATACTCCCGAGGCACTCTCATCCCGATGCGCGTGACTATCTCGTATCCGATAGTGCCACAATCAGCTGCCCACTCATCAGCGCTCGGCGCCTGGCCGCCGCCAAACAGCGTCACCACATCACCTACTTTCGCTCTGGGAGCCTCAATCACAAACTGATCCATGCACACGCGGCCTAAAATCGGCTGTAGCTCACCAGCGATGCCCACGCATACTTTGTTAGAAGCTGATCTTGGAATGCCATCAGCATACCCCAAGGGCACTGTGGCTAGCCGGGTGGCACTGACCGTATGCGCGGTGTGCCCGTAGCTCACTGCGGTACCGCTAGCTACGTCACGCACTGAAACCACCGAGGCTTCAAGCCTCATCACTGGCTCCAAGCCAATCTCCTGCGCCGTAGCCACTTCGGGATTTGGGCTAAGGCCGTAAAGCATTATTCCGGGGCGCACCATCGTATATCGAGAACGCGGATGCCATAGCAGGCCCGCAGAAGCTGCCAAATGCTGATATTGTGGATTAATTCCCACTGCGCGAAGAGCCTCAAGAGCATTCTCAAAAAGTGCGATTTGCTGCTCAGTCACTTCCGACTCTGGATCATCAGCGCACGCCAAATGGCTCCAAACGCCTACAACTTCGATCAGCCCAGTATTTTGGCAACCTGCCAGGCTGCGAGCTATCTCGGCCATAGCGAGTTCATCAGCTGCCGATATGCCACCTCGCGCCATTCCGGTATCCACCTCAAGATGCACCCGGGCAGCGACACCAACTTCAGCACTAGCTGCCGCTATCGCGTCAAGCACAGCAGCTGACCCCACTGTAAGATCGATACCGAGCCTTAACGCTTCATCGAGTTCGGAATCTGGGCTCACGATCAGCGCCAAAATGTGGGGTGTGAGGGCGCAATCAGCTGCCGTAAGAGCGCGGCGTACTTCGATTGCTTCCCCGAGCTGAGCGATTGCGAGCCAATGCACTCCAGCTTCAAGAGCCCATTTAGAGATCTGTACAGCGCCATGGCCATACGCATCGGCTTTCACCACTGCCATTATTTCTGCTTCGCCAGCAAGTTTTCGCGCGAGCTTCAGGTTGTGAAGAAATGCTTTTCGTGAAATAACTGCTCGAGAAGGATAGTGGGTATGCTCTTGATGCGCGGGGGCACTCTTCGTAGGCTCGCCAGCTTTATCACTGCTCATCATCAGTCTCTTCTCTGCGTGGCATATTTCTGAATTAAGTCGATGGCGTAAGGATGCGCGCGCTGCAATCAGTTCGTAATTCTATCGCTCTGGGTTGAGGATCTCGAATATTGCTACCGGGATGGCATCAAGCAACGTGCTGGCAGTAATCGGGGCTCCTACAGGGCCTGTTTTGTGCCGCAGATAAGATTCGTGACGCCGTAGGGATCGGGCACGATTCGCTCCCGTATCAGCGGCAAAGGGGGTGCGCGCTGCTATTGCTGCGGCGCGGGCGTGCACGTAGCATGCCGCGGCAGCGAGTTGGCCTGGCACTCCTCTGCCGCTGCCCCAGCCGCGCATCTCATCTCCGTAGGCAGCGAGCATACTGCCTGTGATACCTGCTAGCACGTCTCCAGCGCCCGCGGTCGCCAACCATCCGGGAGCGCCACCTTGTGCATATAGTGGCCCATGCGGGCCAGCTACGACCGTGACTGCCCCTTTGAGCATTACTGTGGCTCCTGTGAGTGTGGCCGCAAGGCGTGCGGCTCGCGCAGGAGCTGCGTGCACTTCCTCCCGGGATATACTCTCACCTCGAGCCTGCAGTAACGCCGTGATTTCACCTTCGTGCGGAGTGATCACCACGGTAGAAGGCACATCATCAGCGTGCACCAGCTCAATCGCGGTGGCGTCAAGCACCACGGGGATAGCATGATTGATCGCATTTTGCAGCGCTCTCGAAGCTTCAGTAAGATCGGCGAGCCCGGAGCCAATTGCCCAAGCTTGCACCTGCCCCGCAGCTGGCACCACATCGGGATAGCGCGATATCACTTGATCATTTTCACCAAGGTATCGCACCATGCCTACTCCGGCCGCACGGGCCCCGCCTACAGCGAGCATTCCGGCACCGGGATAGCTGCGCGAGCCAGCAATCACGCCAAGCACACCGCGCGTGTATTTGTGGCTTTCAGCTCCAGGGATTTCCCAAATATCGCGCACATCTGCATCCCTGAGGCTAACAAGGGCGGGTTTTCGTGGCAAATATGGTTTAAAGCCGAGCGGTACTAGCGTTATCTCGCCAGCTAAGTGGCATGCTGGCGGTAGGTAAAGGGCTCGTTTTGCCGCGCCCATGGTGACGGTGAGATTAGCTCGTAGCACGAGGCCGGGCACAGTGCCGTCATCCACTCCTACCCCAGAAGGCACGTCCACTGCTATCACGTAAGGCTCAGCGGCGGATTCGGCGCGCAGCTGGTTTAGCGCTTTCACCCAAGCCGCCATTGGCTCGCGTATTGCTCCGCGAGCGCCGATACCGAGCAAGCCATCGATCCAGATCCCGCTCGCGGCTGCTGCTTCGCCGAGTTGAGGCAGCTCTGGATTTTGTAGAATCTGCACGCCGGCGCGCCGCGCAGCCGCCAAGCCATTCTCATGCACCTGGCCGTGGCAAGCTGCAATCACTGCTAATCCACGCCGGGCTAGATTTGCTGCCGCGAAAAGGGCATCGCCGCCATTATTGCCCGGGCCTACCAGTGCCAAGGCGCTGGAGCCTGGGATACGCAGCTCAGATTCTTTTATATGTCTAATTGCTGCTTGTGCTAGTGCCCATGCTGCTTGCTCCATTAAAGGCTCGCCAGCAGCAAGCAGCGGCTCTTCAGCGGCTCGCACATCATTCACCCGATACGCTCGTTTCATACCGCTATCGTAGCGCGCTCCTGCCTGCCCGTGGCCCACAAGCCACGAATGCCAAAGCCGTATCGATAGTTATAGCGAAAAACGCGGCAGCGGCGCCCCGGAGGGAGAATCGGGGTGCCGGAGCGCGTGGCGAAATCGACACGCGCCGCGACGGCGGGGACCCCTCTCTTCGAGCGAAGGGGCGCCCAGAGCGTTTCTCGCTAATTACTATTCCACCGTCACGGCTTTGGCAAGATTTCGTGGCTTGTCCACATCGTATCCTTTGAGTTTGGCGAGCTCGCAGGCAAAAATCTGCAGCGGCACGATAGTGACGAGCGGCATCATCAGCGTGGGAGTGGAGAGCGGCACGCGAATAATTGCATCAGCATTGCCATCCACAGCCGCGTCGCCTTCTTCAGCTACGGCTATCACGCGCGCGCCACGAGCTTTCACTTCTTCAAGGGCGGAGATTACTTTCGCGTGTAAGAGCGGCCGGCGCGGGGTGGGCACCACCATGAATACAGGCAGCCCAGGCTCTACCAGTGCGATCGGGCCATGTTTGAGCTCGCCGGCAGCAAATCCTTCGGCATGGATATAGCATAGCTCTTTGAGTTTTAATGCGCCTTCGAGGGCGATTGGATAGCCCACGTGGCGGCCTAGGAAAAGCACTGAATCAGCATCCGCAAATTGCGCCGCGAGTGCTTTAATATCCGCTTCTTGCACGAGTATTTCTTCGATGCGCGCTGGCATTTTATCGAGTTCGTCAAGATAAGTGGCCACTTCGTCTGGGTATTTATTGCCGCGTAGCTGCGCTAAATAGAGGCCAAGCAGATAGGCGGCGGTGATCTGGGCCGAGAATGCTTTGGTGCTCGCCACTGCCACTTCTGGCCCAGCGTGCGTGTAGAGCACGGCGTCTGCCTCGCGCGCAATAGTGCTGCCGTAGACGTTTACTATGGCGAGCACTCGCGATCCTTGCTCGGCTGCGTGCCGCACCGCCATGAGGGTGTCCATCGTCTCGCCTGATTGGGAGATTGCCACCACGAGAGTTTTGGAATTGACTACTGGATCGCGGTAGCGAAATTCGTGGGCTAGCTCTACTTCCACTGGAATCCGGCACCAATGCTCGATCGCGTATTTGGCCACGTGCCCGGCGTAAGCAGCGCTGCCACAAGCCACCACAATGATTTTGTCGATCGTGCGCATTTCTGCTTCGGTGATGTTCATATCGTCAAGCTTGAGGTAGCCTTCTTTGGTGCGCCGGCCCAGCAGAGTTTCTAGCACAGCGTGCGGCTGCTCATGGATTTCTTTTTCCATATAGGTGGCATAGCCGTCGGTCATCGCCGCATCGAGATCCCAATCTATTTCATATTCTTCGCCTTGCACCGGCGCGCCAGAAAAGTCAAATAGCGCCACGCCTTCTGCGCGCAGTTCCACCATCTGATCTTGCCCCACAGCGAGCGCGTGCTTGGTATGCCCCACGAAGGCGGCCACATCTGAGCCAAGGAAATTCTCGTCGTCTCCTAGCCCTACCACGAGCGGGGAGTTGCGCCGTGCTGCCACGATAAGATCTGGCTCTGTGCCAGCCATTGCCACCAGCGCAAATGATCCTTCGAGTCGAGCCACGGCTGCAAGCATCGCATCGTGAAGATTTCCAGCTTTTTCGTATTCGATGCCAAGGATGTGCGCGGCCACTTCAGAGTCGGTTTCGGAACTGAAAATGTGCCCTTGCGTTTCAAGCTCGGCCTTGAGCGGGGCATAGTTCTCTATGATGCCGTTGTGCACTATCACAACATTTTGGGTGGCGGAAAAATGCGGATGTGCATTGGCGTCAGTGGGCTGGCCGTGAGTGGCCCACCGAGTGTGGCCGATAGCAGCATAGGCTGGCCCTGGGGGGTTTTCGGTGACGGCGGCGCGCAGCTGCTCCACACGGCCTGAGCATTTGCACGCCACTAGCCCTTGCGTTCCATTCATGGCCACGCCAGCCGAATCGTATCCGCGATATTCGAGGCGTTCTAGCCCTTCAAGCACTATTTCGAGCGGACGCATAGTGAGATTTCGCGTACCAATGTATCCTGCAATTCCACACATGCATGCCACTTTAACGCCTGCGCTAAGCTTGTACGCAACACACGCGCAAATAGTGGGAAAAGTCGCGCATTTTTAGGGTTTTGGAGCCTATGTAATCGTGGCTGCATTCGTACCTGCGGGCAAAAAGTGGCACACTTGCCCTATGGCAAAATGCGGAAGCAGTCACCATAATTTTGTGTTGGTCTCGAGTGAGAAGTGGCGGGCACTGGCCACCAGCACCGAGCTGCCTTTGACCGATCGTGATGTGCGTGCGCTTGCGGCACTCGGCGACCCTATTAACATTACTGAGGCTGATGCCGTGTACCGGCCCCTTTCGGCTTTGATGCAAATGTATGCTAGGCATACTGGGGATCTCATGGAGGAATCTCACTCTTTTGTGGGTTTGAAAGAATTCCGCACTCCGTGGGTGATCGGGATCGCTGGATCAGTGGCTGTGGGCAAGTCTACAGCTGCTCGGCTCTTACGCGAGCTTATGAGCCGTTGGCCGCAAACGCCGCACGTGGATCTCATCACCACAGATGGGTTTCTGTATCCCAATGAGGTGCTAGAAGCACAAGGGCTGATGGATCGAAAGGGCTTCCCTGAATCGTATAATCGCCACGCGCTAATTAATGCACTGGCAGCAATCAAAGCTGGGGAACGGCAGGTGCATGTGCCTGTATATGATCATGTCACATACGATATTGTGCCAGGTAAATACGTCACTATAAATCGGCCAGACGTATTGATTGTGGAGGGGCTCAATGTGTTGCAGCCGCCGCGAATGAGCGCGAGTGACGGAGAGTTTTTGGGCGTGAGCGATTATTTTGACTTTTCGATCTATCTCGATGCCCCTGAAGAAGCATTGGAAAGTTGGTACGTGGAGCGCTTCCATAAGCTTCGAGCCACAGCTTTCACTGATAAGCGTTCATATTTTCGGGCCTATGCTGATTTGAGTGACGCAGCAGCGCACGAGCGCGCCCTGCACCTGTGGCGTACGATCAATTTGCCGAACTTACGCGAAAATATCGCCCCTACCCGCACCCGGGCCACAGTGATCCTCACAAAAGGTATCGATCATTCTGTGGAATCAATAGCGCTGCGAAAGCTTTGATCAGCTAGAGGTAGTTTTAGCAGTTACTCTCAAGATACTGCTGATGCAGATCTACCGGCACTGGATATTCTCCAGTGAAGCAAGCAGTGCAGAGCTTTTCCAACGGCAAGCCGATAGCAGCATACATTCCTTCAAGGGAGAGATAGCCGAGCGTATCTGCGCCTAGCGACTCACGAATTTGATCCACAGGAAGCGCATTTGCAATGAGTTCACCTCGAGTTGGGAAATCAATACCGAAGAAACAGGGCCAACGCACTGGCGGCGAAGAGATGCGCACGTGCACTTCAGCAGCACCTGCCGATTTCAGCATTTTTACCAGTTGGCGCTGCGTATTGCCGCGCACGATTGAATCGTCCACTACTACGATTCGTTTCCCTTCAATCACCTCACGCAGCGGATTGAGTTTGAGGCGAATGCCAAGCTGGCGCATTGCTTGAGTGGGTCTAATAAAAGTGCGCCCCACGTAAGCATTTTTCACTAGCCCTTGCGCATAGGGAATCCCGCTCTCTTGCGCATAACCGATTGAGGCTGGAGTGCCAGAATCAGGGGTGGCTATCACAATATCGGCAGCTACAGGGTGCTCTTGAGCTAGCCGCTTGCCCATAGCATTGCGCACCGAATTAATCCTTCGCGCCGCGATCTGGGTATCGGGCCGAGCCAAATACACGTATTCGAAGGCACAAATATGGGGCGTGGGCTCAGCAAAAAACTGCGAGCGCACGCCGTCACTATCAATTATCAGTAGCTCGCCAGGCTCAACTTCACGCACGAAGGTGGCATCCACAATATCGAGTGCAGCTGTCTCTGAAGCCACCACCCAGCCGCGCTCGAGGCGGCCGAGCACAAGCGGGCGAAAACCGTTGGCATCGCGAGCCGCATAAAGCGTGCGTTCGTCCATAAATACGAGTGAAAACGCGCCACGCAGCATTGGGAGCAGATTCAAGGCCAGCTGGGCAAGATCGTCAAAACCACTCAGCGCACTCATCAAACTAGTGAGCACAGCTGTGTCAGTGGAAGAGCCATGCCCAAGCTCTCCAGAAAAACCCTGGCCACTGATCGCTTTGATCTTCTCGATGATTTCTTCAAGGTTCACCAAATTGCCATTGTGGGCCAGCGCCACAGTGCCGAATTCTGTGGGGCCAAGCATTGGCTGGGCGTTGGTCCAGGCTCTATCTCCTGAGGTGGAATAGCGGGTGTGGCCTACTGCTATATGGCCTGGAAGCCCGGCGAGTGCTTCTTCGTTGAACACTTGAGACACGAGGCCAGTGTCTTTGTACACCAGGATTTTTTCGCCGTCACTGGCAGCAATACCAGCAGCTTCTTGCCCGCGATGCTGGAGCGCATACAAGCCAAAGTAGGTGAGGTGAGCTACCTGTTCTTCAGGGGCCCACACCCCAAATACGCCACATTCATCTTGCCCAACGTCACTTGGATCAAGCACTGCTGTCAATCGCCCGTCACCGCTCATCGCTCACCTTTTCATCTCGTAGCCGCGAGCCTGGCACGCCATTTCACGGCCCGTAAGCGCTGCACACAGTTCACAATTTCGCACCCTGTAAGTTTAGGGCGTGACGGATGAGCGCGGCTAAGCATACCAAGACGCGGACGATAAGAGTCCAGCTTGCGAGAAACAGTAGGCAGCTGGACAATGCCCAGCTGCCTACGAGAAAAGAAAACAGATTAGAACATGCTCATCGGGTTGATCGTGGAGCCATTGCGCCACACTTCAAAGTGCATATGGCAACCGGTGGAGCCACCGGTAGTGCCGGTATAGCCAATGATTTGCCCTTTTTGCACATATTGCCCATAGCTCACAGCAATGCTCGAATAATGCATGTAGCGAGTGAGCCAAGAAGCTCCGCCAATCCAGCCATGATTGATAGCCACAGTGTTGCCGCCCGAACCATACCATCCAGCGTAACTCACCGTGCCTGCAGCAGCTGCCCGCTGCGGTACCCCACAGGGCACGCCAATATCCACGCCGTAGTGCATTTTGCGCCCACCCGTGATTGGATGAATACGCACGCCATAAGAGGAAGTCACGTTCCAGTAGCCATCAGCTGGCCAACGCAAAATATCTCCTGCCGAGCTCGCACCACCGCCGCTGGCAGCAGCATTTTTCCGATTCTCCGCATCAATTTTCGCGATCTGTGCCGAAATCTCTTGATATTCTTTAGTCTCTGCATCAAGAGATGCCTGCACTTCGCCTTTGCGGCTCTCCAATAAAGCTGACTTCTCGGCGATCGTCTGCTCTAAAGCTTTCAGCTCATTGCGTTTTGATTCAGCAGCATTGCGCTTTTCTTCAGTGACTTGCACCAGCTCATCAGCTTCCTTCTTAAGCTGATTTACTCGCTCCTCCACAGCGCTTTGGCGCGCTTGCCGGTTGCGAGCCTTGCCTGCCTGCTGCTCGAATTGAGCTAAAGCAGTAGTCTGAGTGCGTGTCAGAGCCTCATTCACTCGATATGCGTCCATGAATTCCTCAGGGGAAGCCGAATTCATCAACAAATCAACCGTGGAAGGGGTGGTCTCGCCGCGATATGTGGAGCGAGCTATTTCAGCTAGGGATTGCCCTGCATCTTTAGCTTTCGCGTCCACGCTAGTCACAGTCCCCTTGATATCTTCGAGTTGATTCTGGGCTGCCTCTAGCAGCGCCGCTTTTGCTTCTGCTTCGCGCTGCGCAGCAGAAAGCTCTGCTTCAGCCACAGCCAACTCTTGCTCAGCCAATGGAATCTTGGCGCGAGTATCTTGCAATACTATTGCCGCTTCCCGCAGATCGGCTGATACGCCTTCCAGATCAGCCTTGAGCTCATTCATTTCCCGCTGCTTTTGATCGCGATCTTTCGCTAATTTATCGCGGTCAGCGGCCACAGCCACCGGCGTGGGAGCAATTACAGTGCCAGAGATACCAAGCGCCACAGCACACACCGCCGTCACCGCCGTCACCGCCAGATACTTCACGCGAATAGCTTTCCGCATTAGAATCACACCCTCGTGTACTTTCGCAGCGCCATAAATGACGCCACAGACGCAATCAATACTGCTGCCACCAGCAAGAATGGCGCCAAAATAAACACGTCTTTAGCAGCCACTACTTTCACCCACGATCCTGAGAACCAGTCTCGGATAAATACGCCCACAATGAGCCACAATGCCCCAATTGCGAATACTGCCCCTACGAGGGAAGCCACAATACCCTCGAGAATAAAGGGAAGTTGAATCATCCTGTTTGAGGCCCCCACGTAGCGCATAATTTCGGTCTCATTGCGCCGGAACATAGCCGAAAGCCGAATCGTGGAAGGGATAAGCAGCATCGCCGTCACCACCATCACAGCCGCTAGGCCGCCCGCTACCAGAGTGAAACGGTTCAATACTTTGAAGAGCGGCTCAAGCTGTTCGCGCTGATCACGCACCGATTCCACGCCGTCACGCCCAGCGAGCGCATTTGCCACAATCTCATATTTTTGCGGATCCACGAGCTTCACCCGGAAAGAAGCTTGCATCTGGTCTTCCGTCATAGCCTCAGCCCACACGGTATCCTTCATTTGCTCTTTAAAAGATTTGAGCGCATCGGCCTTAGATTCGAAATATACAGTATCCACGTAAGGCTTCATCTCCGATGACTTCAAATACGCATCAATCGCATCAATCTGGGATTTCGTGGCTTCACCGCTAGCGCACTGCGCTGATACCGAATTCTCCGGGCACATAAAAGCAGATACTTCCACTTTGTCATACCAATCGTTCTTTAGATTATCTATCTGCCACTGCAAAAGCACGGCTGCACCCAGAAAAACAAGCGAAACGAAGGTGACGAGGGTGACGGAGAAAGCCATCGCGAAATTGCCGCGAATGCCTTTGAAGGTTTGAGAAAGAATAAATCGTAGTCGCATCAGTATCTTCCTCTCAGTGAATCGGGCCGTATGCGCCACGCTCTTGGTCGCGCACTACCCTGCCATCTACTAGCTCTATCACACGCTTGCGCATCTGATCCACGATCGCAGAATCGTGGGTGGCCATCACCACTGTGGTGCCAGCGCGATTAATGCGATCCAAGAGCCGCATAATTCCAAGCGCGGTCTCACGGTCAAGATTGCCAGTGGGCTCATCAGCAAGCACAAGCGAAGGATTATTGACCATTGCGCGCGCGATCACCACGCGCTGCATTTCTCCACCCGAAAGCTCATGGATGCCGCGCTTTTCTTTACCTTGCAAGCCCACAAGCTCCAGCACCCGCGGCACTTCTTTCACTATAGTGTGGCGCGGTTTGCCAATCACCTGCATCGCGAGAGCTACATTGTCGAATACGTTTTTGTCTTCAAGCAAGCGAAAATCTTGAAACACGTACCCCATTTGTCGGCGCAACGCGGGCACTCTTCTGGAGGTAATTTTCGCCAGATCCTTGCCCAGCACAAATACTTTTCCAGCAGTTGGGCGCTCCTCTGCCGAAATTAGCGACAGCATCGTGGACTTGCCGGAGCCAGAGGCACCCACAAGAAATACGAATTCGCCACGATCAATATTGAGGGATACATTCTCAAGTGCCGGCGCGGCACCCTTGATGTACACCTTGGATACTTTTTCAAAGGTGATCATTCAGTATTCCAGCCTTAATTCCCCGGGGGCTACTATAGTTCAGTTTCACCTTATGGGTATTTTCGTGACGAGGAAGCAAGGCGCGCCGATAAAAGCGGTTTGGTGGGCGGCCTCACCCCTAATGCCGCATTAGAAACCGATCGCTCTTTAGTTTTGGCCAGCACGCCAGCGGATACCCGCATCAATAAAGCCATCGATTTCGCCAGCAAACACCGCGTCCGTATTGCCTTCTTCGTAGCCTGTGCGCAAATCCTTCACAATCTGATAAGGATGCAACACATAATTGCGCATCTGATCGCCCCATGAGGCTTTCACATCGCCAGCAAGCTCTTTCTTTTTGGCTTCCTCTTCTTCGCGGCGGCGCTGCAGCAAACGCGATTGCAGCACCCGCAGGGCTGCAGCGCGGTTTTGAATCTGCGATTTCTCGTCTTGCATACTCACCACAATGCCCGTGGGAAGGTGCGTCATGCGCACCGCTGAATCAGTGGTGTTCACACTTTGCCCGCCTGGGCCTGAGGAGCGGAATACATCAATTTTCAGATCAGATTCTGGAATATCAATATGGTCAGTGGTCTCGATTAGCGGAATCACTTCCACAGCAGCAAAGCTAGTTTGCCGCCGGCCCTGATTATCGAAAGGCGAAATCCGCACGAGCCTGTGAGTTCCAGCTTCTACTGATAATGTGCCGTACGCATAGGGCGATTGCACCTCAAAAGTGGCTGATTTAATACCGGCTTCTTCAGCGTATGAAGTGTCGAGAACTTTCGTGGTGTACCCGTGGCGTTCTGCCCAGCGTAAATACATCCGTTCCAACATTTGAGCGAAGTCGGCCGCATCAATGCCGCCCACGCCGCTACGGATAGTCACCACAGCGTTTCGCTCATCGTATTCGCCACTGAGGAGCGTCTTCACCTCTAGATCCGCAAGATCTTTGCGCAATGCGCCAATTTCTGCCTCGGCATCACCACGTAACTCCGCCGCTATTTCGGCGTCACTGCCAGCCTCTTCTTCAGCCATATCTAGCAGCGCCTCTACGTCTTCTAAGCGCGTGCTCATTTCCCGCATTTTGTCTGCTTCAGCCTGAGCATGGGAAAGCTTGGATGTGACTTCTTGGGCTTTTTCTGGATCATCCCACAGGTCAGCGGCTGTGCTCAGTTTAGTGAGCTCAGCAATCTGCGCCTCCAGCGCCGGCACGTCTTTCACCGCAGCAATCTGCTGATATACTCGGCGCAATTCCTCTAATTCGTATTGATAATCCATAGCCACAATGGATAAGTCTAGCGATTTGGCTCTCTTTACACCATTACTGCCGCAGCGGGGCTTGTTTTTGGCTGATTCCCAAGAGTATTTGATCACCCACTGCCCCGCACCGCCGGCCCGGCTGCCCCAACTTGCCTCTTGCGGCTGATACGTTATAGATGTGACAAATCAAACTCAAACACATCAAGAGCGATCAGAATATTCCGCGCTGCATCTCGCTGCTTTGGCAGTGGTGGCGGTGGGGGGCCTGCGCGTGGTGAGCACGTGCCCTCCGCTGCGCACCACCGAAGATTTTGCCTACACTGGCGTGCTTGATAGCGAGGGGCGAAAATGGGTAGTGAAGTATCCACTCACTGATCACGCTGGCACACTGCTCGAGGCGGAAACGGCTGTGGCTAGCTCACTGCTTGAGCAACTTCGCGCTGGAAATCTGCCTTTCGACGTGATGCGCCCAGAAGGATACGCAGCCTATAAAGGTCGGCGCGCGGTGATTTACCCCGCTCCATTGGGCGTAGCTAAAGATTTTGCTGCCCTCACTGGCGCGGAAGCCAGGGAGCTGGGAAGAGCGATAGCTGCTATTCATTCGATGCCGGCGGTCACCCTCTCCAGCGCAGGTTTGGCTTCCTATAATTCAGAGCAGGTGCGTGAGCGGCTGCTTACCGAGCTTGAAGATGCCTCCGCAGAATCATACGTGCCAGCAATTGTGCGCCGACGGTGGCTGAATGCTTTTGATGACGACGAGCTGTGGCAGTTCACGAGCGTGGCCGTGCATGGCGATCCAGCGGCAGAGAATTTCTTGTGGGCCGAGGGGGCGATACGTAGCACAATTGGGTTTGGTGAGGCCCATGTGGGTGATCCAGCTGTAGATATTGCACCAATTATGGCTGAGCTTAGCGAGGCGGCCTTCGCTGATTTCTTTGAATCGTATCAGGGGGCAATGCGCGGCGGATGCGATGAGCACCTTTTGGAACGCAGTGCTTTGATGGGAGAATTTGCGCTGGTGCGCTGGCTGATGCATGGGGTGCTCACCGATGATCAGGAGATTATTGATGATGCTACAGTGATGCTTGAGCAGCTCGCGGTGGAAATCGATGCTGATCCTGAGCTTTCGCCTGGCCCAGCCTGGCATATTGACGAGGCGGAACCAGTGGCAGATAGCACCAGCACTGAATTCAACTTCACTGACGGCGAGCCGCTAGATAGCTATAGCGCAGATTGGGCTGAAAGTGGGGATATGGATGTGAGTAGCGGATCAGAAGTGCCCACTGCTCTCACTGCCGATTTGTCATTCACTGCTGATCTCGCTCAGAACCCATAGTAGTAGCTGCCGATTGTGGCTGTTTTGGCCCCTGTGCTTGCTCGAGCGATCTGCTGATTGCAGCTTCGAGCTGCAATTCATTCATCGCAATAGCTTTTAACTCGCGATCTTGCGTATGCGGCTCACCCAGGTAATAGAAGCTAGCCCCGACGTTCTCCACCGGCATGCCGTGAGCGCGGGCCCAGGCTATCCTGTAGACAGCCAATTGATATTGGCGAGATTCAAGATCGGCGCCAGCAGGGCGTTTTCCGGTTTTCCAATCCACGATCGTCACTTCGGGCGCTTCGGGTATTCCCGAGGTGTCAAATACAGCATCAATCACGCACCGCACGGGATATTCTCCAATTGTGACGTCAATAGCTCGCTCGATTGCTATAGCTTGATAGCTTGCGAATCGAGATTCTTGGAAGCGCTGAAATAGTAGCTTACTGCTAGCATCAATCAGCACAGGATCAGTGGCAAATAGGGGCTCATCTGCGAGTGCCACTGAATCTATATTGATCATCAGCGGTTCATCATAGTATTGCGCGATAGCAGCGTGTACTGCGGTGCCGCGCCGAGCTGAATAAAGCGGCTCTTGAGGAATTGGCCGGCGCAAATTGAGTAAATAATCCTTGGGATTTTGGCGCAGATTTACGATCGCTGATGCCGTGAAATATGGGATTTCCACTGCCGTATTTGCTGGCTCGCGCAGCTGCGCGATTACGGTATCGGCACTCGTATGCAACTGTTGAATATTTGCGGATTCAAATTGTAGCTTTGGCTGCATTCCATTCTTCTGGTCTGCAGCGAAAACGCTTCTGCTAATGCTACTAGGCCATTGCGGATATTCGGCCGAGCCGGTTTCTGCCTGGTTGCGGGCGCTGAGATATTTTTCGATTTCATCGAGATCGCTCAAAAGCTCAGGCTCTTTAAAACCACAGTTTTGAGCCCATTCTATGAATGCGGCTGGAGTGGCTAGCTGCGATTCGTTGTCTTCAGCTGGGGTGACGGCGCCACTGGGCGAATTAGTATAAAGCGCTTTGATAAAATGCATCGCCGCAGGAGCTTGCCACCCTTTCACACTGGCAGGATCGGCGGCAGACCCGGGAGTGGGCACCAAATCCCGATCGGGATTTTTCTTGATGATATTTGAATAGATGCGCTGAGCTTTGAGCTCGCTGGCGTAATCGTACGTGCCTAGTATTAGTAACTCACTAGGGCGAGTGAGCGCCACATAGGCAAGGCGCATCTTCTCAGAATTTGCCCAATCAGTGAGCGCCGAATGCGTATAGAGATAGCACCGCGAGAGCACTTCAAAGAGTACTTGCTCGCTCCACTCTCTGCCGGCTAAGGATTCTCGTACCGAATAAGCTGGAAGATGCTCTTTATCTGCGCGCAACGCCACTGGCAATTGCTCAGGTGCCTCAAACCATCCTTTTTCTTCACCCGGATGGCCCGCATCGAATTGTGGGTGCACCATTTCCGGGATAGCCACCATATCCCACTCGAGACCTTTAGCGGCGTGCACAGTGAGGATTTGCACCACTCCAGCTTCAGGCTCAATATCGAGGCCCTCTAGCTGCATTGGAGCATCTGTAGCGGAGTCGTCATTTTCGCCTTGATCACGAGCTTCAGCTGCAGCTAACCAGTCACAAAATGCACGTACTTTGTGCGAGCCGTTAAGCGTGGCTTCGGCTTCAATTGCACTAAAATCGCTCGCTATAGCCACGAATTTGGTGAGCGCTCGCCTCACGCGGGCACCTCCAGTGAGGCGCGTAGCAGCGGAACTGTGAAGCCCGAGCGAGTGGATTGCGAATCGCACCAGTTCGCCAAGTGGCACCTGCGCACGAGCCCGCACCGCGGCGATAATCGATCCAACTCTAATCAGGCGCTGCCAACCATCCGGGGAGAAGCGCTGGCGCAGCCGGTGTGGAGTACTATCTGAGTTTTGGGCCAATACGATAAGCTGATCAAGCGCTTCCACAATGCTTATGCCTTGGGAATGATCTGGATCTAGCTCTCGACGCATGGCGTTTAAAGCTTTAAGATCGGCTGGCCCGATTCCATAATAATGAAGCAGTTCGATGAGCTGATCGCCCCGATTCGGGAAGAAGCTTGCCCCTAAGAGGGCGCGCACGAGCCATATTTCTGGGGTAGTAATAATACTGGTGCCACCCACAAATTCATAGGGCAAATGATATTTTTCCAACGCTTTAATCATCTGCTGCGCGTATTTTCTTTTACGAATGAGCACCGCTGCGGTTGGGGGTGCCCATTGTGGTGCATCACTGCCAACATCTGGGCCTTTTTCAGATTTACTCTGATATCGCTGTGCAGCTTGCTCGAATTCAGCTTTGAATCTGGCAGCTATCGCATCGTACATATCTTCGCCTAGATGCCTGTGAATATGCAGCACTTCTCCAGGATTCGCTTTTGGCCTAGGCACAAGCTGATCTAAAGAGATTCCTGCCGCAGCTAGCTCATTATCGCGAGCGCCGCCTCCGGCAATCCAGGGTCGCTCTAGCTGGCTTGAATTAGAAAACCGTTCGCCGAGAAGCATCCCTGGATCGGTGCGCGGCGAATATTGCAGTAACGCATTAGCCGCATCGAGAATTTTAGTGCTGTTGCGAAATGCTGTGGCAAGCGTGAAGCGCGCCGCGGGCGATACTTCGAAATCGCGAGCAAAATCAGCTAATGCATTAGCGCCGGCTCCGCGCCAACCATAGATCGCCTGATTAGAATCCCCCACCGCACATACGCTTGAAAATCCGCGCTGTTCTTGCTGTGAAGCTTTAAAAGCGAGCGCCAAAAACTGGGCCTGATTGGCCGATGTATCTTGATACTCGTCAAGCACCACGAGCTTGTAACGACTGCGCAGCTGCTCGCCAATATGAGGCGCTTTTCTTAAGATCTCACTCCCCCATGCCACCTGGTCAGCAAATTCGGCCAATGAATGCTCTGCTTTATATGCGAAATAGGCTTCCACTACGTCAAGCGCCGCAATTCTTAGCCTGCTGGCCGGCACTGCTTTGCTCAGCCGCGCAAATCCAGCAGAGCATTCTGTGCCCCGGAAAGGAGCTCGGTTGAATTTCGGTACAGCTGCCTCTTTGAAAGCCATCATTGCTTCAAGATCGCGATACTCTGCCCACATTTGCTTCCGAGCTGCTGCCACTGGCACGCCGTGGCTGATGAGTGAATCGGCAAGGGTGAGCGCCACATCGATAATGCGCTGCGGGCTAGTGACGGAGAAGGGGTGTTCTGCATCAGTAAAAAAAGCGTGCTCTTCGCTTGGCTCCCATTCGCTCACTATCTGATTAACTATTTGCCATCGCTGTGCTTCAGAGAGCAACGCCGATCGGGGATCTTTGCCAATCAAAAGCGCATATGATGAGGCTATCTCGGCAGCGAAGGAGTTGTAGGTGGCTATTGTGGGCCGTTCTAGCTGTGATTTCGGCGCCACTCGCTCCAATAGCTCAGCTACTCTCGATTCTAATTCTCGCGCTGCTTTGCGAGTGAAGGTAAGGCCAAGCACCTCATCTGGAGCCACATTCCCAGCTGCAATATGCCAAGCAATCCGCTGGCTCATGGCAGCAGTTTTTCCTGATCCAGCCCCAGCCACTACGAGCATTGCGGGATCAGTGGCAGTGATCACTCGTTGCTTTTCTTCATTGGGAGCAAAAGGCAGCAGCTTCACGAAATCTTCGTAATCCATAGCATCAATCATGAGAAAAGCCCCTTCACTCCGAGCCCTGGGCACAGATGCGCAAACCGGCAGGAACGGCATCGTGAAGCTTCTGGCCGGGCCAAAAAATCTGATCCACTTATTAGATCACCAGTGGCTTGAATCATTCGCTGTGCAGTTTCCATAGCTGCATCGCCAGCTTCAGGCTGTTCTCGCACAACGGCTCCAGCTTTTGATTCTTTACCTAAATAAACTAGCTGGGCTCCTTTGCTGCGCAGCTGGCTGCCTTTGAAGGAACCACTATCTGATATTACCCCATTATTAACGAGCCATTGATATAGCAGTAACTGCGGATGCGATAACGCTTGCTCGGTGCTTGGCACGCTCGAGCTGGTCTTGAAATCCACCACACGCACCTGGCTTGGATTAGCTGGATCATATTCTAATCGGTCAAGGCGGGCTCGCACCCGGTAGTTTTCCCAATCTTTGCGAGCATCCACTTCCACCACTGCCCCCTGCGGGGCTTGCTGCAGGTAAAGTGCTAAAGCTCTCACCATGGCTTGGGTTTTGCCGAACTCTCGTTCAGCTTCCACTTTTCCAAGCTCACTCGCCACATTTGGCCAGCATCGGCGCAGCTCTTGCAGCATCTTCTTCTCATCACCTTGAGGATACTCTTGAGCTAAGCGATGCACGAGCGTGCCTCTAAGGGCATGGAACTGGGAACCTTCATCTGCCCCTCCCACTGATTCCAAAAAACCTCGCAATGGGCATTCCAGCATTGCACTCACTCGTGATGGTGAGATCACTACAGCCTGCAGATCAGCGCTTTCTGGCGCTCCCGTCACGCTATACTGATCCACCCACTGTGATTCATCTGCTTCCGTTACCCCAGCTTCACGCAAACTATTGAGAATATCGTTCGCCGCTTGCTGCGTTTGCTCTTCTCCATATTCCATAGCGCGCCGCAGCTGAGCCACTAGGCTCGTCACGCCCAGCACCTCCACTGATTCCTCCTGGTGTTTTAGCTCAAGCACTGGATGTTCGCCGGCTGTAAGCCAGCGAATAAAACGAGAAGGCGCAATCTCAGATGTGGCCACACAGGTGAGAATCAGGCTCTCGCTGGCTCTGGTGACGGCTTGTAGCAGCATTCTTAACTCATCGTCGATCACTTCCGATCTGAGCTGTGTGGGCTCTATTTGAGTTCCGGCAAGAGCCGATCCAACCACTGTACTCACCAGCTCTGGCACCGCCGAGATTGGGCCACGCAGCTTGGTATTTGGCCATACCCCTTCATTCACGCCCATCACGATCACGTGTGGCCAGCTTCGACCCACGGCCATGCTCGCCGTGGTGAGCGTGACGGCGCTGCTAAGATTCGCGCTAGCTGCCACAGTATCTTCGGGAAGATCTTGGGCATCGAGATGCGCCAACAAATCTTCCACGCTCACCGATCGCCCGCTTTGATCTTCAAGCCTTTGCACCACTCGGAACAATTGCATCACGGCATCAAGATCAGCATTCGCTTGATCAGCTTCCATTCCTGATCCCAAAGCTAGGGCGCGCCACTGCTCGGCCTTGCCACATTCTTTCCAGATCTGCCACAACACCTTGCTAGCGCTTTGGCCAGCATCCACCGCTTTTCGCGCTGCTAGTAAAGCACCAATAAGCGGCAATAGCGCAGGCTCCTCGGCAAACACCGAATCGCCAGGGGCATTTGCAAAACTAAACCAGACATCAGCGGCAATCGAATCTTTTCCAGCTAATTGCGCTGCCGCAGCTAACCGCCTTTCCATGCGCCGCAGCTCCACAGGATCTACCCCTAGATAGGGCCCGCCAATCACCCCCATGACCCGCTGCCGTATCGCTCCAACCTCAGTTAATTCGGGCTGTACTGTTTCATTTGCAGCCACCAGCTCTGGCTCGGGCAATGCTAGGCGCACGCATTCAAGGAGTGCAGCCACAGCTGGCTGCTGCCTGAGCGGGAGCAGGCTCGGCTGGCTGGCCACCGGCACGCCATAGCGAATCAGACCTCCGCGCAATGCGCGATGCGCTTCGTGCGAGCGAGTAATAACGGCCATTTGTGAATAAGGCACTCCATCAAGCAGATGCTTTCGTTTCAATTGGTGCGCCACAAAAGCTAACTCTTCGGAATCATTGGGAAAACTCAACGCATACGCTTTATCTTTCTCAAAAGCAGGTGAGTTTTGCTCAGCTTCAGGCAGGGACCGCTGATCAGAGTGTAGTTTCCCGCCTGCCAGCTGCACTCTCCGGTGCGCGCTAGCGCCAGCCACATGAATCGCTGCGGCCACTTGCTGCGCCATGGCCTGCAGCGCACTATTGCCTCGATAGGCGCCAGCAAGCACAAACCGCCTAGCCTCAATCCCCCCACTTTTACTACTACGGGCAAGCAATTGTGGCAATTGCGCAATACCTCCACGAAAACCTTGGACCCCTTGATCCGGATTGCCAAAGGTGACCACAGCACTACCAAGTGCGATTAGCTCTCGCAATAGGGAGCGTAGCGCGAGAGTAGCATTCTGCACATCATCAACGATCACAAAATCCCAAGCAAGCGCCGGCACGACCTTGGCGCTGGCACCACTGGACGAACCTGCGTCACCGCGCGAATCCTCCCTGCCCTGCCGGCGTAATAGCGCCGCTGCATGGGTGATGAGCCGGGCATTATCCACCCGATCCGGATTCACATTTTGCATAGCAGCTTCAGTAGCCAAAGCAGATTCATAACGCCCCATAAGCAGCGAGCCAAACTCCCACACGGGCCGATCATGCTCTCTGCCAACCGCCGCAAGCTCAATTGGGGATAGCTCGAGCTCAGCAGCGCGCGTGATCAAATCTCGCATCTCCGCCCGGAAAGCCGGCGCCTGAGCAGTGTCCAAAGAGATGCCGATACGCTCAAATGCGGCTTCATCAAGCCCGGGAAGCAATCCCTCTCCAGCCATTTCCAGAATCGTCTTCACAATCGCATCTTGATCAGGGCCAGCAATAAGCTCAGGGGCTCGGCGGCCAGCTTGCTGCGCAAATGCCGCGATGATTGCATAAGAAAAAGCAGCTATCGACTGCACCACAACTTGCTCTCCCAAGCCGCCAAGCTCCATGGAGAGTTCGTTACGCAAAGCTCCCGCGCTGCGCCGATCCGGGCTGAGCACGGCAATACGAGCATCAGGATATGCGCGATACACTTTTGCTGCACACGCCTTAGCGAGAGTAGTTTTTCCCGTGCCCGGCGCGCCCAACACGCTCAGCCGCGCTCCGCGCCCCCAAGCATCCAAAACAGCTTGCTGAGATTCATCCCAGCGCCATTCGCGCTCTTCTTGATCCACTTCTTGATCCACGTACTTTCCTCACTGGTCTGCCGCACTGCCCATCACTCCAATCGGCCGCGCGCTACTCGTTCGCCGTCACCACCCCAATCTTAAATTGCGCCTTGGGCAAATTTTCGAGAAAAATCGCCGCGCCGAGCTTTTTCCTGCGCTTTTTAGTCGCTAAACTGACCAAGGAAAAGGAGAAAACGTGGATATTAATATTGGAATTCGAGGCGGCAGCGCTCCGCTCGCTATGGAAATCGATCTTAGCCCAGAAGAATTGCGGGCCGCGGTGAAGGTCGCGATTGCGAGCGGGGCACCATTGGAACTCACCGGGCATGATGGCAGCGAGCTAATCGTGCCGGCGCATTCGCTTGGATATGTGAAGATCGGCAAGCAAGAGCAGCACCGCGTAGGTTTCGGCTTCGTGTAAATACCGCGCTAGCTAACCACATTCGTAAAGGATTCACACTGTGAATATAAATTCAAACGAACCCACCGGAATTGCTAATGTTTCGGCTGCGCATGGCCTCGAAACGAACGAGCCTGCCGCCGACGTCACCGGCACTAATGATGTGCTCAACCTCGGCGATGCCACATTCGCTGATTACGGCGTGAGCGGGCCAATCGTGGCGGCACTCGCCGAGAAGGGCATCACTCGCCCCTTCCCGATTCAAGCACTCACGCTCCCCGTGGCACTCAAAGGCGCCGATATTATTGGGCAAGCAAAAACCGGCACCGGCAAAACTTTTGGTTTTGGCATCCCGATGATCGAAGAAGTGACGGGGCCAGGCGAGGACGGCTGGGAAGAGCTCGGCTCAGCTCAGGGCTTGCCGCAAGGATTGGTAGTGCTACCCACGCGCGAGCTGGCCAAGCAGGTGGCTGGAGATTTGCGTGACGCCGCTGCCAAGCGCAGCGTGCGGGTGGCGGAAGTGTATGGCGGGCGCGCCTACGAGCCGCAAGTGGAGGCTTTGAAAGCTGGCGTGGAGATCGTGGTAGGCACGCCTGGGCGGCTCATTGACCTGATGAAGCATCGCAGCCTGGATCTTTCGCAGGTGCGCGTGGTGGTGCTTGATGAAGCAGATGAAATGCTTGATCTTGGCTTCCTTGAAGATGTGGAGAAGATTCTGGCGGCCACGCCAGCTGGGCGCCATACGATGCTCTTCTCGGCCACGATGCCGGGGGCCGTGATCTCGATGGCTCGCCGCTATATGAGCCACCCCACGCATATTCGGGCTCAGGATCCGGATGATGATTCCAGCACTGTGCGCAGCACTAAACAGGTGGTGTATCGGGTGCATCAGCTCAATAAAGATGAGGTGGTGGCTCGGATTTTGCAGGCGCGCGAGCGTGGGCTTTCGATTATTTTCACTAAGACGAAGCGCCAGGCTGCGAAGCTAGTAGATGAATTGAAATATCGCGGTTTCGCGGCTGGCGCGCTGCATGGCGATTTGGGCCAGGGAGCGCGCGAGCAAGCGCTGCGGGCTTTCCGCAAAGGCAAGATCGACGTGCTGGTGGCCACCGATGTGGCAGCGCGCGGCATTGACGTGGCTGACGTGACCCACGTGATCAACTATGAAGCACCGAAAGACGAGAAGGAATATATTCACCGCATTGGCCGCACTGGCCGCGCTGGGAATTCTGGCACCGCCGTCACCTTCGTGGATTGGGAGGATACGCCGCGCTGGGCGATGATTAATGCGCAGCTCAATCTGGGCATGCCTGAGCCTGTGGAGACTTATCACACTTCAGATCATCTCTACACTGATTTGGATATTTCGCCAGAGGTGACGGGGCGCTTGCCAAAGGCACAGCGCACCCGGGCTGGCTTGGATGCTGAGGAGATTGAGGATTTGGGCGAGACTGGCGCTCGCGCTGGCAAGGGCCGGGGATCGCGCTCGCGGCGGCGTGGGCGTGACGGGGCTCGCGGCCGGGCGCGGGGCAGCAACCGGGCTCAAGCGAGTGCTGGTGCCAGCGGCAGCGGCGATGGCGAAAAGCCGCGCAAGCCGCGCAAGCCGCGCCAGCGCCGCCGCATCAAGAAGTGAGCCCAGATCAGACACTTGTTTCTGCTGGGAGTGGCCATACCTTTTCCGAATTAATTACCCATGGGGCTTGTTATGATTGCGGCATGGGTTTGGATTGTGGCGCTGGCGGTGTGGCGCCGGGGATGATTTCGTTTGCGGCGCGTACGGCTGCGGCACGGGATTTTGCGGCTCGTTGGCGTGGGCGCGGGTATGAGAAGGGTGATACGGCTGCTTTTTGGCGCGATTTGCTGAGCTCAGTAGTGGGTTTCAGCTCGGCGCGTTTGAGTGAGCAGGTGCAGTTTGAGCCTCGTACTCGCGGGGGCGGTTTTATTGATGTGTTTATCCCTGAGAGTAAGGCACTGATTGAGCAAAAGAGCTTGGGGGTGAATCTGGATGAGCCTGAGCCGCGGCAGGGCACGCTTGTGACGCCGTTTCAGCAGGCGAAGCGGTATGCGGATTCGTTGCCGAATAATTTACGCCCAGACTGGATTATTGTGTGTAATTTTGCCGTATTTCGGGTTCACTCGTTAAACGATCCTGATCCGGCACGAAACTATATTCAGTTTGAGCTTGCCGAGTTGGGCAGCCAGTTTCATTTGCTGGATTTTTTGATTGATCCGAAGTTTTCGCGCACGGCTCGTGAGGAGCAGGTTTCGATACGGGCTGGGGCTGTGATTGGTGAGCTTTATGATTTGGTGTTGGCTCAGTATCGTGATCCGCAGAGCGCCCAGGCGGCGCATGCGCTCAATGTGCTGTGTGTGCGGCTAGTGTTTTGCTTGTTTGCTGAGGATAGTGGGATTTTTGAGCGTGATGCGCTGCTTGGTTTGTTGCGGGAGACGCCGGCGAAGTATTTGCGCCAAACGCTGCTGGATTTGTTTGTGGTGCTTGATACGCCGGTTTCTGAGCGTGATCCTTATGTGAGTGAGGCGTTGAGGGCGTTTCCGTATGTGAATGGTGGCTTGTTTCGGGGCGAGGTGGAGATTCCGCAGCTTACGGAGCAGATTCGCCAGCTCTTGATTGAGCAGTGTTCGGGCGGTACGGATTGGAGCCAGATTAGCCCTACGGTGTTTGGTGGGGTGTTTGAGAGCACGCTGAATCCGGATACGCGCCGAGCTGGGGGCATGCACTACACTTCGCCGGCGAATATTCATAAGGTGATTGATCCTTTGTTTTTGGATGATTTGAAATCTCAGCTGGCGCAGATTCTTGAAGATAGCGCGATTGGGGAGCGAGCGCGCACGAATCGGTTGCGGGAGTATCAGCGCAAACTGGCCACTATCGTGTGCTTGGATCCAGCTAGTGGCAGCGGAAATTTTTTGACTGAGACGTATATTGAGCTTCGCCGGTTGGAGAATCGTACGCTGCGCGCATTGTATGCGAAGCGGGCTGGTGGTGACGGCGCTGGGGAGTTTAACGTGCAAACCGGCTTTGAGTTTAGTGAGGCTGGCGATGATTTTGTGAAGGTCTCGCTCTCGCAGTTTTACGGGATCGAGATCAATGATTTCGCGGTGGCCGTGGCCCGTACTGCTTTGTGGATCGCGGAGATCCAAATGAATATCGAGACCGAGCAAATCTTGGCCCGCGCCGTCACGAATCTTCCACTACGCGATAGCGCCACCATCATCCACGCCAACGCCCTCACCCTCGACTGGGCCGCGGTGCTTCCACCTGGATCCACACCTGGCCAGCTCTATATCTATGGCAATCCGCCGTTTATTGGGCAATACTTGAAGACCGCCGAGCAAGAAGCAGATATGAAGCTAGTGTGGGGCAAGGATTACAACGGATATTTAGATTACGTGACGGCGTGGTACAAGAAAGCAGCAGATTTCTTTGACGCTCAGCAATCTGATGGCGCGCGGGCAGGCGAGTTTGCTTTCGTATCTACTAATTCAATTACTCAAGGCCAGCCAGTGCCAGCACTGTTTCGGCCACTTTTCAATGCTGGCTGGAAAATCAGGTTTGCGTATCGCACTTTCACCTGGGCAAACGAATCTGAGAGCCAAGCACACGTGCATTGCGTAATCATTGGAATGACCCGTAATCTTGCTGCGCCGGTGACGGTATATCAAACGCCAGTGAAATCAGATAAAGCCACTGCAAGCTCAGTTACGCACCTGAATGGATATTTAGCTGAAGCTCAAGATGTTTTCATAGAAAAGCGCTCTAAGCCTATTGCAACTTCTCTACCAACAGTTACGAAAGGATCGCAACCCACAGATGGCGGGAATCTTATTGTGGAACCAACCTACTACAGTGCGGTTACTGCCGATCCAATCGCAGCAAAATACGTACGCAAATTTGTGGGAGCGCGAGAGCTGCTGCACGGCGAAGATCGTTGGTGCCTATGGATGGAAGACTTCAACCCAGCAGACCTAGGCAAATCGCAAATACTTAAAGAACGGGTAGCCGCATGCCGAGAATTTCGGCTAGCTTCAAAGAAAGAAGCCACCCGCAAATACGCCCAAATGCCATATCTTTTTACCGAGCGCCGGCAATCACCCGTGCCATACTTGTGTATTCCGCGCGTTGTCTCGGAAAATCGGATGTTCTTAACTACACAAAGGCTTCATCATAATGACATATGCTCGGATGCTGTATTTTGGGCTCCCGACGAAGACGGTTTACTGTTTGGCTTGATATCCTCAAGCATATTTATCACCTGGCAGCGCGCCATTGGCGGGCGGCTCGAATCGCGATTACGCTTTTCAAACACCGTGGTTTGGAACAATTTCCCGTTGCCCGAGATCACGGCTCAGCAGCGAGATGCAATCATTGCCGCTGGCGCAGCGGTGCTCGCAGCTCGCGCTGAGTTCTCAGATGCCAACCTTGCTGATTTATATAATCCGCTTGCCATGAGCCCAGCGCTCTTGCGCGCCCATGCAGCGCTTGATCGGGCAGTAGACGCAGCTTTCGGGCTCTGCGCTAAAAACCCTAGCGAATCCCAGCGCCTCCAACGCCTTTTTGAGCTCTATCAGCAGCTCACTACACGCTGAAACCACGCTAGGCGACGCAGCACAGGCGGAGCGCCGGATTCGGCGCGACTGCGAGTTCCGCAGCATTGAGCGAAGCGAAATGCGAGGATGTTTGAGCTTGAGTGACGGAGCCGGCGCTGCCGCCGCCCAGCCCGAAGCGCCAAGCATCACCGCCACATCAAAAACGCCACTAAACGATAAAATCGGTCATCCTGATTCTCTCGCCTAGGCGGTGATAAAATCAGGATGACCAAAGTTATTAGTGTGCTTAATTGTTATGAATTTTCTTCGGCGCAAAGTGATTCGTAGTATGGAGTTTCAGAATCGATTACTTCGAAGCTGCCGTCGTTGATTTCGGTGAGGCGGGCGTTAAGTTTGCGGAGCAATTCCAGCATTTTGTACTTGTCTGCTTTTAGTTGCTCTTCGTTAAACCAGCATGCCACATCATGAGAATCGAACTCAAAGTAACTGTCATACATTTCAGCAATTTGATTAGCTATCTCTTTTACTTCAGGATCTTCGGTAATGAGAAGGTAATCATCTGTAACGGCAGTGTATTGGGGATCGTAAGTAAATAATGGACCATGTAGGTATTCGTTGAAAATCCTAATAATTGCTTTAACCATTAGCTCTCCTCTTATTGTATGGAAAAGCGGTAATTATGAAACCATTACTTCCAATTCCGGTAAGTAAATAATACTTTCCTTGATATTCATATATTTGGTCGAACCCTTCGCGACCGCGCCTGATTACAATTTTATTACTGACTACTTTGCCATATTTCACTACTCGGAAAATGAATGCCGGTATATCTTTACGTTCTATATTTAATGCACGCTGAAAATGTTCGGCGTGGCCTTTTGTTTTTGTGGCTGGGTTGCCGTCGAGGAGGTGTTGTAGGCCAGTGCTAAATAATCACGCATTATGCAGTACAATTGCAGTGCATTAGTGATGCAGCTAAAGCGTAGGAGGCTAGTATGGCGAAGACTGCCACAATTACCACTCGTATTGATCCAAAGCTGAAAGCAGAGGCAGAGAGCATATTAGCTCAGCTCGGTGTGCCGGCTTCGGGGGCAATAAGCATGTTTTACCGCCAGATTGTATTGCACCGCGGATTGCCGTTTTCTGTGCGGATGCAAGACCCGCCTAGTTTCACGGATTTTTCTGCCTTATCTGCTGTAAAGCAGCGAGAATTATTGCAAGCGGGTTTTGATGATATCGCAGCCGGAAGAACGGCCAGCGCCAAAAAAGTCTTTGATAGTTTGCACCAAGAATTTGATTACTGAGCAAATTAGCTGAAGGCGAATATCGTGGATAGTTTCTATGTGGCACTCACCCATTCGGCTGAGAAAGATTTACGTGAGATTGCCATGCTTGCAAAAGATTACTTTCAATTACCAGATTCTTATCGCCGCTATATGGAAAATATAGAACATCGAATCTTATCGCTTGAGCACTTTCCCTTATCGAAACGTATTTGCGGAACCAATCGTTATTCTGGCGCAGAATTTCGACTATTGAAAATAGGCAACTTTATTGCGATCTATACAGTTGATCACCCCAATTTAAGAGTGAACGTAATGCGAATTGTCTATTCAAAAAGAGATATTGAGCTGCTTATTGCCAAACTCTGTGCTGAGCAATTGAGGTGAGCAATGCGTGAAACTTCTCAAGAGGCTGTGCTTCATGGGGTCTGACCTCGCGAAGCACTTAAAAGTTGCCGTGGGCACTACGCTGATTAGCTTCTAGCAAAGAAATCTTTGGCGTGGCCTTTCGTTCTTGTGGCTGGGTTGCCGTCGAGTAGGTGTTGTAGGCCAGCGCCGGGGCTTCCTTTTTCGAGCCATATTATTCTGAAATAGTGGCCCACCTCTTTGAGCTCTACCAGCAACTCACTACACGCTGAAACCACGCTAGGCGACGCAGCACAGGCGGAGCGCCGGATTCGGCGCGACTGCGAGTTCCGCAGCATTGAGCGATGCGAAATGCGAGGATGTTTGAGCTTGAGTGACGGAGCCGGCGCTGCCGCCGTCACCCCAGCCCACGCTGGCACACACCGCCGTCACTCCACCCTTCGTTATGCAGCTAGGCGGTTTGCCACGAGCCGGTTGAGTGAAACATTTTGCGCAGCAGCTTCAGCGGCGAGGCGCCGATGCAGCTCTGGCGGAATACGCACTTGAAATTTGCCCGAATAGGAGCGTTTTGAGAAAGGTTCAGGAACAGGCTCTCCGAGCTCTTGCAAATCTTTGAGCACAGCCGTGACGGTGGAGCGAATTCCCGCAAAGGCATCTTCTTGTGTGTCGGCAACCCATGAAAGCGAAGGAAACTCAGCCACAAGCCCAATAAATGCATCATCCTCTTCGCTCCAAATTACGCGATAGGTGTACCATTCCATTGCGTAATGCGCCCTTGCTTCATCAATGCTGGTCGGTTTCATTTTCCTCACCCATCCGTTCAATCGCTTTGATTACTTGCCACACCTGATAAGGCTTAGCTTTCCCGTTGTAATTTTGAATATTCACACGCGGATCTCCCGCCCACGGCGTTTTGTATACATGATGTGAAGAGCCTGAAATTCGCGGAGCACCAAAATAGTGCTCGCACACCTTTGCAAGATCTTGGAATCGAATCTGTGCGGGTGCGATGCGCATTTTTGCAACAATGTCTGTAATACTGCTACCCACAGCGATATAGTATCACTATTAAAACTATTTAGCTATATTATAGGATGCCAACATCTAATGGCGACAAGGATGAAAACCACGAAGCACTTGGATCTTATTGAAAACGTACTTAAATTAGTACTATTTATAGTACTAATTGGAGGGCTTATGGTGATCGTAAAGCAATCTGATGTGCGAGCAAATATGAAGCGGTATTTAGATATGGCTGCTGCTGGAGAATATGTGCTGATTCCGAGAGCGGGAAATCAAAACGTTGCATTAATTTCACAGGAGGCATATCGGCTTTATCTTGAATATAAGCGAGAGCTGAATAACCGCGAATATTTGGCAATGATCAAACAGAGCGAAGCGCAGCTGGCCGATGGGAAGCTTGTCACTAAAACTATAGAAGAGTTGGAAGAAATGGCAGGAGAAGATGCCTAACGTATCTTTCACTGCGCTGGCATGGGAGCATTATCTTTATTGGCAGAAGCAAGATAAACGCACACTGCGATGCATAAATGATTTGCTCAAAGCGATTATTCAAGCCGGAGCACAGGCGGAGCGACGGAGCCGGCGCTGCCGCGAGTGGGCGAGCAGCTAAATAAGCGGCAGGAAAGCGCCAGCCGCCAGAAGATCAAGCACCTCGGGGCTGGTGAGATTTTCACCCATGCGATTGGGCTTGCCAGTGCCGTGATAATCGCTCGCACCAAAGCGAGCCAGCCTAAGCTCTTTGGCGAGCGCCGCCAAAGCTGGCCGCTCGCTCAAAGTGTTATCTCGATGCTCCACTTCGAGGCCAAAAAGCCCAGCTTCGGCAAGATCGCGGATCGCACTATCCGGCAAATAGTTGCCGCGCGCATTGGCCTTAGGATGCGCCAACACAGCTTTACCGCCAGCCGCCCGAATCCACTGCACTGCATCAGTGGCCAAAGCAGACTTATTAGGCACATAATATTGCGAAGTGCTTGCAAGCACCTTCGCAAAAATCGCCGAACGATTCTCCCCCACCCCCAATGCCACCAGCGCATCGGCAATATGCGGCCGACCCACCGGCGCACCAGGCTCCCGATACTCTTGCACCAGCTCCCACGAGATCGGAAAATCCACCGCCAGCCGATCCACAATTTCACGAGCCCGATCCTCACGAGCCGTGCACATCGCAGCCATATGCGCCGCCATCTGCGGCTCACTGGGATCAAAAAGATATCCCAACATGTGCACGCTCACTCGCCGCTCAGCATCAGGATGCTCAGCAGGATCCACCAGCATATGCGCCGTCATTTCAATGCCACGCACCAGCGTCACACCCGCCGCTTTAGCACCCACACTAGCCGCTTCCCAGCCAGCCACCGTATCGTGATCAGCGAGCCCCAAGGCGGCCAAGCCAGCATCACGCGCCAACTGCGCCATCAGCTCCGGCGCATCAGTGCCATCACTCGCCGAAGAATGGGTGTGCAAATCAATACGAATCTCACCCATCACCGTCACTCCACCCTAGCCGCCAGCCACCGACACTCAGCCACGCCCGCGCTCTAGCTCGCTCAAGCGCTCTTCCAGGCGAGCAATTCGCGCATCTCGCGCCTCAAGCTGCCCCTCGCGCTCCGCAATCACGGCGTCACGCCCCGCCAAAAGCGAATGCAGCAGCCTCGAGTGCTCCCCGCCCGCCAAATCTTCCAAGGCATCGCGCAGCTCAGAGCGCACAAAATCACGAGTGGCCACCTCTCCCAAAGCCAAACGCAGCGCAGCAATCTCGCGAGTGATATATTCCGTATCTGCCAAATTTCGCTGCGCCGTGAGGCGATCATTTTGGGCAGTGACGCGATCGCGATCGTCTTGCCGATTCTGCGCGAGCAAAATCAGCGGCGCCGCATAGCTCGCCTGTAGCGAAAGCATGAGCGTGAGCGCCGTAAAGCCAATCTGCGAAGAATCGAAACGCCACGCATCTGGAGCCAGCGAATTCCACGCAATCCAAATCACCACGAATACGGTGAGATAGATCAGAAAGCGAGGGGTGCCAGTGAAACGCGCGATTTTCTCAGCTACCAGGCCCGTGGTTTCACTATCCCAAGGGCGCCGGGTGCGCTTGCGTCCGCGCGCATCGAGTGGTTGATCGAAATAATCTGCCATCTCACTTCACCTCGCTTTCCGCTAAATCTTCGGAGTGAGCCGCTTGCTGATCAGCTTGCGCCACTAAATCCTCGGCATCGTTTTCCTCAGCATCGGCCGCATAGCGCGCATCCACAGCCTCATCAAGCAGCGTCTCATCCACGTCACGCCAATGCTCAGGGAGCAAATGGTCAAGCACGTCATCCACCGATACGGCGCCGAGCAAGATCCCATCATCCACCACGGGAATCGAGGTGAGATTATAGGTGGCGAGCAGACGAGTGACGCGGCCAATACCATCTTCAGGAGCCACTGGCTCAATATCTTTGTCAATAATATTGCCGATCATCAAGCTTGGCGCTTCGCGCAACAGCCGCTGAATATGCACCACCCCCAGGAACTTGCCCGTGGGAGTTTCCAGCGGAGGGCGGCACACAAACACCATTGAGGCCAGCGCCGGCGGAATATCGGCGCGCCGCGCATGCGCCATGGCCGTGGCCACTGAAGCATCGGGAGGCAAAACGATTGGCTCGGTGGTCATCAAACCGCCCGCACTACGCTCGCCGTAGCTCATCAGCCGCCGCACATCTTCAGCTTCATCTGGAAGCATGCGCGAAAGCAAAATTTCCGCTTGCGCATCTGGAAGCTCATTCACGAGATCGGCCGCATCATCTGGCTGCATCACTTCGAGCACGTCAGCCGCGCGCTCTACGCTGATGCCACTCACGATAGCCACCCGCTCGTCGTCACCGAGCTCCTCGAGCACATCGGCAAGCCGCTCATCTCCAAGATGATTAGCCACCGCTATCAGCCGCTCTCTAGGCAAATCCCGCAGCACATCCGCCACATCTGGCGCTTTAAGCCCTTCGAGCTGCGCCACGAGGGCATCTGCACCTTGATTGGCAAGCTTATTATTAAGCCCAGTGACGGCGGCGATGGGCACGATATGGGTCTGGCCAGCCTCATATCCCACTTTAGGCGTTTTTCCGACCGTTTCCATGCGCACAAAAAGCTCTGTGAGGCGCCATTCACGCAAGCGAGTGCGAGTGATTGCCACATCTTCCACAATGGCTGTGCCGGCACCGTCACGGAACATCACACGCCGATCAAGCACTTCGCCCACTACGAGCGTCTCCACCGGGCGCTGCTCAAAGCGGCGAATATTCATCAAGCCCGTGGTGATCACTTGGCCACCCTCGATTGCGGTGACGCGCGTGAGTGGCATGAATACCCGGCGCTTGCCTACCACTTCAATCACGAGCCCCACCACGAGCGGCTCGCCTTGCAGCTGAAACATCACCACCACGTCTTTCACGCGGCCAATACGATCCCCGATGGGGTCAAATACATCGGTGCCCGCTAAGCGCCCTACGAATACGCGCGTTTTATGCTGCTGCCCACTGCGCCCCGTCGTCACCATAGTGAGCCTCCTTCGCCTCCAAGTATCATCCTATTATTTCACGCTGTGCGCCTATTCGCTGCGCCTCGAGCTCCATTCGCCACGGCGAGCGCTCACTTAGCCGATCCCCACACGCGCGCCATCCAGGCCTCCACAGCATCAGGCTCGCGCGGAATCCCCTCCGAAATTCGCTCAGCGCCATGCTCGGTGATCACCACGTCATCCTCGATACGCACGCCAATGCCACGCAATTCCACAGGAACCTTCAGATCATCTGCCCGGAAATAAAGGCCTGGCTCGATCGTAAACACCATACCTGGCTCAAGCACCGCTTCGCGGTAAAGCTCCCGCTTAGCTTGCGCACAATCGTGCACGTCGATGCCAAGATGGTGGGAGGTGCCATGCGGCATCCAGCGCCGGTGATACTGCCCCTCAGGAGCGAGCGAATCCTCGGCGCTACCAGGCAAAATCCCCCACTGAGCGAGCCGATCTGCGATCACTTCCATTGCGGCTTCGTGCACATCTTGAAAGCGCGCGCCCTTCTCATTAGCTTTAGCGAGTGCCGCCTCGCACGCATCGAGCACAGCTTGATACACCTTGCGCTGTGCGGGCGTGAAATGGCCATCCACGGGCAGCGTGCGGGTGATGTCCGCAGTGTAGAGCGAATCTAGCTCAACGCCGGCATCCACTAGCATTAAATCTCCGGGCTTCACCTGGCCATCGTTGGTGATCCAATGCAGCGTATTGGCGTGGTTGCCACTGGCCACAATCGTTTCATACCCCAAACCATTGCCTTCTTCTCGGGCTTTAGCACCAAAAGCGCCTTCAATCACGCGCTCGCCACGCCAATGCCCGGTGGCCCGCGGGATGGCTCGAATGATCTCATCGAAACCATCGGCCGTCACAGCCACAGCTTTGCGCATCTCTTCAATCTCCCAAGCATCTTTGATAAGCCGCAGCTCTGAGGCGGCTTCAGCAAGCTGATCATCTTGCTGGGAGGCGGCCTCGCCAGTGGCCAAACCATTCTGGGAGCGCAACTGCGCTACGAGCTCGGCAATAGCTGCATCAGAGCTCGATATCGCGCGCAACTGCACCGAGTGAGCACCCAAATCTTTGGCCAGATCGTCGCGCAAAGTATCAATATGTTTCGCTTTAATCCCGGTGGATGCGGTGATATCGGCCAAGCTTGGGCGCGCCCCCACCCAAAACTCGCCGTGGCGCGAATCAGCATAGAACTCCTCGGAGCTGCGCGAAGCCCGCGGATGGAAATATAGAATCGTATCGCCACTGGGATGAATCACCAGCACGGCCCCTGGCTCGCGCTCGCCGCCAATCCCGGTGAGATGCGAAAAGGCAGAGTGGGCGCGGAAGCGATAATCAGTGTCATTTGAGCGCACGGTGAGCTCACCGGCGGGGATCACTAGGCGCTCGCCGGGAAACTTTGCGGCGAGGGCAGCACGGCGAGCCGGAGTGTAGTCTGCCACCGCCATGCGCTGCGGGCCTGGAGGCCGCTGCCCCCAATCTTCGCCGATATATTTTCGGAAAGCTTCGTTTTTAGGCTGATTGCTGCGGTTGGCTCCCCGCTCGGCCAGGCTTTGAGGAGCGCTTTGGGGCGCTTTTTCTTCACTCATCATTTCTCTGCACTCATCCCTACTTTGATACGCGGCACATCCAGGCCCGCGAAACTACTACGTCACCTTCACAGCGGCATCACTAAAGATGCTCGCTGCGCTCGCGCCTTCGATTATCGCACTGCCGCGCCGGCATTGCATCCTCCTTTGGGCTGATATACTCCCCTCCTCTCCCAATTGGAGCGCCACCAAACACGCCGATAGGATAGAGCCATGGCAAATATTGAAGAAGCAGTGCGTGAGGCGCTCACGCACGTAATGGATCCAGAAATACGCAGGCCAATCACAGACCTCAACATGGTGGGGGCCGTGCGCGTGGCCGATGACGGAGCGGTGACGGTGGAAATTCGGCTCACTGTGGCTGGCTGCCCGATGGCGAGCACCATCGAAGCGGACGTGCGCAAAGCCGCAGGTGCCGTAGCAGGCGTGACTGCGGTGACGGTGGAAACTTCCGCCATGACCTCAGAGCAGCAAAAAGAGCTACGCGAAAAACTGCGCGGCGGAGCTGAGCCAGTGATTCCCTTTGCACAGCCAGGCTCACTCACCCGCGTGTACGCGATTTCCAGCGGCAAAGGCGGCGTGGGAAAAAGCTCTATGACGGTGAACCTCGCTTCCGCAATGGCTACGCAAGGGCTCAATGTGGGCATTGTGGACGCCGATATTTATGGCTTCTCGATCCCGCAAATGATGGGCGTGCGCACTGCCCCACAGGTGGTTGACAATATGATCATCCCGCCCGTGGCGCACGGAGTGAAAGTGATCTCCATCGGCATGTTTATGCCAGACAATTCGCCCGTGGTGTGGCGCGGCCCAATGCTGCACCGCGCGCTAGAACAATTCTTCGCAGACGTATATTGGGGCGACCTTGACACGCTGCTCATCGATCTGCCGCCAGGCACCGGCGATATCGCAATCTCGGTGGCGCAGCTCATCCCCAATGCAGAGATCGTGGTGGTGACCACGCCGCAGGCAGCTGCTGCCGAGGTGGCCGAGCGCGCCGGCATGATGGCCAAGCAAACTAACCAGCGCGTGGTGGGCGTGATCGAAAACATGAGCTACCTTGCCATGCCTGATGGCTCCAAGATGCCGCTCTTCGGTGCTGGTGGCGGTGACGCCGTGGCCGTGCGGCTGGGCCAGATTCTGGGATACAAAGTGCCAGTGTTGGCGCGGGTGCCGCTCGAGCAAGAGCTACGCGAAGGCGGCGATCATGGCCAGCCACTCGCCGTGGGTGAAGGCGAATCTGAGGCCGCGCAGCAGATGCGCGGCGCCGCCGATGCGCTGGCGCACCGGGCGCGCGGGCTCTCCGGGCGTGAGCTTGGGGTACAGCCAGTGAAAAACTAGCAATCGCTAGTGCTGCTGCTCCAGCGCAATTAAATATCCAGTAGCGGGGGGCAAATCTTAAGCTGTGCCCCGCTATTTTTCAGCTAGGCTGCCCCAGCTTTGTACAACTAGGCTGCTCTCGGCTTTGTGAAACCAGGCTGCCCTCGGCGCACAACTTTTAGTGTTGGCTGGCTGTATAGTGGCCAGTAGCAGATTTGATGGCTAGAGAAGCGAGGAAAATAATGGCGCACGCCAATGAGAAAGCAGCATCATGGCTCTACGCCGAAGAGGCGGTGCTAGAGAGCGATACTGCGGCCAAACAGGCCCGCGAGCAGGCCGCCGAGCTCGGGATTGAGGCCCTCTCAGTGGCTAGCTGCGCATTTTTGCGTGCTATCGCTTCGCTACCATCGGTGAAGACAATCGCCGAAGTGGGCACTGGCACCGGAGTGAGCGGGCTCGGCCTGCTCGCTGGCGCCACCGGCTCCACGCTTACTTCAATCGATATTGAGCCGGTGGCGCAAGCCGCGGCGCGCGAAGCGTTCGCCGCGGCGGGCCTGCGCGCGGGGCGGTATCGGCTCATTAATGGGCGCAGTGCAGATATTTTGCCCCGCCTCGCCGCCGAATCGTATGATCTCGTGCTCATTGACGGCGATCCGCTCGAGGCCGCCGGGGATGTGGAGGAAGCTTTGCGGATGTTGCGCCCCGGCGGCATCCTGCTTCTGGCGCACGCGCTCTATAAGGATCTAGTGGCAGATCCAGTGCGCCGCGATGCGATCACCGCGGCGCTGCGGGATCTTGGCCATGAGCTGCTTGCCGATGAGCGCGTGCGTGCCAGTTTGCTACCGTTGAGCGATGGCATCATTATGGCTGTTAAGCAATAGCCCGCCGGCCGATATTTAGTGTCAGGCGCTATTTTAGTGCCGACCATTACTTCGTGCTGGCCGCTACTTTTTTAGCTCTATTACTTTTCCGAGCACGGCATGCAGCTCAGCGATTTCTTCGTCTTTCATCTCGAGCACCATGCGCCCGCCACCTTCAAGTGGAATACGTAGCGTGGTACCGTGATTGTCGCGTTCTGCCTCAAGCGGGCCATCGCCAGTTCGCGGTTTCATTGCTGCCATTGTCTGCTCCTTTGCTCAACGTGCAGCCCGGTAAGCTACCCAATCTATGCGCATTGAGAAATTAACGAGATTGCATGCACATTCTTGCTTTATTTTACGCTATATCGCCAAAATCGGGCAATAGTGCCGCCGCGCTATTCAAGGCGCCCGCCGATCACGCCGGTGAGTCAGGGGAATGTGCCAGTGAGCCAGGAGGGCCGCCCCCCATAATTCACACCTGAGTAGGCACGGGGGGGGCAGACCCCATGATTCACCCTTGATTCAATCCGCGCTCGCCCGCTTCTCATCGGCGAGCCGGCGCACTCCGCATAGCACCGCCGTCACCGCATCCTGGGCAGTGTCTACCACGGAAAAGATATCGCCGTCACTGGGCGCAATCATGCCTTCAGCTACCATTCGCTCCCGGATCCAATCCACGAGCCCAGCCCAATACTCTTTGCCCATAAGCACGATCGGGAATCCGGAAATCTTGTGGGTCTGCATCAGGGTGAGCGCCTCGAAAAGCTCATCCATCGTGCCAAAACCGCCAGGCAGCCCCACGAATGCTTGCGCATATTTCACAAACATGAGCTTGCGCACGAAGAAATAGCGGAAGTTGAGCTCCGTGGTCACGTATTCATTCGTATGCTGCTCAAATGGCAGCTCGATACCTAAGCCCACTGCTTGCCCACCAGCCTCAAAGGCGCCTTTACTGGCAGCCTCCATCATTCCAGGCCCGCCACCAGTGATCACGGCGAAGCCTTCACGGGCAAGCAGGCCGCCGAGATTCACACCCTCCTCATACCAGTGGGTGCCGGGTTTGGCTCGCGCCGAACCAAAAATAGAGACGGCAGGCCCGAGCCCAGCGAGCGCCCCGAAGCCTTCCACGAATTCGCTTTGAATGCGCATAATGCGCCACATATCGCTGTGAATAAAACTGGCATCCTCACTGGGCGCCAAGAGCCGAGCATCAGTGGTGCTGGGCGGAATCGTGCCCTGGATAGTCACTGGCCCTTTTTTGTATTTCACTTTATGTGCCATAGGTTGTAGTCTTCCATGAATCAGTAAAGGTAGCGCTATGGGCGCGCAGTCACGCTATTAGTAATCCTCCACGCGCTTATGCAGCTGGCGCGCCGTCTCCGTGATAGTGCCAGAAATCGAAGGAAATACTGTGAAGGTGGAGGCAAATTCATCCACAGTGAGCCGGTTCTTCACAGCGAGCGTGATCGGGAAAATAAACTCGCCAGCATACTGCAAGCACAGCACGGCCCCCGCAATAGCGCGGGTATTTCGCCGCGCGAAAATCTTCACGAAGCCTTCATTTATACCGCGCATCTTGGCTCGCGCATTGCGATGCACAGGCAGCATCATCTGCACGCAATCCACTTCCCCTAAATCCACTTGCGCCTGCGTGACGCCCACAGCAGCGATCTCTGGGTTGGTGAAAATATTCGAGCAAATCTGATCTAGGCGCAGCGGCTCCACGGCATCGCCCAAGGCGTGAGCCATGGCAATCCGGCCTTGCTCCGCAGCCACGGAAGCGAGCAAAAATACGCCCGTGCAGTCGCCGGCAGCATAAATGCGGTTAGCTGTAGTGCGCGAAACTCGATCGGTGACGATGAAGCCACGCTCATTGAGCTCCACACCAGCTTCCTCCAGGCCGATGCCATCAGTGTTGGGGATCGCACCCACAGCCATGAGCACGTGCGAGCCTTCGATCTCGCTGCCATCCCCGAGTGTGACGATCACTTTATCGCCCTCTACTCGCGCTGCGTCAGCTCTCGCATTGCCTCGAATTTCCACGCCATTGCTCTCGAAGACGCGCTGGATCAGCTCAGCAGCATCGGGGTCGTTATTGGGCAGCACGCGATCACGCGAGCTCACCAACGTCACTCGCACACCCACAGAGTTGAAAGCAGCAGCAAATTCGGCGCCAGTAACTCCCGAGCCCACCACAATCAGATGCTGAGGCACTTCTTTGAGGCTATAGATCTGCTTCCAGGTGAGAATCCGCTTGCCATCGGGCTTTGCATCTGGAAGCTCTCGCGGCCGAGCGCCAGTGGCGAGGAGCACCACGTCGGCCTCGAAGCGCTGCGAGGGATCTTCTTTCACGGTGACGATGCGGCGGCCATTTTCGCATGTTTCTGCCAGAATCTGCCCAGTGCCGGAGATCACCTGCACACCGGCGTCACGCAGCCGGTTTGCGATCTCGGTGCTGTGATCATTCGCCAAGCGCGAGACTCTCTCAAAAATGCCAAGCAGATCTGCTTTATAGGAAGCATCGCCTTCTTCTGCAATTTTGAGTTCGCGAGCGCGAGAGACGTTGTCCATCCAGGCTGCAGAGGCAATGAGAGTTTTGGAGGGGATCACGTCGGTGAGCACTGCAGAGCCACCTGGGCCCTGATTTTCGATCAGCACTGCTTGGGCGCCATAGGCGCGCGCTTGCAGGGCCGCTTCGTAGCCGCCAGGGCCACCGCCGATCACTACCACGAGTTGCGCATTGTTGATATTTTTCGCCATAACGCAATTCTACGGCGCAAAGCGCTAGCCGATGTGTAATTGTGGCTAATAGTGGCGCAGTTTCTGCCCTATTCGGGCCGCAGCGGGCCCGAATAGGGGTGAGCGTGCAGGCTTGCTAAGCTGGCACCATGAAAATTTTGCTTCCCCCCTCTGAAGGCAAGACCCCGCCAAGTTTCGGGCCTAAGCTGGAGTTGGGGGCACTGAGCTTCCCGCAGCTCTCCCCTGCTCGCGAGCAGCTCATTGCTGAACTGATTAAAATATCAGGGCGCCCTGATGCGCTAGAAATCCTGGGAGTCGGAAAAAGTGTGGCCAGCACTGTGCGTGCGCAGCGCGAACTGCTCAGCCAGCCATGCGCGCCCGCTATCGAGCTCTACACCGGCGTGCTCTATAAAGCGCTCGCATTAAGCGCCTGCGATGATGGCGCTGCTGCCGGCACGCAGTTGCGCGCAAGCGCCCAAGATCAACTACTCATTTTCTCCGGGCTCTTCGGAGTTACGAAACCACTCGATTTGATTCCCGATTATCGCTTAGCTATGGGCGTGGCACTGCCCCAGGCGGGCAAGCTGAGCGCGTTGTGGCACAGCGAGTTAAAAGCTATTGCACTCGCTGGCGCCGAATTGGTGGTGGATTGCCGTTCGGGAGCTTACCGAGTGTGGGATCCTCCAAATGATGCCGATTGGGTGGAAGTGACGGCTGTGCGGGAGCAGGCCGGCAAACGCAAAGTGATCAGCCACATGGCTAAGCACTATCGGGGCCTGCTAGCAGGAGCCTTGCTGCGAGCAGACAATCCCCCTCAAGATGGAGATGAGCTCGCAGCTTTTGCCGCATCCCAGTTGCAATCTGCCGGCATCACAGCAGCAGAGCTCTCCGCCCGAATACCAGCAAAGAAACCGCGCCCCCGCCAGCTCACGCTGGTACTCGAAGATTAAAAAGCCTACGCCTCATCCACCTGGCGCGCCCCGAGCAATTCGCGGGCTTCGGCAGCCAACATGATTGAGCCAATCACCGTCACGGACGCTGGCGCCAGCGCCTCAGGATCAATACTCTCAGCCAAATCAGCAGCCTGTGCAATCGCATTTCCTAGATCAGGCTCCACGCGCACGCGATCCTCGCCGAACACCTCGCGCGCAATCTCACCCAAATCCTCCACGGCTGCCGCACGCTCGCCCGGCATCTGCGTCACCACCACAGCCGCAAACACCGGCTCAAGCACACCCAGCACACCCTCAATATCCTTATCGGCCATAGCCGCATATACCGCCACTTTCGGGCCAGGGAATGCTTCTTCTAGCGCCTCGGCCGTGGCTGCCGCACCATGCGGATTATGCGAACCATCCACAATAATCGCCGGCGAGCCCTTCACGATCTCGAGCCGCCCCGGCGAACGCGTGGCCATCAGGGCATGCTCTACCACCTCATCGCTCAGCGCCCGGCCCTCAAAGAAGGCTTCCACAGCAGTGAGCGCCACAGCCACGTTGCGCGCCTGATAAGCGCCGAGCATCATCACCGGCACATCTCGATACACATGCGACGGCGTTTGCACCGTCACGAGCTGGCCCCCTACGGCTTGCTCTCGGCTGAGCGTGCGGAAATCCGCGCCCGCGCGATACAGCTGCACATCCAGCGCCTTCACCCGCTGATCAATCAGCGCATTCACCGAATCCTGCTGCGGGGCAGCTACCAGCACTTTTCCTTGCTTTACAATCCCGAGCTTCTCGGTGGCAATCTCCTCGATAGTGTTGCCGAGCCACTGAGTGTGATCCAGTGCCACCGGCATCAGCACTGCCACATCGGCATCAATCACGTTGGTGGCATCCCATTGGCCGCCCATACCCACTTCCATCACAGCCACGTCAATCGGCGCCACCGCAAAAGCCGCATAGGCCATCACCGTGAGCACCTCGAAGAAACTCATCCGCTCGCCGTCACGCTCCGCAAGGCTCCACTGGTCGGTGAGCTCAATAAAAGGCTCCACCTCTTCCCAGGTTTCGATGAAATCCGCACGCGAAATCGCGCGACCATCAATGCTGATTCGCTCTCGCACCGAGTTCAGGTGCGGCGAAGTGTAGCGCCCAGTGCGCAGCCCTTGCTCGCGCAGCAGCGCTTCGATCATGCGTGAAGTGGAGGTTTTGCCATTCGTGCCCGTGATATGGATACTGCGATATGCATGCTGCGGATCACCAAGCAGCGTCAAGCAATGCTCCACCCGCTCAGTGCTGGGTTGCACCTTGTGCTCGGGCGCGCGGGCCATGATCTGTTGGTAGATTTCCTCCACGCGGGCATCGAGCGCCGTATCATCGGCGAGTTGCTGCGCCGGATCAGGCGCAGCCTTCACATCTTCTAGGATGCTCGGATCAGGGCCAGCGATGAGCGAGCTCGTAAGCAAAGCCGCGAGCGCCTCATCGTAATCATTCACCCCGCCCGCTTCCACATCCTCATCCAATGCCTCGAGAATCACCCGTGCATCTTCCCTGTCCATATCGTCCGGTATATGCTGCTGATCCTTATTCATCTCAGACCTTTCAACTCCTCGGATATCTACCCTGAAAACAGTAACTCGTATGCGTTCGGAAGGGTTTTCCCGGAAGGACGAATCGGGTGCCGGAGCGCGTGTCTGAATAGACACGCGCCGCGACGGCGGGGTCCCCTCTTTTCGTCCTGAGGGAATGCCCGCCCGAACGCCTAACGATTAGCCAATCTTCGCCACTGCCACTTCGAGGCCCTCGGCGCCCCCAGCCACGTCGGCTTCGAGCGAGAGCGTCTCTGCCTTGATCATCTCCAGATTGGCCTGCACTGCCTCGAGTTTATCCTCGGGCACGCGCAGCGTGAGCTTAATGCGGTCAGCGATGTTCAAATCGTCTGCCTTGCGCTGATCTTGGATCGCGCGGATCACATCGCGGGCATAGCCTTCAGCTTCTAGCTCGGGCGTGAGCACAGTATCTAGCACTACGAACACCCCATCGCTGAGCACTGCCGCCACGGAGCCTTCCTCCGCCGTCACGGCCGTGGTGAGCTCAAACTGGTTCGGGGCTAGCTGCACGCCGCCGGCCACATGCATAGTCACGCTCTCGCCATCAGCAGCCAGCTCCCAATCGCCTTCGCGCGCTGCTTTGAAGAGCTGCGAGGTGAGTTTGCGCATGTCTGGAGCCAATTCGCGCGGCAGCACCGCAAGATTCTGAGTGACGGCGAGGCCAGATTCTTCAGCTGGAATCACCTCCACCTGCTTCACGTTCACTTCACTGGCAATCAGCTCCGCGAATGGCGCAAGATCTTTATCAGTGACCACAGTGAGTTTGGCCAGCGGGAGGCGCACGCGCAGTTTCTCAGCCTTGCGCAAAGCGTGGGCATTGGAGACTACTTCGCGCACCTGATCCATCACGGCCACCAGCTCATCATTGGCCACCTTCGGCGAGAAATGCGGCCAATCGGTGAGGTGCACTGAGCGGGAGCCCGTGATGCCACGCCACATTTCTTCAGCGAGCAGCGGCAGCAGCGGCGCCACCACGCGCATCACTACCTCAAAGGAGGTATAGAGCGTATCAAAAGCGCGGGTGTCTTCTGCCCAGAAGCGATCGCGGCCAGTGCGCACGTACCAGTTGGTGAGTAAATCTACATAATCACGCACCCGCGCGGTGGCGCTAGGAATATCGAGCCCATCAAGATCTTCGCGCACGGCATCTGCCAGCTTTTTGGTGCGAGCCAAAAGGTAGCGGTCCATCACCTCGAGCCCGGCTAGCGTGCTTGCTACAGCCTCGCCTTCGCCGCCAGCGAAAATATCGAGTGATTTCGCCACGTAACCCTTGCCGCCATTGCAGGCCCCAGCATAGAGCGTGAAGAAATAGTAGGTGTTCCACAGCGGGAGGATCACGTGGCGCACGGCCTCGCGGATGCCTTCTTCAGCCACCACGAGGTTGCCGCCACGCAGCACTGGCGAGCTCATCAGCAGCCAGCGCACCGCGTCGGAGCCGTACTTTTCATACATCTCCATCGGATCAGGATAATTGCGCAGGCTCTTTGAGGCTTTGCGCCCATCGTTGCCCAGCACGATCCCGTGCGAGATACAGCTCAAGAAGGATGGTTTGTCGAAGAGCGCCGTGCTCAGCGCATGCATCACGTAGAACCAGCCACGCACCTGCCCAATGTATTCCACGATAAAATCGCCTGGGAAGTGATGCTCAAACCAGTCACGATTTTCAAAAGGATAATGCTTTTGGGCATAAGGCATTGAGCCAGAATCGAACCACACGTCGAGAATGTCAGGGATGCGGCGCATCGTGCTCTTGCCGGTAGGATCATCTGGGTTCGGGCGGGTGAGATCGTCAATGTATGGCCGGTGCAGGTTTGGTTCGCCATCTGGGCCCAGCGGGAGCCGCCCAAAATCGCGCTCGATTTCTTCGAAGCTGCCGTACACGTCCACGCGCGGATATTCTGGATTGTCGCTCTTCCACACCGGGATCGGGGTACCCCAATAGCGGTTGCGCGAAATGCTCCAGTCGCGAGCACCCGAAAGCCAATTGCCAAAAATGCCGTCTTTGATATGATCGGGCATCCAGGTGATTTGCTGGTTGAGTTCCACCATGCGATCGCGGTAATCAGTGACTTTCACAAACCAGGAGCTCACTGCTTTGTAGATCAGCGGCTTGCGGCAGCGCCAGCAATGCGGATAGGAGTGCGTATAGCTGGCGGTGCGCACCAGGCGGGCGCGCTGCTCTGGGGCTCGCGCTGCGATTGGGCCAGTGACGTCGCGCAGATCTGCCACCACGTAGCGGTTGGCCTCAAACACGTTCATGCCAGCGTAATCAGCCACATCTGGGGTGATGTTGCCATCCCCATCCACCGTCACCACCACACCAATATGGGCTTGCTGGCCCACGATCATATCATCTTCACCGAAAGCAGGAGCAATGTGCACGAGGCCAGTGCCGTCTTCGGTGCTCACGTAATCGCCGGGGATGATCGTCCACGCATTTGAGCCTGGGCCAGCATGCCCGGGCTCATCGGCCGTGCCCGCGGCCACAGCTTCAGCCTTCGCGGCTTCAAAGTATCCAAAGATCGGCGCATAATTCAGGCCCACGATCTCAATGCCTTTAAAAGGAGCAGAAACTTCGGGCTCTTCGCCGAGCTCTTTGGCGAAGTCGCCCATGCGCGCCTGGGCGAGAATGAGCGTCTCACCTGCAAGTTCGCCTTCCTTCGGCGTCACCCGCACATAATCAATATCGGGGCCTACCGCCACGGCGAGGTTGGCCGGAAGCGTCCAGGGCGTGGTGGTCCAGATCAATGCCAGCTCGCCTGTTTCTAGCCGCAGGCCCACCGTCACGGTCTGGTCGGTGCGGTCTTGATAGATCTCGTCGTCCATCTTGAGCTCGTGGTTGGAGAGCGGGGTGCCATCGTTCCAGCAATATGGCAGCACGCGGTAGCCCTCGTAGGCCAAACCTTTATCGTAGAGCTGCTTGAACGCCCAGATCACCGATTCCATGAAGGTGGGATAGTAGGTGCGGTAATCGTGCTCGAAATCCACCCAGCGCGCTTGGCGGGTGACGTAATGCTTCCATTCTTCGGCGTAGGTCATCACCGATTCGCGGCAGGCAGCGTTGAATTTTTCGATACCCATTTCTTCGATCTGGCTCTTGTCGGTGATGCCGAGGATCCGCTCGGCTTCGAGTTCGGCTGGGAGCCCGTGGGTATCCCAGCCAAAGACGCGCTCTACGCGATGCCCGCGCTGTGTTTGGAAGCGGGCAATCACGTCTTTCACGTAGCCGGTGAGCAGATGCCCATAGTGAGGCAAGCCGTTAGCAAAAGGAGGGCCATCGTAGAACACAAATTCATTCGAACCATTCTCGCCTGGATCGCGCTGATCAATGGAAGCCTGGAAAGTGCTATCTTCTTTCCAGAATGCCAGCACGTCTTCTTCCACTGCGGGAATATTCGGGCTTGCCACCACGCCGTCATCGGCACGATGAAGTGGATATCGCTGCTGCTCGCTCATAATGATTCGGTTCTCCTCTGCCTGAATCCTGGAGATCTGCTTGAGATCGGGGATCATCTGGGCGAGGACGAACCCTGCGCTGCCTGCGCATGGCCGCGGTACCACCTCGCTTGCCGAGCTGGAGCGCACCACGGCTTGCTCGCTGTGGTGACGGCGCTCGGCCGCTTCGTTTGCCTCTTACGGAGGCGAATCGTCTGGGTCTAATCAGCTAGCTATTGTGCTTTGCCGCACTGTGCCACGCTTTTCTTCCAGAGGCTCCCCGGTGATTGCGGATCATAGCCACTAAGCGATAAGTGTAGCGCAGCTGGGCGGTGAGCCGGCACTCATAATCTCGCTAGCCAGCGTGAGATTGCTTGCATTCATGCATGCTCAGAGCCATCCAGCCAGGCGCAGGCGCACTTGCTCTTCAAGCGCATCAAGCCAAGGCTCGGCGGCATTTGCCCAGGGAATATAGTGGAACTCTTTTCCGCCTGCTTCCATGAAGGTTTCGCGGTTGAGCATATCGATTTCTTGGAGCGTCTCAAGGCAATCGGAAGTGAAACCTGGGCAGATCACGTCTACCCGCCGCGAGCCTGCCTCCGCGAGCTGCTGCACAGTGTCGATTGTGGCTGGCCCTATCCACTTTGCTGGGCCAAACACTGATTGATAAGTAGTGACGGCGCTGGCTTGTTCGAGGCCAAGCTCGGCTCTGAGCAGCTCGGCCGTGAGCTCACATTCCTCTTTGTAGGGATCGCCGGCTTTGCTCATCGCTTCTGGAATCGAATGAAAACTTAGTAGCAGTTTATCTCCAGCCTCGAAGTTTGGCTCGCCATGCTCAGCCCAATAACAGCGCAGTGCTTGCGCGAGCGCGCTAATATATGCCGGCGCTGCAGGGAATGAGCGCAGCGTGCGCACTTCAGGTTGATCTCGGCGTTTGAGCAGCCAATGTGCCACTTCATCAATAATGGGCGCCACAGTTGTAGCGGAATATTGGGGATATATGGGCACCACGAGCACCCGGTGAAAACCTTGATCCATCAGTGAATCAAGAGCGGCTGGCACTTCTGGATCTGAATAGCGCATTGCGAGAGCCACGTGCGCCGCATCGCCCAGGCGATCAGCAATCGCTTTGCGCTGCTGTTCGCTCCAATAGGTGAGCGGCGAGCCCTGCACTTCGCCCAGATCCCATATAGATTCGTAGAGTTTTCCTGATTCTTTGGGGCGAGTGCGCAAAATAATGCCTTCTAAGATTGGCTTCCACACGGCGCGCGGCATTTCAATAATGCGTGGATCGCCAAGGAATTTTCGCAGAAATGGCCGCACATCCGCTGGCGCTGGGCTATCTGGCGTGCCTAGATTCACTAGTAACACTACTGGCCGCTCTAGCCGCTTTGGATTATCCACTAGCTTTCTCTCCTAATTCACAGATCAATACCAGGAATTGTAGCAATTCAGCCAGCGCTAATGCATAGCTGCCTGCCACGCGAATAGGATTATTCGCGATTTTTTCATTTCCCCACATAACGCCTTTTCTCTGCGTAAGCTTTGCTTTGTAAATAAAACATAAAAAGCGCTGATCGCAGCTTTTTAATGGCACTTTCATGCCGATGCTGGCAACAATCGCTACGAAAGGGGAAATACCGTGGCGAGAATACTGGGATGGGCAGACGTTTCTACCCATGGGCAAGTGACGATTCCGGTGGCGTTGAGGCGACAATACGGTATCACCCCCGGCGGTGAGGTGGTCTTCGTAAGAAGTGCCTCCGGCTCCCTCGCTATCATCACCCCCACCGAGTACGCTTTACTCCGCACCCAAAGGCTCTTTTCTGCGGCTGCGCGCCGATCAAAAATTCACCACCCCACCCACGTGATGGCGTTGTTGCGGGCTGTGCATGATCATCACCAACGCCGGCGCGTTGTTTAGCCAATCGAGTTCTCAAGTAAGAGCAAATAATGAGGGTAATGCTCGATGCTAGCGCTATTTTCACCGCTATTCTCATTCCTTCAACGGAGTTAACTCGCGCTATCTGCAAAAGCGCCGCTCCGCCAAATAGGCTCCTTATATCTGAAGCCACTCGAGCACACATACACAATGCTGTAACTATCTCCTGGCCCGATCTCTCACCCGAGATAAATAGATTCTTCGCCCTCATTGATTCCGAAAGTACCCCTGCAGATCGCAGCATTATTGCCTCGACAGACCATGAAAACGCAAGTATGCCAGCTGCACCGAGGGCGCCTTTACTACTGCATCTGGCAATTCAGGCACAAGCAGATATTCTCGTCACTAGCTTATTCACATTGCGTGAGCCGCCACTGTCGATTGCAGCCACGATGCGCCAGCGTGTTCCGCGCGTGATTTCACCCACCGATTTTGCCTCTATGCACATAAAGCTCTTGGATAGCTACTGAGGCCATATCATTCCACCCACAAGCCGGCCCCCACCTCCACCTCAGCACACACCACCACCCAATCCAACTATCCACTATGTGAAATTTTCGTCCACATTGCGAACGGGGCGCGCACTACACTAGCTATCATCTATTAAATGGCCGTTATGACAAAAGAAACGCATGAACTCTCAGCACAGCTTACGCCCGGCACACCTAAAGGGCGCACCGCCGAAGATCGCAGCGCGCTGCGCGCCGTCACGATTTTCCCAATCCTGATTATCGCAGCGGCAATCTGGGGATATTTCTCGCCAAGCACGGCCGGCACGCTCTCCCCATACGTCACATACTTACTCGGGATCATTATGTTTGGCATGGGGCTCACGCTCACCCTGCCAGACTTCAAGCTGGTTTTCACCCGCCCGCTGCCAATCTTGATCGGCGTGGTGGCGCAATATTTGATTATGCCGCTCTTGGCCGTGATTATCGTGAAAGTGCTAGCGCTGCCGGCAGCCGTGGCTGTGGGCGTGGTGTTGGTGGGCTGCGCACCGGGCGGCACTAGCTCCAACGTGATCTCATACTTGGCAAAAGCCGATGTGGCACTCTCCGTCACTATGACCTCGATTTCCACCATTCTAGCTCCGATCCTCACCCCGCTACTCACGAGTTGGCTGGCCGGATCGTATATGGCGGTGGATGCGGGCGCGATGGCGCTTTCGATTGTGCAGACGGTGTTGGTGCCGGTGATTGGCGGATTGGTGATTCGGCTCGTGGTGCCAAAGCTAGTGGAAAAGATTTTGCCGATTCTGCCTTGGATCTCTACGCTCGGCATTTCTGGAGTGGTGGCGGCTGTGGTGGCGCCTAGCAAGGAATCGATTCAGGCTGCTGGCTTAATGGTGCTGCTCGCCGTGATTTTGCACAACGTGCTGGGCTACGTGGTGGGCTTTGGTTTCGCCAAAATTTTCCGCACGAACGGGCGTGTGGCGCGCACTGTTTCGGTGGAAGTGGGAATGCAGAATTCTGGCCTCGCTGCCACTCTCGCTAAGACCCATTTCGCTGCCACCCCAGAGACGGCACTGCCAGGCGCTATCTTCTCGATTTGGCACAATCTTTCGGGCGCGTTGCTTTCGGTGATTTATCGCCGGATGCAAGAGCATGAGGAAGCAAAGAAAGCTGCGGAGCTAGCGTCAGGGCAGCCAAGCGCATAAAAGAAGTAGCATTGAGCACAAGGGTGGCAACACCGCACGCACGCGCAGGAAGCGAAATGAGAATGATTGGTTTTATTGGCACGGGAGCTATGGGCAGCGCGATTATGCGCGGAGTGATTTCGGCTGGGCTCGTGGCCGCCAGTGACGTGGTGTGCTCAGATCACGATGCCGCTGCAGCCAAAGCCCTGAGCGAGGAGCTTGGCGTGCGGGCGGTGGCCAGCAATGCCGAGGTGGTGACGGCGGTGGGAGCCGGGGTTACGATTCTCGCGGTGAAGCCGCCGGTGGTGGCGAGCGTGCTCGCTGAGATTCGTGAGGCGGCAGCTGCGGCAGGCACAGTGATTGCTTCGATTGCCACTGGCACTCCGATTGCAGCGCTCGCTGCTGGCCTAGAGCCTAGCCAGCCGATCGTACGGGTGATGCCGAATGTGGCCGCTCAAGTGGGGGCCGGCGTGGCTGCGCTCTGCCCTGGAGCAGGCGTGACGGCGGCGCAGCTAGGCGCTGTGCGTGCAGTTTTTGAGGCCGTAGGGATTGCGCTGGAAGTGCCGGAGAAGGATTTTTCGGCTTTTGCAGCTATTGCTGGCTGCTCGCCTGCTTGGACTTTTGCTTATATTGATGCGCTTTCGCGGGGTGCTTTGGCAGCTGGCATGCGCAAAGATGATTCGCTGCGGATTGCGGCTCAGGCCGTGCTGGGCTCAGCTCAGCTCGCTCTCCAGGCGCTTGATTCCAGCATCCGCCCGCAAGCTTTGATCGACACCGTCACTTCTCCTGGCGGCACCACGATCGCTGGGCTGATTGCTGCCGAACGCGAGGGTTTTTCAAACGCCACCGTGGCCGCCGTCACCGCTGCCATTGCCCGTGATCAAGAAATAGCAAGTAGCTAGGCACTTTGGTTTCATTGTGATACCATTTTGGTATGGCTTTAACTCTGCGGTTATCTCAAGAAGACGAAAAAATACTCGACGAACTCACTGCCATCGAAAACACTTCTCGGCAGGAGGCTATTGTGCGTGCGATCAGGAACACGCTGGCTCGCACAAAGCACCAACTTAAGATACGGGAAGCTTCTCAAGAAGCTCGGGAGCGATACGCAGACGTGCTAGATAGGCTGGGAAATTGATCGAATATATTTCCCTTGAAGACGCTTTAGCCCTGATGCAAGATCTGAGCGTTGGCCCCGTACGCGATCTTGGCTTACTCGATTCTGCAATCTATCGACCACAATCCACCCTTTTCGGTTCTGAAGCATACCAGTCAATCGACGAGAAGGGCGCTGCACTATTGCAATCCCTTGTGCATAATCATCCACTCGTAGACGGCAACAAACGCCTGGGATGGTTGGCCACTGTGGTGTTTTTTAAGATCAACGGAATCACTATAGAGGGCGATGACGATGATGTGTACAATACCGTGATTGCCGTGGCTAGCGGCACTATTGAATTCTCACAGATTGCAGCCAAACTAGCCTCGTGGCACTAACTGAAACAGTGCAATGTGCGAGGCGACTGCGAGTTTCGCAGGTTTGCGGCGTAGCCCAAACCGAGAATGTTTGAGCTTGAGCCCCGCAGATTGCACTGTTTGAGAGTCACCTTTACACCAGCGCGCCTTATCTCACACTCACCAATATCAGCATGCAAGGGTGATTATGGGAGAATAGGCCCATGGCTAAAAACTACGAATCCGCATTGCTTGACTACACCAAGGTTCCGGAAAAAGCAGCTCTTGAAGGGCTCGAAAATAAATGGGGCAGCGCCTGGGGCGAAGCCGATCTCTATCACTTCGACACCGATACTAGCCGCGAGGCAGTGTACTCAATCGACACTCCCCCACCCACCGTCTCAGGCTCGCTGCACGTAGGCCACGTCTTCAGCTATACCCACACCGACGTGATCGCCCGCTACAAGCGCATGCGCGGGCTCAACGTGTTTTACCCAATGGGCTGGGACGACAATGGCCTACCCACCGAGCGCCGGGTACAAAACTATTACGGCGTGCGCTGCGATCCATCGCTGCCCTACGATCCCGATTTCGCACCACCGCATGATGGCGGTGACGGTAAGAGCATCAAGTATGCCGATCAGCAGCCTATCAGCCGGCGCAATTTTATCGAGCTCTGCTGGCAGCTCACTGCTGAAGACGAGAAGCAATTCGAGGCACTCTGGCGCTACCTCGGCCTAAGCGTGGATTGGAAGCAAAACTACCAAACCATTGGCGCAAAAGCACAGAAAGTGGCGCAGGCGGCTTTCATCAAGAATTACGAGCGCGGCGAGGCTTATCAGAGCCAAGCCCCCGGCCTGTGGGACGTCACATTCCAAACCGCTGTGGCCCAGGCCGAGCTCGAAGCCCGGGATTATCCAGGCCACTATCATGCGCTGGCTTTCCATCGCAGTGACGGCGGCGCCGACGTGATTATCGAAACCACCCGCCCAGAGCTGCTCCCGGCCTGCTGTGCGCTAATTGCACATCCAGACGACGAACGCTATCAAGCACTCTTCGGCACCACCGTCACCACCCCAATTTTTGGCGTAGAAGTGCCGGTGCTCCCCCACCCACTCGCCGAAATGGACAAAGGCGCCGGCATCGCGATGTGCTGCACTTTCGGCGACGTCACTGACGTGCAGTGGTGGCGCGACCTGCAGCTGCCGCTGCGCAACGTGCTGCGCAAAGATGGCCGTTTGCTGGCCGAAACTCCAGATTGGATCACTAGCGAAGCTGGCATCGCCATGTATGAGCAGATGGGCGGAAAGACCACTTTCTCCGCGCGCAAAGCGCTCGTGGATGCCCTCAAAGAATCGGGCGAAATGATCGGCGCTGAGCAGCCCACCATGCGCAAAACCAACTTCTTCGAAAAAGGCGATAAGCCGCTGGAGATCGTGATGAGCCGGCAGTGGTATATCCGCAATGGCGGCTCTAGCCACATTGAAGCCAACGGCAATGAGCTAGGCGAAAACCTGGTGGCGCGCGGCAAAGAAGTGGCCTTCCACCCCGATTTCATGCGAGTGCGCTACGACAACTGGGTGAAAGGGCTCAACACCGACTGGCTCGTTTCCCGCCAGCGTTTCTTCGGCGTGCCGCTGCCGGTGTGGTATCAGATAAGCGAGAGCGGCGACGCGGATTACGACGCCGTGATCGTGCCAAGCCTTGATCAGCTCCCGGTGGATCCCACCACCGATTGCCCGCCTGGATACGATGAGAGCCAGCGCGGCGAGCCTGGCGGCTTCCAAGGCGAAGTGGACATCCTCGACACCTGGGCCACCAGCTCGCTCACCCCGCAAATCGCTGGGGGCTGGCTCAGCGACGATGAGCTCTTCAAGGCCGTCTATCCGATGGATGTGCGCCCGCAAGGCCAAGATATTATCCGCACCTGGCTTTTCTCCACGATGGTGCGCGCGCACCTAGAGTTTGGCGATGTGCCCTGGCGCCACGCGGCGATATCTGGCTGGATTCTCGATCCTGACCACAAGAAGATGAGCAAATCTAAAGGCAACGTGGTGACGCCGATGGGCCTGCTTGAAAAGCATGGCTCGGATGCGGTGCGCTACTGGGCAGCTTCAGCCCGCCTCGGCACCGATGCCGCTTTCGACGAGCAGCAAATGAAAATTGGCCGGCGCCTGGCGATGAAGGTGCTCAACGCCAGCAAGTTTGCAATGCAAACTGCCGGCTCAGGTGCCCCGATGAATCTTGATCCTGTCGCCGTCACCGAGCCGCTCGATCGCGCCATGATCGCCGAACTAGCTCAAGTGGTGGAGCAAGCCTCGGCAGCCCTCGAAGCCTACGATCACACTCGTGCCCTTGAGCTCACCGAGACCTGCTTCTGGACCTTCTGCGACGATTATTTGGAGCTCGTTAAAGAGCGGGCGTACGACCGCGAAGGCACGATTGCGGCGCAAGCGGGCGGCCAAGGAGCCGCCAAAGTGGCCTCGGCTCGCGCCGCGCTCGCCATAGCTATCAACACTTTCGTGCGCCTGCTCGCGCCCGTGCTCCCCTATGCCACTGAGGAAGTCTGGAGCTGGTATCGTACTGGATCTGTGCACCGCGCGCCGTGGCCAAGCGCCGCCGAGCTCGCGGATACAGCCGGCGATGCTGAGCTACTGCGGGCCGCCTCCGCTGCACTGATTGCTTTGCGCAAGGTGAAGACGGAAGCGAAAGTAGCCCAGCGCAGCGAATATCTGCATGCCACGCTCGTGGTGCCAGCTGCAGATCTTGAGGCTACTCAGGCCGTGGCCAAAGATCTCGCCGCCACCTCGCGCGTCACAGGAGAGTTCGTCGTCACCGCCGGAGCAGGTGAACTGGCCGAGATCACGGCGCCCGTCGTCACTGATTTTGAACTGAAGCCGGCTGAGCCACGTAAAAAGTGAAAGGAAAACTACCAAAAGATGAACGAATATCTTGAAGAAAAGGGAGTGGCTTTCCGCCCCGGCAAAATTGAAGTGCCAGACATTCTCACAGTGCCAGCATTATTCCGTAGGACTGCAGAAAAGACACCGCGACGGGTGGTGCTACAGCGAAAGAACGATTTTTCTGGCACGTGGCGTGATGTGCGCTGGGCTGAGTTCATTTCTGAAATAAGAGCTGTGGCTAGGGGCCTCATCGCTTGGGGATTACGCCCCGGAGACACTATCGGGATCATGAGCCACACCAGCTATCAATGGAGCTTATTTGATTTAGCAATCCAATTTGCTGGCGGTGTGCCGGTGCCAATTTACGAGACTGATTCCACTGACCAAGCAGAATGGATCGTAAACGATGCTGAACTGCGCGCGGTAGTAGCCGAAAATGCTTCCATTGCCTCGGTGCTCTCCCCTATTGCGAAGAAACGAAATAAGCTCGAGCAGATTTGGGTGCTTAGTGACGACGCGCAAGCTAAGCTGGTGGCAGCTGGCGATCCCAGCCTAGATGCAGAAATAGACAAGCGGATCGACTCGTTAAAAGCTGATGATCTTTGGACTATCATCTACACTTCAGGCACTACCGGTATGCCTAAAGGTGTGGAGCTCACCCACCGCAATATCTTGCACGTGGTGATGAATGGCCCCACCGATGAGGAACTAATGCCAGTGATTTCTGGACGTGATGCTCGTACCTTAATATTCTTGCCGATGGCTCACGTATTTGCCCGGTTTGTGAATTACACAATGCTCTATGCCGGCAATCCGGTGGGATATTCTCCAGACGCTAAAAACCTGGTGGCAGATATGCAGAGTTTCAAACCTAGCTTTATTTTGGCTGTGCCTCGAGTGTTTGAAAAAATCTACAACGCTGCCGACGCTAAAGCCGGAAAAGCTCTGAAACTTCGCACTTTCAGCACTTTAACCAAAGTCGCTATCAACTATTCGAAGGCTTTAGACACTGAGGAAGGGCCAAGCAAAAAGCTTATAGCCCAGCGGGCTCTCGGGGAACGCTTAGTGTATTCCAAGATCAAAGAAATCACTGGCGGTAAGCTCAAGGCTGCTATCTCTGGTGGCGCCCCACTCGGGGAGCGCCTGGGTAGCTTCTTCCGCGGTATCGGGATACCGGTGTATGAAGGCTATGGTCTCACTGAGACTTCTGCCCCCACCTGCGTAAACACCCCTACCTCGATGCGAATTGGCTCGGTGGGGCCAGCATATCCAGGATGCTACGTGAAAGTTGGAGAAGACGGCGAATTGCTTGTTAAGGGCGATCACGTATTTCGGGGATATCACGGTAATAAGAAAGCCACTAGTGAAGTATTCACGAAAGATGGCTGGCTGCGCACTGGCGATATAGGCCGGATTGATGAGAATGATTTCATTTGGATCACGGGGCGCAAGAAGGAATTGATCGTGACGGCGGGTGGCAAGAACGTGGCGCCCGCACAGTGGGAGGATCGTTTGCGTGGCCATCCGCTAGTGTCACAGGTGGTGGTAGTGGGCGATCAAAAGCCGTTTATTGGCGCGATCGTGACGATTGATGCTGAGGCGCTGCCGCGCTGGCTTGAAAACCATGAGCTACCGCAGATGACTGCGGCTGAGGCGGCCACGGATCCGCAGGTGATAGCAGCGATTGATCGTGCAGTGAAACGCACAAACGAACACGTCTCCCGCGCCGAATCTGTGCGCAAGTTCGAGATTTTGCCCACCGATTTCACTGTGGGCAACGGCTATCTTACGCCATCTATGAAGGTGAAACGGGCTAAAGTGATCGCTGATTTCGCGGATGTGATTGCAAGAATCTACGGTGATCCCGATCCGAAAAATAAGTGAGTGCACTGGGGAGGCAAGTATCAGCTTCCAGTAGCAGCACTGCGGCTCGACCCAAGGAAAGGAAATAATGATTAACACAGCACAAGCTGAAACAACAGAAGCAGGCGTGATTTTGCACGAGGCGCCGGTGCGGCGCCGCTCGGTGTTTGCCGGCACGGCTGGCAATCTGGTGGAATGGTTCGACTGGAGCGTGTACGGAATTTTCGTGGTGCAGTTTGCGCCGCTCTTTTTCCCTGTGGGCTCCACGGCAGGATCGATTCTATCTGGCCTCGCCGTTTTTGCCGTGGGATTCTTTATGCGGCCTTTAGGTGGCGCCATCATCGGTTCTTTTGCGGATAAGCATGGCCGACAAGCGGGGATGACGCTCACGATTTCACTCATGGCAGGAGCCAGCTTAGTGATGGCAATTACCCCTACTTACAGCCAGATTGGCATTTTTGCGCCAATCATTATGGTGCTGGCTCGCTGCTTGCAGGGCTTTTCCGCTGGCGGCGAGTTTGGCACTTCGAGCGCTTTCTTGGTGGAGAATGCTCCGCGTGGCAAACGTGCCTCGATTGGCATGTGGCAGCAGGTCTCGGTGGGAGGCGGCACACTGATGGCTTCTATTTTGGCCACCGTGATGTTTAGTACGCTCACGCCAGAGCAGATCACCGCTTGGAGCTGGCGCGTGGCTTTCGGGCTCGGCGCCGCTTTTGGGATTTTTGGCCTTTATATTCGCTTGCGAGTGCCTGATACTGCAATTTCGCAGCATGTGCGTGCCAAAGATTTGGTGCCGCGCGCGCCGCTTTTCACAGTGTTTAAGAAGTATCCCAAGCAGGCTTTTTTGGTGATGGGCATCGTGGCGCTCGGCACGGCGCTCACGCAATTCTGGTTCGTGACGCTTCCCGCGATTATGCGCTCGCTGCCTGAGAATCCGATGCCGCAAAGCGAAGCGCAGCCAGCTGCAATGATTGGCCTCGCAGTGTTCACGCTTGGCCTGCCACTTTTCGGCAAGCTCAGCGATAAGTTCGGCCGCCGGCCATTGCTGATTTTCTTCTCGCTGGGCACCGCGCTGGTGAGCGTGCCACTGCTCGCTTTTGTGCAGCCCACCTTCCCCAGCTTGCTGATTGTGGCAATCTCTGGCGGCGTGTTTTGCTCCGCTTATGGCGCTTCGCTGGCTGCGGTGATGGCTGAGCAGTTCCCCCCACAGGTGCGTAACGCCGGGATTTCGCTGCCTTACGGCGTCTCCGTGGCGCTCTTTGGCGGCACTTTCCCGGTGATTGCCCAGGCGCTGCAAGCCAGCGGCCACTTCCAGGTGTTCCTCGGCATTATGCTAGTGTGCGCATTGCTCACCACTGTGCTTTTCTGGCTGATGCCGGAGACGGCCCACAAAGATATTTAATATCCATTTGGGGAGGGGGTAAATCTATTTCAGATTTACCCCCTCCCCAATTAGTGCCTGTTTGCTTATTTTAATGCGCTTGCGCTATATCAAGATGCCGCTGTTTGACGATCTGCACAATATGCCGCCATACTGATTCGGCAAGCCTCGGATCGAGCCCAGATTCAATGGCAAGCGCATGAATGCGATCTCGTTGCTCCGCTTCACGCGCCGGATCTGCAGCTGGCAGCCCGCCGCGCGCCTTGAGCTTCCCCACTTTTTCGGTGACGGCGAAGCGCCGCGCTAAAAGCTGCACGAGTTCGCCGTCGCACGCATCAATTTCTGCCCTATATCCAGCTAATCGTTCACTTTCTGGCATGCTCTTTCTCCTATCTTTTAGGCGCGCTTGGCCGCAGCGCTGCGCAGCTCCAATTCTGGCTCGCCACTGCCCTTCACGGCATCAGCATCCACCGTCACCCGCGCCACGTCGTCACGTGAAGGCAGCTCAAACATTAGCTCCCGCAGCAAATTCTCTAAAATTGAGCGTAGCCCACGCGCGCCAGTGCCTCGCTCCATCGCCTGGGCTGCAATCGCCTCCAGCGCCTCATGTGAAAATTCGAGCTGCACGCCATCTAGCTCAAACATCTTTTGATATTGCTTAATTAAAGCATTGCGTGGCTTAATCAAAATGTCTACGAGGTCGCTCTGCGTGAGCCCTTCCACATTTGCGATCACTGGCAAGCGGCCCACCAGCTCTGGGATGAGCCCAAATTTGTGCAGATCATCGGGCGTGACCTCGTGGAAAAGATCCACCTCAGAATCAGCGCTATGCAGGGTGGCTCCAAAGCCAATCCCGCGCCGGCCAGCTCGCGAAGCCACGATCTCTTCCATCCCGGCAAAAGCGCCAGCCGCTATAAAAAGCACGTTGGCAGTGTTGATCTGCACCCGCTCGTGCTGCCCAGGATTCTTGCGCCCACCTTGGGGCGAAATCGAAGCCGTGGTGCCCTCAATAATTTTGAGGAGCGCTTGCTGCACGCCTTCACCGCTCACGTCGCGGGTGATAGATGGATTCTCGGATTTGCGCGAGATCTTGTCGATCTCGTCAATATATATGATACCGCGCTCGGCCCGCTCCACGTCGCCATCGGCCGCCTGCAGCAGCTTGAGCAAAATGTTTTCCACGTCTTCGCCCACGTATCCAGCCTCGGTGAGCGAGGTGGCATCAGCAATTGCGAAAGGCACGTTAAGCATGCGGGCAAGGCTCTGCGCGAGATAGGTCTTGCCAGTGCCGGTGGGGCCCATCAGCAGGATATTTGCTTTGCCGATTTCCACTGGTTCTTCGTTGCTGAGGTTTTTAGCTAGTGACGAGGAGCTGTTGCGTTTGTTTGGGCCGCTCTGGCTGCCCGTAGCGGCGCCAGAGTTTAGCTTCTTGGCACTCCGGGCAGCATTGAGTTTCTCTTGGGCTTGAATGCGTTTGTAATGGTTGTAGACTGCCACTGCCAGGGTGCGCTTGGCGCATTGCTGGCCAATCACGTATTCGTCAAGGAAATCGTATATTTCTTGTGGAGTGGGAAGCGAGGCTTTAGCTGCTTCTTGCTCGCTTTCGTGGCTGAGCTCCTCAGCGATGATCTCGTTACATAGATCAATGCACTCGTTGCAGATATATACGCCGGAACCAGTGATCAGTTTACGCACCTGGCGCTGGCTCTTTTGGCAAAACGAGCATTTCAGAATATCGGCAGCATCCGCTGTAGGCATGCGATCCCTCGATTTCTCCCTAGACACAACCTGCCCCTATTCCACACCAATGCGCGCAAAACTTCCACTAGGCGCGCGGAGGAGACAAAACAGGTCGGACTAATTCGCCTTACGAATTAGTCCGACCTGAAATAGCGTCACTTCTCGAGCGCCGGCACCGGATCCTTTCGGGAGCTGAGCACCTGATCCACCAAACCATATTCTTTAGCTTGCTGGGCCGTGAGGATCTTGTCGCGGGAAATATCTTTCGCCACTTGCTGCGGATCCTGCCCGGAATGCTTAGCGATCGTGTCGATCAGCCATTGGTTCATGCGGTCAATCTCATCAGCCACAATAGCGATATCTGAAGCCTGCCCTTGCATGCCTTCCATCGCTGGCTCGTGAATCAAAATCCGCGCATTAGGCAATGCCAAGCGCTTGCCGGGAGAACCAGCCGCGAGCAGCACTGCTGCTGCTGAAGCTGCTTGGCCTAAGCACACCGTCTGGATCTGCGGCTTCACGTACATCATCGTGTCATAAATAGCGGTGAGCGCCGTGAATGAGCCACCGGGCGAATTGATATACATCGTGATTGGCGAATCTGGATCGATAGATTCGAGCACCAGAAGCTGCGCCATCACATCATCGGCAGAAGCGTCGTCCACCTGCACGCCGAGAAACACAATCCGATCCTCAAAAAGCTTCGCATACGGGCTTTGCCGCTTATATCCATAAGGGGTGCGTTCCTCAAATTCCGGAAGCACATAGCGCGCTTGCGGCATCGCTGGAGCCAAGCCACTGGGCATAATCAGGCTATTGTTGGTTATCATCAGCACTCCCCCTCGTTGGCTACGCCGCCGCTGCCGATCACCGAGCTGGCATTCGTCACAATATGATCTGCAAAGCCATACTCCACAGCCTCTTGCGCATTAAACCAGTGATCGCGATCCGAATCAGCAATAATCTCTTCCACAGTGTGGCCAGTGTGCTGCGCATTCAGCTCGGAGAGCTCTTGCTTCATCTTCAAAATCAGATCAGCATTAATACGAATATCGGTGGCGGTGCCGCCTGCGCCGCCGAGCGGCTGATGCATAAGCACGCGGGTGTGCGGCGTGATGTAGCGCTTGCCTTTCGCGCCTGCACTGAGCAGGAATTGCCCCATCGAGGCAGCCAAGCCCATGCCTACTGTGGCCACATCGGGCTTCACATATTCCATCGTGTCGAAAATCGCCATACCTGCCGTCACCGAGCCGCCTGGCGAATTGATGTAGAGGTAAATGTCTTTTTCGGGATCTTCTGCTGAGAGCAGTAACAACTGAGCACACACCATATTGGCGCTCTCATCTGTGACCTGCTCGCCGAGCCAAATAATGCGCTCCTTGAGCAGGCGGTTATAGATTGAATCCCCTAGGCTCGCGCCATGCGGGCCTTCTACGAGTGTAGGCACGGGTGCCACGCGCACTCCTTTCGTTTCGCTGCGAGCCGGGCTAGTGCAAGCTCGCGAATTATACGCATCAAGCCTAGCGGCTCATGCCTGCAAATGATGCCTGCAGCGCCGGGCCTTTCGCTGATGGCGTGAATGGGAAGCGGTGGGCGCAATGATGTTCGCACCCACCGCCTATCAATATCGCTATTCGATGTTTTTAGCTACGCCGGCGTTTTGCAGATAGTGCTCCACCAATGGCGATTATTGCGATAGCAGCCGCGCCGAGCTCACCAATTCCAGCACTGCCGGTAGGCGGCATCTCGATGCTAGGCTCCGGATCTGCCGGCTTCACTGGGTCTGCTGGATCCGCAGGATCCACTGGCTCCTCAGGCTGGGTATAGGTGTTGGTGAATACCACGCCGATACCGCTACCGTCCGCGCCAAGGTCTACCGCCTCGCCGTCCTTCGTCACGGAGCGCACTGCCTCTAGCTGGCCGCCCTTATCGGTCACCTGGTAGGTGATCACATAGACCGACGAATCGTAGCTGTACCCGGTCAGAGCAGCGGAACTATCTTCCACCACGGTATAGGTGTAGGTGCCGGCCTCGGTGAACTCGATCTCACCGAATTCTTCGCTACCGGCGCCTTTCACCGTCACGCTCACCGAATCGGTTTGCGCCCCACCGGGCATCGGATATTCAGCCTCATCCCGGCTGAGAGTGAAGCTAAACTCGCTCTCCACCTCCGGCTCGTCACCGTCGATGATCTTGCTCACCGGCGGGTCGTGCTTGGCCGGCGCTGGCGTATAGGAGTTATTGAAGGTCGGATTCCGCTCGGAAATAGCACCGTTTAGATCCTGCGTCACGCTAGCGGAAAGCGTGTTATTATCCGTGTCTTCAATCACGCTCACGACCATCGTATGCACCGAATCGTCATAGGTGTAGCCATGGGCGTTGCCCGCCCTCTCGGAGAGGTTGAACTTATATTCACCTGCTTTGCTGAACTCAATCGCCTCAAACTTCACTGCCCCATTAGCATCGTTCGTGGCAGTGAGCTTGCTCGGCATCGTATATCCATCGGCATCGTTTCCTTCAGCAGCCGCCATTTCAAACTCAAACTGATCTGCCTGCAGCCTGGCGCCGGTGAGCGTCTTGGTGGCTTCCAACGCCACGGTGACGGGGCTTGGCTCGGGGTCGTTCGGGTTCTTGTCGTAGCTGTAGGTGTTCACGCGTGCGGTCTGCGTCTGCTTATCGAGGTTGTACACGGCACCCCAATAAGCTTTAGCACCTGCCGGGGTCACGCTACCGTCTTTCTTATCACCGGTGATCAGTGGGATCGAGAGCTGCGCGGCATCGTTGGCTTTCAGCATCGGCGCTTTCACCTGGAATGCCACCACATCAGCCCAAGCTGCCTCGCCAGCAGCCACCTTAGCTGCCACCTCGCTTTGGGTGAGGAAGTCAGTCCCGTTCAGGGAGTAAGTCACTTCCAGCGACTGCGAATTGTTGTCGCTGGGAGCAACAGTTTGGGTGATCGGTCCGCGCAGGTACTGGCTCACCGTGGAGGTATAGGTTTTACCGCCATAGGTGAAACCTTCACCTTTCCGAGGCAGGGTGACGGTGCCCACCACGAAACTCATGTCTTGCCCGCCGGCGTTGAGAATCAAGGTGGATGTCTCGGAGCCTTGCTGCTCGGGGTAAACCACCGTCTCGTTGTTCTGGTAGATACCGTTCACGCCCGGGTTCATGAACAGCCCGCGTTGAGTGTCTACCTGCGGCGTCACTTTGATTGCCGGCAGGCGCAACGCCCAGTTGCGCTCGTTGGTGGGGGTATCGCCATAGAATCCGAGCGGGTCGTCTGTAATCCAGTTGCTGGTTGAATAATCTTCGAAGCTGCTGAAACTGTAATGCCCGCTCCACTTCGTCCAGGTGGGCGCATAGGGCTGATCGACGAATGCGCCATCCGTAGCAGTAGCGCCGAGCGAGACGGCATTCACCGCAGCCTGAATCGAATCGGTATAGGTGACGCCATTTTCGTCAGTGTGCTTATACACGTCGGCGTTGGCGATATCCAGATAGCTGTAATCGTCGAAGATAGTGAGCTCTTTCAGCGGCGCGATCTGGCTGGTGAACAGTTTGAAGCCGATTGGCAGCCCGTCATAGCTTTGCGTCATCGAAGTGCCCGATGAGGTGATCTCCACCGGCTCGGTGCCGGTGTAGCTGATCTTGAAATACTCCACACCGTCGATGGTGACGTAGCCGGATGCTGGGTCGGTCACGCCCGCAATCGAGCCGGTGCCGGGTTCCACCGAGAAGTACGCCTTATTGGCCTGGTTGACCTTCAGATAGGCGGTCCAGCCTGGCTGCACGATGAACCGGGAATCCGTGTTGGCTCCCTTTTGCGCGAAGGCCACCATCTTATATGCGGCGCTCGCTTCGGTTTGCTGGCCTTGCTGGGAGTTCACACTGCTTGAATCCATAGTGGCAGATTTTGGCATGATGATCTCAGCGCCGTGCACCGTCACCGACACGGTATTGGTGCCACCCTGAGCGAGCCAACGGTCAGCGTCATCGTCATATTTCTTGTTCAGGTCCTGGCTGTTGTCGATCTTCACGTGCACTTGCGCGTCGATGGCGCTGCCCTTAGATTTCTCTTCTCCGTCCCAGCGGCTCCAATAGCCGTTGGCCAGGCCGGTGGACGTGGAGAAAGTGGAATCCTGATAGTAGTTTTCATAGAACACCTTGTCGGCAGTCGCACCGCTCATGGCGGAAATGTCGAGCACGCCCTCGTGTTTGAGAGTGAAGGCGATAATTTCAGCACCCTCGGGCAGCGCGTCGGCAAACTGTGTGGTATCGAAGAAATCCACATCGAGGGTGTCGGCGGTAAATGCCGGAAGCGTGAAAGTCCTGCTATTCGATGTGGCAGCGCTACCGGCGGTCTTCAGGGTCTCCGCATCCAGATATTGCACCTCGGCACTCCACTTGCCGTCACCCATGATCTGGTGCAGCTTCAGATGCCCGCTGGAGATGAAACCGGTGCGCACATACTTAGACGGGTGGTTGTAGAACCACGGGTTTTGCAGCTGGTCTTGAATCACTGTGCCCGCACCCAGCTCCTCATCGGTGATTTCGAGCTTATAGAACGGCTGCTCCTCGTCCGTGCTATAGACGCCTTTTGTAGTCGGCTGGGTGGACGGTGCCATCGAGGTGAGTGTGAAGTGCGGGTCCTCCTGTGGATCGACCAGAATATAGTTCTTGGTTTCGCTCACCGTCTTACCGCTGGCATCGAGCAGTTTGCTGTCGATCGGGAAGGTGGAAAGTGGAGCCACCCCCGCCGGAATGGTGTATTTCAGATTCGTGATCGGGGCCCGCACCCCGCTGCCGCGCCCGTTCGGGTCGCCGAGGTAGACGAGCTCGTCATAGGTGACCTTTATGCTCTTAATAAATTTGCCGTCTGGTGCCTGCACCCAGGCGTTTTGGCCCACATCTGCCATGGTGCCTGTTGTGTCGTCCGTATAGGTGTAGGTGACGGAGCGCACCGCCATCTTGGCCAGCCCGAAGTTCCGGTTCGCTTGATTTTGCCAGTTGAGGTCACTGCTCACCGCGGAGGCATCGAAATAAAACTCGCTCACCTGGATATTGGTGTCGAATTCGCTCACATAGCTATAGCCGGCGCCATTATTTTCGGGGCGCACCAGATCTTTCAGCTCAGGCAGGCTCGCGTAACTATTGTTTGCTACGGTGTCTGCCCGGAAAATATTGGCGATTGGGCGGTTTGCGCCCACCTCGGTGAGCTCGCCGCTCTTCGCGGTGTCATAGAGCGGCTTCGTGACGGTCTCACTCTCCTGATAGGTGGGGTTCACCGAATCCACATTTGCCTTGATCGTGCCGGTTTCGCCCGCCGTGGCATTCACCTGATAGGTGTAGCTGGCCTCCAGCACGGTGCCGTCGTCGTAATAGACCTTCGCCTTCACCGGGTATTCGCCGTCAGGCAGCACGCTCATCGGATTATCCGGGTCGCGATATTGCGCGTCCGCTTGGATAGTGAATTTGCCAATCCAGCGGCCACTCACGCTGGCTCCCGGGTCGTTGAGAGTGACGGTGATCGTCTTGCCGTCGGCGCTGCGGGTGATATCTGTTTCCTGGACGGAATCGCCGATATATTGCGCGTCACCAATATCCGTGCCGCTCTTCGGGGTGTATCCCGGGTCGGTGAAGGTGAACTTATCCGGCGCGCTCACCTCAATCTTTGTGGCAGTTCCCGGACCGGTGCTGTAGAGCTCGGAGGTGGCATACTGCACCCGGAAGAATGGGTCTTCCGCGATGAAATTATAGTTGCTCACTTTGCCGTGTTCGCTCGCCCCGTGTCCGTAGGCATAGCCGGTATCCCAGGTGCGCACCTGCGGGGCCGTGATGGACGAGAAGGTGTAGCTGAGGTGCCTGGTCTTAGCCGCCACGCTATCCCCCACTTTTTCGAGGGTGACGAGGTTGGCTGGGCTGTTCGGCGTCCACGAGCCGTTCTTCCACTGCGCCACGTGCGCGTCGTCGATCGAGTTTTCGTTGAGGGTGAACTTGAAGGAATAGGTGCGCAGCGCCGGCTGTTCAGGGTTATCCGGTGCCGGCACGGTGAAGGTAAACACATTGCCTTGCTGAGTGCCCAGCCCGCCGGTGGAGGTGGAAACGGTGCCGCCACTGTAGCCCGCCCCGCTTTCGGCGAGACCAGTGAAGGAATAGAACTCGGGGAGGGTGAGGCGATACTGCCGCCCCTGAGTTTCGCCGGCGCTCGGCACCAGATCCACAATCACCTGCCCGCCGGAATAATCCCTCATCCCCATGCCCGCTGCAAGCTCGGCGTCGGTGAGCGGAGTGGACGAGCCTGCTTTCGCAATATCGAGCGTCATTTCGTTGGGCTGGAGCACCGCCGGGTCAGCCTGAACCGGCGGAGTGCTGATTGCAAATGAAAAAGCAAGAGCTGCAGCAATCAGAAAAGCCCAAAGAGCAGTAAATATATTGGCGTGATTATTTTTTGGTCGTACGTGAATCATGGCGTGCCCCTTTCCCCTATAAATGCTGCTATTACCCCTGCTTAAGCCCAAACAGAGCAAAAACCGCAAATAACATTTAATAATATTTAATTGGGGGGGGGGGGGGGGGGGGGGGGGGGGGGGGGGGGGGGGGGGGGGGGGGG
>R15__coassemble_317_pt1 | contig 110411 bp, 83 predicted proteins | sample R15__metabat2_low_PE_004 | metagenome-assembled genome bin R15 | reverse complement strand
GTTCCTTCGTTTGTTTTGGTTTTGGCGGTTGGTGGGTGTGGTGGGTGTGCGGTGGTTTGTCTCCTTTCTATCCTCCTCCCCCCCCCCCCCCCCCCCACCCCCATGTCCAATCGAATAGTGGTAAGAGCTCTCTTGTTTGCCTAGAGCGCCAGCAAGATGCCTTGCCCGTTCTGCTGGCTGAGTGACTCCGAGCATAATCTGGAATAATTCTAAGGTTACGAAATGCGATACTTTCGCCTTGTATAATTCAAAAAGGTTAGGCTACCCTAAGTGTGTGCTAGTGGTGATATAGCTACTAGCTTGAAATATGCACTAACAAAGGGGAACGCAATGAGAATTGCATTCGCAGGAAATCCCAACAGCGGCAAGACCACTATGTTTAACGCGCTCACAGGATCCAAAGCCAAAGTAGCAAACTGGGGTGGCGTGACGGTGGGGCAACGCGGCGCCCACATTAAACCCGAATATGTGGGTGACGCTGAAGTGATCGCAGTGGATCTTCCCGGCGCATACTCAATGAGCCCATTCTCGCCAGAGGAAAGCATCACCAGTGAATATGTGCGCGAATCCAACCCTGATGCAATTATCAATATCGTGGATGCCACTAATCTAGGCCGGAGCCTATTCTTCACCACGCAGCTACTTGAACTAGGCGTCCCTATGGTAGTGGCGCTCAACAAAAGTGACCTCAACGAAAAAGAAGCCATCCAAATCGACGCAGAAAAGCTCGCCGCGCGCCTCGGCTGCCCAGTAGTTCCCACGGCAGCCAGCCAACGCAGCGATAATGGCCTCACAGCTCTAGTGAAGCAAGCAATCGCCGTCGCCACTCCAGCCCTAGCTGGTGCTGAAGGTACAACCGATGCTGGCAGCTCCGCCGTCACCGCCACTAAACCGCCTTTCCAGCAAGAAAGCATAGATCTCACCGACAAAGCAGCTGTGGATGCGCAAGACCGCCGCCGATTCGCTTTCGTCAACGAAGTAGTGGCGAGCGTAGAAACACGCCAAGTGGCTGCTGCCGAACACACAGCAGACGACAAGATCGACGCAGTGCTCACCAATCCTTTCGTGGGGATCCCAGTGTTTGCTGCGGTAATGTGGGCGGTATTTACTGTTTCGCAAGTATATTTAGGGCCACTCATTGCAGATTGGATAGTGGGCTGGATCGAGACGTTCCAAGAGTGGGTGAGCAACCAAATGGCTGATTCACCCGCAATTCTCACCACTGTGGTGGCCGATGGCGTGATAGGCGGTGTGGGCGCAGTGATCGGCTTCCTGCCGCTCGTGATGGTGATGTACTTCCTGTTGGCATTACTTGAGCAATCGGGGTATATGGCGAGAGTGAGCGCTGTGCTCGATCCGATTTTTAAACGCGTGGGGCTTTCAGGAAAATCTGTGATCCCAATCGTGATTGGCACTGGCTGTGCCATTCCAGCAATTATGAGCACTCGCACTATTCGCGATGCTCGCGAGCGGCGCGCCACAGCTATGCTCACCCCCTTCATTCCCTGTGGTGCGAAAATTCCGGTGATCGCGCTATTCGCTGGAGCTTTCTTCAATGGCTCAGGCTGGGTAAGCTGGCTTAGCTATTTCGTGGGGTTGGCATTGATTTTCTTTAGCGCACTGATGGTGAAATCGGTGACTGGATATAAATACCGCAAATCATTCTTCATTATGGAGCTACCCCGATATAGCATGCCGAATGCATGGCAAGCATGCCTTTCGATGCTGGAGCGAGCTAAAGCATACATTATTAAAGCTGCCACCATTATTTTGGTGTGCAACCTCGTGGTGCAGGTGATGCAAAGCTTTAACTGGCAATTCCAAATAGTGCCTGAAGGTATGGAAGATACCTCGATTTTGGCTTCTATCGCCACCCCAATTTCATTCCTTCTAATCCCGCTCGGATTTGGTGCTTGGCAGCTCGCTGCTGCCGCCGTCACTGGCTTTATCGCCAAAGAAAACGTGGTAGGTACGCTCGCAGTAGTATATGGGCTCACCGCATTTATCGACACTGAAGAGCTTGCAATGACCGGTGGCGCAAATCAGATCGCAGTGACGATGGGGCTCACCTCGGTATCTGCCCTCGCGTATCTCTTCTTCAACCTCTTTACCCCGCCCTGTTTCGCAGCTATCGGTGCGATGCGCTCCGAGATGCAGCATAAAGGCTGGCTGGCAAGCGCGATTGCTCTGCAATTCTGCACTGGTTTCACTGTGGCTTTCCTCGTGAATCAGGTTGGCACGCTTATCGTGACGGGGCATTTCGCTGCCGGCTTTGTGCCAGGGTTGATCGCGGTAATAGCGATGGTGACGGCAATAGTGCTGATAGGGCGCAAGCTACGAGCCGGTTTTGCTGAGAAATACTCACTACGCGCGGCGAGCACAGAGTTAGCTGCGTGACGCTGCGGCGCCGGCGTTGAAAATAACCTACTGGCATCAGAAAGCAGCTTTTCGCAAGTATCGCAGGGCAAGATTCGAGAGGAATAATAGTGGCAACGATTATTGCTGTGGTGGCTTTGATGGCTGTGGTGAGCTGGGCAATTTGGTATATCGTCACTGAGAAAAAGCGAGGTAATGCGTGTATCGGCTGCTCTGTGGAGGGCACTTGTGGGCTTGAGACGCCCAAACGCGACGCAGCCGATAACCTTGATGGCAGGAAAACGCTTCCGCTTACCCCAGTGGCAACAGGTAGCAAAGGCGCTAAACAAAGCGGAAGTGGCGGCGTATGCTGCTTCTAGAGCGAGTAGGAGATAATGTGGCACAAAAAGTGGCTGCTTGTGAATGCGTTGATGCATCCGAATCTACACTTTCGCCCGCCAACACTGTAGCTACCGCCGTCACACTGAAAGCGCCTATGAACTTACTTCAAGCCGAGCCTGGCAGCACCTATAGCATTAGGGCAATTCGTACAGAAGACGATGAAATGAATTCATTTCTTTTCCGGCTAGGAGCATACAGCGGTGAGCCCATTACTCTCGTTTCTAAGAAAAAGCGCTCATGTATTGTGGTAATTAAAGCTGGGCGCTACAGCCTAGATGCGCAGTTGGCTGAAGCAATTATTGTGGATAAGCATTAATAAAATGATGGCTATTGGGCGATGCGGCTGGCCGCCGGGGGATACTCTGCCATTAGTTGAAGCTGATGGCCATTGGTTGAAAGCCCCAAGCAGGCGCGCCTTGCAATAGGCACAATAGGGGCATGAGTGAAAAAGTGGCGGCAAGCGAGCAGCGAATAGATGAGCTGGCGGATTTCGAGACCGCGGTGGCAGCGCTAGCAGCTGCGATATCGGGCGAAGTAGAAACTTCGGTGCTAGCCCGCGCGCAATACGCCTCAGATGCCTCCAACTATCGAGTGCCGCCACAGTTTGTGGTGTGCCCGCGCAACGCTAATGATGTGCGTGCCATCCTGGCCTGGGCGCGAGAGCACAAGGTGCCGGTGACAGCGCGCGGAGGCGGCACCAGCACGGCCGGCAACTCTATTGGCGCGGGGCTGGTGATTGATTTTTCGCGGCACATGAATAGGATCCTAGAGATTGATCCGCAGCGGCGAATCGCACGAGTGGAGCCTGGAGTGGTGATGAGCGATTTGCAGGCCGCCGCCGCGCGCTACGGGCTGCGCTTTGGCCCAGATCCGAGCACCCAAAATCGGGCCACTTTTGGTGGCATGATTGGCAATAATGCTTGCGGCCCACACGCTGTGGCCTATGGCAAAACAGCAGAGAACGTGCTGGCCTTGAGCTGCATCGATGGGCTGGGCCGAGAGTTTGAGGCAAGCAGCGCTAAGGGAGCGCTCGTGGCAGCTGGTGAGGCTGGCTCTCGTGTAGATAAAGACGAAGCGCCTTTCTCAGTTGAGTTGCAGGATCTCGTGACGCAGCATCTCGCGCTCATCCGCACCGAACTAGGCCAATTTGGGCGGCAAGTGAGCGGCTATTCGCTCGAATGGCTGCTCCCGGAGCGAGGTTTCGATTTAGCAAAAATGCTGGTGGGCACCGAAGGCACACTGGTGACGGTGATTGCAGCCACGCTGCAGCTAGTGCCAGTGGCTCAGGCACCCATGCTGGTGGTGCTCGGATACCCGGATATGGCTGCAGCGGCTGATGCGGTGCCCGCATTGCTTGAGCATCAGCCACTGGCGATTGAGGGCATGGACGCTAAGCTAATCGAGATGGTGCGCCGCGCCAAGGGCTCGGTGCCCGAGCTGCCACCAGGCGGCGGCTGGCTCATGGTGGAGGTGGGCGCGCGTGAGGGCGAGGCCCCTGAGGCGGTGCCCGCGCGCGCCCAGGCACTTGCCGCCGCAGCCGGCACCAGCGCCGTGGCCATCAAACCTGCGGGGCCGGAGGCCACCGCGCTGTGGCGGATTCGGGCCGACGGCGCTGGCCTTGGCGGTCGCACCCCGCAAGGTGCCCAGGCGTGGCCAGGTTGGGAAGATTCGGCGGTGCCCCCTGAGCGGCTCGGCGAATATCTGCGAGCATTGCGCGCGCTGATGGATAAAAATCAGCTTGATGGCCTGATGTATGGCCACTTTGGCGATGGCTGTGTGCATGTGCGCATTGATTTTCCCTTCGATCAGGCGAGCGGCGCTCCGATTTTCCGCGAGTTTATGGAGCAAGCAGCCGATTTGGCGGCGAGCTTTGGCGGATCTCTCTCAGGGGAGCATGGCGATGGGCGGGCGCGCACCGAGCTATTGGCGCGCATGTATTCGCCCGCAATGATCGAGCTTTTCTCCAAGGTGAAATCTATCTTTGATCCAGAGAATCAGCTCAATCCTGGCGTGCTCGCAGCTCCAGCGTGCCATCAGCGCTCTAATGCTGCGCAAGATAGCCTGAGCCAATCAGATCTTAAATTGCGCCGAATCGATGCCGATCTGCGCCGCGTCACCGCGCAGCCTACAACTTATGCTGGTGGTTTCCATTTCCGTGAGCAGGGCGAGGATTTCACGAAAGCAGTGCACGTGTGTACCGGCGTGGGCAAGTGCCGCGCTGATCTGGGCAGCGCCGGCGGCTGGATGTGCCCAAGCTATCAGGCCACCCGCGATGAGAAAGACGTGACTCGTGGGCGGATGCGGATTTTGCAGGAGGTGACGCAGCAGGCCAGCTCGCCAGCTGGGGTTCAACGCTTGCTGGAGCAAGGTTTTGCCGACAAAGCTGTGCGTGGGGCTCTCGATCTGTGCTTAGGCTGTAAAGCTTGCTCGGCGGATTGCCCTACGGGCGCGGATATGGCTCGCTTCAAATCGGAGGTGCTCTATCGCGGCTATAAGGGCAAGCTGCGCCCTCGCACCCACTATCTGCTGGGTAATTTGCCGCGCTTGGCACGCCTGGCCACGGCGCTCCCAGGCGCGGCTGCGCTCGCGAATAGGGTTCTCGCCGTCACGCCGCTCCGTAAACTGGTGTTTGCGTTGGCTGGGCTCGATAAGCGCCGGCTTATGCCCGGTTTCGCGCAGCAGCGTTTCTCGCGCACGGCTATTACGAAAAAGCAGCGCGATGAGAAAGAGCTAGCGCTCGCCGTCACGGAGAAAAAAGCTGGCGCCACAGGCAAAGCTGGCGATTCTGGTAAAAAGTATGTGATGCTCTGGGCGGATTCTTTCTCTGAGACTCTTGATACGCGCGGTGCGCAGGCGATGGTGGAGCTGCTGCAGCGGCAAGGTTTCACCGTGCTCATCCCGCCGGAGGATATTTGCTGTGGGCTCACTTGGATCACCACGGGCCAGCTCGATACAGCCAAGGCGAAGCTGCGCCACTTGCTGGGAGTGCTCGCGCCTTTTGCGGCCAGTGGCATTCCGATCGTGGGGGTGGAGCCGAGCTGCACGGCGGTGTTGCGGGACGACGTATTGGATTTGCTGCCTGATGATGCTCGAGCGGCACTGGTTTCAGAGATGACCTTCACCCTCGCTGAGCTGCTCACTCACGAGAGTTTTGGCCCAGCATCGCTGCAGTTGCCAGATTTGCGTGGCGTGAAAGTGATTGCGCAGCCGCATTGTCATCACTATTCAGTGATGGGGTGGCGGGCAGATGCGGCGCTGCTACAGCAGGCGGGTGCTGAGTTGCAGCTGCTCACGGGCTGCTGCGGCTTGGCGGGCAATTTCGGTATGGAGCAAGGGCATTATGAGGTGAGTGTGGCTGTGGCTGAGCGCCAGCTTTTGCCAGCACTGCGAGATCCAGCGAATGTGGATGCGGTGTATCTTGCTGATGGTTTTTCGTGCCGCACCCAGGCGGAGCAGCTGGTGGGCAAGCCTGGGATGCATCTGGCGGAGCTGCTGCTGCGCGGTGCCTAACTGGGCAGGGGGGGGGCGCCCCGTGCTCAAATGGGCACCTGGACTCGCCCCCCATGTCCACTTGGTAATTTAATATTCAATTTACGTTAGATAGTTCACTTTTTAGCTAAAAGCAAATTTGCTAACTATCACCCCGGTAGGCTGGCTTTATGGGAAAACATAGCGCCGAGCCAATTGCGGTTCGCAAAGAAAATCTCGTCAACCGCTCCATGGGCTTTTTGGCTTCGCGCAAAGCAATCCCGCTGCGTATCATCTTGCTACTCTTCTGGCTCGCAGCGATGGCCTTCGGCGGCATTGCACAAGGCAAAGTGGCCACCGTCTCGCAAAATGATCAAGCCGTATTCCTCCCCGAATCAGCTGAATCTACGCTCGCTTCCGAAGCCGCCAAGCCCTTCCAGGATTCCACGAGTATTCCGGCGCTGATCGTGGCCGTGAACGCTAAAGGTAGCAACGCCGCGCTCACGGCTGAGCAAATGCAAACGCTGCGCGATCTTGCTGGCAAGCTGCCTGAAGCTCAGATTCCGAACGACCTCACCTTCGCTGAAATGCTCACGGGCGAGATGATCCCCGTCATTCCTAACGAAGACGGCACCGCCGCGCTCATCCCAGCTAGCTTCGATACGAAATTCACCGGCGAGCTTGATGCCAATGGCGACAAGCGAATGAATTCCCTCGTGGATGCCACACGCGATTTTATCGCCGCGGAGCTTCCCAGTGACGCCGGAATCCAGGTGTATGTTAGTGGCCCAGCTGGCCTCGCGGCAGATCTCGGCGGCGCTTTTGCTGGCATTGACCTCACGCTACTGCTCGTGGCGCTGGTGTTGGTGTTTATCATTTTGGTGTTTGTGTATCGCAGTGTGCTGATGCCTATTGCGGTGCTGGTGACGGCGATGGCTGCGCTCTGTGCGGCCGTATTTGTGGTGTATCACCTGGCCAAAGCGGGTGTGCTCGCCCTCAATGGCCAAACTCAAGGCATTCTTGCCATTCTCGTGATCGGTGCCACCACCGATTACTGCTTGCTGCTCATCGCCCGCTACCGCGAAGAGCTCGGCGTGCAGCCCACGCCCATCGCGGCAATGGCCAAAGCACTCAAAGGCGCCTGGGAGCCAATCGCCGCCTCAGGCTTCACCGTGATCGCTGGCCTGCTCACGCTCCTCGTCTCCGACCTCAGCTCAACGGCTAGCCTGGGCCCGATCGCTGCTATAGGTATCGGTTTTGCAATGCTGAGCGCATTCACCCTGCTGCCAGGCATTTTGCAGCTTCCAGGCAAGCACGCCAAAGTGATGTTTTGGCCTGCCAAAATCAAGCATTATGCGAGCGAACAAGAAGCAATAAATCAAGGCCACGGCATCTGGAGCAAAGTGGCTCACGCAGTGGCCCGCAAAGACCGCCCAGTGTGGATCAGCATTGCTGTGATCTTGGGCGCCTTTGCGCTGCTCGCCCCGAGCTTTATTGCCGACGGCACCTCCACCACCGAGCAATTCCGAAACGCTCCAGATTCCGTCACTGGTTTCGATATTATTGGCGAAAAATTCGACGCTGGCTCCACCCAGCCCACCACGGTGGTGATTGTTGCGGATCAAATGGACGCCGCTCTCACGGCTATAGAAGAGATTGACGGCGTGGCCAGCGTGGAGGCGCAAAGCGAGGGTGCTGCAGCGTATCCCGCTGCTGCAGTGGGTGGGGGAGCACCAATGGGTGATGTTGCGCAAGCTCCAATAGTTGAAGGCGCTGAGAATCCACCAGAAGTAGCTGCCCAGCTTGCCCAGCAGGGCGGAGCTGCTCAAGCGCCAGCGCAAGTCCTGCCCGAGCCTACAGTGGTGGATGGGAAAGTGCTGCTCAACGTCACCACTACGATGCCCAGCGAAGAAAAATCAGCGCAGCAAGTGGTGCGTGATATCCGTGAAGCTGTGCACAATCTCGATTCAGAGGCGCTCGTTGGCGGCCCAGCTGCACAAACCCTTGACACCAATCTCACTGCTGAGCGCGATTTTCACGTGATAGTGCCAGTAATCCTGGCTGTGATTTTCTTGCTGTTGATTTTGCTACTACGCTCAATCGTGGCGCCGTTGCTGCTGCTCGTGGCCAACCTGATCTCCTTTGGTGCCACGCTCGGTATCTCCAAGCTGATCTTCTTCGATGTGCTGGATCACCCGGGAGCTGATTCGTCGGTGCCAATCTATGCTTTCGTCTTCCTTGTGGCACTCGGCATTGATTACACGATTTTCTTGATGAGCCGGGTGCGCGAAGAATCAATCAAGTTTGGCACCCACGAAGGCCTAGTGCATGGCGTGGCCGTGACGGGTGGGGTGATCACCAGCGCTGGCATCGTGCTGGCCACCACCTTCGCTGCGCTGGTGGTGGTGCCGCTGCTCTTTATGTTCCAGCTGGCAATTATCGTGGCGCTGGGGATTCTAATTGACACCTTCATCGTGCGTTCGCTGCTGATTCCAGGCGTAGTGCACGATATTGGCCGCCCAGTGTGGTGGCCATGGAGTCACAAAAAAGTTCGCGCAGAAAAAGAATAATGAACAGGCGTACTCGCCCCCCCCATGCCGACTATTTTCTCTACTAGTTAGTAGCTTTTTGCACCTGGATCGCATTGGGAAGCCGGCTGGCTTTGGCAAGCGAACCATCCAGCATCTCGATAAAAGGCTGCACACCAGCTGGGCTGGGATGAGTGAGATCGCGGTAGAGCCACTCTGGGTGTGCCTCTGCTAGCGTAAACCAATCGGCCACGACCACTTGCTCCGGATAGGCGGCCACAGCAGCATTGATTGCATCATTTGAATCCGCAATCCAGGTGGTGCGCGCATTTCCGTGCCCCGTCACCAAAACTAGTGTGCGATCAGAGCCAATGAGATCTAGCCAGTGCTCGATCACATTTTGAGGCAGCGGCCCATTATTTGCAGCGCCCACTACCACGTAGTGTGCAAGCGCGTCTTGAGCGGCATACTGCTCCATGAGCGTGGTGACGGCGTAGTAGCTGCGGCTCACTTCCCCATCCACCACCACTCCAGGCCATTTTTCGATAGCTGCCGCAGAGATCCCTTTAATCACTGAATCGCCAAGGATAGTGATATTCTCGCCGCGCACCTCAGCTTCGGGAGCTGTGATCACCTCGTAGTCACCCCAGGTCGAGATCGGTTCTCCGCCTTCTTTCGCAGCTTGCTTAGCTGCCTCCATAAGCTGCGCTTGTGCCTCTTGGGCGAGTGCATACTCACGCCCCACGGTTCCGCTGCCAGGAAGCACCCCTAGCGCTATCGCGGATTCATCTTGTGCTACTGAGCCCCCGCCGGCCACTGCCGTCTCGATCTGCGAATGGCTTGGGGCCATAGAGAGCGCTAGCGCCATCAAAATCAACGCTGCGGCAGCAATACTTGAGGTGAGATAGGCGCCAATACGTAATCCTTTTTGAGTCTTCATTCCAAACCATCGCTTCAAAGTGCTAATAATCCCGGCTCGGCGCATCGGATTCTCCACAAAATGGTAACTCAGCGTAGCGCAAAGCGTGGCAGCCGTAAAAACTACGGCGGTGGTGAGTGGCATTGAAGCAGCAGGCTGCAGATACCACCAAATCACCAGCAGCGGCCAATGCCACAGATAGATACCATAGGAGCGCACCCCGAGCCATGAAAGTAGCTTCGAATCCAGCACCATACTGAGCAGCGTGGCGAGCGAGATACCACGCTGAGCTGGGGCTGTCATAGCAAATATCACTGCAGCTGAAAGTAGTACCGCCAGGAGTGTGCCCCAGGGGTAAATAGCTGGCCAGGCGTCGTTAAATTTGGCGAAGCAAACCACAAGTGCCGCCACTGCAGCAAATCCAGCGAGGCCAGCAAAATCTCGGCTGCGCCCAAGATAAACGCGGCTTGAAGGGCGCAATGGGCTGCCGAGAATGAGCGCGAGGGTGGCGCCAGCCATCAAGCCAAAAGAATGAGTATCGGTGCCCATATAGGCGCGAGTTAGATCCACAGCGCCGCCACCAAGTCCGCCAACAGCGCCCTCACCAGCAGCAAGATAAGCAGCAGAAACAGCTCGCGCCATCACCGTCACTGACGCTGCGGCAAGAGCTAAAGCTAGCCAAGGTCGAGCCCGGCGAGGAAGCTTCCATAGCACTAGCACCACCAGCGGCCACACGAGATAGAACTGCTGCTCTACCGCGAGAGTCCACATATTTGTAAAGAGCCGCGGGCTCATTTGCTCGAAGTATGAATCGCCAAGAAAAATCGCCACCCAATTGTAGGAAAAAGTGAGAGTGCCAGCTAGCTGAGCTGGCAACTGCACCAGCAGATCCGGACTTATAGCTAGCGCTAGGATCACACTCACAATCGCTGTGGTAGCCACAGCCGGAAAGAGTCGGCGCCAGCGGCGCAGCCAAAACCTGCCGATACGAATATGGCCATACGTATCAATATCTGCGATGAGTAGGGAAGTGATAAGGAAACCTGAGAGCACAAAAAACACATCTACCCCGATGAATCCACCCGGGGCTAAAGTGGGCCACGTATGATATAGCAACACAGCGATTGCCGCGATTGCGCGCAGCCCATCAAGCCCACGCAGCCGCATGCCGCGGCGGGGCGAGGCGGAACCTTGGGGCGTTAAAAGCTCTGTAGGGGCGTTGTGCACGATTCCCCATCCTACTTGCCATGCTATGGATAATTCGAGGTAGCTTTGCGCAACGTGTGCAGACTCTCAGCTGTAAAGTTAAAATATTGAGTGAGTGCAAAAGGAGAAGCCATGGCTGAAATGCGCATTAAGACACTGCCTAATGGTCCATTTAAAGTGACGGGAAATGTGCCACTTGATGAAAAAGTGATCCGGCCGCAAGGCTATGGCTATCGTTGGGAAGATGGGCGCGAGCTGCCACAAAAAGAGGAATACTATTTGTGCCGCTGTGGGCATTCAGAGAATGCGCCGTTCTGTGATGGTGCTCATGGCAACAATAAATTTGATGGGAGCGAGACGGCTGCTAAAGCACCTTATGTGGATCGAGTGGATTATTTCGAAGGGCCACAAATTGATCTTGCTGACGATAATCGCTGTGGTTTTGTGCGTTTTTGCCATAGTGAAGATTCGCATGGCAAGGGCAGTGAAGCCTGGAGTATGGCGATGATGGCGAGCAGTGCCGAGGAGGTGGCGCTCGCGAAAGATGTGGCTTGGGCATGCCCAGCTGGCCGGCTCACCCCGAAACCGCATGATGGGGATTTTGAGGAGCCAGAGCTTGAGCGGGGGATCACTGTGGTGCAAGATCCCCAAAAGGGTGTGAGTGCGGGGTTATATGTGCATGGCGAGATTGCTTTGGAGGGCGCCAACGGCGAGGAGTATGAGCTACGCAATCGCTATCTGCTGTGCCGCTGTGGGGCTTCGCGCAATAAGCCCTTCTGTGATGCGTTCCATGTGCCAGCGAGTTTTGATGATGGGTATCTTCCAGAAACTGATTCGGAGATCTAGGTTTAAGCTCACTGCACGTCGAGAGATAATAGATAAGGCGTTGATCAGTAATGTGTGATTACTGGCGTACCCACAGAGGCCCAATCCCACAAGGTTTTAGCGTCACTGTTGGACATATTGATACAGCCGTGCGACCCGCCATATCCGGCATCATAGCCCCAGCTGCTACGCCATGCTGAGGAGCCGTGGGTGGCCTCACCGCCGTTGTAGTACATAATCCAGGGCACATTTGGGGTCTCGTACTCTGAGCCATCCGGATTGCGCCCCCGCATGGTCTGCGATACGAGCTTGGCGTAAACCTTGAAGTTGCCCACATCGCTTGGAGTGGCGGGTGCGCCGTCAATCATTGGGAAATTGTATATGAGTGTGGCGCCCTCGTATGCGTACACTCGATTGCTGCCGAGGTTAATGTCGATCCAGCGTTCGCCAATGCCAGCCATATAGGCGAGATTCTCCACGCCCTCAGCCACCACCTTTTCATCCCATTTAGGTTCAGCATCCGTCATGGTAAAGCTAGCGTTGGCGGCTCTGCCCTTGCTGAGACTGCTTACGATACTTGCTGCCACATCGGACTGGTTGGAGACTGTTTTGCCAATCACCGGATCTCGCTCCACTTTCACAATGGTGCCATCCTCAGTCACGTAGCGGAACCCATTTTTACTGCCATTCTCAAGCAAGGCTGCTTTTTCATTTACCCATTTCAGCACGGCCTGCGTATCCAAGGTAGCCTTGGTGCGATCGTATTTTACCCACTGTGCTTTTTCTGCGAGAGATGCGCTGACGGGGTCTGCTTCAGTGGTGATGCTGATTTCTGGCGAAATAAGATCGTTGGCTTGTTTCGCTACGACGCTGAGGTATTTTTCGGTAAGAGTAGGGTGTAGTTTGGTGATTTTAGCTTCGTGTTTAAGGCTTTCCTGGGTGCTTAAGAGCTTTTCGGCGGCGGTGCGGAGCGCGGCTTTATCCACGCCTTCGCCATCTTTTCCTGCTTTCACCACGAATTCGGTTTCGTTGAACTCAAGCGCGGGCTCCACGGGTGGGATTACGTCTGGATTTTCAGCAGTGAGGGACGCGGCAAATTGGGCTGCTTTGGGCTCGTTTTCGTTTAGCTTCGGCGTCACCACATTGCCTTTTACAATTGCTTTTACGTAGCTGAGCGGGTTGCGGTTGAGCGTTACGGCTTCGTTTGCGATATCGGCAGCGCTGGCGGAGAAGCCCATCTGGTTTAGGTTTGCGGTGGTAGTGGTAATGCCAGTTCCGGAAATGTGGATCTCGCCTTCTCGAAGAGCTTTGGCGATGTCTGAGCGGATTTCACTTTCTTTCATCCCGGAGACCTCAGTGGCGCCGATGTAAGTGTTTGGAAGTGCGCGATTTCCCACCACGTAATAGCCAGCCACGGCTCCAAATGCCACAAGTATGGCGGCCGCGAAAGAAATGCCGATTACTTTTACTCTCTTTACCACGCTATTTCCCCATGCTCCTTATATTTGTTTTGGCGCATTTTAATTCTAGTTATGATCTCATTATAGTTAAGCCGCAAAAGCCTATTGCTGTGCGATTCGCCACTTGTATAATTGAGTGTTCAATTATAGTTTTAGTGGAGGCGAAATCGGGGCATATGTCGCGCCCACGTGCATCGATTCGAAGGCCTTTATTTGATCTCAGTAGGTGAAGTTAATGCTGTTAGGTGTGCTAAAAATCGGAGGTGAGCAGCTGCTCCGCCTCCGATTTTTAGCTAGCCTTCAAGCCTTAAATAGGCCCCACTTTTCGCTTTGGGGCTATGCTTTGATGTAGCCGTAGCCTTCAGCTTGTAGTTTTGCGATTTCTACAATTCCGGCTGGCACGATCTCCACATAGCTTGGAATTAGCTCTGGCTTCACTTGCCGCTCGTTCAGGGCAATATTGCACACCACAAAGCGCACACCTTCCTTGGAGAGCTCCTTAATTTTGCTCCAGCGCGTCGGGTCGGCGTCCAGCTGCGAGAATGAACGGATAGCGGCGCCATTTGCTACCACCACCGCTTTGCCGCCCGCTTGGGAATGCACGAGGTTTCGCACTGAACGGATGGTGAATGGCCAGCGGTCATTATCGTTCACGTGAAATACGATTTTAAGATCAGACATATCTTCTCCTGTTAATAAATTGCTTTGCTGCAGCGGTTCGTCACAATTGCGCGAATGGCGCGTATTTACAAGCCCAATCTTACCCTCATCGCGGGACTTAGGTCACCAATTTGGTTATCTTGGTGCCGAAGTTTAGCAGCAGCATAGCTCGATTAGTGCCTATGGTGATGGGCTAATCTAGGAGATACAAACTTTGAGGGTGTGGTGCAATCGTGCTGTGCTGGTATTTCTCGCAAAGAGGTGAATATGGCTATTGATGTGGAATCGCTCAATGCTCGAGGTAAGGCAGCGCTCGCAGCGCTCATGCCTGATCCAGTAGCTCTTGTGAGTATTGATGGGTGCGGCCCGGGAGGCAATTTTGGGCGTGAGGGCTATGCCAGTGGCGCATTGCGAGAGAGCATAGATGCTGCCTGGGTCTGCAGTTATGCGGCGCTCACTGGCAGTGAGATCGGCAAGTTGCCGCAAATTCGTGTGGCTGATGTGCCAGCAGTATTTGAGCGGGCGCGCGAAGTGCAACGCTACTGGGCTGGCACTAGATTCTCGCAGCGGCGAGATTTGATGCAGAAGTTTATTGACGGCGTGGTGCATGCCCGTGATGAGCTACTGGATCTAATTCAGTGGGAAAACGGCAAGAATCGCGCTTGCGCCTTTGAAGAAGTGTATGACGTGGTGGCGAATGCGGCCTACTACGGCCGCCACGCCAGCAAGTTGCTCGCGCCAAAGCGTACTGGAGGAGCAGTGCCGCTTCTCACCTACACTCGCACCTATCACCATCCCAAAGGTGTGGTGGCCGTGATTTCGCCTTGGAATTATCCACTCACGCTCGCTATTTCGGATGCGCTCGCAGCGATTATGGCCGGAAATTCGATTGTGATTAAGCCCGATTCACTCACGCCATATACAGCGCTCGCCTGCAAAGCCTTGTTAGATCGTGCAGGATTCCCGCCAGATTTACTGCAGGTGATTATAGGATCAGGGCCGGCGCTGGGCGAGCCAATGATTCGCGAGGCGGATTACGTGATGTTTACTGGCTCAAGCGCCACTGGCGCCACGATTGCACGCGAAGCAGGCGAAGCCCTAATTGGCTTCTCGGCTGAGCTCGGTGGCAAGAATCCGCTGATAGTGCGTGCAGACGCGCCCATGCCCAGAGCTGTGCGGGGAGCTGTAAAGGCCTGTTTCGCTTCCTCTGGCCAGCTTTGCATTTCCATTGAGCGGATGTATGTGCACACCAGTATTTGGGATGAATTTGTGCCAGCGTTTGTGCAGGAAGTGGAAGCTATGAAGGTGGCTGCGGGCTTCGATTGGGAAGCTGATATGGGCCCGCTCATTGGGGAATCTCAGTTTAATAAAGTGCGTGAGCATGTGGAAGATGCTGTGGCGAAAGGGGCCACGGTGCTCGCGGGTGGCAAAGCACTGCCGGAGGTGAGTCAATATGCGTGGGCGCCTACTGTGCTCACTGGCGTCACGCCAGAAATGGATCTTTTTGCAAATGAGACTTTTGGGCCTGTGGTAAGCCTTTACCGAGTGGCGAGCGACGAAGCGGCCTTGCGCCTCGCAAATACCACTGATTACGGGCTTAATGCTGCTATTTGGAGCAGCGATATGCGGGCGGCGCAAAAGCTGGCGGTGCAAATCCATGCCGGTGCGGTGAATATTAATGATGGCTACGCGGCCGCCTGGGGATCAATGAAGGCGCCGAGTGGCGGCATGGGGATCTCCGGCATTGGGCGGCGCCACGGCCTTGATGGCATCGTAAAATACACAGATGCGCAAGCTGTGGCTACCCAGCGGCTCATGCACATCGGTGCGCCGGGGCGAATCGGGCCGCTAGAGCTCGGGGAAAAGAAGTGGGCCGAGCTGCTGAGTGTGTACATGAAGTTAAAAAAGTGGATTGGGTGAGCCATGATTGTTATAGCTGCCACACCTATTGGTAATGATGCTGATGCTTCACCTCGCTTGCGTGAAGCGCTAGCGAGCGCTGATCTAATTGCTGCAGAGGATACTCGCCGGCTGCTGAACCTCGCGGGGCGCCTCGGAGTGTCCCTGCATGCTCCGGTGATTGCGTTCCATGATCACAATGAGGCTACAAAAGCTGCTGAGCTAGTGGCTGCGGCGCAATCTGGAAAGCAGGTGCTGGTGGTGAGTGATGCTGGTATGCCGGTGGTTTCAGATCCAGGATATCGGCTAGTGGCTTTGGCTGCGGCAGCAGGTGTGGCAGTGACGGTGGTGCCGGGGCCTTCGGCGGTGCTTACGGCGCTCGCGTTGAGTGGTTTAGCCTCGGATCGATTTAGTTTTGAGGGCTTTGTGCCGCGCAAAGATTCAGAGCGTGCTGCGGCTTTCGGTGCTCTTGTGGGTGAAGAGCGCACGATGGTGTTTTTTGAATCGCCGCGTCGGATCGCAGGAGCGCTGCAAGCTATGGCTGGTGTATTTGGTGGCGAGCGGCGAGCGGCTGTCTGCCGAGAGCTCACCAAGGTGCATGAAGAAGTAAAGCGGGGCTCGCTAGATGAGTTAGCGCAGTGGGCGAGCGGGGGCGTGCTTGGTGAGGTTGTGATCGTGGTGGCAGGTGCGGATCGTCGCTCCGGGAGTTCCCGGCGTGACGGTGGCGATGGTGTCACGGAGCAGCTGGTGGCCGAAGTGCGGGATTTAGCCGAGCTGGGTTTGCGTTTGAAAGCTGCTGCAGCGCATGTGGCTAAGCGTGAAGGAATTGGTGCGAATGCACTCTTTAACGCAGTGATTCATGCGCGGTGAGTAGGAGTTCTTGATTGCCTAGTTTTCTGCTATCAGTATCGGGTAGGTCTCTTGATTCATCGCGGGCTAAGCCATGCTTGCAGAAAACGGCCAATCTCAGAAAAAGCTTGATCGCGCACGCTCCGGTGCGAAAAGGTCACGTCGTGGATGGCTCCTTCTAGCTTTATTAGCGTCACGCTCGCTCCCAAGCTAGGCACCTGGCGCCAGATATTTTCCACTGTGAGCACGCTGTCAGCACTCAAAAAATCGGTATTCCAGGTGCTGGATACCACGGATCTAGCGCTGGTGAGAATTAGGATTGGTGCTGTGATTGAGAGCCCGGCCGCCACGGCATGATGCCCTTCCAATATGGCATTAAACCAGCCAGCGCGCACCGCAAAATCAGCCTTGCCGCGCCACGCTTCATTAGGCTCCCATCCGGTGGTGAAGAAAGGATCACTGGATGCGTCAGCGGGTAGATCGCCACTGTCGAGATGATTGCCGGTGAGGGTGCGATGGTAAAAACCGCTGTCGGGAATTGGAAGGATCGCCGTTGGGGCGAGCCGCCGTAGCGATTCTGTGGCCCCCTTCGCAGCCAGGCGCGTGGCCGCGGCTCCTTGTAGTGCTATCCAAGGTGAATTTAATATAAGCGCGGCGAGGGCGCCGGGATGGCGATCGGCCCATAGTGCCGCAGTAAGCCCACCGGTGGAATGGCCGTATAGCACCAGCGGCACGTCGGAGCCTTGGTCGTGATGAATGGCATCTAGAGCCGCGTGCACTTCGGCGTCATAATCACTCAGATCCTCAATGTATCCCCAATATTGCCCATCGAGATGTGAGCGGCCATATTTTCGTAAATCCAGCGCATAAAATGCGCCTCCGAGTGCAGAGATGTGGCGTGCTAGTTCGCGTTGATAGAAATAGTCGTTCCAGCCGTGGATCGCGAGGAATGCAAATTGAGGGCGTGAAGTAGGTGTGGGTAATGCGTGGGGGTCTGCATCTGAAATATGCCGCACCAAGCTGGTGATGACGGCTCCCTGGAAATCTGAATTGAGTGGAAATTGGGCGCACTCGAATCCTGGGCCTAATACGTCAGGCTTCCAGGGGGTGGAGAAGGAATTCATATCTCTATTGTGGCGCGAGTATCTGAGGTGCGTAAAGAATACCACGGCCATAATTTCTGATAACGATGTGGATTTTGATTATTTATTTGAAAGCATAGCAATCTGTTATATAGTTGTGGAAATAGTGAAAATTGAGAAGCGTGTGAACGCAGAGCAAAGGATCACGGGAAGCCGCTTATGAAAACTTATTCTCAAGCCGCAGCAGTGCTCATAGCTATTGGCTTTGCCTTGCCGTTGGTAGCGCCAGCCCAAGCTGCACCCACCGGAACCGATGTGGCCACTGCCCGCGCCGCAGAGCAGCAAGTGCAAACCTCGCTCACAGCTATCCAGAACGAACTAAGCGCACTCTCGCAAAAAAGCACACAGTTGCAGCTTGAAGCCCAAAGCGCTGAAGCAGAAGCTGAAGAGGCTGGTCGCAAAGTGATAGTGGCGCAAGATGCGGCGATAGTAGCCCAAGAGCGAGCTGAGCAAGCTAAAGAAAAAGTGGATTCAGTTCGCGCCGAAATGGCGATGGTGGCTCAAGCGATGTATCGCGATTCTGCATCGGCTATATCTAGTGCCTATTATCTACTCGATGCCGATTCTTTTAAAGCTGCCAATGATCGTGATCGTGCGTATCAAGAAGTAATGAAGCACGCCGATGCGCAAGCTGCAGATTTTAAAACGCTCTCAGCTTCAGCAGCCACCTTGCAAAAGCAAGCCGATGCTCAATTGGCGCGATCTGAAGAACTCGCTCAAGCTGCAAATGAGGCCAGCCAAGCAGCCCAAGCCGCAGCTGAAGCAGCCGAAGCACAGGTGGCTGCTGCCGATCAGCGCCGTGCAGAGCTGGCCGAGCAGTTGGCGAAAGCAAAACACACTACAGCCCAGGCCGAAGCGGCATATTTAGCTCAAGTGGAAGCTGACCGCAAAGCAAAGATAGCAGCCGCTGCAGCTTCCGAAAAAGCTCGCCAAGAAGCAGCCCAGCGCCAGGCTGCAGCTGCCGCCGCAGCCCAGACGTCGCAACCATCTACCCCTACGCAATCATCAAGCAGTGGGCAAGCCTTGCGCGATCAGATAGTCAATTACGCAGTAAAATACGATGGCTATCGCTACGTATTTGGCACTTCAGGGCCCAACACTTTCGATTGCTCCGGATTTGTGAAATTCATATACGGAAAATATGGCTATAATCTGGCCCATAGTGCTGATGCTCAAGGCCGCACCGGCCGGCGGATTTCCGCCTCTGAAGCTCGCCCCGGAGATCTCGTGTGGTGGCCTGGGCGGCATATCATGATTTATATGGGGGGCAACCGTACTTTCGGTGCAAACAACCCAAGCAAAGGTGTCACCTATAGTCAGCTTTATGGGAGTTACGTCTTTATTCGCTTAGTTGAGTGACGGCGAAGCTAAATAAACTAGTTTGCCGATCTATTCACGAAATCGAATTGATACCAACAGCTAGTGGGGGCAGATACGCAAAATGTGTCTGCCCCCACTAGCTGTAAACAATAATTATCTAGCCGCTACCCTTCAGCGCATCTCATAATCAGTGCCTTTAGCGCGTTCATAAGAAGCGCGAATCTCGGCTTCTGCCTCTTTGCGCCCCACCCAATAGGCGCCTTCCACAGATTTACCTGGCTCAAGATCCTTATATACTTCGAAGAAGTGCTGAATTTCGAGGCGATGGAATTCTGAAACATCTTGAATCTCAGTGCGCCACGAAGCGCGCTGATCTCCTGAAGGTACGCAAAGCACTTTGTCGTCACCACCATGCTCATCCTTCATGCGGAACATACCCAGCGCCCGGCAGCGGATCACGCAGCCAGGGAAAGTAGGCTCTTCCAAAAGTACCAGTGCGTCAAGCGGATCGCCGTCTTCGCCAAGAGTGCCATCAATGAAGCCGTAATCGTCGGGATAGCGAGTGGAGGTGAAGAGCATACGATCCAGCCGAATCCGGCCAGTTGCATGATCTACTTCGTATTTATTCCTATTGCCTTTAGGGATTTCGATTGTGACATCGAATTCCATGAATTCCATAGCTGCTCCTTTTTCGTGCATCAATGAGGAAAGGTGCTTTCTTGATAATTGATTCTATCTATAATCGGGCCACTGCGGGCGAAATCCAAGCGAGTTGCATCAGAAGCTATAACGTTAGCTGATAACAATCAAGATCTGGCCCTAATCGTATGGCACACTTATAGGGTGAAAAAAACGGCGGTGGCAGTGATCCTGGTTTGTGCCCTTAGCTTGGGTATGTGTGGATACGTAGTTGCGGACGCTAGCGATGCCGTGCCTGGATGGATCACCCTCGAGCCAGCAAGCTATGCATCCGCCTATCCTAGCGTGAGTGAACACCAGTCCGAGCCGGCAAACACTGCTCACAGTGGGATACTTCCGGATCCAGCTGCGGCACCAGTACCAGATGCTGCAATCGTGCAAAACGCTCTCAATCAATTAGTGCGTGACGTCGGGGCGGAAGCCCGCGTAGGGGCGGTCGTCACTGACGCCGTCACCGGAGAAACTCTAGCTGAGATCAATCCCGCTACCAGCCTGGTGCCGGCCTCAAATATGAAAATCTTGACAGCTTATGCGGCCCTCACTGAGCTTGGCCCCGAAAGCACTTTCAGCACCAAGGCGATGCTTTCTGGAGTGGATCTTTACCTCGTGGGCGGCGGCGATATCCTTCTCGCTGCAGATACCGGCGATACAAACGCTATCAATGGCCGGGCAGGCCTGGGCGATCTGGCTCGAGCTAGCGCTGAAAAACTCAAAGCAAGCGGGATATCGAGCGTGAACGTATATGTGGATACATCCGCATACTCTGGGCCTGCGTATGCGCCAGGAGTAAGCACCGGCAACTATAAGTGGGTGATGCAAAACGCGCCGATAGCTGTGGATCGAGCTCAAGTGGAAGGCTCTCAGCTCGGCGAGCCAGCAAGCCGAGCTCTCGATGATTTTGTTGCGCGTCTTTCCGAAGCTGGAATAACAGCAACTAATAGCGGCAACGCGCTTGCCCCGAAAGAAGCCAAAGAGCTAGCCCGCGTGCAATCAGCTCCGGTACGAGCAGTAGCAGATATGATGCTGCTCGAATCAGATAATTCGCTCGCCGAAAATTTAGCTCATCAAGTAGCTCTCGCTCGAGGCAAAGAAGGTAGCTTTGCTGGCGGCAGCGAGGCTATGCAAGAAATCCTTGCAGCAGCTGATATGCCCCTTGACGGCGCAATAATCGCAGATGGTTCTGGGCTATCTTTCGATAATCGTTTGACGCCACAGCTTTTGGTGAGTTTGCTCGCCAAGGTTTGGAATTGCGATACTGCTAAAGGCTGCGCTACCACCCAAATCGGCACAGGCATGCCCCTATCTGGATATGATGGCACGTTGAAGACCCGCTTCCAAGAAGAGCAGATGATAGCTAGAGTGCATGCGAAAACGGGATCCTTGCAAAATGCTAGTTCGCTGAGTGGGTTCGCATATACGATCGCGGGAAGGCCACTAATTTTTTCCATAATTGTGAACGATCTCAGCCCCGATCTCTCTGGGCACTATCGCCCGGCAATAGACAAAGCCGTTACGACTATAGCGCACTCTTAAAGCTGCTTGCGCTGCTTGTGTTTGAAGCGTAATAGCTAATCTTTGGTGCCAAAAGCTCGTGCCAAAATCTCTAAGCACCCGCGCTAGAATATACCCATGAGTGTGAATCCACTGTGGGCACGCCACGCCACTGCCCTTATCTCGCCTGGCGGCCCCGCCGTCACCCCTGAAGCCGCGCAGGCCTATGCCGCTGATCTGCATCGAGCAGCCGCTGACGCGTTGCCGCTAGTGGCTGAGATAACAGGCCTTCCTGCCGAGGCTGCCCGCGCCGGGCAGGTGCCAGTGATTGTGGTGGATCGCCCTGGGTGGGCGCAGGCAGTGGCGCAGCAACTTGCTGCAATGCAAGAGCTTGCTGGGGAAAAAGTGCCCGGGCTGAGTAGCGCTTCAGTAGCGCTTGGCGCAGCTGTGCTGGCGCGGATGATTTTGGGGCAATTCGATCCATACTGGGGCACTGATGGGCGGCTAATCCTCACTGCTCCCAATATTGCGCAGTTTCGCCAACAATATGATCTCGATCAGCGTGATCTCTGCCTATGGGTGTGCGTGCATGAGCTTACGCACGCAGTGCAATATCAGACTGCGCCTTGGATTAACGAATTTATCGTCTCCAAATTCACTCAAGTGCTGGCCGAAATAGAGGGCACGCAAAGCGATTCTTTCTTTACCACGGGCGCAATGGGCGAGCTAAACGCCGTAATGAGCGTGCTTGAAGGGCATGCACAATACGCAATGAATTCAGTGAGCGTGGCGCTAATGCCAGGCAAACAGCGCATTATTGCGGCAATGGAACGAAAACGCAATGAGAAAAAGCTGCTTCAGTGCAAATTGGCACAGCTGCTCAGCCTTGATAAGAAAGCGGCACAATACAACGAGGGCGGAAAATTCACTCGGGCCGTAATCTCCGAGGTAGGGTTGGCTGGCTTTAACCGCGTCTGGCACGATACAGAATCAATGCCTACTTTCGCTGAGCTGAAGAATCCGCAGCAGTGGATCAAACGCATGAATTTGGGGCATCCAGAGCAGAGCTTAGAATGCCCCGAAGTAGTGGAGCAAAAGAGCTGATGGCACCTCATCTGCTGGTATCGCAAGCACGCCATGCGCTTGCAGCAACTTTTGCGCAGTTGCCGATTGGATCGAGCGTGCTGCTCGCCGTGAGTGGGGGAGCAGATTCGATGGCGCTCGCGGCGAGTGCGAGTTATGCGGCTCGGAGCCGAGCAATTCAGCTCTTCGCCCTCACTGTGGATCATGGGCTGCGGCCAGAATCGGCTGTTGAAGCACAGCAGGTGCAGGGGTGGCTGCGCCAGCTTGGGATTGATGCGCGGGTGGCTAAACTGCATGGGCTAGGAGCAGAGCTGCGCGAAGGCACACAAAATGGGCGTGACGAAGCTCGACTAGGCCCGGAGGGAGCGGCTCGGCGGGCCCGGTATCAGGCGCTCGCAGCCATAGCACGCGAATTAGCTGCTTCTGGCAATAGTGGTAGTGGCGGCGGTATAGCAGCTGCTTTGCCGGTGCTTTTGGGGCATAACGCGGACGATCAAGCCGAGACGGTGGTGCTCGGTTTTGGGCGAGGATCAGGGGCTCGCTCCATAGCTGGAATGCCGCGCGAAGGGTGGCTTCCAGAGATGGGTGTAGAGCAGCAGGTGCGCATGTATCGCCCACTGCTGGATATGCGCCACGCTCAGCTATGCAAGGTTTGCGAAGAGTTGGGTGTGCCGTGGGTGGAGGATCCTACTAATGATCTTGCGAGCAAGTGGCGTGCCGCTGATGGTAGCGCTCTGCGTCGCAGCGCTGTGCGCCACCGCGTGATACCGTTGCTCGAGGAAGTGCTGGGCCCCGGCGTCACCGAAGCTTTGGCGCGCACAGCAGCACTGTTGCAGAGCGATCAAGAGGCGCTAGAGTGCTGGGCGAGCGAAGCCTGCGCCCAAGCTAGCGCTACTGCAGCCACTGCGAGCCGCGATTCGGAAGCAGTGCGCCTCTGCGCTAAAGTGTTGCGCTCTTATCCGAAATCTGTGCGGGATCGGGCGGCGCGCCGCGCTGTGGCGCAGGCAGGCGGGCGTATCGGTGAACTCAACTACGAGCACACAGGCGAGCTTGATAAGCTAATCACTGGGCGTGAGAATAATAAATGGCTAGCTCTTCCTGGAGCTCATGTGTGGAAGCATGATGGCTGGTTGAGATTCTTACAAGGGCCTTTGCCGCCGCAGCCAGATAGGCGCGATTCAATCGAAGGAGAGAATTGATGGATTTGAAAGACGTGGGCACCGACATCGAAGAAGTGCTGATCACGGAAACAGAAATTGATCAGCGCCTAGCTGAGATGGGCGAAGAGATTTCGCGTGACTACGAAGGAAAAGATCTGCTGCTCGTGGGGGTGCTGCGTGGCGCGATTATGGTGATGGCTGATCTTTCCCGCAAAATCCACGTGCCGGCTCAGATGGACTGGATGGCAGTGAGCTCATATGGGGCGAGCACAAAGAGTTCTGGTGTGGTACGTATTATCAAAGACCTCACTGAAGATGTCACTGGTCGCAACGTGCTCATTGTGGAAGACGTGATCGATTCAGGGCTCACCCTCTCCTGGCTGCAGAGCAATCTCAAACAGCGCGGAGCAGCATCAGTGCGTATCGCCACGATTGTGCGCAAGCCCAAAGCAGCCAAGATTGAGGTGCATGCTGATTACGTGGGCTTTGACCTTCCCAACGATTTTGTGGTGGGATATGGCCTTGATTATGCAGAGAATTATCGGCATTTGCCTTTCATCGCTAAACTTGCTCCGCACGTCTATGGAGGGTGAATGAGCACCGAGAAGAAACCTCAAAAAGCTAATTCTCGAAAGCCCAAAAAGGATAAAGAGGATAAAACTGCTCGGGCTGCTAAGGGCGCAAAAACTGCCAAGAGCACTAACAACGGCAAAGGCGGCAAGCCAGAAAAGCCGGCACCGGCGCGCCGATTTTTTGGGGTGCTCGCATTTTTCGTGCTGGTAGGGCTGGCCGCGGTGTGGATGATTAATCCCTTCGGATTCTCATCGATTCGCACCTCCGAGGGCATATCGGTGCTGCAAGAAGAGAAAATTGATCGAGTGCAGGTGACGGCGGGCGCCCAGCTGGTGCAAGTGTGGCTTGAGAATGAATATAAGCCTCTTGACGTGGAGGGCAACGAAATGCCAGCCACAAAGAAGGTGCAATTCCAGTTTGTGCCAGCTGAGGCAGAGCAAATCAGCACCCTCGTGCACAAGGCAGATGCGAAAAATGGCTTCAATTCTGTGGTGCCCACCGAGAATTTCCTCTCCACTGTATTATCGCTGCTGGTGCCGATGCTCATTTTGGTGGGTATTTTCGTATGGCTCTTCCCGAGGATGCAAGGCATGATGACGGGCTTTGGCAAGCTCCACAAAGAGGGATTCGATTCCGATCGCCCCGACGTTAACTTCAAAGACGTGGCTGGGGTAGACGAAGCAGTAGAAGAACTGGCTGAGATTAAAGAATTTCTGGACACCCCAGATAAGTTTCATAAGATGGGCGCCAAGATCCCCAAAGGCGTGCTACTCTATGGCCCTCCCGGCACCGGCAAAACCTTACTTGCGCGCGCTGTAGCTGGCGAAGCTGGCGTGCCTTTCTTCCATATTTCGGCTTCTGAATTCGTGGAAATGTTTGTGGGCGTGGGCGCCTCCCGAGTGCGAGATCTTTTCAATCGCGCCAAGAAAGTGGCCCCCGCGATCGTCTTCGTGGATGAAATTGATGCCGTGGGCCGCAATCGCGGCAGCGGGATCGGTGGCGGTAACGACGAGCGCGAGCAAACCCTAAACCAGTTGCTGGTGGAAATGGATGGTTTCGATGATCGCACAAACGTGATCGTGATTGCGGCCACCAACCGCCCTGATGTGCTAGATTCTGCGCTACTGCGCCCAGGGCGATTCGACCGGCAAATCGCTGTGGACGCTCCAGATTTGCCAGGGCGCGAAGCAATTTTGAAGGTACACGCCGAGGGTAAGCCTTTTGCTGCCGGCGTGGATCTCGCCGCTATTGCGCGGCGCACCCCAGGATTCTCTGGCGCTGACCTAGCCAACGTACTCAACGAGGCAGCCCTATTGGCGGCGCGGCGCGATCACACCACGATTAGTGACGACGATGTGGATGAAGCGATAGATCGCGTGATCGCTGGCCCGCAGCGGCGTACCCGCGTAATGAACGAATCCGATAAACGCATGACCGCCTATCATGAAGGTGGCCACGCGGTGGCTGCAGCTGCGCTCAACTACACTGACCCCGTCACGAAAGTGACGATCCTGCCGCGCGGGCGGGCGCTAGGCTACACAATGGTGATGCCCACCGAAGATCGCTATTCCACATCCCGCAACGAACTACTCGACCAGCTCGTCTATTCGATGGGTGGGCGGATCGCTGAAGAGATAGTCTTCCATGATCCCAGCACAGGTGCTTCGAACGATATTCAGAAAGCCACCAATATGGCGCGCAAGATGGTCACCGAATATGGTATGAGCGCGCGCATTGGCGCGGTGCGGCTAGCGGCCGACGACGCTGACCCAATGACCCGCTTCGGCGGGGGCTCACAGCGGGAACATTCCGATGCCGTGGCCCACGCCGTGGATGAAGAAGTACGCCAGCTGATGGAAACGGCCATGCAAGAGGCCTGGCAGCTGCTCATGGATAACCGCGACGTGCTAGATAAGCTCGCGGCGCTACTGCTCGAAAAAGAGACGGTGCTCGAGGCTGAACTAAAAGAGCTCTTCAAAGATATCAAGAAGGCCCCGCCGCGCGAACAATGGCTCTCGGCGCCAAGTCGGCCCGTGAGCGATCTACCACCGGTGCCAATTCCGGCTGCGCCAGCTGCAGCTGGCGCAGAGCCCACCGCAGAGCCCACCGCTGAGAATCTAGATACGCCGTCAGCCCCAAGCGATAATCCTGCGCAGGCTACGGCTCATTGCGCTGAGCCGCCAGCAACAGGCCGGCATCGCGAAGGCTAAGCCACGCTACCATCCCACATAGAGTAAGGAACAGCGATGAGTGAGCACGAATACGACGAAGCTGGCGTGCGCGAGGCTGTGCGCGCGCTGCTCGTAGCCATCGGTGAAAATCCCGAGCGCAACGGGCTCACTGGCACCCCAGATCGCATCGCGCGCTCATATCGCGAAATATTCGGCGGGCTCGCTACAGACCCAGCTGAGGTGCTCGATACCGTATTCGATATTGGCCATCAAGAGCTCGTACTCGTGCGCGATATCCCAATGTATTCGATGTGCGAGCATCATCTGTTGCCGTTCCACGGGGTAGCTCACGTGGGCTACATTCCTGGAGACGATGGGCGAGTGACGGGGCTTTCAAAGCTGGCACGGCTAGTGGAAGGCTTTGCTCGGCGGCCCCAAGTGCAAGAGCGGCTCACATCCCAAGTGGCAGACGCCCTCTACGAGCGCCTCGGCGCCCAAGGAGTGATAGTGGTGGTTGAGGCCGAACACCTGTGCATGAGCATGCGCGGCGTGCGCAAGCCAGGCGCCAAAACCGTCACCTCCGCGGTGCGTGGCTCGATGCGCGATGGTGCTACCCGCGCTGAAGCCATGAGCCTCATAATCGGCCGCACATCCTGAAAGCGCTTTGCGCACAGACTAAGCAAAGTGCACCAAAAGCAATTGATAAGCCAAGCGTTAATGGAGAAATGCCAATGCTTTTGATGGGTATTATCAACGCCACCCCCGATTCATTTAGCGACGGAGGGCAATGGGCTCAGGCTGATCGCGCAATCGAGCACGGCCGCGAGCTTATCGCTCAAGGAGCGCATATTCTCGATATCGGCGGCGAATCCACTCGCCCTGGAGCCACCGCACTAAGTGCAGATCAAGAGTGGGAACGGGTGGCGCCAGTGATTGAAGGGCTGGCCAGCTCTGGAACCCAGCTCTCTATCGACACCTACCACGCCGTCACGGCCCAGCGAGCTGTGGCCGCCGGCGTCACCATCGTCAATGACGTCACCGGTGGAACCGGCGACCCAGCGATGTTTGCCACCGTGGCCGAGTTAGGTGTGGATTACGTGCTGCAACACACGCGCGGCACGCCAGAGACAATGAATTCTTTAGCACACTATTCAAGGCCGGTGGCTGATGAGGTGCGTAGCGAGCTCTTGGCACGCCGTGACGCCGCAGTGGCAGCCGGAATTGATCCCGAGCGGATCGTGCTTGACCCCGGGCTTGGATTTGCAAAAGTAGGAGAGCATGATTGGCAGCTGCTCGCTGGCCTTGACGCCCTAATGGGCGAAGGGCATAGAGTGCTTGTAGGGCCTTCACGGAAACGGTTTCTAGCAGCTGTGGTGCATGATTGGCATGATTGCATCGGCTCGCGTATAGAGCGTGACGTGGCTACAGCGGCAATCGCCGCGTGGCTCGAAAGCCGTGGCATCTGGGCAGTGCGAGTGCATAACGTGGCAGCCGCTCGGGTGGCAGCAGCCACGTGGGAACGGCTCTCGATGCAGGACAACCATAGGTGAGGAGTGGCATGGCGCGAGAAGATTTCCCGAATATGCAAGAACAGACCATCCACTTGCATGGTTTGAAAGTGATGGGCACTCACGGAGTGCTGCCCGAAGAGCATGCACAGCCGCAAGAATTCCGGGTAGACGTGAGCATGCAAGTGTGTGCAGAGCAGGCAATTCATACTGATTCCGTGGCCGACACCATCTCCTACAAAGATGTGGCTGATGCGGTGGTGGAAATAGTAGCTGGCGAACATGTGGATCTTATCGAGACGCTCGCGCATCGAATCGCCCAGCGTGTGGTGGCTATGGGAGCCCGCTTCGTCACCGTCACGCTACACAAGCCGAAGGCGCCAATTGGCTACGAATTCGGCGATGTGAGCGTCACTGAGAGCCTACCAGGGGTGCTGATGAAGCCCGAGCGGCGGCGTGTGGTGCTTGGGATTGGATCGAACCTTGACGTTCCCGAAGCGCACGTGATCGAAGCGGTGGGGGCGCTCGCGGAGCTTATCGAGATCGAAGAAGTATCTGAGCTTTATCGCACTGCGCCACAGCTTTCTGAAGGTCAAACTGATCAACCCGATTATGTGAACGCTGTGCTCACTTGCTACATCGAGCTACCACTCTTGCCTTTCTTGCACATGCTGCATCATGTGGAAGCCGATCACGGCAGGGTGCGCACCAAACGCTGGGAGGCGCGCACTCTTGATCTTGATGTGATTGACGTGGAGGGGGTGGAGAGCCGAGACCCTGAGCTTTTCGTGCCGCATCCGCGTGCCGCGCAGCGCCGCTTTGTGGTAGAGCCGTGGCTTTCTATTGACCCCACTGCCACGCTGCGCGGGGAGCCGCTAGCAACTGTGCTGGCACGGCTTGGCGAGCAGCGCGTGGAGCGGATGGATCCTGAGGAATATATGCCGCGGGTATTGGAGGCTTTTGCGCAGTGGGATGATGCCGGCGAGTTCAGCGATTTAGAAGATGAATTTGAAGCGGATTTCGGCGGATCTAGTCTCCCGCAAAACTCTAGTGAATTTAGCGAATTTGGTGAATTTAAACGATTCCCGTGGGATGCCTATTTCGATTCAGAGGATGAGCAAGACCATGAGTGATGCCGGCGCGGGCCGGCTGCGGCCCACTTCAATATGGCTGCTATTTGCTATTGTTGCGGCTGTAGCGTTGGGATGTTTTTTGGGCATAGAAATCTGGCTGCGCGCTGGCCAAACGCCAATTATGGTGCCGGTAGTGAGCTTTGCGGCGCCACTGATTATGGCAGCTGTGGTGGGCTGGCAAGGCTGGAAGGTGCGCTCCTTCCAGCGCGGGAATCGCGCGTTAGGAGCTTTAGAAGCGGGTCGTATTTTTGTGTTGGCTCAGGCAGGCTCGCGCGCCGGGGCGGTGCTTTTAGGCAGCGCTATCGGAGTGGGCTGCGCATATTTTCACACTGGTCCTACCACTTTTTTGCTGGAACAAATCCTGCATCTCGGCCTCGCTGCCCTCACATCGCTCGCTCTCCTCGTCACCTCATATATAGCTGAACGTTGGTGTATCATTCGCGGCGATGAAGATGAAAATGGCGGCGCTGCCGGAGCTGTGGCTGGCGCTGCAGCCTGAGAATAGCGGCTGCCTCCGCTTACGCTCATAGCCTGCGATCTCAGATCCTTTACTAAGCCTTAATGCTGCTTTGATACAATTGCTCCATGCGAAAAATGCTAGGAGAAGAGCTGGGAATGAAGCCAGTAGCGCCGGAGTATATGAAAGTGGCACTGCTGAGTAAAACTATCGCCGTGATGATCCGCGCTGTGATCGCAATAGCGATTTCCGTGGTAGTAAGCACGTCTGTGCCCTCGCTATCGTGGCGCGCGGGGCTATGGGGAATCGTGATCGCGGCTGTGATGCTCGCAGCTACACTCGAGATCATGATCGCCATGCGCCAAGTGCGGGCGTTGGGCTATGCCGAGCTTCCCGATGAGCTTGCAATCCGCAGTGGCATCATGTTTCAAAAACTAGTATTCGTGCCATACGGGAGAATGCAGCAAGTAAATGTGCAAAGTGGGCCATTGCTGCGGCGCTGGGGGCTCGCATCGGTAGAGCTCGTGACGGCGGCAGCCACCACTAATGCTCGCATTCCTGGCCTTAAACTCGCTGAGGCAGAGCTGCTACGAGCCAAACTCACGGAGCTTGGCCATACCCAGATGGAAGGGCTGTGATGGTGAAGGAATCGCTCCAGCCCTCGGAACGCAGGCCCACCCAGCAGCTTGGCACTGATGCAGTGCCCGCAGAGCAGTGGCGGCATTTCCATAAAGTGACGCCTTTGAGCAAGGCTGGCGCGCTATGGGTAGTGGTGGCTTATGTGGTGTACCAATTCGCCACTAGCATTTTTCAAGAAAACATAGAGCGAGGCGGCGAGCTTCCAGATGAGTTGGTGGGCGCAGCGCAGCATTACGCCCTGATTGGTGTAGCTATTGCTGCTGGCCTACTGCTCCTAGTGACGGCGATAGTACTGGTTTTTGCCTATATTGCCTGGAAGTGCGAAGAATTTGCACTCGCTGAATCAGGGATTCACTATCGCAGCGGCATTATTTTTAAGCAGCATACGCAGATGCGCTGGGATCGAGTGCAAAGCGTGGAGGTGCAACAAAAGCTCTTTGGGCGCATCTTTGGTTTCGGCTCTGTGAAGGTAGAGAGCGCGGGCAACGACGATGACATTGAGCTCGGGCTGCTCCGACTCGTCGATTGCTCGCGGCTGCGCACCGAAATTTTAAACACAGTGGCGCAGGTTCGCTCAGGAGGCCTGATGCCAGAAGCTGGCGCTCCGGCGTCACCGCTTGCCCCGCCGTCACAAAGCAGCGCTGGTTCGCCAGAGCTCACGCCGAATCTGCAAAGCGTAGAGCCGTTTGTGGCTGACGCCGACGATCTCGAGCGCGATACGCTGATATATCAGCTCCCCACTGGGCGTCTAATTGCTGCAAACTTGCTCGGCGGCAAACTTATGGGCGGCATCATTTTGGTGATTTTGGTGCTGGTAGGGATGATCGTATCTCGCGCCGCAAGCGGCGAGAGTTTATCTGTGACCGCTATCGGCATAGTGGTGGTGGTAGCAGGTACAATTTGGGGATTGCTCAAATCGCTATTTGCGGATTATGGCACCAAGCTCTTTGTGGCTCCTGCGGGGCTGCGCAAGCGTGCTGGGCTCACCAAACTCACCACCAGCACTTATCCACCACAGCGCATTCACGCCGTGCGTATTACCCGCCCGCTGCTGTGGCGCAGGCTCGATTGGTGGAAAATTGATATTGCCAAAGCTGGTGCCGTGAGCACTAGCAACAACACTGAAGAGCTCACTCGAGTGTTCATGCCGGTGGCCACCCGCGAAGAAATGCTGCGCATTTTGTGGGTGATTATGCCTGGTTTTGGCAGCGGTGAGGATGCCGCGGTGCTGGCTGAGGCTTTTGATGGGCAAGGCAGCGGGCGGTGGTTTATGGGTGCGCCAAAGCGGGCGCGCTGGCTGGATCCGATCGGGCTGCACGGGCATGGCGTGGCCCTCACGCCGCGCGCAATATTTTTGCGGCGGCGCCGATTCGGGAGGGTAGTGGATATCGTGCCGCACGATCGCATTCAAAGCGTGCGCATCGAGCATGGCCCACTGCAGCGCGCAGCTCAAGTGGCGAGCCTAGCAGTGGATCTTGTGCCGGGCATTTCCGGCTGGTGCGCGGCTCACCTGGAGCAGGGGCAAGCTTGGGAGTTGTTGCAGCGCGAAGCTGCCCTCGCCCGCGCCAGCCGTGCCAAATAACTGGATAGGTGGACAGTGGGGTCGAGTCCGGGTGTCCACTTTTTAAGTGGACATGGGGGTCGAGTCCAGGTGCCCATTTTCAGGCGTTGGGGGCAGGCGTGGAATTGTGGCTCAGAAAAGAGCTATGGCAGTGCCCCCGCTTGTTTTTATCTGTGCTTGCTTTGCTTGCACGGAAACAAAAACGGCGAGACCTCCTCTGCAGGCTTTCCATTCCCCTAAACCTCCATGCCTGTGATTCCTTCTGGTAAAGCTTTCGGTTTGGGAAGGAAGATCTGGAGCGGATTTGAGAATAGGATTGATGTATGCGGGATTTTGGGATTGAGAATCGCAGCGGGCGGATGGGGATAGGTATTATTTCGGCAGGTAAAGTGGGCGCTGCACTGGGCTCAGCGCTGCGCGCCGCCGGGCACCAAATCGTGGGGGCTTATGCGGGCAGTGAGGCTTCGCGCGATCGGCTCGAGAATTTGCTGCCAGGTGTGCCGGCGCTCGATGTAGCCACAATTGTGGAGCGCTCTGAGCTGGTGCTGCTTGCGCTTCCCGACGATCAGCTGGAGCCGCTGGTGGCGGGTCTAGCGGAGCTTGGTGCCTGGCAGGGTGGCCAAATTGTGGTGCACACGGCAGGACGCTATGGCACTGGCGTGTTAGGGCCCGCGGCAGCTGCTGGCACGCTTTGCCTCGCTATCCATCCGGCGATGACCTTCACCGGCACCTCTCTTGACGTGGCTCGCCTCGTGGATTGCCCTTTCGCGGTCACTACTAGTGCTGCACTTCAACCCATAGGGCACGCGCTCGTGGCAGAAATGGGCGGTAAATCGATTACTGTGGCTGAAGGGGATCGTGGCGCGTATCATTTTGCGCTCTCGCATGGAGCTAATCATGCGGTCACGCTGATTGCTCAAGCCATGCGCGCGCTTGAGCACATCGGAATTTCGCGGCCGGGAGAATTTTTGCGTCCGCTGATTATGGCCAGTGTGGAGGGGGCGCTGAGCTCTGGTGAAGCATTGCTCACTGGGCCGATTGTGCGCGGTGATGCGGGCACTGTGGCTGAGCATCTAGCCATGGCTGCTGAGCTGGCTGAGCAGCCAGAATTGAGCGATATTTTGCCGGTTTATCTCGCTTTGGCTGAAGCAACTGCCCATCGGGCTGAAGCTAGGGGTGTATTGGCTGAAGAAAAAGCTAGTGCTATTCGGCTGCTGCTAGAGCAGTGAAGAAAACAGCCCCCCCCTATCTTCTGTGGGTTCACTTAAAAAGCCGGGAATAATAAAAGGATCTTCAAAGTTGAGTGAGTGACGCTCAAGAAATGGCGAGCCGTCTGGACGAAAGTTCACCGGGTAAGGCATACTTGAGAAGAACAATTTTTCAACCTAAAGGAGATAAACATGGCACGTGCAGTAGGCATTGACCTGGGAACGACTAACTCTGTGGTATCGGTGCTCGAAGGTGGCGAACCCACAGTTATTGCAAACGCTGAAGGCGCCCGCACCACTCCATCTGTGGTGGGCTTTTCAAAAACCGGCGAGGTGCTGGTAGGCGAAATCGCCAAGCGCCAAGCCGTCACCAACGTGGAGCGCACGATCAGCTCAGTGAAGCGCCACATGGGCGATCCCAGCTGGAAGGTGCAGATTGACGATAAGAGCTACAACGCCCAGCAAATCTCGGCGTTCATCCTCCAGAAGCTGAAGAAAGACGCTGAATCTTATCTCGGGGAGCCTGTGACCGACGCGGTGATCACGGTGCCAGCATACTTCAACGATGCTCAGCGCCAGGCCACGAAAGATGCTGGCCAGATCGCTGGCCTGAACGTGCAGCGCATTGTGAATGAGCCCACTGCGGCTGCGCTCGCTTATGGCCTCGAAAAAGGCAAAGAAGACGAGCTAATCCTAGTGTTCGACCTCGGCGGCGGCACCTTCGACGTCTCGCTACTCGAGGTGGGCAAAGATGACGACGGTTTCTCCACCATTCAGGTGCGCGCCACCAGCGGCGACAACAAGCTCGGTGGCGACGATTGGGATCAGCGCATCGTGAACTGGCTGGTGGAGCAGGTGAAGAACGGCTACGGCGTGGATCTTTCCAAGGATAAGGTGGCTTTGCAGCGCTTGAAGGAAGCCGCTGAGCAGGCTAAGAAAGAGCTCAGCTCCGCCACCTCCACTAATATTACGTTGCAGTATCTCTCCATGACGGAGAATGGCCCAATCCACCTAGATGAGAAGCTCACCCGCGCTCGCTTCGAAGAGATGAGCAAGGATCTCTTGGAGCGCACTAAGGCGCCTTTCAAGCAGGTGATTAGTGACGCCGGAATCCAGCTTTCCGAGATCGATCATGTGGTGCTCGTGGGCGGTTCCACCCGCATGCCCGCCGTCACCGAAGTGGTGAAGAGCCTCACTGGCGGCAAGGAACCGAATAAGGGAGTGAACCCTGATGAGGTGGTGGCTGTAGGGGCGGCGCTGCAAAGCGGCGTGATCACCGGCGACCGTAAAGACGTGCTGCTTATTGACGTCACGCCGCTCTCGCTTGGCATCGAGACCAAGGGTGGCGTGATGACCAAGCTCATCGAGCGCAACACAGCGATTCCAACTAAGCGCAGCGAAGTGTTTTCCACCGCTGAAGACAATCAGCCCAGCGTGCTGATCCAGGTGTATCAAGGTGAGCGTTCCTTCGCCCGCGACAACAAGCTGCTCGGCACATTCGAGCTGGGCGGGATCGCCCCGGCGCCGCGCGGCTTGCCGCAGATCGAGGTCACGTTTGACATCGACGCCAACGGTATCGTGCACGTGAGCGCTAAGGATCGCGGCACTGGCAAAGAGCAGAGCATCACCATCACCGGCGGCTCGGCCCTCTCCAAGGAGGATATCGAACGCATGGTGGCTGAGGCCCAAGAGCACGCGGCCGAAGACGAGAAGCGCAAGGAAGAAGCCGACGTGCGCAACGCAGCCGAGCAGCAGGTGTATTCGATTGAGAAACTGCTCAAGGATAACGCCGACAAGCTTGATGATGCGGTGGTGAGCGAGGTGAAAGCCGCCAACGAGAAGCTGAGCGAGGCGCTCAAGGGTGAAGACATTGAGGCGATTAAGGATGCTCAAGAAGAGTTGAATACCGTGGCACAGAAGATTGGCGAGGCGCTCTATGCACAGGCGCAAGCTGAGCAAGCTGCTGGAGCGGGAGCGGCTGGTGACGGCTGGACCGACGCTGCAAAGGCAGCTGGCGCTGGCAGCGATGACGACGTAGTAGACGCCGAAATCGTGGATGACGAAGAGCAGAAGTGATCTTTCAGGGGCAGAGTTTAGCTCGGTGCATGAGCGGCTCTGCCCCTCCCAGGATTTCGCAAGGGTGGAGCTTTTAGCCTAGCCCCCCGGCAGAGAGGATGATCATGGCTGAAAACGAAAACTATAACGAAGAGGAGCAAAGCAGCGCTGCGGAGGCAGGCGAAGCCACGCCAGCACCTGAGGTCAGTGACAATGAGCTGCAGGGGGAGCCGGAGCTAGAGCTTTCGGAGCTGGATCAGGCGCTGCTGAAGCAGGCAGAGCTTGAAGAGCAGCTCGCTCGCCGTGGCGCCGATCTGTACAACCTGCAGCAGGAATACGGCAATTACGTGAAGCGTTCAAAAACTGATGCGATGGCGCAATTTGAGCTCGGCAAAGCCAAAGTGATTGAGGTGCTTATCGGCGTGCTTGATAATGCGGCGCTCGCACGCGAGCATGGTGAACTCGAAGGGCCAGCTGGAAAAGTGGTGGAGGAACTAGAGGCCACTCTCGCCACGAATTTTGGGTTGGAACGCTTTGGGGCTGTAGGGGATGAGTTTGATCCTATGCTTCACGAAGCACTGATGCATTCCACGAGTGCAGATGTGCAATCGGAGCAGGTGCAGGTGCTAATGCAGCCTGGATATCGCATGGGGGAGAAGCTGCTGCGCCCAGCCCGTGTGGGTGTGGTGAGCCCAGAGTAGTTATGTGGGGCGGCCTTATTCTTAATAGGGCATTAGGCTACCCCAGCAAGAAGCAAAAAGGAGGTGGCATTGATGGCAAGCCAAGATTGGATCGCTAAAGATTTCTATAAAGCATTGGGCGTGCAAAAGTCTGCCACCCAGGATGAGATCAAAAAGGCATACCGGAAGCTCGCCCGGAAATATCACCCTGATCAGAATCAGGGCGATAAAGTAGCCGAAGAGAAGTTCAAGGAAATATCTGAAGCATACCAAGTGCTTAGTAATGAAGAGGACCGCAAGCAATATGATGCGATCCGAGCTATGGGTGCTGGGGGTGCGCGTTTTTCGGCCGGCAGCGGCGGCGGAGCAGGTGGGTTCGAAGATATTTTCTCAGGCATGTTTGGCGGCGCTGGTGGTGGCCGAGTTCGCTTCAACACTGGCGGTGCTGGCTTTAACGCAAATGGAGCCACGCCGGGCCTTGATGATATTTTGAGTCAAATGTTTGGCTCTGGAGCGCCAAAGCAAAATGCTGGCGGAAGTTATGGAGCATTCGGTGGTGCCGCGCCTGGCGCTGGAGGCGGTGGCGGCTTTTTTCATAGGCCGCAGCGAGGGGCCGATGTGCAATCGAGCGTGTCTATTCCGCTGCGTGACGCCGTCAAGGGCGTGACGGTGAAGGTGGGCATGGCTAGCGGCCGGCAAGTGACGGCGCGGATCCCAGCCGGGGTTGCTGATGGTCAAAAAATTAGGATTGCCGGCAAGGGATCCCCTGGGCAAAATGGTGGTGAAGCTGGCGATATTATCGTCACTGTGCATGTGGAGCCACACCCTGTATATGAGCTCAAAGGCAAAGACGTATATGTGAATGTGCCAGTGACTTTCGACGAAGCAGCATTGGGAGCCACAATCGAGGTGCCTACTATTAGCGGTGAGATTGTGAAAGTGAAAGTGCCAGCAGGCTCTAGCACTGACAAGCTCATGCGTGTGAAAGACAAAGGCCTTACGGGCAAGCGTGGCGCAGCTGGCCACATGTATGTGCGCGTTAAAGTGGTGGTGCCACAAAAGCTTTCGAACGAGAGCCGTGCAGCAGTAGAAGCATTCCGGCAAGCAGCTGATGGTGCAGATCCGCGCGCTGAATTCCGCGAGATGGCAAAAGTGTAGCGGCGAGAGGAGCGTGATCCATGGCAAAAGTGCAGCGTAACGCACCGATATTGACGGTGAGCGTAGCGGCAGAGCTAGCTGGTATGCATCCGCAGACAGTGCGCCAATATGATCGGCTCGGGCTTGTGGTGGCGCAGCGCACTCGCGGCGGAGGTAGGCGCTATTCTTTGGCTGAAGTGGATCGGCTGATTGAGATTCAGCGGCTTTCTCAAGAAGAGGGCATTAATCTTGCTGGTATTGCCCGGATTCTTGAGCTGCAAGATCAGGTGGAGGCGCTAGCGGCGCGCAATACACGTTTGGAAAAGCAGCTTGCCCGGGTGCGTGATCTGGGCATCAGAATGCGTGAAGAGCTCGATCATCAAGCTGAATTGGAGCGGCGCGTATTCGCTGCGGATTCTTCAGGTGCAGTGACGATGGCAGAAGGGCTTGATTTGCTGCGCCGGGCTTTGCGTTCTGTGGGTAGCGACTTTGCAGAGCCTGCTGAGGGCCAAGATGTGGTGCTTTGGCGGCCCCGCTCGCTAGCTAGGTTTTATTAACTAGATGCTGGTAATTGTGTGGCGGGCTAATCCTCGAATCTCGTTTGCCCGTCCCAAACTGGCTCACTTTTCTGCGTCTGTCCTTGGCACCTCTTACACTTATACGCATGAACTCATTCCCTAAGACTATAAAGATTGCGTTGCTTGGAGCAGGCACTGTTGGTACAGCGGTGGCGCGCCTGCTCAAAGAGCAGCATGATCTGCTCTCGGCGCGTGCAGGAGCGGAGCTGGAACTGATTGGTATCGCAGTTTCCGATATTACGAAACCGCGCGATCCCGCGATAGATCCGAGCTTGCTCACGGATCAGCCTGAGGAGCTGATTGCACAGGCTGATATTGTGATTGAGCTTATCGGCGGTATAGAACTGCCCCTCAAGCTGGTGCGCCTCGCCCTCGAATCGGGGGCATCCGTGGTCACCGGAAATAAAGCGCTGCTTGCTACTCACGGGCCTGAACTCTACGAGCTAGCTGCAGCTAAAGATGTGGATCTTTATTATGAGGCAGCTGTGGCGGGCGCGGTGCCGGTGGTATATGGCTTGCGTGAATCTTTAGCTGGCGATCAGGTGAGGGCTGTAAAGGGTATCCTCAATGGCACCACTAATTTCATTTTGGATGAAATGACCACAAAGGGCGTGAGTTTTGCTGAGGCTATAGCGCTAGCGCAAAAGTTGGGCTATGCGGAGGCTGATCCGAGCGCGGATGTGGATGGGGCTGATGCGGCAGCTAAGATCGCTATTCTTGCTTCTTTAGCTTTTCACACTCGCGTGGGTTTGAGTGACGTGGCAGTGGAAGGAATCCGCTCGATCACTGCTAAAGATATTGCTTCGGCAGCGCGCATCGGATATGTGATTAAGCTGATCGCCACAGCTCGCCGGGAGGCGGATGGCATTGAGGTGCGGGTGGCGCCCACGCTTATTAAATATGATCATCCGCTGGCGGGGATTCATGGTTCTTTCAATGCTGTGCTGATAGAAGCGCAGGCAGCTGACAGAGTGATGTTTTATGGCCGTGGTGCTGGCGGCGCGCCTACGGCTAGTGCGGTGCTTTCAGATCTTGTGGCTGCGGCCAGTAAACGAGTGATTGGTGGGCATGCGCCGCGCGAGCTTGTGATTACGCAATTGCCGGTGTTGGCTCAGAGTGAGGCGAGTTCTCGTTTCTATATGAAGATAATGGTGAACGACGAGTCGGGGGTGCTCGCCACGATTACTTCGGTGTTTGCCAAGCATGGGGTTTCGATATCTTCGGTGCGGCAGCGTTCGCTTGATTTGCAAGAAGAATTAGCTGCAGAGGTGGAGTTGGGTGGAATTCCGGGCACTTTGCATCCGGATTCGGCTCGGTTAGTGTATTTGACTGTGATCACCCACGCTGCCACGGAGGCAGCTGTGCAGGCCGTGGTGGCGGAACTTGAGACAGTAGAGAATGTGCAGCGGGTGATGCGCGTGCTGCATGTGGAAGAGTAGATATTGAAGCGCCCAGGCTAAGAGATAGCGGAAAGGCAAAACATGCGGATTGTGAAAGATCATGCGCGCGTGATGGTGCCCGCCACCAGCGGCAACCTTGGTTCAGGTTTTGATGCGCTCGGCATGGCCTTAGACGTTTGGGATGACGTCTCGGCTACGCTCACCACGGGCGCCACACGCGTCACCATCTTGGGGGAGGGAGCTAAAGAGCTTCCTAAGGATGATTCGCATTTTATAGCTCGAGTGGTGCATGAGACGCTGGAGCGTTTGGGATTGCCGGCAGCCGGAATTGATTTAGTGTGCCGCAATTCGATTCAGCAGGGCAAGGGTATGGGCAGTTCGGCAGCTGCGATCGTTGCAGGCATGATGCTGGTGCGTGAACTCATCGATCAGCCTGAAGCGCTCAACCCAGAGCGGATGCTCGAAATTGCTACCGAGTATGAGGGGCACCCCGATAATGCGGCTCCGTGTATCTATGGTGGGGCCACGCTTTCTTGGCGTGACGGCGAGGCGATTGCTGCTGGTAGTGACGGTGAGAGCACTGTGGGTGTGGCTGGCGCATTACACACTGTGCGCCTTGCGGTGCATCCTGCTGTCACTACGTCGCTGCTGGTGCCTGCCGAGGTGCTGCCCACCAAAGAAGCTCGTGCGGTGCTGCCGCAATCAGTGCCGCATCGTCACGCCGCTTTGCAGGCCACTCGTTCGGCGCTGCTTGTCTATGCGCTGGAGCATGATCCGAGCTTGCTTTTTGAAGCCACCGCAGATCTGTTGCATCAAGATTATCGCAGCTCAAGTATGCCGCATTCGGCGGCGATGCTGCGGGCGCTGCGAGATTCGGGCTGGCCGGCGGTGATTTCTGGGGCTGGGCCTTCGATTTTGCTGTTTGCTCCGGTGGACGGCGCGCTGGCGCAGGTAGCGGCAGCGCATGGCTTCCAAGTGATCGATTCGAAGCAGGTGAGCGGCGCGCACGTTGTGGCTGAGTGAATCGTGGCTCTGACCGCGCGATTGAGCTATGGAAATGATCATGAGTGGTGGCGATCGGATTTCCTCACCGTGGCGGATCGTGTATGATAGAGGCTAGAAAGCAGCATTGCTTGCGGTTATGGCAAGCATAAAAAGCGGTTTTCGGCGCTCGGTGAGCGTCTGCGTCACAGACGATATACGCAAATGCGGCATACTGTTGCTGTTGTATACCGGTGAGGCAAACTATCTGATTATTCAGCCCGGCGGATATCGCCGATTTCACTATGTACGTGCCAATTGGCACCCGAGGAAGGAACCTCGTGAGCAATAAGCCACATTCAACTAGCGCGCTCAATGCAATGCGCGTGGCAGACATTAAAGCCCTCGCCGCGGATCTCGGCATTACGCTCGATGCGAAGGCTCGTAAAGCAGATTATGTGCAGGCTATTAAAGCTAAAGAGCAAGCAGCTTCGGCGCCGGCAGTAGATGCCCAGCCTGAAGCTGGCCGTAATCGCCGGAAAGATGCTGCGGCAGCAGTGAGCGAGCTCACTGGCTTGGCGCGCCCAGATCGCGCTAAGAATGAAACTTCTGAAGATAAAGATGCGCCAGATAGCGAAGTGCCAGCCATTCAGAGCGGTGACGGTGCAGCGCAAGAGCGGCGTGGTAATCGCCGTGAACGCACTCGGGCTCGTGGTGGCCAGCGCGTCGAGCGCAATGGGCGCAATTCTCGCTCTGAGCGCAGCGAAGGCGAGCAAAACGAGAAAGCGGATCGCCGTCACGGGGCAGGGCGATCCGAAGCACCAAGAAGCGAGGAAACAAACCACGGCGAGCAAGGTGAACAAAACGAGCACAATGCTGGCGGTGGCGCTAATGAAGACGTGCTGCTGCCGATTGCTGGCATTCTTGACACCTCTGGCACCAACTCTTATGTGCGTACCGGCGGCTATTTGCCTGGTAAGAATGACGCCTACGTGAGCACCCAAATGATCAAGAAATACGGGCTGCGCCGGGGCGATGCGATCGTGGGTGCAGTACGTTCGCTTGCTGATAGCCCGCAGCGCCGAGGCCAGCGCCAGCATAAATACAATCCGCTGGTAGAGATCAAAGCTATTAACGGCTTGCCGCCTGAAGAATCGCTGCAGCGGCCTGAGTTTAATAAGCTCACCCCGCTCTATCCGCAGGAGATGCTACGGGTGGAGACCACCAAGAATGCTCTTACCACGAGGGTAGTGGATCTTGTGGCTCCGATCGGTAAAGGCCAACGTGGCCTCATTGTTTCCCCGCCGAAGGCTGGCAAGACGGTGGTCATGCAGCAGCTCGCGATGGCGATTGCCAAGAATAATCCTGAGGTGCACCTGATGGTGGTGCTTGTGGATGAGCGGCCTGAGGAAGTCACCGATATGCAGCGGCTCGTGAAAGGTGAAGTGATTGCTTCTACTTTCGATCGCCCTGCATCGGATCACACGATCGTTTCAGAGCTGGCTGTGGAGCGCGCTAAGCGCCTAGTGGAGCTGGGGCAAGACGTGGTGATTTTGCTTGATTCGCTCACGCGGCTTTCGCGGGCATACAACCTTGCAGCGCCAGCTTCAGGGCGCATTTTGAGCGGTGGCGTGGACGCAGCGGCGCTCTATCCGCCCAAGAAGTTCTTTGGAGCTGCGCGCAATATCGAAAATGGCGGTAGCCTCACGATTATTGCCTCGGCGCTGGTGGAGACCGGTTCCAAGATGGACGAAGTAATCTTCGAAGAGTTCAAGGGCACCGGCAATATGGAGCTGCGGCTTTCGCGCCAGCTCGCCGATCGGCGCATCTTCCCGGCAGTGGATGTGAACGCTTCGGGCACTCGCCGCGAAGAGTTGCTCTTCTCGCCCGAGGAGCTCAAGATCGTGTGGCACTTGCGCCGCGCGCTCGGCACTCTCGATGTGCAAGAAGCTTCTGATTACTTGCTAGGCCGGCTGCGCAAGACAGAGACCAACAAGGATTTCCTGGTGAGCGTGGTCAAGGGCATGCAGGCTGCGGAGTAGCAGCTTGCGGGCGATGATCCTGCGAATGCGGGCTTGCTCACTAAATTGGAATCACAGCGCGTAAAAGTGGTTTAATTGAGCGTCGGCTTCTGGTTCACCGGCAGTGGGCAGCGGTGCTTCGGCACTCGCGCATCGGCGTCACGGCAAAGAGTGCCGCCGCAGCTACGGACCCAGAGCATTCAACGATCCAAGGAGAATATTATGAAACAGGGAATCCACCCTGACTATCACGAAATCACCGTGAGCTGCACTTGCGGCAATGAATTTACTACTCGCTCCACTCATAGTGGCGACCACCTGCGCGTAGATGTGTGCTCCGCGTGCCATCCGTTCTACACCGGCAAGCAGAAGATTCTGGATACCGGCGGGCGCGTGGCTCGCTTCGAGGCCCGCTACGGCAAGCGTACCCGGCCAAGCAAGGCAGACAAGTAGCTATACTTACCGGCGCCGGCACTGTGCATTCTTCGAGATGCGGGTGCCGGCGTTTCGTTATAGCAAAACTGGACATTGGGGGCGAGTCCGGGTGTTCATAGAGTGGACATGGGGGTCGAGTCCCAGTGTTCACTCAGGGGGGGGCTGAATCAGGGGATGCCGCCCAGTGATTCAGTTAAAAAGAAGTATGTGAGGTTCAAGAATGGCAGAAAGCGCGCCGCAGGGTGTGGCCAGCGAAGATTTTTCCGCAGCCGAGGCCATGCTCACCGAATATCGTAATATTGAGCAGCAGATGGCATCGCCCGAAGTGCTCGCTGATCCCAGCAAGCTGCGCGGGTTAGGCCGGCGCTACGCTGAGCTCGGACGGGTGGTCTCGCGCTACGAAAAATATCTCGCTGCTGCCAGCGATCTTGCCGATATGCGCGAGATAGTGGCTGAAGGCGGTGACGATGCCGCGCTTTTCGCTGATGAGCTGCCAGCACTCGAGCAGCGGCTTGAAGACGCAGCTGCACAGGTGCGTGATGCCTTGATTCCGCGCGATCCAGATGACGGCCGCGACGTGATCCTCGAAGTGAAAGCCGGCGAAGGCGGCGAAGAAAGCGCGCTTTTTGCTGCTGATCTGCTGCGCATGTATGAGCGCTACTGTGAAAAAAAAGGCTGGAGCTGGCAGGTGCTCAACGCCACCCACACTGAGCTGGGCGGATATAAAGACGTGGAAGTGGGCATCAAAGCTAAGAGCGTGCCTGAAGATCCAGCGGATGGCGTGTGGGCTCACCTAAAATTTGAGGCCGGCGTGCATCGGGTGCAACGAGTGCCAGTGACGGAGAGCCAAGGGCGAATCCACACTAGCGCTGCGGGCGTGCTGGTGTTTGCGGAAGTGGATGATCCGGGCGAGATTGAGATTGCTGATACGGATCTGCGCATTGACGTTTTTCGCTCATCAGGCCCCGGTGGGCAAAGCGTGAACACCACTGATTCAGCCGTGCGTATCACCCATATCCCCACCGGCATCACAGTGAGCATGCAAGACGAGAAATCGCAGATCAAGAACCGTGAATCAGCCATGCGCGTGCTGCGCGCCCGGCTGCGCCAAAAACAGCTCGAAGAGCAGGCAGCAGCTGAGGCAGAGCAGCGGCGCTCACAGGTGCGCACCGTGGATCGCTCCGAACGGGTACGCACCTACAATTTCCCAGAAAACCGCATTTCGGATCATCGCAGCGGATACAAAGCCTACAATCTTGATGCTGTGCTCGGCGGCGAGCTGGAGCCCGTGATCGAGAGCCTCCAGCGCATGGATGAAAACGAGCGGCTGGAGGCTGTGACCGACCAGAAGTGACGGTAGGGCGGAGTGACGTGCAAGCAGCAATAAATGGGGAGGCGAGCTCGATCTGCATGCAAAACGATTCGTGCGCAGAAATGATCCGAAAGCCCCAGTTTTTCCGAAAAGCCTGCACTAAACTCAAGCCAATAGCTATGCAAGTTGCTGAGCGTGTAAAGAAGCGCGCTTGGCAAGCATAGTTGCGATTGCTGGCAGCAAAGCAGCTCCGGCAAAAGCAGCCAAAAAGCTAATAAGCGACAACTAGCAAACGGGGAAAACGTGTGCGCAAATTCACAATTATCAATTTGGCGCAAAGCGGTGGCGGCAGCGGCCGTGGCTGGTCTGGCTCTCATGGGAGGTACGCCGATAGCTATGGCGCAAGATTACGCAAACCTCAATACCGCCAGCCAGATGGTCTCGGATCCGGAAATAGTCTACGTGACGAGTATTGACGCCAAAGCGCGCGAGCAGGTGCTTGATCGTGGCTGGAAGTTTGTGCTCGGGGATCAGACCGGCGCGCAAGCGAAAGACTATGACGATTCTAAGTGGAAAGACGTCACACTCCCGCATGATTACAGCATCGAGCAGCCTTTTACGCGCAGCGGCGAGGCTGAGAGCGGATATCTGCCTGGCGGCGTGGGTTGGTATCGCAAGAGCGTGGATTTGCCGGCGGATTTGGCGGGCAAGCGGATCAACCTGAATTTCGATGGCGTATATATGGACGCCACCATCTACGTGAACGGCACGCAGCTGGCCAACCACCCCTACGGCTACACGCCTTTCTCGGTGGATATTACGGATGCGGCACTGCCTGGCCAAACAAACGTGATTGCGGTGCGAGTGAATCATCAGACCCCCTCCAGCCGCTGGTATTCGGGCTCTGGTATTTATCGCGATGTGGATTTGGTGATCACTGATACGATACACGTGGGCTACAACGGCGTGCAGGTGACGGCGCCGCGCATTGATTCTTATACCCACGGCAGTATCCTAGACGTGTCCACAGCCACCAAGGTGTACAACGAAGGCGCGGATAGCGCAGCCGTCACGGTGCGGCAAAGCGTCACGAAGCAGGGCGATACTGCCGAATTAGCAAACGCGACCTCGGCTCTCGTCACGCTCGCTGCGGGAGCGAGCCAGTCGGTGACTGTGCCGCTCAAGCTGAGCAATCCCACGCTGTGGAGCGTTGAGAATCCGGCGCTGTACACCGTCAAGACGGAAGTGCTGGTGGATGACGCAGTTGTGGACACTCAGGAGACCACCACCGGCTTCCGCAGCATTAGATTCGATCCTAATACCGGTTTCTACCTGAACGGCGAGCCGGTGAAGCTAAAGGGCGTCTCGATGCACCACGATCAGGGTGCGCTGGGCGCGAAGGCTTATCGCCGGGCCATTGAGCGGCAGGTGGAAATCCTGCAAAAGATGGGCGTGAATGCCATACGCACCACGCACAATCCAGCTTCGCGCGATTTGATTGAGATCGCCAATGAAAAAGGCATGATCTTGATCGAAGAGATTTTTGATGGCTTGCATTGTGCCAAGAACGGCAACAGCAATGACTATGCGCGCTTCTTCAATACCGCCGTGCCGGGCGGCACCCAGCTAGAGGAAGTGGCTTCCGGCAGCACTTGGTCGCAATTCGATTTGGAGAGCACGCTGCGCCGCGATCGCAATGCGCCATCCATTATCGCCTGGTCGCTGGGCAACGAGATCTCTGAAGGCACTAGCTGCGGCATGGGAGCTTTTGCCGGGGATCAAGCCAATATGATTACGTGGTCGAAAGCTATGGATCCCACTCGCCCCTTCACGCGCGGCGACAATAAGGTGAAGTCTGGAGAATACAATCTCACCGACACGATGGTGAAGGCTGGCGGCTTGGCTGGCGTGAACTACGTGAACAACAGGCCAACTGACGGTATCAATTACGATACGATCCACGCTAATTATCCGGACTGGCCTATTTACGGCGCTGAGACGGCTTCGGCGGTAAACAGCCGCGGCGTATATGATCGCACCACCAATTCTGGCCAGACCGGCGATAAGCAGCTCACCTCGTATGATGGATCTGCCGTGGGCTGGGGGGCGGTGGCCTCCAAGGCTTGGTACGACACCATCACTCGCGATTTCGTTGCCGGCGAATTTGTCTGGACCGGCTTCGACTACATCGGCGAGCCCACTTTCTGGAACGGCATTGACGCGGGCGCGGTTGGCTCCTGGCCGTCACCGAAGAACTCCTACTTCGGCATCGTCGATACCGCTGGTTTCCCGAAGGATTCCTTCTATCTCTACCAAAGCCAGTGGAATGACGCCGTGAATACCCTGCATATATTGCCGGCCTGGAACGCCGACATTCTTGGCAAGAAGGCCGGGGATTCCGTGAAAGTGGTGGTCTACTCGGATGCGCCCACGGTGGAGCTGTATTTCACCCCGAAGGGGGGCGCGAAGCAGCTGATTGGTGCGAAGAGCTTCACTCAGCACACCACTGATGCTGGCTACAGCTATCAGCTATACGAAGGGCCCGACAAGAGCGACACGGATCACGAAAACCTGTATCTGAGCTGGCAGGTGCCCTATCAAGATGGCACGCTCGAGGCGGTGGCGAAAGATGCCACTGGCAAGGTGATTGCCGATACGCAAGGGCGCAATACCGTGACTACGGCAGGGCCAGCCGCAAAGCTCAAGGTCTCCGTGGATCGCAGCGAGATTGCTGCTGACGGCCAGGATCTGGCCTACGTGAGCGTAGACGTGGTCGATGCGGATGGCAACCTGGTGCCGACTGCGGCCAATCCGGTCACCTTCTCCGTCACGGGCAATGGCACCATCGAAGGCACCGACAATGGCCAGCAAGCAGATCACACCTCGTATCTTTCCGATACTAGAAACGCCTATCACGGCCAGGTGCTGGGCATTGCCAAGAGCACCAATTCGCCAGGCTCCTTCACGGTGATGGCCAGCGCTCCGGGATTGCCGTCGCAGAGCGTGACGGTGACGACCACGGGCGCGGCCAGCGCGGATCCGCAGCAGCTCGCGGTGGATCACTACACTTTCCCGCGCAATTACTATGTGAAAGTGGGCAACCGGCCAGTGTTGCCGAGCACGGTGGATGCCACCACGAGCGATGCCTCGGTGCAAGAGGTGAAGGTCACCTGGGATCCGATTTCTGCCAGCCAGTTCAACTCTGCAGGCAGTTTCGTGGTGAAAGGTGTGACCGAAAAGGGAGATCCGATTTCGGTGAACGTCACTATGATCGACGCGGTGGTGGCAGTGCTGAATTATTCGGACACCACCCCGGTGGGCGCTCCGGCGATTCTGCCCAGCGCGCGCCCCGGCGTGATTCCTGATGGCACGGTGCTTGCCACGCGCTTCCCGGTGGAGTGGGATGCGCCAGCGGACACGGCCTACGACAAGGCGGGCACGGTGGAGATCGACGGCAAGGCCACCGTATTTGGGCAAGAATATCCGGTGACGGCCACGATTCGGGTGCAAGCGGCCACGGTTACTGTGGGTGCGAATGTGGCTCCAGCCGCCTTGAGTCTCACTCAAGATGTGCCAACTGACAAGCAATCCGACACCTTGGGGGCAATCCGTAATGGTGCCACGGATTCGCCGTACTATGGCGGCGGCGACGCCAATCCGAACATTTGGACCAACTACAAGAATTCGCAAGCTGGCGACAATACGGCCGAGATCGTCTTTGAATATGCCACCCAGCAGAACTTCAAAGAGTTCGACGTGTATTTCGTAAAGGATTCTTATTCGGCGCGTTATCCAGATCCAGAAACGACCAAGTGGCAGGTGAGCGATGACGGCATGAACTGGAAAGACTTGGACGTGACCGAGACCATCGGCAGCGAGACCGACGGCAACGTCACGCCATACAAGTATGATTTCCAGCCAACCACGGCCACTTTCGTGAAGCTGATCGTCACCAACAAAGACGAGACCTTGAGCGGCCGCAAGCCCTGCACCGGTATTTCGGAAGTGGAGCTGAAGCTCGCCGAAGTTGGCGCCTTTGCGGTAAACGATGCGGCCGGCTTTGCGAACATGAGCGTGAACGGCACGGCCTTGACCAATCAGCAGCTGGGCACCTGGGCATATCAGACTCCAGGTTATGCCGTCACGGATCTGCAGCAGCAGACGCTGGAGAATGCGGCCGTCACTATCTTGCCGGAGTACGACAAGGTGGTGCGCCTGATCGTGGAGTCCGAAGATCACAAGACCATGAAGACCTTCGAGATTGAGCTGGGCAAGGCGCCTGTGCTCGAGCCTAGCGATGCCTCGCGGGACGTGCCGGTGGCCGATACGAGCGTGGAGGTAGACAACTTCCAGCCAGGTAACGGCAAAGAAAAAGTGCTTGACAATAGCCAAGGCACACTTTGGCACACCAACTGGAGCCAAAACGTGCTCGGCAGCACGGTTGAAAGCTTGGGAGAAAAAGGCTGGATCGCCTTGATCCTAGATAAGCCCACTGATCTGGAAGCATTGCGCTATTTGCCGCGCAACACTGGCGGCAATAATGGGCGCATCACTGGCTATAAAGTGTATGTGAGCGATACTACGGATCCGCAAGGAGCTACCCAGCCTGATGGCGTGCGGCTTCCTGCAGCAGATCAGTACAAATTGGTTTCTAGCGGAGATTGGGCAAACGATGCGCAGTGGAAGGTAGCGAACTTTAACGAAACGGCAAAGGGTACTAGGTACGTGTTACTCAAACCCACTGCCAGCATCACTGATCAAGCGGCGCAATTTGTGAGCGCTGCTGAGATTCGCCTGCGTAAAGCGGCGGAACTGCCGCCAGCTCCAGATCCGATCGACATTAGCGGACCGGATAATGGCATCAAGCTGGCTGTTGCTCCTGCTACGGTGACCGTGGATCAGGTGGACGTGGATCATCCGGCGCTACCTTCGAGCGTCACAGTGAAGGCCGCTGATGGCGCTCCGCTGGTGCAAGGTGTGGATTACACCGTGGCTTATGCGGGCAATACCGAGGCGGGCACGGCAATAGTGACCGTGACGGGTAGAGGCAAGTACACTGGCTCGCTGAGCAAGAACTACACCATCAAGCTCAAGGAAGAGCCGGTGCTGGAAAGCGTGGCCGTGAAGAAGCAGCCCACGGATACCGAATACACCGAGGGTGAGCACTTCAACCCAGCCGGGCTGGAGATCACTTTGACCTTCTCTGATGGCCACAGCGAAGACGTAATCTATGGCACTGATACTGCTGAGCGGTTCAGTTTCGATCCGGCCTTGGATGCTGAGCTTACTACCGATGTGGCGGCGGTGAACGGCAGCTACGATGGCAAGCGCTTCTCGATGCCGATCAGGGTGGCGAAGAAGCCAGCGGTGCTCAAGGATGCCACTGCGGTGGCGCCTGAAGCTGGCGATCCGGCTTCGTGCACGGTGAAACCGACTGTGGTGATTCCTCAGACGGAGGGCGTGCAGTACTTCATGGACGGCGATCCGGTGGCGGCGGGTGCCAGCACCTATGGGTATGGGCAGACCGTGGTGATCACTGCGCAGGCGCTCGAAGGCTACAAGCTCACCAATGCTGATTTCGAAGCGAAGTTCACTTCGCCTACATGGGCGGATCTGGGTTGCCAAGGCGCTGCTCCGGTAGAGCCTGGGCCGGTGGAGCCGGCGCAGCCGAGCATCTCAAGCCCAAGCGTGCCGCAGACTCCCGATACTGGTTCGCACACTGCTGTGGCTGGCTTGATCGCGCTGGCGATGATGGCTGCTGGTGCAGTGCTGGTGGCACGGCGTAAGCGGGCATAATGGTTTAGCGAGCTAGCTGAATGGTGAGCCGCCGCAGGCGAAAGCCTGCGGCGGCTCTTTTCTGGTGGCTCTATTCTGGTGGTGCTGGCGCGCAGCTGAGATAATTGCGGTGGGCTATTATTGCTGGCGCGGGCGGAGAATATTGGTCTGGCCGAATTTGTCAGTAAACGCGGTGTGCTGCTCAAGCTGCTAAGGTGCGTGTAGGAGAAATGAGGAGGGCGGCAATGGATGCGCAGCAGACCCTAAATTGGGCGGGCATGATCCGCATGGGTGCGGATAAGCTTGCCGAGGCGGGCGTGGCCTCGCCGCTTGTAGATTCGCGCGAGCTGGCGGCAAAAGTGCGGGGTGTGCCCGGAAACGTGGTGATGAGCGGTGATGCGGTGAAGCAAGAGCAACTCATGGCATTTTTGCGGCTTTTGCAGCGGCGCATGCACCGCGAACCCTTACAGCACATCCTCGGCACCATGTGGTTTCGCTATCTTGAGCTCGAAGCAAAGCCAGGTGTATTCATCGCGCGGCCCGAGACGGAAATGGTGGCGCAGGCCGGGATTGATTTTCTCAAAGAATGCATGGCAGGGCGTGACGGCGGCGCATCGGGTGGGGGTGCCGCAGGGGGTCAGGTGTGCTGCGGCACCCCAGGGGATAGCAATCGCGCCAATCGGAAGGCTCGCAGCAGCATTGAAGGCACGCATATTATTGCGGTGGATCTATTTTCAGGCTCGGGCGCAATTGCGCTCGCGATCGCCACCGAAATCGCGACTGGCAAAAACTTCGCCGCGCACGCAACAGGACAGATTGGTGAGCGAAACACCGCGGGTGCCAGCTTTGGGCTTTCGCCTATGCGCGGCGGCGCGAGTAGCCACGCGGCAAGCGCGCCAGAGCTCATCGTCTATGGAATAGAAAAAGATCGGGTGGCCTATGAATCGGCGCAGCAAAACAATGCCAGATATGGCTCACCCGTGCATTTTGTGTGCGCGGACGCGCTAGCGCCGCTGCCGGAGCTATATGAGGCGCAGCTGGTGGGGCGGGCGGCCTTAGTGATTGCCAATCCGCCCTATGTGCCGCCCTACCACCAGCTCAGCCCCGAAGTGCAGGCTGATCCGGCAGTGGCGCTGGCCGGCGGCGGCGAGCTCGGCCTCGATATTCCAGTGGCCACAATACGGCGGGCGGCCGAGCTGCTCGCTCCAGGCGGAGCCCTAGTGATGGAGCACGCGAGCGAGCAAGCCGCGGCGCTGCGCGCCGCGGCCCCCGCCGCCAAACTTGCCAGCGCGCCAACTGGGGTGGATCTCACAGGAGCAGAGCGCTGGCTCTACGCGGAAAAGCCCTGCCCATAGTGGCCTGTAAGCTATAGCATTTTCTAATTAGCTGCAAATGTTGCGATCTGAAATAGAATAGCTGCGTGCAAATATTTGAGTGCCCTGATTCGCTGCTGCCGGCGCCAGCATTAGCTGCTGCTCGCAGCGCTATCGAGTGTAGCGAAGTGGTTTGCTTACCTACTGACACCGTCTACGGCATTGGTGCTGATCCTTTTAGCCGTAGTGCGGTCACCAATTTGCTTGCCGCAAAATCTCGCACTAGGGCTATGCCTCCGCCGGTGCTCGTGGCCAATGAGGCTCAAGCTGCCGCGCTGATCAGCCCATCGGCTCGTATCGGCGAGTTTGCCGCCGTCACCCGCGCCCTCATTGATAATTTTTGGCCTGGCGCCTTCACGATTGTCCTTCCCGCGAATCCTGCTATTGGTTGGGATCTGGGCGAAACTCACGGCACTGTGGCACTGCGTATGCCTGATCACCCAATTGCGCTGGCGCTTCTCGAAGCTGTGGGTCCTCTTGCCGTCACCAGTGCGAATATCACTAGCCAGCCACCGGCTACCACAGTTTGTGCAGCTCAAGCACAGTTGCGCGATTCTGTGGCGGTGTATCTCGATGGTGGCACCTCCCCGGGGGGCGTGCCCTCTACCATAATCCAGCTTGATCCTTCCTGTCCTCGCTCCGCCCAGCTTATCCGCTTCGGTGCGATTTCCCCCAGTGAGATCGTAGCGGCGGCGAGTCTAGATATTCAGGGGCTGTAAAGTGTGCTCATATTTGCTCGCAATGCTGTTTGCAGGGGTATTTAATTACCTGCTGGGACCTGCCGCTGAAGTTTGCCTTGTGGCTTGGTGCTAGCCACAGTGGTGCGTGTATCAGATGTGCTAGCGTGTGTTTGCGGCCCGAAGCGGGAGCTGCATAAGTTGGCCGAGTGATATGTGAGCATAGCGGAAGGGGAGTGTAGTTGATTTCTCGCGGTAAGTCGCTTCCGGCTGCTCGGTTGATTCGAGCAATGGGGCTGTGGAGTATTGCGTGTGTAGTGTCTGCAGGGGTGATTGTAGCGCTAGCAGTTTTTGTATTTGATACGTTTAATACGGCATTTTCAATTCTTTGTGGCATCGGGATTGTGGCCGCATTGAATCTTATTAATGTTGTTCTATTTGCGGTGATTGTACGCTGGGTCCCGCATGCTCAGGGGGCTGCTTTTGTGGGGAGCTATGTGTTTAAACTTGTGCTGCTAGTGGCCATATTTATTCCACTTCGTAATGATGCTCTAATGAATCTGGACTTGAGAATTTTAGTGGTAGCGTTTGCGATTGCTGAAGTGGTAGCGCTGATTGTGTATTTGGTGGTAGCTCAGCGGCATACTGTAGCTGAAGAGTGATGTAAGTGAGTGTGCGTGCAGATATTTGGCTTATATTGAGCTGTGTATAATCTGTATTTAAAAAGTGTAGATTTCCATTTTCTTTGCTTGGAGTTGTGCAGCTCGTGTAAACTGCCGTTGTAAGGTTTACGCGCCTCTGTGCAGCAGCGTTGCAGCATGTGAAAGTGCGTAGCGTATTCGTACTTATTTGCACGAAATGGGGTATGCGCTTGTGAACGGTCTGTTGACGCTCCCTTTGATGCCGTTTTTGTTTACTGCTCAAGGAGAGGCAAGTGGCTTCGAGGCGCCCACATTGGTGCACGAGTTTGATCCAGCGCCTTTCCTGTTCGTGGGTACTCCTTTTGAAATTAACCGTATCCTGATGGTGCGCCTAATTGCCACGCTGATCTTGGCGCTGCTGCTCGTGCTTTATGCGAAGCGTGCTAAGTTGATTCCTGGGCGAGCCCAAGCCGCGATGGAAACCCTTCTTGAATTCTCCAAAGTAAGTATCGCTGAAGAAATCATGGGTGGCGAGGAAGAAGCCAAGCGGTATCAGCCACTCTTGATGACTATCTTCCTTGGCGTGCTTTTTATGAACCTCACTGGCGTGATTCCGGGCTTGCAAATCGCAGGCACCTCACTCATTGGTATGCCGCTGATTTACGCGATAGTGGCATATGTTGGCTTCATCGCGGCCGGCATAAAGGCTCATGGTGCAGGAAAATTCTTTAAAGGCCAGCTCATGCCTGCTGGCGTGCCTAAGGTGCTCTACATTTTGATGACTCCTTTGGAGTTTCTCTCCACGTTTATTTTGCGGCCAGTCACGCTTACTATTCGTCTTTTGGCGAATATGGTAGCGGGGCATTTTTTACTGGTGCTGTGTTTTGTAGGTACGCACTTCCTCTATTTCGAAATGTCTGGTGTCTCAGGTGGCATTCTCGGATCCCTCACGCTTCTCGGCGGCATCATCTTTGTTGCCTTCGAGTTATTTATCGGTGCGCTGCAGGCATATATTTTCACTATGCTCGCAGCCGCCTACATATCGCTTTCTGTTTCGGCGCACTAAATAGGCTAGGGCGTGAAGGCGCCTTGACCTAGCGGGTTAGCTCAGCTAAACCTTCGCCAATTAGTGTAAAGAAGCAGAGAAATAAAACCGAATATACAAAACAAACAAAAAGGAAGAATCTAATGATTGGTAACATCGCCACCATCGGTTATGGTCTCGCCGCAGTAGGCCCTGGTATCGGCATCGGATTGATTGGCGCTGCCAACCAGAATGCTTCTGCGCGCCAGCCTGAGCTGAAAGGCTTTTTGCGCGTGAATATGTTCCTTTCGATCGCATTTGCTGAGGCACTAGGCTTGATCGGCTTCGCAGCTGGCTTCATTTTCTGAGTAGGTGGCAATGCTAGAAGTGTTGTTGCAGGAAGAAGAGGAAGCGGCAGGCGCGTTCAATATTGTGCTTCCGGCTTTGCCCGATTTGATTTGGGGCTCGCTAGCTTTCTTGATTGTGGCCGTGGTGGTGTATAAACTAGCTTGGCCCACTTTTGCGAGCACTCTCGATGAGCGCCGCGAAAAGATAGAGGAAGGGCTTGAGGCTGCTCAGGTTGCGCATGAGGAAGTGGCTCTGGAGCGTGCCAAGCTCGAAGACCAGCTGGCCGATGCGCATCGTGAGGCTGCTGAGATCCGTGAAAAGGCTCAAGCTAATGCGAAGAGTATTGTGGCTGATGCCCAAGCTAAGGCGCGCGTGGATGCCGAAGGTATCATTGGTGGGGCTCAGCGGAGGATTGCTGCTGATACTGATGCCGCTAAGCGCACGCTGCGCTCAGATGTGGGCCTGATGGCCACGCAGCTTGCCGAGCGCATCATTGGCGAATCGCTCACTGACGAAGCCCTGGCACATCGAGTAGTTGACCGTTTCATTGATGATCTCGAACTCTCTGATAATGCAGGTACAGCGGGCGCCGCTGTGACAGCATCAGTTGCAGAGGAGGCTTAATGCGCCGAGGAAGTGATACCGTCTATCACAAAGCGCTCGAGAGCTGGAATGCGCTGCTGCGTGAAAAAGGCGAAGGTGAATTAGAGCTCGCCGAAGAGCTATTTTCGCTGGTAGATACGCTTGATAATGCTCCAGCATTGCTGGCTGCGCTAGAGGATGCCTCTCGGGAGAGCGATGCTCGGGCGCAGCTTGCGAATGACGTGCTGAAAGGCAAAGCTTCAGGGGAAGTGCTGGATCTCGTGACGGGGTTGGCGCGTGAGTCTTGGAGCGAGAGTGGCGATTTATTGAAGGTGATGGAGCTCCTAGGCGTGCAGACGATTCTGGCTGGCGGCGAGCGTGAAGGCTTACTTTCTCGGATGGAAGATGAGCTGTACGGTACGCGCTCGATATTCTCTAAACAGCGAGATTTCCGCCATGCGCTTCGAGATGCTTTCTATCCTCTCGAAGCTCGTGAGCAGCTCCTTGCCACGGTACTCACTGATGAGACGGTGTACACCAAAGCGCTGCTAAAGCGTGGCCTTTCCAAAGTGCCTGAGATGAGCTTGCCTCAGGTAAACACCGAGTATCTCGAAGCGGTGGCCGAGCGCCAAAACCATATGGTTGCAAGCGTGACGACGGCTCTCCCGCTCACTCGTGAAGAAGAGGAACGCCTTGAGGCGGTTTTGAGCAAGAAGTTTAATTCACCAGTGCAAATCCACACCACGATAGACACTTCCGTTGTTGGCGGTGCCCGGGTGCATATTGGTGACTACGTGATCGACGGCACGATTTCGAGCCGGCTGGCCACAGTGAAAGAAGTATTCAACAACGGGCGCTAGCCCACCCTTGCGGCGCTCCTGCCGCGCGGCGCCTCGGCGTCACGCTTGAGCATGAGCCGCCGCTACGAGCGAAGGATAAAGAATGGCGGAATTGACGATCCAGCCCGAAGAGATTCGGGCTGCGCTTGATTCTTTTGTGAGCTCTTATAAGCCCGCAAAAGCAGCTAGCGAAGAAGTTGGGCACGTGGTAGAGACTGCCGATGGTATCGCCCGTGTGGATGGCTTGCCCAGCACGATGGCTAACGAACTGCTCAAGTTTGAAGATGGCACGCTAGGTTTGGCGATGAACCTAGAAGAGCATGATATCGGCGTGGTGGTGCTTGGCGACTTCTCCCATATTGAAGAAGGCATGAGCGTGATCCGCACTGGCGAAGTGCTCTCGGTGCCAGTGGGCGACGGCTATTTGGGCCGCGTGGTAGACCCGCTCGGTGAGCCACTAGATGGCTTGGGCCAAATTGAAGGTTTAGATGACCGCCGTGCGCTTGAATTGCAGGCTCCAGGCGTAATGATGCGCCAGAGTGTGAATGAGCCGCTGCAGACTGGCTTGAAGGCTATAGATGCGATGATCCCGATTGGGCGCGGCCAGCGCCAGCTTATTATTGGCGACCGCAAGACTGGCAAGACAGCTTTAGCTATTGACACGATCCTAAACCAGAAGGAGAATTGGGAATCTGGCGATCCGAAGAAGCAGGTGCGCTGCATTTATGTGGCGGTGGGGCAGAAGGGCTCCACGATTGCGGAAGTTCGCTCTACGCTCGAGAAGAATGACGCACTTAAATACACCACAATTGTGGCTTCGCCCGCTTCGGATCCATCTGGCTATAAGTATTTGGCGCCATACACCGGATCGGCTATCGGCCAGCACTGGATGTATGCAGGCAAGCACGTGCTGATTGTATTCGATGATCTCACCAAGCAAGCTGATGCATACCGTGCGATTTCGCTGCTGCTGCGCCGCCCGCCAGGGCGTGAAGCCTACCCGGGTGATGTGTTCTATTTGCATTCGCGCTTGCTGGAGCGCTGCGCTAAGCTGAGCGATGATCTTGGTGGCGGTTCGATGACAGGCTTGCCGATCATCGAGACGAAAGCAAACGATGTTTCAGCTTTCATTCCGACTAACGTGATTTCTATTACCGATGGCCAGATCTTCTTGCAGTCTGATTTGTTCAACGCTAATCAGCGCCCAGCTGTGGATGTGGGTATTTCGGTGAGCCGCGTGGGCGGTGACGCACAGGTGAAGGCCATGAAGAAAGTGGCCGGCACGCTGAAGATCACTTTGGCGCAGTATCGCGCCCAGGCCGCATTCGCAATGTTTGCTTCTGATCTGGATGCTGCCACCCAGCAGCAGCTCACTCGCGGCGCTCGTCTGATGGAGCTACTCAAACAGCCGCAGTATACGCCGTATCGTGTGGAGGATCAGATCGCTTCGGTGTGGGCCGGCACGAAAGGCTACCTCGACGATATCCCGTTGGAGCAGGTGCATGCTTTCGAGGAAGGCTTGCTTGAGCATCTCAAGCAAAACACCACCGTGCTCCAGACGCTGGCTGAGAGCGGCAAGCTCGAAGCTGAGACTGAGGAAGCGTTAAAAGCTGCTACGGAAGAATTCCATCACGCTTTCGGTGTGGCACATGGTTTGCTGCAGTCTGAAGAAGAAATTGAGGCTGAGAAGAGCCAAGAAGAGATCGTGCGCGTGAAGCGAGGATAGTGTGGCCGGCAAACAACGTATCTACAAAGCGAAGATTCGAGCTACATCTACGCTCGAAAAAGTCTTCCGGGCGATGGAGCTCATTGCGGCTTCACGCATTGGGAAGGCTCGCGATGCCGCTCAGGGGCAAGATCCGTACACGCAGGCCTTGATTCACTCGATTCAGATGGTGGCCTCCCACGCGGCGGCCACCCATCCCCTCGTCACTCCTCGTAGCGATACCAATAAAGTGGTTGTGCTCGTGGTCACGAGTGATCGTGGTATGGCTGGAGCTTATTCTTCAAGCGTGCTACGCGCCACGGATAAGTTGCTCGATGAGTTGCGTGAGCAAGGTAAGGATCCCGTGCTCTACGTCACTGGCCGCCGCGGGGCGCAGTATTACCACTTCCGCGGGGTGCCGGTAGAAGATGAGTGGATTGGCCATTCGGATAAGCCGAGTGAAGCAGTAGTGCAAGAGATTGCTGACGTATTGTTGCAGCGGTTCTTGGCTCCTGCTGAGGAAGGCGGTGTGGCTGAACTACATGTTGTCTACACCCGCTTCATTTCAATGGTGACACAGCACGTGCATATTCGCCAGATGTTGCCAATGAAAGTGGTGGATGCTCAGCCTGTGGAGGGTGAAGCACAGGCCACTGCCGCCGCTGAAGATAATTCAGCAAGCACACTGCCACTCTACGATTTCGAGCCCAGTGCCCAAGCGGTATTTGATGCTTTGTTGCCAATGTATGTGAGTTCACGTATCCGCGGCATTTTGTTAATGGCTGCTGCATCTGAGCTCGCCGCGCGCCAGCAAGCGATGCACAGCGCTACTGAGAATGCTCAGGAACTTATTCGTAAGTACACCCGCTTGGCCAACAATGCTCGCCAGGCTGAAATCACCACAGAAATTACCGAGATTGTCTCTGGTGCAGATGCGCTGGGGAAGAAATGATGAAGGAAAAAGCAATGCCCACTGAAGCTGAAGATAAGAAGGTTTCCACTGGCCGGATCGTGCAGGTGATCGGCGCGGTGGTGGATATTGAGTTTCCGCCCGATGCAATGCCCGAGATTTATAATGCGCTCACCACTGAGGTGAACCTAGCTGGGCAGGGTGAAGGCGAGAATATTTTGCGCATGACGCTTGAGGTGGAACAGCACCTTGGCAACAACATTGTGCGTGCCATCGCTATGAAACCCACCGACGGCTTGGTGCGTGGCGCCACCGTAGTGGATACTGGCGCCCCGATTTCGGTGCCAGTGGGTGATATCACTAAAGGGCACGTTTTCAATGTGACTGGCGAGGTGCTGAATCTTGAAGAGGGCGAAAAGTTTGAGGTGACGGAGCGCTGGCCGATCCATCGCAAGGCGCCCACTTTCGATCAGCTCGAATCTGAGACCAAAATGTTTGAGACCGGCATCAAGGTGATCGACCTGCTTACTCCTTATGTGCTGGGCGGTAAGATTGGCCTCTTTGGTGGCGCTGGCGTGGGCAAGACGGTGCTGATCCAAGAGCTGATTCAGCGCGTGGCGCTAGATCACGGCGGCGTTTCGGTATTCGCGGGCGTGGGGGAGCGCACCCGCGAGGGTAACGATCTTATTCACGAAATGGCTGATGCGGGCGTGCTTGATAAGACGGCACTTGTGTTTGGCCAGATGGATGAGCCGCCAGGGGTGCGCTTGCGCATCGCGCTTTCGGGCTTAACTATGGCTGAATACTTCCGCGATGTGCAAAACCAGGACGTCTTGCTCTTCATTGACAACATCTTCCGTTTCACTCAGGCTGGTTCGGAAGTTTCCACCTTGCTTGGCCGCATGCCTTCAGCAGTGGGCTATCAGCCCACCTTGGCCGACGAGATGGGTGCTTTACAGGAGCGGATCACTTCCACCCGTGGCCACTCGATCACTTCGATGCAGGCTATTTACGTGCCGGCCGATGACTACACCGACCCAGCTCCGGCCACCACCTTCGCCCATTTGGATGCCACCACTGAGCTTTCGCGCGATATCGCTTCGCGCGGCCTCTACCCGGCAGTGGATCCACTGGCCTCTTCGAGCCGTTTGCTTGATCCGCAGTATGTGGGCAGGGAGCACTACGAGGTGGCCACGCGGGTGAAGCAGATTTTGCAGAAAAACAAAGAACTGCAAGATATTATCTCGATCCTTGGCGTGGATGAGCTTTCCGAAGAAGATAAAGTGACGGTGGCGCGCGCTCGCCGTATTGAGCAGTATCTCTCGCAGAACACCTACACCGCTGTGAAGTTCACAGGCGTGGAGGGCTCTACTGTGCCAGTGGCAGAGACGGTAGAGGCATTCCGCAGGATTTGCGAAGGCGAATACGATCATGTGCCCGAGCAGGCGTTCTTCAATATTGGTGGTATCGATGATATTGAGCGTGCGTATGCCAAGATTCAAAAGGATATGGCCTAATGAAACTGCAAATTGTGGAGCGCACTGGCCCTGTATTTGAGGGTGAAGTTACTTCTGTGGTGGTGCCAGCTGCCAGCGGCGAACTGGGCATTCTCCCAGGCCATACGCCGGTTTTGAGTGTGCTACTGCCAGGTTCGGTACGGTACACCACCTCCGATGGTGAAGAACATTCAGTGCAGACTGGGAGGGGATTCCTCACTCTCGATGAAGACGAGATTATGGTGGTGGTGGATCCGCACGAAGACGCGCAATAAGCAACTATCACACCAATTTTGGGGCGGAGTAGGCTTTGCTTGCTCCGCCCCAGCTTTTGTTTGATTGGCGCCACAGCGGTCACCTCTGGAGGCTATTATGGTGCTACTGCTTTGCTAATATTGGCTCTATGCGTTGCGTGATAGCTGATTGCTCTGTGGATTATTCAGGGCGCCTCGATGCACATTTAGAGCGAGCCATGCGGCTGCTCATGCTCAAAGCCGATGGATCAGTGTTGGTGCATTCTGACGGCGGCTCTTATAAGCCGCTCAATTGGATGAGTCCACCTTGTACCCTAAGAGAACGCGAGCCTGACGCTACCGAAATAGATCAAGGTGTGCACCACGTGTGGGATGTGGAGCATAGCAAGAGCAGTGACCATCTAACTATCAGAATTTTTGAGGTGTGCAGTGAGCTTTCCCTCGATCTTGGCATAGAGCCTGGGTTGGTAAAAGACGGCGTGGAAGCGCATTTGCAGGAACTGCTCGCACAGCAAGTGGAGCGCTTGGGAGATGGGATGCGATTAATTCGCCGCGAGTATCCTACAGCTATTGGACCAGTGGATTTAATGGTGCTGGATCCAGACGGTGTGCATATTGCGGTAGAAGTGAAGCGGCGTGGTGAGATTGATGGGGTAGAGCAGCTCACTCGCTATTTGGAGCTTTTAGGCCGAGATTCCACGCTGCAGCCGATTCGCGGTATCTATGCGGCGCAGGAGATTAAGCCTCAGGCGCGCACACTCGCTGAGGATCGCGGCATTGAATGCGTGATTCTTGATTATGCTGAAATGCGCGGCCTCGATAAACCAGAAGATCGCCTGTTTTAGCTATGAAATTGGGCAAGCGCGCCGTGCTTGCCCAATTTCATAGCTAGCTGCGCTTAGCCAATCGTTTTGATTTCGCGTTGAGTGGTGCTCGAGAATCAGTAGAGTTGAGAGCCATTGATGCTTTAAGGATAGCGCTTTGGCGTTTCAAATTTCGTGTAGCTCTAGTTTTTCCGCTTGCGTGCTCCTCAGAATCAGCACTGCTTGGCTGTAAAGCGCTACTCGGCTCAGTGCCGAGTGTAACAGCTGGAGTAGGGGCGTTTTTGTCTCTAGCGATTTCGCTTAGCACAAGGCTCTGCTCCGAACCAGCAAGCACTGCTTTAATATTTTCCATGTATGAATTCAAAGCATTGCGCTGCTCAGAGAGTGAATCCACGTATGCTTTAGCGGCTTCTCGCTGAGCGGTGGCATCATGCTCGGCATCTGCAAGGAGTGCTGCCGCAGTGTCTTTAGCGCTTTGGAGAATATGCTCTGCTTCTGCTCGCGCATTATCCACAAGTTTCTGCGCCTCTACTTTGCTTTCAGTGCTGGTGTGATTAGCGGCTTCGACTGCGGCTGCAGTTTGCGCTTCGGCATTTGCAAGAGCCTCATTAGCCGCGGCAAGCCGTGCTTCTGATTCAGCTTGTGCTTTAGCTTCTTGCTCAGCAAGGCGCTGCGCATTCTCTTTGTATTGCGTGGCGATATCTTCGTCTGCTTTGGCGCGAAGCTCTGTGACTTCACGTTCAGCAGTAGCTCTCATCGCGGCCACTTCGCTTTCGGCAGCGGCGCGCTGCTCTGCAGTATCTTTATCGGCTCCGGCGCGCTGCTCAGCGGTATCTTTAGCGACCATAGTGCGTAAATCGGTGACTTCTGCCGCTGCTGTAGCTCGCATTTCAGAGACCTCAGCCACTGTGGATTCACGCAGCTGAGCCGCTTCTTTTTCAGTGGCAATGCGCAGTTCATCAGTTTCTTTCTTAGCTGTAGCCCGCAGCTGGGCCACTTCTGCCTCAGCATCAGCGCGCTGCGCGGCCACCTCTTGATCAACCTGGGCGCGCAGCTGAGCCACTTCTTGCTCAGCTGCGGAGCGCAGCGCCGTCACCTCTTCATTGGTGCGAGTACGAAGCTCGGTGGCATCTTTATCGGCAGCTGCACGCGCTGCCGTCGCCTCAGCATCAGCTTCAGCCAGCAGCTGATCAGCAGCAAATTTAGCCTCAGTGCGCACTGCATCGGCATCAGCCTGAGCCTGTGCTGCCACTTTTTCTGCCTCCCGAAAGCTGAGCTGCGCCGAGGCGGCAGCGCTGCGCTCAGCATTTTCTTCCAGAGCACTCGCCTTCGAGCGAGCCGCCGAGAGAGTACTTTCAGCCTCCTGCTGGGCAGAGCTAAGCAGCCGGGCACTTTCATGCTCGGCCTCACCAGTGGTGGCGGCTGCCTTGCGCAGAGCTCGCTGTACGATTTCTTCAGCCTCGCTGCGGGCGCGGGTGATCACATCCAGAGCTTGCTCTTCAGTGGAGCGAAGCAGCCGCTCTACGCGAGTGCCGAGGCCTGAATAGGATGGATGATTTACTTCTCCAATTTCAGCTTGAGCCTGGGCTAGCTCCCCCGAGAGTTTCAGCACCTGAGCATCGAGAATCGTCACTTGCTCATGGGCTTTATTTGCCCGCTCTTGAGCTTGCTGAGCTGCTTGCTTGGATTGTTTTAATTCTTCTCGCAATGCAGCTAATTCGGCGTCTACCTGCGTGCGCTCATAGCCGCGCATCACCAAAGCAAACGTTGGCTTTCCTTCACTCATGGCACTCCTCAGGTTTCTCTCAAATCGGCTCCACGCCCAATATGGATAGGGTGCAAGCCGAGGCATAATAGGGGATTGGCAATACTCATAAATCTTAACGCACTTTTGACGCAACATTCTTCCTGCTTTAAGAGATGTGTGGGTAAAAATAAATACCGAAAACAACGAGGATCGAATTTTCGTTGCTAAATCGTTATAATTCAGGAAAGAAGTGCAGAAAAAGTAGAAACCTGTAGGCCGCGCAATCAAGGAGAACCTGTGGAAAAGAGCCAAAGAAAATGGAGCGCACGCCGTATAACTGGCGTTTTGCTGGCGGCCGCGGGAGTGGCTCTGGCCGTTGTGACGGCGAAGCACGCCGCTACCTTCGACCCTGAAGAAATAATCACACTCAGCGCGCCCGCTCAGCAGCAAGCTATTTTTAGCTACACTGCGCCAGGAGTGCTGAATCTAATAGAAGACAAAGCTGAAGTGACGATCGCGGCATCACCAGCCGCTGGGGAGATTCGCTGGGCTTTTGGCTCTAGTGCAGACGTGCAGTCTTATGTGGGAGAATCGGCGGCACGTGCTCTATTGGGATACACCCAGGACGGGCAAGGTGCTGATATTAAGGATCAAGCAGCTTCCGATGAAGTGGCTGAAGCAGATGCGAAAGTGATTGAAGCTGGCGGATTTGCGCTACATGAAGGAGATATGTGGAGTAATTCTGGTGCAGGCGAAGCCAAAGTAGTAGCACGCCTGGAAGTGCCAAGTGGAGTGGATCGTTCCATCATCGCCACCACAGAAAAAGGCACTGCCCCGCAGCTCACGATCACTTGGGTGCACACTAAAGAGCTCACCTCTCCTGCTCCTTTCGTGGTGATTGGCGTATTGCTGGCCTTGATCGGCGCGGTACTGCTGCTCACAGACTGGCGCGATGCGATGCGCAAACATGCTTGGGAGGTTCGCGCCGAGCGGCGGCGCGCTGAAAAACTGGCTGCCGCGGGAGCGCAAACCACCACTTTGCCCGTATTTAAGGGAGATTTAGCGGATCCCGAAACGGATCGCTCGCTGCAGTCAGCTCATACAGCTGGCGCCTTTGGGGCAGCAGTGCTGCCGGGGGCTCCCAACATGGCCACGATCAGGCAGCGCCCACTAGCGCAGGAAGATCGAATTATTATTGCGGCTGAAGCTAGCGACAGGGCGGAGGATAGCTCTGATTTGGCCACTATAAGAGCTGCAGCAGAGCAGCCTCAGGAGGCCGAGAATAAGGCCGAATTTGATGCTTCGGAGAAAGGAGCAGCCAATGCGTAAAGCAATTAGCTTAATAGCTGGCGCTGCGATGATATTTTCGCTCGCAGCATGCGCAGAAAAGCCAGTGCCTCAACCTGTAGCTACCAGAACCGCGGAAATAGCTATCTCTGACCAGCAGTATCAAGATATTGCAGCACAGACGGTGGCTCTTTTGAATGCCGCCGACCAGACCCATGCCATCGATGAGCTAAAGGCTCGGGCACAAGATCCTTTCCTGGAGCAGCGGGCTGCGCAATATAAACTTAAAGGGCTCCAAGAAAGCTTTGAACTTCCGCCAGTCGTGATCGACGTTAAAGCTCAACCTGTGGAATCTGGGGCAGGTTTTCCGCGCTCAATGCTCTCCTACAGTGCTCCAGTAGAAGGGCAAAACCAGCGCACTCTCACTGCATGGCAGCAGCTTGATGCACGAAGCAACTATAAACTCTGGGGGCAGGTGACGCTATTTCCAGATTCTGGTTTGCCTACGCTAGCTTCAGTGCTCAATGATGATTCGGCAGTGCCATCCAAAAACCCACAAGCATATTTAGCTGACCCAGCACAACTAATCGCAGCATACGCGGAATACGTAAATACGCAACAGCTTGGGCAGGTGCCTTTTGAATCAGGCGATAGGGTGGCCACCAACCTCAAAGGGCAGCTTGATCAGCTTGTAGAAGATTTGGGAGATTTTGCTGAAATCTCGCTTAAAGCGAGAGATTCAGAACGGCCGATTGTGGGCGTGAGCACCCAAGATGGTGGGCTCGTGGTGTTGGGAAACCTGCTTTACGACGTCACCTACACCAGTAAAAATGCTGACCGGCCAATAGTGTTAAAGAATTCGCCAATAGCGCTTTTATATTCAGAGGATGCGGAAAAAGCAGATTTGGAGATCGGATCCGAAACGCCGCTCACAGCGCATTACAGCATGACCTTAGCCTTCTACATTCCGCCTAAAGCTGCTAAAGCAGACTCTGCTCAAAAGGACACGAGCAAAGATGGCGATAATAAAGAGGCTGCTGAAAAGAGCGGCGATAAGGAAGCAGATGCCCAACCAGAGGCGCCTATGGTGCGTTTAATCGGAGCGAGCACCAACATTCTGATTGGTGCTTCCGTATAGCGGCCACTGCCAAGTATTCGAGGGGGGACACAGCTAAAGCTGTGTCCCCCCTCGAATACTATAGCTGCCCCCCCCTGATTCACTTCTTGGGCACGAAGTAGAGCACCCCGTAAGGCGGCAACTGCAAGTTCACCGAATAAGGCCGCCCATTCCAGCTGATCTCTTCTGCCTGCACGGAGCCAAAGTTGCCCACGCCAGAGCCGCCATAGATAGCAGCATCCGAGTTGAATATTTCTTCCCATTCGCCCCCGCTGGGCAAACCCACTCGATAATCAGCATGAGGTGTGCCAGCAAAGTTACACACCACGGCCACCACATCTTTGCCGTCGTGGCTCTTACGCAGATAAGAGAGCACGTTATGATCGCCGTCGCTCACCTCAATCCACTCAAAGCCAGAGTTGGTGAAATCCTCACTCCACAATGCTGGATGCTCGCGATAGACCTTATTCAAATCGTGCACGCAGCTCATCACGCCATCATGTTGCACATTTTGGGTGAGCCACCAATCAAGACCACGCCCCTCATTCCATTCATCTATTTGAGCAAACTCTTGCCCCATAAAGATCAACTGCTTGCCAGGATGGCTCCACTGATATCCGTAAAGAAGCCGCACGCCAGCCAGCTTTTGCCAATGATCTCCAGGCATCTTGGAATAGAGCGAACCCTTGCCGTGCACTACTTCGTCGTGCGAAAGCGGCAAAAGAAAATGCTCAGAAAAAGCATACACCAGCGAGAAAGTAAGCTCGCCATGATGCCAGCGGCGATTAATTGGCTTTTCCTGCATATAGCGCAGCGTGTCATTCATCCAGCCCATATTCCACTTGAGGCCAAAACCCAAGCCGCCATTCTCCGTCATGCCAGTGACACCACCCCACGAAGTGGATTCTTCGGCAATCATCATAATGCCAGGATTGCTCTTATAAGCGGTAGCATTCACTTCTTGCAGGAAAGAGATCGCTTCCAAATTCTCGCGGCCACCATAAACGTTTGGCTGCCACTGGCCATCTTCACGAGAGTAATCGAGATACAGCATAGAAGCCACAGCATCCACGCGGATGCCATCAATATGGAATTCGCTTAGCCAATACAAAGCGTTGGCTACAAGGAAATTTCGCACCTCATTACGCCCAAAGTTGAAAATATAAGTACCCCAATCTGGATGCTCGCCACGCAGCGGATTTGGATCCTCATAAAGCGCACCACCATCAAAGCGAGCAAGCGCCCACTCATCGCGAGGGAAATGCGCCGGCACCCAGTCCATAATCACACCAATACCAGCCTTATGAAGCTCATTAATTAAATAGCGCAGGCCATCAGGGGAGCCGTAGCGGGCCGTCGGGGCATAATATCCCGTCACCTGATACCCCCAACTGGGGCCAAAAGGATGCTCCGCCAGCGGCATAAACTCCACATGGGTGAAACCGCAATACTTCACGTGCCCAATTAGCTGCTCAGCCATGCTCTCATAATCCAAGCCAGGGCGCCACGATCCCAAATGCACCTCGTATACCGAAACTGGCCCCGAGTGCGGATCAGTGCTCGCCCGCTGGCTCATCCACTCTTCGTCACCCCAAGTGAAATGAGACGCGGTGACGATTGAGGCAGTGCTTGGCGGAATCTCCGTCTGCCGAGCCATCGGATCGGCTTTTTGATGCAATGATCCATCTTTATACTTGATCTCAAACTTGTAGCGGCTACCCTCCGCAGCATCTGGCACAAAAAGCTCCCAAATGCCACTCTCGCCGAGCGAGCGCATCGAAGAAATAGCTCCATTCCAGCCATTGAAATCGCCCACTACCCGCACAGCCAAAGCATTGGGAGCCCACACGGAAAAACTCACGCCTTTTACCAGCCCCATGCTCGTCTCGTAGCAACGCACATGCGCACCCAGCGCATCCCAGAGCCGCTCGTGGCGCCCCTCGCCAAAAAGATACTTATCCGTATCTCCCACAGTGGGTAAGAAACGATATCCATCAGCTTGGGTATATTCCGAATCGCCATAAACGGCACGCACCTGATAATCAGGCACTTCGCCGTCAACGAGCTGCAGCACCGCAAACCAAATGCCATTGAACTCGTGTTGCGCAGCGAACTCCCCATTCGGCGTCACGATATATACGGCATCAGCCATCTGGCGAATCACTCGAATCGTGGCGTGAGCGCCATCTTCATGGATATGAGCGCCAAGCACATCATGCGGAGCATAATGCACGCCATTAGAGACAAGATCGAGTATCGAATAATCTACGGGAATCGGATTGCTTTTCATGCTTCTATCTTTCCACGTTTTTATATATGTTTCAGGCGATCAGCTGGGGCAATTCATGGTATACGTATCGTGGCCTTCACGAATTACAACACATACGAGATCATTGAGCCAGCACTTTCACATTCAAAATATGGGCTACTTGCCCATGCGGGTCGAGGCGAACATACGGATTTTGATTCCATAGGAAGGTCTCGCCAGTCATTTCATCGCGCACTTCCAGCACTGGGCCGCCATCCCAGCGAGCTTGCGCACCGAAATGGCTCAAATCGAGATAGATCATGGCGTCACGCGAAGCATAGCAGTCGAGATTAACCACCACGATCACCATATCCACGGAGCCATCGGGGCTTTCTTCAGGCTGCGTGACTTTGGAGTAACAAATCACCGCATCGGAACTGGTGGGGTGAATACGCAAGCCGCGCAGGCGGCGCAGCGCACGGTGCTTGGAGCGAATCTCGTTGAGAGTGCCGAGCAGCTGGGCGATGCCATTAGATTGAGCAGCTGCATAATCACGATTCTTGTATTCGTATTTTTCGTTGTCGATCTGCTCTTCAGAGCCAGGGCGTGCAATATTTTCGGCCAGCTCGTAGCCCGAATAAATGCCCCAGCTTGGCGATGCTGTAGCCGCCAGCACGGCGCGAATCGCAAAAGCTGGCACGCCACCGCGCTGCATATAAGGAGTGAGAACATCGTGGGTGGTGGGCCAGAAGCAAGGGCGGAAGTGAGAATCTGATATTCGCGCAACCTCCCAGAAATAGTTTTCTAGCTCTTCTTTGCCATTGCGCCAAGGGAAATAAGTGTAGCTTTGCTGGAATCCCACTTTGCCCAATGTCTGCATCATTGGCGGATTGGTGTGCGCCTCGCCCATGAAGACGATCTCAGGATGCTTCTCATGGAACTCATCGAAGAGGCGCTGCCAATAGTTGAGGGGCTTAGTGTGGGGATTGTCTATACGGAAGATCGTGACGCCGTGATCGATCCACAGTTCCAAAATCCGCTTAATCTCCTGGTAGATCCCCTCAGGGTCGTTGTCAAAATTGAGCGGATAAATGTCTTGATACTTCTTGGGGGGATTCTCGGCGTAAGCAATCGTGCCGTCAGCGCGAGCCGTAAACCACTCAGGGTGCTCCGTCACCCACGGATGATCAGGAGAGCACTGCAGCGCAATATCGATGGCTACTTCCATACAAAGCTCTTTCGCGCGTGCCACGAAATGATCAAAATCTGCAAAAGTGCCCAAATCTGGATGAATCGCATCATGGCCGCCAGCTTCCGAACCAATTGCGTAAGGCGAGCCTGGATCTCCAGGCAGCGCTTCGAGAGTGTTGTTGCGCCCTTTACGTTTCGTGACGCCGATGGGATGGATCGGGGTGAGATAGATGATCGTGAAACCCATTGCCGCGATACGATCTAAATCTTTTTCAGCAGTGCGGAAATTGCCGCTCACCCAACGATCTTGAGCCTGGTCAAAATAGGATCCTGCCGTGCGTGGGAACATTTCGTAATAGGCGTTCGCAAGCGCACCAATGCGCTCCACGCGCAGCGGGAAATGCGCTGATTCGCTCACGAAATCGCGCAGTGGATAGGCTCTGAGAGCTGCATCCACTTCTGGCGAAGTGGCGGCCTCAAAGCGCACCTTAGCGCTCATGCGCTTGCGGCCCATCACGGCGATAGCATCGCGCAGCACTGCTCGCTCTTCACTGCCACGTTTCATTCCGGCCATAGCTCGTTTCATCACGGCTATGCCTTCGAGGAAAACTAGGGGAATATCTTGATTGTTGCTGATCTTAATTTCAGAAGTATGGCGCCAGGTGGCAATCGGATCGCTCCAGGCGCGCACCGCGAAATAATAATCACCCGTGGTTTGTGGGGTGAGCCAGCCCTCGAAGCGGAACTCGCCAGGGCGCACATCTATCATCGGAGCAGCTTGCACTTCCTTACCTTTAGGGTCAAAAAGCACTGCTTCAGCGCCAAAAAGATCGTGGCCTTCGCGGAAGATAGTGGCTTGGATCGGCACGGCTTCGCGCTCCACTGCTTTGGCAGGCCAGGAGCCATTCTCCACTACCGGCGTCACGTCTGTGATTGGAATCCGGGGGATCGCACCCCAAGGCGCTGGCTGAAGCGGCACTTCAGTGGGTGGCACTGGGGTAGGAGTGGCAGCGGATCGGGCGGGAGCGGCAGAGCGCGAATTTGAAGTAGCCATGCCCTAATTTTAGGCGATAACTGGCGCGAGCGATAGCTGCCTGAGCGCTAGCTGAGAGGAAATATAGATTTGACCTAATCGGTGCGCAGGCCATAAAAATCTTGGTGAGATGCGAGTGGCTGCCTAAGTGCAGGTAGGATAATCCCATGATTGAGCGGCGGCGAGTGCTAATAGAGGGCATAGTGCAGGGCGTGGGTTTTCGCCCGCACGTGGCCCGGGTGGCCGCTCGCTGCGGCGTGAGTGGCTTTGTGGGTAACGATGATCTGCAAGTCTTTATTGAAGCTCAAGGCGAGGGGCCAGTGCTCGATGAATTTGTGCGAGCAGTGCGAGAAGAAGCCCCAGCCCTAGCGCGGGTGACGGCGCTGCGAGAGCAGCAGCTCCCCGTCACGAATCCCGCAGCAAGCGACTTCGAGATTGTGGCTTCGCAGCGCCTGGCTGGCGCGCGCACGCTCATTCCCCCGGATGTGGCCACCTGCCCAGAGTGCGAAGCCGATATTGCTGATCCCAGCAATCGCCGCTCCGGCTACGCCTTCACCACCTGCACCAACTGCGGCCCGCGGCTTTCAATCATTGAAGATCTACCCTATGATCGCCCACTCACCACCATGCGGGATTTTCCGATGTGCCCACAGTGTGCCAGCGAATATGGCGATCCGCGTGATCGGCGCTATCACGCGCAGCCGATATCGTGCTATGCCTGCGGGCCGCACCTATGGATTGTGCGAGCTGAAGAATTGGCGGCATATGGCATAGCTGCCGCAGATCCTTTTGCTGAGGCGGCGCTGCCGCGAGAACTAAGTGACGGCTCGCGCGGCGCCCGAAATAAAACTGCCCAAGATGCGGCTATCGCTGCGGCCGTGACGGCGCTTAAAGCTGGGCAGATAGTGGCTGTGAAAGGCATTGGCGGCTTCCACTTGATTGCGGACGCCACGAATGAGGCAGCAGTGAAGCGGCTACGGGCGCGCAAGCAGCGCGATGGTAAACCTTTCGCCGTGATGGCAAAAGATCTAGAGCAGGCGCGGTGCCTTGTAGATTTGGGCGCGCCTGGTGGCTGCGGCGAGCAGCTCATTGCTGGGATCGAACGCCCGATAGTGATTGCGCCGCGCCGCCCAAATTCGCTGGTAGCTGGCGAGGTGGCACCCTCAGTGAGCACGCTCGGAGTGATGATTGCTTATTCGCCGCTGCATCAGCTTTTGCTTGCTAGCGCAGATCGGCCGCTGGTAGCTACTTCAGGAAATCTCAGCAGCGAGCCGCTGTGCTACACCAATGAGCAGGCGCTCGCCCGGCTTGGCAGCATCGCGGATCTATTCTTGCTACACAATCGCGATATCGCTGTGCCGGTGGAAGATTCAGTGGTGCTGCTCGGGGCCGATGGCCAGGCAGTGCCGATGCGCCGCTCGCGTGGATATGCGCCGATGCCGGTGCAGCTAGCGCCACTTTCGCCGCGCGCGCGATCTGGCTCCGAGAGCTCGGATCATGCGGTGGTGCTCGGCGTGGGAGGTGAGCTTAAAAACACGCTCACGTTGGCGCGCGATGGTAAGGCGTTCGTCTCGGCGCATATCGGAGACATGGGATCGCTTGCCGCTCAAGAGGCTTATGATGCGGCCGCGCAGCAATTGCTGAGCATTCACCGCGAGCAGCCGAGCATCATCGTGCATGATGCCCACCCTAACTATGCCACCACAGCCTGGGCGCAGCGCTACGCCCGCCGGCGCGAGGCTGGCGGCGCCGCCGTCACCACGCTGGCTCTGCAACACCACCGAGCGCATGCGCTCTCTTTGCTTGCTGAGCATTCGAGCGAGCTCGCCGCGGCCAAGCAGCAGCGCTTCGCCGTCATCGCAGCTCTTGATGGCACGGGCTACGGCGATGACGGAGCGATTTGGGGCAGTGAAGTGTTTGCTGTGGATCTGGATCGCGTGGGCAGTGCGCCCGAGGCGGAGGCGATGGAGCGGGCGTGGCATTTGCCGTATTATCCGCTCATTGGCGCTGACCGCGCAGTGAAAGAACCGTGGCGGCTCGCGGTGGCCATGTGTTGGGAGTTTGGGGTTGAGCTATCGGGCGTGCCGGCGTTGCGGCCGTGGCTCGATACGCCAGCTGGAAAAGCTTTGCTGGCAGGGCTGCGCGCTGGCGGAGATGGCGGCGTGGCAGCGGGCGTGCCGGTAGATTCGGTAGGGCGCTATTTCGATGCAGTGGCAGCGATGCTTGGGCTGTGTGCTGAGGCCAATTATGAGGCCGATGCGGCAGTGCGATTGCAAGAGGCGGCAGAGCGGCATGTGCGGAAACTGGCGGATAAAACCAATGCCGTATGGAATGAGCCACAAGATGATTTCATGGGTGCCATTGCCCGCGAGGCGGCGACTGGGCGTGATCAGGTGCAGAAATTGATCTGTTCGGTGCTGGATGCAGCCGTGGCCCCGCTCGAAGATGAAGCAGATCGAGTGGATTATGCGGCGTATTTATTCCACATGCGCTTGGCTGCTTTGATCGCTCAGGCGATTAATGATGAGGCGGTGCGGAGCAGCACGCAGCTTGTGGGCATCACCGGCGGCTCCGCCGTCAATGCCCTACTTGTGGCCCAGATTCGCGCCGCGCTTAGCGCCAAGGGCTACACCGTGCTAGAGCAGCGAGCCGTGCCGCCAAATGACGGCGGCCTCTCCCTCGGCCAGGCCTACTACGGCACCATTCATGCGCGAGCACGTGGTGCATAATGGGGGAGTGGTGAATAAGGATTTTTTGGCGCCAATTGAGCCTCGCATGCCCGAGCCGGAGGTGTGTATCACCTGCGGTGACGTGGCAGTGGCGGTGACTGTGGTGGCGCTTGATCCGGACGGCGTGGCCGCAATGGCGCGAGTGCGGGCCGAAGATGGCGGTGAAGAAACCATCGACGTCTCCCTCGTGTCCGGCTTAGCTGTGGGTGATACTGTGCTCGCACACGCCCGCACTGCGATCGCGCGATTGTGAGCCAAGAGCTGCATCAAAATTTGTGTTTGCGCTGCTCCAGCGAGGAAACTAGAAGCATGGCAACTACGCAACGCACAGAAGCCGAAGTGCTCGACGGCATTGAACGCGCCCGGCGTCACGGCGATAAACTCAAAGACGAATTCGTGACGCTCGCGCACGGAGCGGGCGGCAAAGCCTCCGCTCAACTTGTGGAGCAGGTGTTCGTGGCCGAATACGGCAATGAGGTGCTCGATGAGCTCACAGATGCTGGCGTGCTCAGCTTTGCCGATATGGTGGCCGCTGCCGGAGCTTCGCCTGAGGCTATCGCAGCCGGCGGAAAACTCGCTTTTTCCACCGATTCATACGTGGTAAACCCCATCAAATTTCCAGGCGGTTCCATCGGCGAGCTTGCCGTGAATGGCACCGTGAATGATTTAGCGGTGACGGGGGCGGTGCCCTTTGGGATCTCAGCTGCATTTGTGATTGAAGAAGGGCTCGAGATTTCTGTGCTGCGCGAGATCGTGGCTGATATGCATGCGGCAGCCCGCAAAGCTGGAGTGCGTATAGTCACCGGCGATACCAAAGTGGTGCCCAAAGGCGCTGCAGACAAGCTTTTTATCACCACTGCAGGAGTAGGCGTGATTCCGCCGGCCGTAGCAGCTGCCCTAGGGGCGGGCAATGTGCAGCGCGGGGATCGGATCCTACTCTCTGGCCCGATCGCTGATCATGGCATGGCCGTGATGATGGCGCGCGGCGAACTCGGAATTGATGCCCCAATCGAATCTGACACCAAGCCGATCGCCGCCGTCACTGCTGCGCTGCTTAAAGCTGCACCGCACACTCGCTGGATGCGCGATGCTACTCGCGGCGGGCTCGGCACTGTGCTCAATGAGCTGGCTTTGGCCACTGGTCTTGGCGTGGTCATCTATGACGAGCAGATTGCGGTGCGCGATATGACTCGCGGAGCTGCCGACATGCTTGGGATTGATCCGCTCTATGTGGCTAATGAAGGCATGTTTGTGGCCGTGGTGCCTCAGGCTGAAGCTGAAGCTGCGCTCGCGGCAGTGCGTGCCACTGCAGGAGGGGAAGAGGCTGTGCTTGCTGGCAAGATCGTAGCTAAGCCAGAGGCGGCGGTGGTGCTGGTGACGGGATTTGGCGGCACGCGCTTGGTGGATATGCTGGTCGGCGATCCGCTGCCGAGGATTTGCTGATGATCGCTCGTTTGAAAGCACAAGGCAAGCTACTGCCTGTGCTCGCTCTCCTTGCTGCCACGGCGATGTGGGGATCCACTTTTGCGATGCAAAAAGATCTTTTTACCCGCATGGACGTATTTGATTTCCTCGGCATCCGATTCGGCCTAGCTGGGCTGGTTTGCGCGGCGCTGTTTTTCCCTAGGCTGCGCCGGGCGAGCAAGGAGACGTGGCGGCGTGGGCTGATCTTGGGGGTCGTCTATACTGCGGGGCAGGAGTTACAGACTTTAGGGCTTAGCCTCACCACGGCGGCCACTACAGGGTTTCTCACTGGGCTATATGTGGTGCTCACTCCGGTAGTGGCGCTGCTGCTTTATAAAGTGCGCCAGCCGGCTCGGATCTGGGCGGCAGTGCTCATTGCCACGCTCGGTTTGGCGTTGCTCTCGCTTAAGGGTTTTTCGGTGGGGCTTGGCGAAGTGCTGGTGCTGGCCTCGGCCGTGATTTACGCATTTCATGTGGTGCTTATTGAGAGGTTTGTGCGCGGCACGGATCCGATCACGCTCACGAGCATTCAAATGATTGGGTTGGCTCCACTGTGCCTGCTTATATCGCTGCCAGGTGGGATTGGGCTTCCCAGGGGAGAGCATCTTGTGGGTGACTGGCTCATTATGGGATACATGGTGATTTTCACTGCGATTCTCACGCTTTTGCTGCAAGTGTGGGCGCAAGAGCGAATGAGCGCCACGAATGCTGCATTAGTGATGACGGGTGAGCCAGTGTGGGCGGCGCTCTTCGCGGTAATGCTGATTGGGGAAGTGATTAGCCCCAGATCAATGCTGGGCGGTGTGCTTATTGTTGGGGCGATGGTGATTAGCCAGATTGACTTGCCGTGGTTGAAAAGTGGTGACGGCGAAGGCCGCCTCGATTAACATTGGCAACAAGACGCGAGATAACCACCTACGCTTGGATGAATTCTTTGAGGGTGTGAAAATCCTGCTCCATCCCTTTACATCCAGCGATCCGTGCGGATACGCAAGCCGAGAGTGAGCCAGCGAGCGGCAAAGAAGACGCCGCAATAGCACACCCAAAGCCAAGCCAGGCCGCCAGCGCCGCTGGGCGCGAAGGCCCACACCGCAGCCAGAGCCGGGGCATAGATAAAGAGATTAATCAGCCCAGCTTTCGCCAAATACCAAGCGTCATTAGCGCCAATAAGAATGCCGTCATACATGAAGACGATTCCCGCCAATGGCATCAGCACAGCGCTAATCAGCAGCGCCCAGCGAGCGGCTTGGATCACAGGCAGGTCTGCTGTGAAGAGATATGGCCAGAACGGGCTCGCCACAGCAAGCAACGCACCGATCAGAGCGCCAGCTCCAAGCCCCCACTTCGTAAGCGTGCGCACAAGATCTCGAACTGGATCCGAAAGGAGTTCGCCTTGGCCAGCGCGCACAGTGCGTTGCCCCAACTCATAGCCAATGAGCGCCTGCCCAGCAATGGCCAGCGCATCCAAAAGATTAGCTGTGAGGCTCCACGTGGTGTTGGCGATTTGGCGGCCAGCTACCGCCACACTGCCTTGGCTCGCCGCCACCCACACCGTAGCCATGATGATCGCGTGCATCGTGGCGGTACGAATCATCAGCGGCACTCCAGCGCCCAGTGCCCCTAGAATAGCGCGAAACTCTGGCCGCACGCTCACCCGCGCCTGCCGAGCTCCCGCCGTCACGCGCCAAGCAAAAGCTAAGCCCATTAGCGAACTCGCCATACTTGTGCCGATACCAGCACCAGCCACACCCAGCCCAGCACCAAAAATCAAGAGGGCATTAAATCCCACGTTCGCCGCTGCGCCAGCGAGTGAAATCACGAACGGGGTGCGGGTGTCGAGCTGGCCGCGCAGCGCGCCCGTGCCGGCGAGCACCCACATCATGCCGATTAAGCTCCAGCAGCTAGTGCGCAAATAAGCCACCCCCTGGGCAGTGACGGCACTTTCAGCTTGGAAGAAAGCCATCAGCCACGGGGCTGCTCCCCATACTGTCAGCGCCAAAGCGATACCCACGAAAAGCCCGAGCCACATTCCATCGAGGCCAGTTTTGATCGCACCTTTCTGATCTCCCTCGCCGAGTTGGCGGGCAGCCACCGCAGTAGTTGTATAGACCAAAAATATGCACATGCCCACGATCAGCACGTTCACAGAGCTAGCAAGGGTGAGGCCAGCAAGCTGAGCCGTGCCCACGTGGCCGATCATCGCCGAATCAGCGATCACCATGAGCGGCTCGGCCAGCAATGAACCAAGCGAAGGAATCGCCAAGCTTAGTATCTTGCGAGTGAGGCTAGAAGACTTCATTCTTCAATAGCCACAGCCTGAGCGGTGGCTGGATCGATACGGCCAAAATTATAGTAGGCAGCGCAAGCACCCTCGGGCGAAACCATGCAGGTGCCTACTGGATTGGCTGGGGTGCAGGCCGTGCCAAACACGCCGCATTGCCACGGCTTAATCACGCCGCGCAGCACTCGCCCACATTCGCACGCCGGCGGATCGGCCACCCGCTCGCCCGGCACGCTAAAGCGCAGCTCCGCATCAAACTTTGAATAGGCAGGCGCAATTCCAAGCCCTGATTGCTCGATCCAGCCCAAGCCGCGCCACTCGAAGGTCTCACGCGGTGCAAACACCTTAGCCATCAGCTCCAGTGCCGCTGGATTGCCTTCTTCGCGTACCACCCTTGCATACTGGTTTTCGGCTCGCGCCCGCCCTGCGGCCACCTTACCGCTCACGTACTGGCTCACCAGCATATCCACGGCCTGCAAAATATCGAGCGGCTCAAAACCTGTGACCACCACAGGCAGCCCATAATCGCGGGGAATGAAATCAAATCCAGCCACGCCACTGATTGCAGCCACATGCCCAGGGCCGATAAAGCCGGAAATCGCTGTCTCGGCGTCATCCAAAATCGCGCGAATAGGAGGCTCTATGCGCACATGATTACAGAAAATCGAGAAGTTCTTGACGCCCTCGCGCTCAGCGCGATCGAGAGCCACAGCCGTGGAAGGAGCCGTGGTCTCGAAACCCACCGCGAAAAACACCACTTCCTTGCTGGGGTTTTCGCGGGCAATTTGGAGGGCATCGAGCGGAGAATATACGAATCGCACATCCGCACCTTTAGCTTTAGCTTGTAGTAGCGAGCCATTTGTTCCAGGCACGCGCATCATATCGCCAAAGGTGGTGAAGATTACGCCGGGCTGGCGGGCGAGCCATACGGCGTCATCTACCCGCCCCATTGGGATCACACACACTGGGCAGCCAGGCCCATGAATGAACTGCACTTTTTCAGGCATGAGGTGCTCAAGCCCGTGGCGATAGATAGTGTGCGTATGGCCACCGCAGATTTCCATAAAGCCCAGGGGCTGCTCGAGCTTCCCGGCCAATTCGTGAATGTGCTCAATCAGCATGCGGGCCGCTGCAGGATCGCGATATTCGTCTACGTATTTCATTTGCACCTTCTACTGAGGGTATCTATAGATCAGGATAAAAACTGTGCATAAAAACCTGTGGCACGCCAAAGCCTATCTAATTGAGCTGCTCGCAAATTGTTCGAGCTCGCTCTCGAAAGTATCGCCGCCGAGGCGTTTAATCTGATCGAGAGTCATTGCTGCTTCTTCAGCATCAATCTTGGATAGCGCAAAACCCACATGTACCAGCACCCAATCGCCCACAGCCAGATCGCCGTCAAGCAGTAAATCGATCGAAATATCGCGGTTTACCCCTGCGATTGCCACGGTGGCAATCGCAGGATCTTCCTCATGCAGCTCTACCACTTGAGCCGGTACGCCTAAACACATGCCGTTATTGTAACCCGATTATGCCCGGTAGGCGCGGTGAGGCCATGTGAAAACTGCAAGTGCCGAAGTGGGGGGGGCGGACACCCGGACTCGGTCCACCTGTCCACTTTAGCGTGCCGCCTCGGTGAGCCACTCAATCCACCGATCCACGCCTTCGCCGGTCTTGGCAGAAAGCTCAATCACATGCACACCCGGATTCACGGCCTCGAGATTGCTGCGGAATAGCGCCATATCGAAATCGAGATATGGCAGCAAATCAATCTTGTTGATCACCACCAAATCCACTGTGGAAAACATCACCGGATATTTCTTGGGCTTATCTTCGCCCTCCGTCACCGAATACACCATGGCTTTGCGCTCGGCGCCCACCTCAAATTCGGCAGGACACACCAAATTGCCCACGTTTTCAATCAGCACCAGATCCAGCTCGTGTAGATCCAAGCCAGCCAAAGCGTGCGCCACCATCGGTGCATCCAGATGGCATTCGCCCCCAAAGCCATGCGCGGTATTCAGCAATGAAATCTGAGCGCCATGCCCGCCAAGGCGCGCCGCGTCAAGATCCGTCTCAATATCGCCCTCGATAATGCCAACGCGGAGCTTGCCCTCAAGCTCAGATAGCGTGCGGGCGAGCAACTCAGTCTTTCCCGAGCCTGGAGAGCTCATCAGATTCACACTCCCCACGCCATGATCCTTGAAATTGTGCTGGTTTTCAGCGGCGCGGGCATCGTTTTCTTCAAAAATATCTTCGAGCACTGTCACGCGCTCATAGCCAGTGGCATAGCCTGAATGGTCGCCGTATTCGGGGTGAATATCGGTGTGATCGTGGTCGTGAGCTGGGTTGTGGTGATCGTGCACGTGCTCATGGGTGTGCATTTGCTTGGGGTGGCCATGCCCGTGGCCATGCTCATGCGGATGCTCGTGATCATGTGGATGCCCATGCTCGTGGGCATGCCCGTGGCTATGCCTAGCCTGATCGTGATCGTGATCGTGATCGTGATCGTGATCGTGTGAGTGCACAGTACCATCATCGTGGCGGTGGAAACGGCCCATTATCTGCTCCTTTTCGTAGCTGTTTCAAAGCTGTGAGCGCTAAGCGTCGCTCACATCAATATACGTCAAAGTGAATTCATTTCCTTGAGTGACGGTGACAGCGCTGCTTGCGCAAGCCCCACAGTGGTAGCTGAGTTCGCCTTCCATTTCGGTGCGTGCCGCGCAGTCACGGCATTCGAGCACGCCTGGAAGATAGGTGACGGCGAGGCGGGAGCCCGCTAAAGCAGTGCGGCGGGTGGTGGTATCCCAGCAAAACACGAGTGTATCGGGCACCACTTGGCGTAGCTCGCCAATAGTGAGGCCAATTTCGCGCACGCAGCGCCCATTGGCTGAGCGCTGCGCAATTTTATATATTGATTGGCATAGTGAGAGTTCATGCACGAGAGTCTGAAAGCTCCTGCTTAAAATCAGCGCCAGGGGCTGGAACTGCCAGCTTTTCACCCGTCACCTTCGCGCGGATCACGCCGCGCGGATCCGCTATAAGCAGCCGCACGAGCCAAATCACGAGAGCAAGGGCAATCACAGACAGACCAAGGAAGGTGTCGTTTAGCATGTCGGCGGCAGCTGGAGCAAAATAATCAGCACCCAACTCCAAGTATTCGGCTACGGCATCAATAAGCCACATTAGGCTGGCGCCCCAAAAAAGCCAGCAGAGCAGGCCAAAGCGCATCTGCGAATATGGTTCAGTGCGATACCAGAGCGCCGTGGCTGCCACCGCGGCAAAAACCGTGAGTAAAAGCGTCATTTAGGCAAGCTTTCGCAATCGTAGCCTCAGGCGCTTTGAGCGGCAGCAGGAGAGCACTTACCGATACGCTTGGCCACAGCAATCGCCACAGCCCACACCGCCGTCACGGCTAGCGCCATGCCCACGCCCACAGTGGCCATTTCTTGCCACACGGAGGCCATAGCATCGGTGCCGGAGGCCGTGATGAACGGGAATACTGGTGAAATCTCGCCATGCCAAAGGTGTTCAAAAGCAAGCAACACCACTCCGCCCCAGAGCAGATTGGCAAGAAGTGCAGCTTTCATCGCTTTCGATGCGAGCAGGGTACGCGCCGGCGCGGGAGCTGAGCTAGCGGCTGGCGTGCCTTGCGCTTCCTCCCGCTTTTTCAGTGAGTGAGCCACGGCGCTCACCACGATTGCTTCTGTGCCCGGCACCAAAAAACATGCCATTTTGGCCTCCTTAGTTGCTCCACTTAGTTGCCTATATGTAGCCAGTTTTTTCGATTATGATCACAAGCTGCGGCACGCAACGCGGTGCACAAATTGTGATTGCAGTTACAAAAATAGTAGCACTTAAAACGCAGCACTGAGAATCTTGGCTTAGTTTTATGATGTGTGCAAAATCGCAATTTGGGTGTCGGTCTAATAGAATCGGAATAAATCTGCATCTGAAAGGGGAAAAGGATGTGGCTAGCGCAGCGAGAATCAATAGCCGCGCCGCGGCGCGCTGAAAAATCAGGATTCCGCGCGCTCGCTCGCAATAGCAGCAGTAAACTGCAGGCAGCAGTGGTGGCTGTGGTGGTGCTCTCAGTGGCGTTTTTTGCGGTGCGCTACGATGGCGCTGCCCACACCGATTTGGATTTGCATGACGGCGGCGTGTGGGTGAGCAATGCTGATGAGTCGCTGGTGGCGCACTTAAACTACCAATCTCGCACACTCGATGCTGGGCTCAATCCCGTCTCCACCCAATTTGATCTTTCCCAAGAAGGTAATGAAGTGTTGCTCGCTGATGCGGCAAGCGCAGATTATAAAGCGATCGACACCGCCAAAATCGTGCTTTCTGATCCGGTGGCAAACGGAATGAGCGTAGCGCATGGGGAGCAAATGGTGCTGGTGGCCGACACCAATAAAAACCGGGTGTGGGCACTCCGATACGATCAGATCGGCACTTTTAGCGATAGCTCCACGCCTCTCATTTCTAGCAAAGATCCAGTGGCGCTCGCCGTCACTCCAGACGATCACGCATTTATGCTGGACGCGAGTGGCACGGTATATGAGGTGACGCTGGGCGAGGGGGATGAGGAGAAACCCACGAGCCGCAAGGGCGGCGAGTTTGGGGTGAAACCGAGCGAAAAATCCCAATTCACGGCGGTGGGAGAGCAGCCGGTGCTTTATCAAGATGGCACTATTTACACGCTGGCAGATGCTTGGGAAGTGTCGCAGGCGCGCGGAGCCGATGCGGTAAAACTACAGCAGCCTTCGCGTGGAGCCGATGCGGTGGCGCTCGCTACTGCCACTGAATTAATACTTGTGGATCTTGCTTCTGGCCAAGTGCAGGCCACGCCAGCCCCCACTGATCTGCCCCAGCCGGGCGTCGCCGTCACGGCACAAAACGCTGCGGAAAACACGGATACCACCGCCGCCACTGAGCCAGCCGCCACTGCCGTGAAAGGCGAAGCGATCCCAGCAGCGCCCGTGATGGTGAATAAGTGCGCTTATGGCGCTTGGGCTGGCACTGGCGGATATCTGAAGCAATGTGCAAATGGAGTGGGTAATCAATCGCTCAACAATGCTGCGCTTGCCACTATGCGAGATGCCGTGTTTCGCACTTCGCGAACCACTGTGGTGATAAATGACGCTAAAGGCACGGTGCTTTTGCCGAATGCGGGCATGGCCGTGGTGGACAACTGGGACGTGATCAAGCAGCAAATCCAAGATGCTGAAAAAGAAAACGAAGAAGAGCAAGAAACTGATCAGCAAAATCTGATTGAGGAGCAGCAGCCGCCAGTGGCGGTGGATGATGAGCTGGGCGCGCGCGTGGGCACCACCACCATGCTGCCGGTGCTGGCGAACGATACCGACCCTAATGGCGATGTGCTCACTGCCGTATTACAAGACGTGCCCGAAGGCTTGAAAGTGGGGGCGAGTGACGGCGGGCGGGCACTCCAAGTGGAACTCGCTGCGAATCAAACAGCACCAGTTTCATTCACCTATAAAGCTTTTGATGGGGTGGCATACTCTGAGAATGCGGCCACAGTGCGCCTCATTCCGAAGGCTGAAAGCGAAAACAGCGCGCCTTATCTCACTAGATCACGGGTGGTGCAGCTCGCCGAGCAGGCCACAGCTTCCTATTACGTGCTGCCCGATTGGATCGATCCCGAAGGCGACCCAATGTTTTTGGCTGCTGCCACCGCCGATGACACCCTCGAAATCAACTTCCGCTCCGATGGTTTCCTTTCGATCCGCGATAATGGCACTGCTGGGCCGCGCAACGCTGAGATTAACGTGAGCGTATCCGATGGCAAAGCTGAAGCTAGCGGCGTGATTCCAGTGAAAATTTCGAGCGCGGCCACGAACGTGCCGCCGGTGGCATATGCTGATTTTTACACTGTGAATGTGGGCGCCACGGTGGAGATTTCCCCGCTCAGCAACGATTATGATCCAAATGGCTCGCCCCTCAAACTCACTCAAGTGAGCGAAGCGCAAGCCGATGAAAAGATTAGCGTGGATTATGATCAGGGGCGGATTTCATTCTCTTCGCAGCGCCCCGGATCGCATGTGCTCACTTACACTGTGACCGACGGCATGGGCTCCACCAGCGCCAAAATTCGAGTAGATGTGATTGGCGAGAGCGAAAACACGCTGCCCACAGCGCAAAACGATATCGCCTTGCTCCCGGCCGGGGAATCAGCCACGGTGGCGGTGCTTGAAAACGATTCTGATCCGCAAGGAAAAGTGCTGGTGTTGCAAAGTGTGGCTGTGCCTGCCGGCATTGGAATCACTGCGGAAATGATCGACCATGCCAAGCTCCTCATCAGCGCCCCAGCCTCCGTCACCACCCCGCAAACAATTAGTTACACGATTTCTAACGGCACCGATACTGCCAGCGCGAAAGTGCTGGTGGTGCCTCAAAGCGCAAAAGCCACCAATGTGCCGCCAGTGGCGAGCGCCGATAGTGCGATCGTGCGCGCTGCAGATATTGTGAGTGTGGCGGTGCTCAGCAACGATTATTCGCCCACTGGCTTAGGTCTCACGCTCGATTCTGAGTTTCAGGTGCGCTCCGGAGCTGAGCTGGGCGAAGCTTTCGTCTCCGGAAATTCGCTGCGCTTTAAAGCGGGCGAGAAAGCTGGCACAGCGCAGATCGTATATACGATTCGTGACGAAGCGGGCAATATTGCTTCGGCGCTAGCCACTATCACGGTGCGCGATATTGCTTCTGGAAATAGCGCGCCTAGCCCGCGCCCAGTGGTGGCGCGTGCTTTTGCTGGCCAAGAGATTGTGATTCCGATCCCGCTGGCGGGCGTTGATCCTGATGGCGATTCGGTGGAGCTCGCGCAAGACAGCTCGAAAGGGCCAAGCTTGGGCGCAGTGATTGTGGAAGAAGGCGCGCTGCGCTACACCGCCCAGCCCGGGGCGAGTGGCACCGACACCTTCACCTATAAAGTGCGGGATCGTTTCAAAGCCACAGGTGAAGCCACAGTGCAGGTGGGGATTGCGCCAGTGCCGGGCACAAACCAGCTGCCGGTGGCGGTGCCTGATGAGGTGCGGGTGCAGCCGGGGCGGTTGATTGATATCCCGGTGACGGCGAACGATATTGATTCGGACGGCGACCCGATTTTGCTGGTGGCAGGCTCGATTCAAGCCATTTCAAATTGGGAGCCCAATTTTTCACTCGATGGCAATAGGGTGGTGCTCACTTCGCCGCGCACGCCCGGCACGTATCAATTCTCTTACGACATCACTGACGGTGGCGGCGTGAACGTGACTGGCTTCGTATCGGTGATTGTGGGAGAAGACGTGCCGCTACAGCCGCCAATCGCGCGTGATGATCGGGTGAAACTGGCGGATGTGGTGAGCCGCAAAGAAGTGAGCGTGCCGGTGCTAGATAACGACACTGATCCTGATGGCGCCACTAGCGAGCTGAAGCTGGAGGTGCAGGCGCCTGCCCGAGTGGATGGCGCAAACGTGGTGGTGCCAGTGACGGGCGAATATCAAGTGGTGCTCTATTCCATCATCGATCCGGATGGGTTCAAAGCGAGTGCGGCAGTGTTTGTGCCCGGAGCGGATGGCGCGGCGCCCATGCTGGATCCGAAGAAGATCCCAGCCCAGGCCACGGGCGCCCACCCGATCACTATTGATTTGAATGATTACGTGATAGTGCGCGCCGGGCGCAGCCCGAAAATCACTAGCTCCAGCACCGTGACTGCCGGGCGCGGTGGCTCGGCGGAAGTGGGCAATAATGGCGTGCGGGTGCTGAGCGAAATAAGAATAGAATTTACTCCCGACAAAGATTTCGATGGCACCACTTCAGTGAGCTTCGAGGTGTACGATGGCAAAACTCTGGAAGATCCAGAAGGTTTGCGGGCCACGCTTTCGTTGCCGGTGCAAGTTACCCCGGCGGTGAAGACCCGCCCCCGGGTGCGCCCTTCGGCTATTAGCGTGGAGCCGGGCGAAACCGCCGTCACCGCTGATATTGCGGGAATGGTGGCCGATCCTGACGAGGGCGACATGGAGATTATGAGCTACCGCTTGGTCTCCGCCAGCCCAGAATTCCAAGTGCGATTGAGCGGCGCCACGCTATCGGTAGCCACCGCCGTCACCACCCCAGTGGGCACCACTGGCACCGCCGTGATCGAGGTGGATGATCACTCCACTGAACCAGTTCAAATGACGATCCCGCTCTCGGTGGTGGCCTCGAACCGGCCACTGATGCTGATCACCGCAATCGATGAGCCTGAAGGGCGCGTGGGCGAAGCAAAAACCTTCGATCTGCTCGCCCAAATCACCAACCCGTTTGCTAAAGAAAACGGTGCCATCACGATTTCGGATGTGAAGCAGACCGCTGGGCCTGCGGCCACAGTGGCTTTGAACGGCACATCTTTGAGTATCACCCCGAGCGATGTGGGCACTATCACGATCACTTACCTCGGCACCGATGCCACCAAAGCCACCGAGCGGCAAGTGGTGGGCATGGTGACGATTAGAGTGAAAGACAAGCCGCTAGCGCCTACTGGGCTCACCGCACGCTCCGATGCTTCACAGACGGCGGTGGTGAACTACACGCAAGGGGATTTGCGCGGCGGCACGCTGCAACGGTTTATCGTACGCTGGGAGGGCGGGCAGCAAGATTGCGCCCTAGCCACCGACTGCCAAATCACCGGCCTCACCAACAACGTGACCTACAACTTCACCGTGGTGCAGGTGACGGAGGTGGGCGAATCGCCGGCCTCGAATAGTGCCAGCGCGCGGCCAGACGTGAAGCCCAACACTCCTGGCGCGCCTACCGCCAATTTTGGCGATAGTTCGGCCATATTGAGTTGGGATGCAGTATCTGTGCCGGAGGGTGGCTCGCCCGTGAAACTCTATCGAGTGCGCGGCAATGGCGGGGCAGTGCTGGCCGAGACCAGTGGCACCTCCACCACCGTCACGGGTTTGAAAAACGGCACAGCGTACACGTTTAGTATCCAAGCAGTCAATGATTATGCGGCCGGAAATGCGGCGCGCGAGAGCGAATTTGCTTGGGGGGCAGAATCAAATTCGGTGGTGCCAGCTGGCCCGCCCAGCGGGATCGCTGCCCCCTCCGTCACCCGCGATTCTCCCACCACAGCGAACGTTTGCTGGAGCGCTCCGGCGAACCCCAATGGTGATAGCGACTTCAACTATCAGCTCACTGATTCCGGCAACGGCCAAAGCTATAACACCGGAAATGCCACTTGCTTCAAAGTGACTATGGAGGTGAGTGCCACCGATCGCACCTTCTCGGTGCGTGCCAACAACAAATCGCGTTCTTTGGCTGCAGGCGGCAACTGGGGCGAGGCTTCCGCTGCATCACCCGCGATTCGGGCCTATGGCGAGATCAGCGCGGTGAGCAACTTGCGCGTGGAAGCCACTGGCGATTCAAACACGCTGCGCTTCACTTTTGATCCAGCTTCGGGAGCGGGAATCAATCAAAGTGAGATTAAATATAGTTGGAGCATCAGCGGCTTCGGCTATGACGAGTGGATCACCAGTGGAGCCGCCGTCACTAATGTCAGCCACTTCCCAGATGGGGTGCCGGTGACGGTGAACGTGACGGCGCAAGCCGCGGTGCCGGACGGCAAAGGTGGAAAAGACTATTTGAGCGGGCCCGCCGTCACTGCTACAGCCACGCCTTATGGGCCGCCAGCGGCAGCCAATGTGATAGCCACATCGCAGCAAGGCAACGTGCATTTTGAATGGGCCGTGAGCACCAACTCTGGCGGCAAGCCATTAGATACTTCTAGCCCATGGCAGCTGCATCTCACCCACGATGGCATGGTGCTCACCCCCGGCCTATATAGCGTGGGTGGAAATCCAAGCCAAGGCTTTGGTGCTGTGGATGTGGGCACGTTCGCGGGGCAAGAAATCTGCCTTGAGATTCAGATACGCAACACGGAAGGGCAGTTATCGGATTGGTCGCAATTAAAATGCGCCACGGCGTTGCCTTAGCGGGCGGCAAGAAATCAGGATAGCGAGATTTTAAAAATTTAGGATTTAAAAGCTAGCGAACGAAACACCGGGAAACTAAATCTGAAACACTGGAACACTAAAACTGAGAATCAGAAAGGCGGATCAAATGCCACTCTCACAGGAACAAGCCACTTGGTTTGCGCAAACTTTTGGCGTGATCACTCAAAACGTGGGCGAGGCGCTGCTCGGCAAAGAGCCAGTGATCCGCCTCGCGCTCACTTGCATGCTTTCCGAAGGCCACTTGCTGCTCGAAGATGCCCCCGGCACTGGCAAAACGGCCTTGGCGCGAGCCATCGCAGCATCAGTGAGTAGCACCCATTCGCGCATCCAGTTCACTCCCGATCTTTTGCCATCCGACATCACGGGCATCACTATGTTTAACCAACAGACCCGCGACTGGGAGTTTCATAAAGGCCCGATTTTCGCCTCGATCGTGCTCGCAGATGAAATCAACCGGGCTTCTCCAAAGACCCAATCGGCGCTGCTCGAAGTGATGGAAGAAGCCAAGGTGACGGTGGATGGTGTGGCGCACGCTGCGGATCGGCCGTTTATGGTGATCGCCACCCAAAACCCGGTGGAGCAAGCCGGCACATACAAGCTGCCCGAAGCGCAGCTGGATCGCTTTTTGATGAAAACTGCGATTGGATATCCGGATGAGGCTGCTGAGGTGGAGATCTTGGTGGGCTCGGCTAAGCCAGATCGCTCAAAGCAGCTCAAAGAAGTGATCTCGCAAAAAGCGGTGCGCGAAATGATCGAGATGGTGGCCGACAATTATGTGGATCGCTCGGTGTTGCAGTATGTGCGTGCTTTAGTGCAGGCCACTCGTGAAGATAAAGACACTTTGATGGGAGTCTCGATTCGTGGCGCCATTGCTATGGTGCGCGCTGCGCGCGTATGGGCGGCTTCGCAAGGGCGCAACTTCGTGCTTCCTGATGATATTCAATGGTTGGCAGCGCCGGTTTGGAATCACCGCGTGATTATGAGCCCCGATGCAGAATTCTCGGGAGTTAATGCTGCGGCCGTGATTTCCCGGGCGCTAGGCTCGGTGCAAGTGCCTATGAATCGGGCGCAGTAGCGCTAGTAAACGCTGCGGCAATAGTGAACTAGCCAGCGCCGCGCCCAACGATCTTAGCTTTGCGTAGCAAGCAGCCATTGAAGCCATAGTAAACCAGAGAAAGCAGTGAGATAATGCCGAAATTGCAGTGGATAATCCGCCGGGGTGGGCAGCTCCTGCGCCGCGTGCAGCGCAGCCAGTTTGGCCGAGTGCTGCTGGGCGGATTGCAGGCGGTGACGCCGCTCGGCTGGCTGCTTTTAGGGGTGCTGCTCGGGGCGTGGCTGCTTTACGACAAACTGGGATGGGCGGAATTTCAAGTGCTCGCAATCGCTGCTGCAATCCTGTGGGTGATTGCGATTGTGATGGCACTTTGGGGCGGGAAGATCAGTGCCAAACTGGAGTTGGTGCAGCCGCGAGTGCAGGTGGGCGATACTGGATATGGAGCGGTGTGGCTGAGTGCAGCAAAGCCTGCCTCGGCATTGGTAGAATTGCCGGTGGGTGAGGCGATAGCAGAGTTTAGGGTGTCGGCACTGCGCACTGGGCAAGATCACTTGGAACAGTTTCAGGTGCCAACTTCGCGCCGCGGGGTGATAAAGATCGGCGCGGTGCGCTCAGTGAAAGGCGATCCGCTAGGGGTGATTGCTAAAGTGGCGCAGCTGGCGCCGGCGCAAGAGCTTTTCGTGCATCCGCGAGTGGTGCCGCTTGGCACCGATGCGATCGGCTTCTTAAAAGACGTGGAGGGAGTCACCACCGCTAAACTCTCTAGTTCCGACGTCTCCTTTCATGCCTTGCGTGAATACGCTCCAGGCGATGATCGCCGGGCAATCCACTGGCGCACCACGGCGCGCACCGAAAAACTCATGGTGCGCCAGTTTGAAGAGACGATGCGGGCTCATCTCGTGATTGTGCTTTCCACCTTACGCGCCGATTATGCTTCAGCTGAAGATTTCGAAATCGCGGTGAGCACGGCGGGATCGTTGGGAATCTCCGCTTTCGGCCAAGAACGGCAAGTGAGTATTTGGACTTCGCAAGGCGAACTGGCTTTCGTCTCGGCAATGACTATGCTCGATGCGCTCTCGCGGGTGGAACTATCCGATGCAGGTGATCCGTTGATTGATACTGTGGTGCAAGCAGCGAATAGCGAGAACGGCATTTCGGTGGCAGCATTGCTGAGCGGAAATGTGGATCCCTTGGCTTTGCGGGCCGCCGCGCTCGCGATTCCGCCTTCAGTGCGAGCTTTCGCGGTGCGCCACGATGCGAGTGCGCCCCCGGCGCGGCGCAGCGTGGGCGATTTAGTGGTGATCGATTTGGCTAGCCTAGATGATCTAGCGCTTTCAGTGAGGAGCGTGTGATGGGCTGGCGAGTGTTTGGAATTTGGGTGTTGCTTCTGCCGGGCGCGCTGCTGTGGCAGCCAGTGCTCGGTGGCTGGGCTGGGCTCGTGCCTGCAATTGCGGGAGTGAGCGCGGGGTGCTTGCTGGCATGGTTGGCAGCCAAGGCGCGGCTCGGCGCGTTGCCCACTTTCTTAGCCACTGTGGCTGTGTACTTTCTTTTTGGGGGAGTAGTGGGGTTGCGCACCACCACCATTGCTGGATTTGTGCCCACTTTGGATACCTTTAAACGCCTAGCGATAGCGGTGGTGCAAGGCTGGCGGGATTTGCTCACGGTGACGATCCCGGCTGGTGATTTTATTGGGCCAGCGGCGCTAGTGTGGCTCTGCGCCCTGCTTGCGGGAGTGCTAGGCGGGAGCGCGGCGGCGCGCAGTAAAGCAATTTATTGGCCGCTACTGATGCCATCCATTTGGCTGGTGTTTTCGATTCTTTTTGGGGTGCGGCTCACTTGGTTTGCCGCTTATGGGGGCGCAGTTTTCGGCCTTGGCGCGATCGCATGGATTTGGCTTTGTATCCATGGGCGAAAGCAAAAAGTGAATGCCGAGGTGTTGCTTAGCGCAAGTGCCGGCAAGCGGGGTTGGGCAATGCGCGCGCTCGCTGCTGCGCTTTCGGCTCTGGTTGCGCTCGGTGGGAGCCTCGCGCTGGTGAGCGGCTTCGGTGCTGAGCCCCAGCGCATGGTGTTGCGTGATCGCATTGATCCTCCGATAGATTTGCGTAGCTATGCTTCGCCGTTGATGAAGTTTCGCAGCTATGAGCTTGATCAAAAAGTTACTGTGCTTTTCAAAGTGGCAGGTATGCCGCAAGGCGCTCGGCTGCGCTTGGCCACTATGGATTCTTACGATGGCCATGTGTTTTCGGTTTCGAGCGAAATGGGCAGTTTTAATCGCGCCGGGCACACTCTAGAAGCTGGCGTGACGGCGCGCCAGCAGCTCGCCGTCACGGTGGAAAAATATAGCGGAGTGTGGGTGCCAACTGTGGCTAATCCCGCCACGATTGATTTCGCTGGGGAGCGCAGCGGGGAAGTTTTTGATTCGCTCTATTATGGCCAAGGGGCGGGGCAATTAATCGCCACAGCGGGGCTGAAATCTGGCGACCAGCTGAAGCTGGGCGCGGATGTGCAGCCAGTGCTGCTGGGTGCGGAGCGAGATGCCCTCCAGGCGAGTGCGGTGGGGCAAGCTCCGGTGTTGGAGATGAGCGGGGTGCCGGAAGGTTTCACCACGGCTGCCGCCACCCTCACCGAGGGCAGCAAGAATGCATACGAGCAAATGGTGGCGCTCGAGGAGGCGTTTCAAGCCGGATACTTTTCCAATGGCGAAGATGGCAGATCGCGCTCCGGGCACACCACCGAGCGGCTCACCACCATGTTTGCTGCGGCAGCGCTGATTGGCGACGACGAACAATACGCCACTGCGATGGCACTGCTGGCAAATGCGCTCGGCATTCCAGCGCGGGTGGTGCTGGGCTTCTATCCCGAAGAATATAGTGACGGCGAATGGGAGGTGACGGGGGCGCAGGCGCACGTGTGGGTGGAGGCGAACTTTGCTGGAGCTGGCTGGCTCACTTTTGATCCCACTCCGAATCGAGATCGCACTCCTGAGACGGATGCACCCCGCCCGAAGCCGCAACCAAAGCCGCAGGCAGAGACTCCGCCGCAACCACCCGAACAAGTGCAAGACGATGAGGTGCTGGCGAATCAAGATCGGGAAAAGAAAGATAGTAACTCCGCGTTAGCGCTATTCTTGGCGATTTTGAAAGTGGTGGCGATTTCGCTTGGAATCCTAGCGATTTTGCTCGCACCATTCGTGATTATTGTGGCTTTGAAACGGCGGCGGCAAAAGGCGCGGCTAAATGCCGATAGCCCACAGCTGCGGATTTCTGGCGGTTGGAGTGAAGTGATAGATAGCGCCCGCGATGCTGGTTTTGCTGCGGTGAGCACTAGCACTCGGGCGCAGACGGCCGCGCTTTTGCAAGCGGAGTATCCGCAGGCTGGGATTCCGGCGCTTGCCCAGCAAATTGACACCGCGATTTTTGCTGCGGCTGCGCCGAGTGAGGCTGCTGCGCAGCAATTGTGGGATCAGGCAGCTATGGTGAAAGCTGGCATGCACGCAGATAAACCATGGTATCGGCGGCTCCTGATAAAGGTTTCACCGCGTTCTTTGGGCGGTGCTAAAGCGGAGCAGCAATCTAGCTCTTTTGCTGGAGTGATTAAGGAGCGCCTAAAAGCCCGAAAAGGCAGCATAATAGAAATGAATAAAAATCGCCGCAGGCGTAAAGATAGTGATAATAAAGCAAGTAAAGCAAGCGTGAATCTTGAGTGAAGATAAAACTTGAGAAAAACTAAAAGGGGAACAAGATGGCAAATAATAATGATCCGAGCCAGCCGGAAGGACAATGGCAACAATACTATATTCCGCCCAAGCCTGGGCCACAGCACGCTGAATCTAGTGCCCAGCCAGAAACCACATTGAGCGAGCTGCTCGGCAAAGATTTTAGGCCAGCGCAGCCAAATCCAAGTGATGGCGAGGCGATGCCGGTGGATGGGTGGCAGGCGCCAAATCCCTATTCGGCGCCAGCGCCGGCTCCGGCTCCAGCTACTCCGGGTGCTCCGGAAGTTTCGGCGCCAAATTTCCCCACTCCGCCAATCCCACCATTGGCGCCCACTATGGCGCCAGTGCCGATGGCGCAACAGCCTGCCCTGCTGCTGCCCGAACCTACCTGGGAGCAGCATGCTGCGCCGTTGGCTCCGCCGCCAGAGCAGGGTTGGCAACCGGTGCTGCCTGATCAGGGGTGGGTGCCGCCCGCAGCGCCAAGCTGGCAGCCAGTGATACCGGATCAGGGATGGCAGCCAGTAGTGCCGGATCAGGGCTGGCAACCGATTGTGCCAGATCAGGGCTGGCAACCTATATTGCCCAGCGCCCCGGCAGTTCCTGCTTCCCTAGAATCGGCTGTAGTGCCAACTGTGCCTGCTGAATCAGAAACGGCTACTGCTCCAGATATGCCTGCTGCGCCAACTGCGCCTGTTGATTTCAACTGGATGCCGCAAGCCGCTCCGGCCGCAGCTGTCTGGACTCCGCCGTCACTATTACCTGAACAAGTGCCGCTAGCAATACAGGAAGAGATCGAAAACAGTCTCGACGATGAGACAGTGGCAGACGAAGCTCCGATTGCTGCAATTCCGGCGATTATCCTCGATGACGGCGAGGAGATCGAGATTTCAGGCCCACTTATCTTGGGGCGCAACCCGCGCCCGTATCCGGATTATCTGCAAGCTAGGCTGCAGCCGATCGCGGATGATAGCAAGCGAATGTCGAAGACCCACATGCTTATATATCCGCAAGATGGCGAGCTTTATGTGCGCGATCTTGGATCTCGCAATGGGGTGCGCATCGAAATTGATGGCGAAAGCGAACGCATTGCGGTAGGCCAAGATGTGCTGCTCGCCGTCAATGCCAGCGTGCAGCTGGGTGGCCGTTACTTCACGGTTCGAGTGCCCGCTGCGGCAGTTTGAGTCATTCGATGCCTTTTGATGCATCAACAGCATTTTCGTGCATCAGATATGCGCCGACGGCAGCTCTCCCGCCGTCGGCGCTGATCGCGCCTAGTTGTCTGTGTAAGTGCTCCTCACTTTCACAAGCAAGACCACTTGTAAAAAAAAATACACGCTGCACGGTAACGGGTCTGCTGTGGGTTTGGTTGACACTGGGTGTGCTGAAGCGAACAATACCCAGTACCCTTCATTCCGCCCTCCTGCTAGCGTTTCCCAACTGAGGAACCGGCTAGGGAAAGCCCAGCCAAGCTGGCTACTATTCGATATTGTCAGATAATGGTGACGCTGCGCCCAGATGCACTACTGACCGTGTATTTTCCGCGGAACCTCATTTTCATATGCGCACAGCCCTATGATGATTCCCCATATTTGAGCAGCGATGGTATTCTCGGCATACAGCTGGAAATTCCTCGGTTCAATTATCCACCAGCCATGGGATTGGGATCCCAAAAATTCGAATGATGTATCTGCCACGCTATTTGTGGCTGCATTAGAGTGATACTCTTGGCTAGAGCAGGCTACCCACGCGCTAGAGTTAAATAGCCCATCAAAGTATGATTCTAAGTTTCGAGCGGAGCCTTGAATTAGCTTCTTGAGTTTGGCTTTAGTGATCCGCATGCCCGTTTGCCTGGCAACTGGGGCATGGCCTAAAGCAGCTTTACGCGCAATCCATGCAGGAACAATATCGCGATCTAAAAGATAAAAGTCTGTGCTATCCGCCACGCTGGAAACTGCTGCCACAGATCCGCCAGCAATCGCACACACCAGGTGTTCCTCGAAGCCACGCTTCATAATGGTGATCACCAGTTCGCAGCTAGCTTCACGATATGCAGCTAAAAACTCGCTTACTGAGGCAGGAGCTGGAGCTTCTCCAGCTAGTACTGCTTGCGCCACTTCAGTGGCAAGAGAATCTATTACCAAAGGAAAACTTGATTTTTGAACGCTACTCATCGCTACCCTTTTCTAGCGACCAAGCAATCGCCGTCATCTGCTCTACGAAATCCAAATAGTTCAAAGTAGGCACCGTAGCCGACACCGTCACGCCCACCCCAGCTTCAGTATCACGCGTGACCCACTGTTCCAAGGTGAGCGAGCGATTATCCAACACGTAGGTGAGTACTTGCCGGAAAGCATCTTCTTGCAACATGTAGTCAATTAATAGCAGATCATGTAGGTGCTCATTCAGTTGTGCAACAGACTGCTTTTGCCATAGCTCAATCGACGCATCAGCTACGGCATCAAGAGCTGAAAATGAAACCACAATATTCGGCACAAAACCAGCTAGCGAAATATCCACAGCCCCAATGAGCTCAGCACCCGCATCTGGATCGCGTGCCACGTTCCAAGAATCAGGTAAATCAATCACATACCCGTGTGACAAATCAAATCTCACCGTTTCCCCTTTTCATTTTCTCCATGAGTGAGCGCACGTAAAGCCACCCGAAATCCGGGAATGACGCTAGCACGGTGCGCTCATGCGTGCGAAAAACGAGCCTCGGCGTCACCCCAATACCCCACAAGGCGAATCTTCTTTTCGCATTTTGCCAAGGCATCACAGTGCTCGGAGCGCAATTCTTTGCCAACTTAAGATCCTCCCAGCGAGCCGCAAACACGCTTTTACCAGAAAAATCGGGGTTAGCCTGGAAAAACCACATCCCGCCACTGCCGATCTCGAAAAGCCCGCCGTGCGCATCTTTCAGGGACGGGCAATATCCATCCGGCCACAGGCGCGCCTCACCTGAAAACCAAACCTGTCCAAGCCAGGCTGGCCTTGAGAGAGCCGCACTACGCCGCAGTAACGCACCGGACTCTACCTCTTCTTGCTCTTTCTTCGACCAGTTCGCCCACCACGGCGGGGCAAAAAGCCGATACAATGGATGCCAGATGAGCCCGCCGAGCATTGCTATGAACATTAACACCATGCTGCCGCCCTCAATAATTAGGGCACCCCAACCAATCCAGGTATCGGCCAGGTCGAGCTCCATGACAATGAAGGAAACGCAGGCAACGACGAACATCGGCATCATCATCATTGCCGTGATCTCACCGCGATAGCGGCTGCGCGCCCACCAGCGAGCCTCATACGTCTTCCCGCGCCACGACCACACAAAAATCGGCACCAACACGAATAGGCCAACAATAGCTGGGCCAAGCACCCACCAGCGTACACTATCAGTCATTAGCCAACATCACATCCGTAACGCGCTCAGATACTGAGCTACCCAGAAATTCTCCTATCATACCACCAACAAGACCGCCGATCACGGTTCCAACCGGTCCACCCAGCGAGCCAACTAGAGCTCCGACTTTGGCTCCTGCAGCTGCACCAGCCCAGCCGCCAAAGCCGATAGTTGCCGCAGATGCTGTTGCCCGCCACGCTTTGCCCCCTGCAGACAGGCTACTGTTGTCGGCGTCTTTAGTTACTTGCCGTGTTACCCCTTCCACAAAGCCCAGAGCAACTCCGATTCCGCCGAGCCACTTTGAAGCAGTGCCTAACTTAGCCACGGAAGCAGCTTTTCCGGGCTTAGCCACCCATGAATTCTTGTGGAGCGCTTGCCAGCCTTGCCCAAATCGGGCGGTAGCGTGGGCCACAAACCTTCCGTTTGCGGCCCGTGGCGCAAACCTAGACAACCCAGTGCCCGCTGCAATCGCAGCTGACTCACCTACTGTAGTCGCATCACCAATCCCATCAGCTATCGCTTTCGCAATCCCGACAGCCGAATCACTAGAAGTAGCTATGTGCGGGGGTGTGGCTTTAGCGTCGAATACCACTTTTAGATTTGCTACAGCTTCAGAGCCAGCCTTCTCAAAAGCCTCAGCAATAGCCTCAATCCACCAAGCCATCCGGAAATTCTCTTCAACATATTTGGAGAACCCAGAAGAAATAATAATTGACCCATTCATTGCCCATGAACAGTTGGATTCAAATGCTGAAAGCGCACTCGCAAAATTAATACGTAAAGAATCCACAGAATAATCCAACCTGCGATAACCCGCAGTGAAGCGCCGCAACGCATCCACATCTGCCGACGATTTATCAGACTCCGTTCCAAGCCCACTATAGATGCGATCCAGAGCGGAATACCTTATATAAAAGGGGGTAGGCCGGATTGGATTTGCACTTGGCTCAGGATCATATACTGCGCCTTGGGATGCATTTGCGAACTGGAATTGCGCAGTGGCTACTGGTTGACGCAACACCCATTGAGTGTGCGCTAGCACCCTTTGCTGCTCCTCCTCCGCTTCTGCCATAGATACACGCACGCCGTCAGCTAAATCATTCAACGTGCTAATAAGCTTAATCCGATCAGTGACTTCAGCTGACAAATTATGTGAACAAGCACGGGAATACGGCCCAGCAAAGTCTTTCATTACCGAATGTGCAAACTCTTCGCGACAAGCACCCTGCCCACGCAAACAGGTGACCACATCATTTATCGCAGCAATAAGCTGCCGCGCGCTAGGAAAGTCATATTGCATAACCCCTCCTATCGTCACATTACTTTTCGGCAGCATACTCTATGCAATGCAGAAGCATGCAGCACAGCAGAAGATACGTGAAAAATGTGCCCCGAAGAGAGCGACCTGCCGTCACAATGCCAGCACTGACGCTCAGAATGCACCGCCACCGGCAGTGAAAATATTCGTAGAAATTTGCTGCAACTGCGCCTGCAAATCAATCAACTCCTGCACGCAAATTGGGATGACGCTGATTGGGTGGCTGCGATTGGGCAAGCTTTTCGGGAAGCCGGTGGCGATGGTGTAGTGGTATCGCTTTCGGACGCGAGTTTGGCTGCGCTTTTGGCAAGTAAGGGTTTGAGTGGCGAGCGTAAAGAGTTGGCGATTCCGGATGTTTCGATTCAGGGGGTGGTGCCTTCTACTGGGTATGCTGATGATCCGGTGAATACTGTTTCGGGGAATTTTATTGAGCCTGAGATGGATTTGGTTTTTGGGGCTCCGGCTAGTGGTTTGAGGCTTTCGCGGTGTTATAACAGTGTGGCTCAAGGCGCTGGGGTGTTTGGCCGGGGTTGGGCTTCGGTGTTGGATCAGCGGTTGGCGTGTGGTGCGGATCGGTTGGAGTGGGTGCGGGCGGATGGGCGGCATGTGTTTTTCCCTCCTCCTAGCGAGAATCTGGCGCGGGCTGAGCATGATAATTTTTGGGCAGGGTTTGAGCCTGCGCAGCGTTTTGCGTGGATTGTTGAGCCTGAGTTGGGTCGATCTGTTGGCGCTCGGGTGTTGGTGGTGCGTGATAATGCGCTTGGCCGGTGGGTGTTTTCTAGTGACGGCGTGTGGCTCGGAGCCATGAATGGCGATGGTAGCGCGGTGCGTGTGGTGCGCTCTGCTGGTGAGGTTTGCCGGGTTGAGCATGAGTTTGGGCGCAGTATTAGTTTCGAGTATGCAAACGGGTTGGTGGTAGCTGCGCTAAGCTCTGATGGGCGGCGTGTGGGTTATGAATATGATGGTGATCGGCTACTTGCTCGTAGTAGTGTGTTTGGTTTGCGCCGCTATGTGTGGGATAGTGATAAGCGTTTCGTGACGTCGGTGGTTTCGGAGGCTGGGGTGGCTGAGGTTACCAATACTTATGATGATAAAGGGCGAGTGAAAGCCCAAGTTTCTGAGTTTGGGCGCACAAGTCGCTATGCGTATTTGCCGGGGTTTGTGACTGAAGTGGCTGATAGTGATGGGCAGCGGGCGAATACTTGGATCGCGGATCGCTATGGGCACACGATTGGTGTGATTGATTCTGATGGTGCTCGCCAGTCTATGGCTTACGATAGCCACGGGAATTTGGTGCAGCTCACTGAGCGTGATGGTGCTGTGACGGTGCACGTGTATGACGATCATGGGCGCCCGGTTCGCACAGTGTTGCCTAGTGGTGGAGAAATCACGTGTGGCTGGGATGATCAGGGGCGGATTAGGGATGTGGTGTTGGAGAACGGGAGCGCCACCCATTTTGAATATGCCGATGATTATTGTGCTAATCCGAGCGTGATTGCTGATGCTGTGGGCGGGGTGACGAAGCTTTCTTGGGATCGGGGTTTGCTCAAGCGGGTGGTGGATCCCACTGGTGTTGCCCTAGCTTTTGAATATGATTCTTTTGGTGAGCTGATCGCGGCTTCAAATAATGCTGGGCATACCTCGCGTTTTGAGCGTGATAGTGCTGGGCGAGTGACGGCAATCGTCACTCCTTCGGGAGCTGCTACTAAACTGCGCTACAACGAACAAGGCCTGCTAGCTGCTCGTGAGGATGCGCAAGGGGCAGTGTGGCGATATAGCTATGATGCCTCGGGCAGATTGATCACGCTCACTGATCCTTATGGGGCAGTGGCCTCGCAATCCTATGGGGAGCATGGCAAGGTTGAGGCTATTACAGATCCGCTTGGGAGGATCACCCGCCAAAGTTTTGATGATTTAGGGAATCTTGCCCGCCAAGTGTTGCCTGATGGGGCTGGTATTGGTTTCGTATTTGATGCGCTCTCAAGGTTGCGTGAGATCACTGATAGTGCTGGCGGCAGGTGGGGTTTTGACTATTCCAAGATTGGTGAGATTGCTCGGATCATAGATCCTAGCGGGGTGAGCGCAAGCATAGAGCTCGATGCTTCGCGTGTTTCGCAAACTGTGCGAGATGCGAAAGGATTGGTGACGGGGGCAGTCTCGTTTGATGCGTATGGGCGGCCAGTGCAAGCTAGCGAGCCGGATGGCTCGGCGAGCGTGATCACTTATGACGGCGCGGGGCTGCCAGTAGAGATTCTCGATCCTGAAGGTGGGCTAAATTTGCTGCGCCGGGATAAAGCAGGCCGGGTGGTCGAGCATGTGTCTGCAGCTGGGTATGCTACTAGCTATTCCTATAACGAGATCGGGCTGCTTTGCGCCGTCACCGATTCTGCTGGTGGCAAGGTGTGTTTCGAGTATGATGCAGATTCGCACCTAGTGAAGCGGGTTAATCCTGATGGTTCGGCAGCCCATTTTTCCTACGATAATCTAGGGCGTTTGGTGCGGGCGGTAGTGCCTGGGCAGGGCATGAGCTTATACGAGTATGACAAGTGTGGGAGGGTGGTGTATGCGCGTGAGCCGCTCACCGGCGAGCGGCGTTTCAAATATGATGCTGCCGGGCAGCTTATCGCTGCCACGAATGGTATCGGGGGCGTGACCCGCTATGAGTATGATCTGCGCGGGCGGGTGGTGAAAATTATTGATCCTGCTGGCGGGGTGAGCATACGCGAATATAATCAACTCGATAAGATCACGAAAATGGTTGACCCGCTCGGGCGGGAAACCAGCGCCACCTATGCCGCATCAGGGCGCCAACTCACCCAAACTAGCTCCAGCGGCGTCACCCTCGAATTCGGTTATGATACCAACGGGCAGCGCGAAAGCATACGCGCAAACGGGCGCTTGCTCACCAAGATAGAGCGCGATCTTGTAGCCCGCACTCTCACGATACTGGATTGCACGAACCCGCTCGATCCCACCCCGGTGCGCCATACGCTAGCGTTCGACAGGCTCGGACACCTGATTGCTAGAGAGACTAGCACCGTTAATCCTGATACTAGCCACCGCCAAGCGTGGAGTTATGATCGCGATGGGCGGCGAACCAGCTATACGGGAAGCGATGGGAAAACCATCAAATATGGTTACGATAAGGCCGGGCGGATCGCCACTATCGAACATCCCGGCCTGGATAGCATCACTTTCGAATATGATTCCGCCGGCCACACAGTGGCTTGCATTCAAGGCGATACCCGTTTCGAGTTTGAATACGCTGCCGGCGAGCTCGCCGCGCGCCATACCCACAAGGGCGGGAAAGAAACCAGCACATATTTTGGGCGTGATGAATACGGGAGGCTCACAAAAATTAGTCACTCTAGCATCCCCGAAGCTGGTCGTGAGAGCCGTGACGGCGATAGGGCAGCGAGTAGCAGCGGTGGGGGCGGCGTCACCACGATCATGTATGAATATGATCAAGCCAACCAGCTCGTGGCTGCCAAGGAAGGTACTGGGAGCGAAAGCCACTGGGAATACGATCAAGCCGGGCGGTTATGCCACGCCAGAATCGGCGCCGTCACCTATAGTTATCGCTACGATACGGCCAGTCAGCTACTAGAAACCAGTGATGGCACCGGGCGCCAAATCACCTACGATTACGACGGCGCCGGGCGGCGGATAAGCAGCCATGCTAATAGCGGTGAACGCAACGAATGGGAGTGGGACGAGCGCTCATGGCTGAAAACCGCCACGCACACCACTGCCAGCGGGCAACGTAGCACAACCCCAATATGGGTAAACGCCCTCGGCGAGACCGCGCGAATAGGCGATAGCCCGCTTTCATGGGATATCGCTGCAAGCATTCCCTCACTCACCACGATCGGGCAATATCGGATAGTAGCCAGCATGGCTGGGCTTTCCCTAGCCGGTATGCCCCCACAAAGCGCGCCTACTCCCGGGCTTGACCCGTACGCCGTCACCGCTTTTGCCGGAATTCCTGGGCTACCAGCCGGTATCGGCCTCACCAACAGCGCCAACCTCACCATAAACGGCACGCAATGGCTCGGGGTGCGGCTTTATGACCCGCAAGCCGCTAGTTTCCTCACCCACGATCCACTCCCCGCCCCGGCCGGCGCAATATGGGAAAGCAGCCCATACAACTATTTAGCCAACAACCCAATAAATTTGAGCGACCCACTAGGGCAAGCACCAATCACAGACACTGGAGTGCTTGACCATTTCAATAAGAATCGCGCCGGTAATGTGGCTGGCCGGCTCATCAGTTGGGAAACACTAGCAGGAGCGGTATTAACTGCCGGGGGCGTGGCACTAATCGCCACCGGGTTTGGCGGCCCACTCGGCGCAGCGTTAGTGGGTGCCGGAATCGATGTGTTGGGACAACAGATGCTTGGTGGCTCAGTTGACTGGGTAGGCGTAGGCATCGGAGCTGCAGTTGGCCTTGGGGCTGGGAAAGTGCTGAGCGTAGTAGGTAAAGGCATCATGAGTTCCGCTCTTGGTAAAAATACGGTGGGGCGAGCACTCAACTGGGCTTCAACTAAGATGGCGCAAGCTCCAAAGGTTTTGCAAAAGCCATTAGATCATGTAGCTAAGTTAACTCTTGGATTTATGAAAGAAACAACCGAGGGGATGATAGAAAATCCGGTGATCGCCTCCGCTGAGTATATTCGTGGAAAATCCGATTCAGATAATTTGCTCGAAGCAGCTATAGAGGGTTTTACTGATTCGCTAAAGCCAGAGCAGATTCTTGGCAATGCGGCCAACAGCGTGATCGGCACAGAGGTGGAAGCTTTTGGTAGGCGGCGATTTGGTGATTTGTATGATATTAACTCGCCAATTGCCATTGGAAAAGACGGTGTGAGCCAAATAAACGAGTATCTTGGCGATCAGCAATTTGGGTATGATCCGCGCACATCAAGAATTGATGGAAATCGAATTTATGCTATGGGTGACGACTATGTGTCAAGTGGCGAGGTGAAGTCGGTGAGTATTGGCAACGTTACAAAACATACCTTTACGATCAATTATGAATATCAGGCCTCCCCAGACGCCCTCATGCAAACACGCAAAGTTACTACTTTTCAATTTTCAAAATAATTATTAGCAGCGAGGCTAGGGGCACGAGGACAATATGGATACTACTGCGCTTGAGAGTTGGTGCGTGACGTGGCTGATGCGAGAGCGGGCTTGGCTCAAGTATGAGAGTTTACGGCGCCACGATGTGAAACCGCAGGAGTATGACGAAGCTTATGTGATTCCGCGGTTTGAGGGTGCAATATCATTTTTGCGGCGTGGAGACAGGCTTACTGCGGTGCAAATGCTGCGAGAGATTCAATCCAACCTTGCGGGGGAAGTGCTGGTGCTCACCAGATTTCCTAAGTATTTAGCCACATTGGTGAATCTACTTCAGCTCTCAGATGCGGGCAAGCGTAGTGAGGGATTGCGTCGATTATGGTTCGATATGGTGCATGACTGGCGTGGCACCACGGATAAGGGAATGTCTTGGTTTGCTTTTGACATGGCTAGGTTCACACCCATTAGCTTGCTGATGGCGGTTTTTCTTGGGGTGGCGGGAATCGTGATTCCCGCATTCGGCGCTACGGGCTACTTTATGGCGCTCCCGGGGGGTGTTTTTGCTGTTGCTTGCGGAGTTTACTCAATATTAGGGCGTTTACGGAACCAATTGCATGCGCTATTGCTTGGGCTGCCATTGATTATAGTTTTGCTATTATTTTCAGCTATGCTGACTCCGCTTGCAGGCGACGGGGTGATTATCTCTTGCCTGTGCGCAGTGCTTGTAGGGGAGCTAATAAATCTGCATGTGGTGTATGGCCAAGTATGGCAGCATATCGGAAAATATGGAGCTATGACCAGCTTGTGGGTGCGCCGAGTAGGGAAACGAGAATGCGAAGCGTTGCTCATTAGCTATTCTGGAGAGCTAGTGTGGCGCAGGATTTTCACTGGTTGGTTCAGCATTTTTTCAACCGTGATTGGCCTGTGGCAGCTTGTCTCGCTGCGCGGAAATACTCGTTTTCGCTACGCTCCAGATTTCGCTTATGAAGGCTGGTTACAATGTGTTCCGGCCACAATTACTACTCGCATGGTGGGATCTTTTGTGCGACGCCCTAAAGATTGGGCAGAAGCAGTGCGCACCACTGAGGGGCTTACCCCGGAGCTTGTGGATGAGTTTTTCGCGCACTTGCCCTCGCCCTTGGAGCCCCCAAATTATGCGCAGCTTGCTGCTAATCCTGCGCTCACGGTGCCAGCTGATGCCCCGTGGTGAAAATGCGGTGGCAATTAAGATTCGTGGGATTTTGGGGTGGAGCGTGGTGGTGTTTGTTACAGTTTTTGTGCGTCGGTTTGGCGTGTGGTTTGTAGTGTTTGGGGAGGTTAGTTATGTCTCGGGTGTTGTCTACTGAGGAAGCTAAGAGTGCGATTCGTGCAATCCAGCAGATTATTAATGGGGGTTTGACGGATCAGATTTCGCAGTTGGATTCGCAGGCGCGGGTGCTTTCGGATCCGAATGCTTGGGATGGGCCGCTTGCGCAGCAGTTTAGGGCGGATACTTGGCCGCAGACTCATGCTGCTTTGGAGCGGGTGAAGCAGGAGTTGATTGATTTGCAGGCGCAGTTGCAGCAGATTTCTACGAATATTTTCACTGCCGGTGGCGGCGGTTTCTAGAGTGTTTGTTGTTCACGAAGCGGCGCAAGAAAATGGGTTATAGCTGCGAATGACACGCGGTTATTTGTTGGAAATAAGGTTAAGCGCGCCGCATTTTCTTCGTTAACTATAGGAGGCGGCAGTTGGGCGGGTACTGCTGCCGGAGCAAAAATCGGAGTTCTAATAGACACTGCGAGTTGGGCGATTGGCACTGCGAGTGGTGGCGTTTCGTTGCAAAGCAAGGGAGATATTTTCCATAATTAGAGATGGTGTGACGGCGATGAGGCTGTGTGGTTTTAAGTAAAAGGCAGCGAAGGAGAAGGCGTATGTTTGGCAGGAAGAAACGCAAGGCAGCTCAAGAGCTGCCCGCTATGCCTGCCGAACCCGTGGCCTATCAATACCCGGCGCCTCCCGCGCCGCTGCCTGTGCCGCCACCGCCCACGATGCCGCAAATGCAAGCTTTACCCACTGAGGCACCTCAGGTGAATCCATCCCCGGCTCCGCTTAGCCCATACGATGCCCCGGCGGCTGAGCTTGCCCCTTCGTATATGCAATTTCTTCCGCCAGCCGCGCCCGCCGACGACCAAGCAAGTTGGAATGAAGATTTTTCGTGGGAAGACCAGCCGGAAAGTAATTCTTGGGATGATGATTGGAATCCTACTTGGCGTCACCCCCCACAACCTGCAAAAAACTGGCAACCCTCAGCTCACCCGGTGGCGCCGTCACCGCCGTCACCGTCGTCACCGTCGTCACCGCCGTCACCGTCGTCACCGTCGTCACCGCCGTCACCCCAGCCCTCAGCGCCCACCCAGCCTCCGATGCTGGAACCGCAGCCGTCCACACCGAATCTGCCGCAGGGCGCGCAACCTTCCCCACTCGCCGGAGCCGCAAATGGCTCGCTTGGCCCATGCGTGAAAAACAATTTAGCAAAACTAATGCTCGATGATGGCCAAAGTTTCCCTTTAGCCGTGCCAATAGTGATCGGAAGGCGCCCAGAGGCAAGCGCCACCTATCCGGCGGCAATGCTGCTCGCGCTCAACGACGAATCAAAACGGCTCTCAAAGACTCACGTGCTCGTGCATAGTGAAGCAGGAGTGGCGAAAGTGCGTGATTTAAACTCGCGCAATGGGGTGATAATTGAAAATAAATCCAGCTCAGTGCGAGTGGTGCCAATGCTGGATGTGGAGGTGCCAGTCGGTGCCAAAGTGCATGTGGGCGGCAGATCGTTCACGATAATTGCCAACTAATATGCTGATAAATGCAAGGAAGCTACACTAACAGCTACAAAATACTGAATTAAGGAGCGGGCGCGATGAGCGAATCTTCACCGGCGCTAGCGGCAGTGCCAGCTGGCGCGGCGCTTAAAATCGTGGCAGGAGCCAGCTCACACGAAGGAAATGTGCGCCCGGTGAACGAAGATTCATATTTAGCGCGGCGCCCTTGCTACATCGTGGCCGACGGGATGGGCGGCCATTCGCTTGGTGACGTGGCGAGCCAAGCAGCGGTGACGGCGTTGAATCCTTTAGTGGGATCTGATTGGGCTGAGCGTGAAGCAGTGCGGGAAGCGATTCGCGAAGCTCGCGCCGCGATTGCCGGGCTGGCTGAAGCTGGCCAAACGCGAGCCCCTGGCACCACAATCACTGGGGCGAGCGTGGTTTTAGAAAATGGCGTGCCGTGCTGGTATATCGTGAATATCGGAGATTCGCGCACATATCTTTGGCGCGCTGGGCGCCTGCAGCAAATCACGGTGGATCATTCGGCGCGCTCGCTACACCCGGGCAGCGGCCTGCCGCGCAATATTATCACGCGCGCTATTGGCGCGGGGCTGCACGCGCAGGCGGCCCCTGATGAATGGCTGATCCCGATTCAGCAAGGTGACGCGATTTTAGCCTGCTCAGATGGGCTTTACACCGAGGTGCCAGAAGTAGATTTAAGCGAGATTTTGACTCGCGCACTGGGGGATGCTTCGGGTGCTGAGAATGTTGCCGGGGCGGGAGCTGGTGCGGGCGCCGAAGTGGCCACCCAGCAGCTGCAAGAAATAGCGGCAAAAGCGGCCGCCGATTTGGTGAACGCTGCGTTATCCAATGAAGGCAAGGATAATGTGACCGCGGTGGTGGCGCTGGCGGCGCGCCTTGAGCTTAGCGCTGCCAGCTCGCTGCAAGACGACGCCACCCTCCCCGACCCGTTTAGCGAAGACGACACCCGCGATGATCTTGAATTCGGATTTGATGATACGCAGCGAGAAAATAGCTCATTAGGAGGAGCGGCAAATGAGTGAATCAGGAAAGCACGCAATGGGCGGAGACGATTTGGATGAAACCTATGCCGACGATGCGGCGGAGTTTGCCCTTCCGGGCGACGATATTGATGAGACCTATGCCGATGATGGGGCGGTGACGGCGCTGGCGGACGACCTTGACGAAACCTACGCCGACGATACTGATCTGGGCGCGGCCCCTAGCGATGACTTTGACGAAACCTACGCGGACGATCTTGACGAAACCTATGCCGACGATGAAAATGCAGCTGAAATTTTTGGAGCCGATGCTGCTTTGGCAGCCGGGGCAGCTGTGGCAAGCCCGAAGCAGCCGAGCGTAGCTAGCTCGCTAGCAGATGCTTTTCTCGGCGCCGGCACTCCCGCCGTCACCGCACCCATTCCAGATGCGCCCGCGAAACACACCACCAATGCCCCGGAAATCCGTGGGTTCACTTATGTGGGGCGCCTTGGCGGCGGGGGTTTTGCTGATGTGTATCGATATCGTGATTCTTTCGGGCGAGACGTGGCAGTAAAAGTGCTCCACGAAGGCATGAGCGCGGCCACCTTCGCCAAGTTTGAGCATGAAGCCATGCTTATGGCGCGCTTCTCGGAGCATCCAAATATCGTCACTATTTACCAATCTGGCATTAGTGAAGATGGCCGGCCATTCTTAGTGATGGAAATGTATCCTGGCGGATCGCTGGCCACTGAGGTGAAAGAAAACCCCTACAGTTATGAAAAAGCGCTCGAGGTGGGGATAAAGATTGCGGGCGCGATCGAAACCGCGCATCGCATGGGAGTGTTGCACCGCGATATTAAACCCAGCAACATTTTGTTTAACCGGCTCGGCCATCCCGCACTCAGCGATTTCGGAATCTCGGTGCAGCTCGAAGCCGGAATGCAAGCCACTGGGGCAATGAGCCCGCAGTGGGCACCGCCAGAACAATTCGTGGGGGCAGCGCTCGATCCTGCTGGTGGTGAGGCGGGATCGGATGTAGCGCAAGGTGTGGGCAAGTGGAGCGACGTGTATGCGCTAGCGGCCACGCTTTGGGCGGCAATGGAAGGGCATTCGCCGATGTGGGTGCCGGGCGAGCCTAATGATTTTGCGCACTTGCGCGAAAGAGCAGTGCAAGTGGCGGTGCCTGATTTCAAAAACGCTGAAGTGCCTGAAGATTTTGTGCGTGTACTGCAAATCGCCTTGAGTAAAAATCCTGCTGATCGCTACCAGAGTCTGCTCGATTTCGCGCGCGCTATGCAGCGAGTGCAAGCTGCCCATGATCTGCCAGTGACGCGGGTGGAAGTGCTTTCCGAAGATGGCGAAATCAAAGGCGAAGAGAGCGGGCTGAGCGAATTCGCTATGGCGCAAGTGCGCAAAACGGCGCTAGCGGCTAATGCGCAACCGAATCCGCAACAGCTGGTGATCGACTCGGCACCCGCACCGCAGCCTACGCCATCACCATTCCTGACGAGCGCAGCTGCCGGGGTGCCACGCATGCCGGCAGGGAATTACGGTGCTAGCGGGCTGCCGGCGAGTGCGCCGCCTGTAGCTAAAGCGGTGCGCAAATCCCGCCCGGGGCTGATCGTAGGCATAGTATTGGCTGCTTTAGTGGTGCTTGGCGGCGGCGTGACGGCGGCGTTGCTGCTTGGCGGCGGCAAAGAAACCGCCACCGTGCCGCAAGTGAGCAACCTGGCCGGCACCGTGAACGGCGAAAGCGTGATCTTCACTTGGGTGAACACTGACCAGCAAGAAGGCGACACCTACCATTACGTGATCGAAAATTCAGCGGGCGCCGATAGCCAAGGTGACTTGGCTGAGAGCACCGTCACGGTGCAGCGGCACGAAGGTGAGACTTGTATTCAAGTTTCGCTAGTGCGCGCCGACGGCTCCGCATCCGCCCCCAAATCCGCCTGCGCCTCTGAATAGATTTTACGATAAGCCCGGATAGGTGGCGCCTTACGGCTATTTGCAAGCTTCGCTTGCATACCCTCAATCGTTCGCTTTCTGTGCAAGCGTGCTTGCACAGAAGCTCACTCAATCGGGTGCGCGATCCCTTCGGGCTCACATCTAGGAACCTGAGCTGGGCGAGCTCGCTCGCATGAGCGAAGGTGACGACGATGTGCGCAAAATTGCACAGCAATTTTGCTGGCAAAGTGGGGACCCCGCTGCACTTCCCGTGTCGCTTCGCGCCACGCGGGCGCAGCACCCCAACTCGCCTTCCGGGAAATCGCTTCGCCGGCTAGGCGCCACTCACAAACGCTTCCACCACGCAACGGGACTTTGTAAGCCGGAGCGGCGGGTTTGATGCGACTGCGAGTTGCGCAGGCTTGCGGCGAAGCCCAAGCCGAGCATGTCTGAGCTTGAGCGTCAAGCCCGTCGCTGCCGGCGGCACGAACCGCGCGGGCATACCTCCCACCGCAGGGCGGGGACCTAACTAGCTATTAAGTGTTAACCATAGGCGGCTAGATTGCTTCGGGGGAGATATGCCACACGCCCTGGGCGTAATCGCGGATCGTGCGATCCGAAGAGAAACGGCCAGATTCCACGATGTTGATCCAAGTGCGCTTGAACCATTCGCGCTGATCCGCATAATAATCCGCAGCGGCACGATCGCGTGCTTCGCGATACGAAGCAAAATCGCCAATCACGTAGTAAATATCACTGCCTTCCCAACCTTGCGGCTCCAGTAGCGAGCGGCGCAAATCATAGAAAGCGCCGGTGCCGTCGTCACTCACAGTGCCGTCAAGCAGTGCATCGAGCACCCGCATTAAGCCCGGCGTATCTTGCGCTACCTGCCACGGGTTGTAATCCTTGCGCAGCTCATCCAGCTCGCTTTCAAGCGCGCCAAAAATGTAGGCATTTTCTTCGCCCACCGCATCCACAATCTCCACGTTGGCACCATCCATTGTGCCCAGCGTCAAAGCGCCATTCATCATAAACTTCATATTTGAAGTGCCGGAAGCCTCTTTGCCGGCAGTGGAAATCTGCTCCGAAATATCGGCAGCCGGAATAATATGCTCTGCGGGGGAGACGTTGTAGTTCTCCACAAACACCACTTTGAGCACCTTGCTCACCTCAGGATCAGTATTCACCAGCTCGGCAATCTCATTAATCAGCTTAATAATCGCTTTTGCCCGCAAATATCCAGGCGCTGCTTTCGCGCCGAAGATAAACACGCGCGGAGGCACCGCCGTCACTTCATCATTCTTAATCTGGAAATAAAGATCCAAAATATAGAAAGCATTGAGCAGCTGGCGCTTATATTCATGCAGCCGCTTAATCTGCACGTCAAATACGGCTTCAGGGCTAATCTCAATACCCTGGCGGGCCTTGATCCAAGCCGCAAAATCTTGTTTATTTTGATATTTCACGCTGCCAAGCTTTTGCAGCAGCTCGCCGTCATCTGCCCGGTCACGTAGCGGGCGCAGCAGCTCTAGATCGCGCACCCACGCATCCGATCCGAGCGTTTCGGTGAGCAACGCGGCCAGGCGCGGGTTGCACTGGTAAAGCCAGCGGCGCGGCGTCACGCCGTTGGTCTTATTGTTGAACTTCTGCGGCCACACTTGATACCAGCTGCGGAGCGTATCCTTCTTGATAATCTCAGTGTGCAGCGCCGCCACACCATTGATTGAAGTGGCCACATAGCAAGCAATCCAAGCCATGCGCACCCGGTTGCCAGCGATTGGAGCCATATACTCGATTTGCTCGGGAGCCACGGCTTTCGACGTCATCTCCTCGCGGAAACGCCGATCAATCTCGCGGATAATCTCGATAATACGCGGGAAAAGCCGATCAAAAATGCTGATTTCCCAAGTTTCCAGCGCTTCTGCGAGCACGGTGTGGTTGGTGTAGGCGAAGCACTTGGTGACGATGGCCCACGCTTCGTCCCAGCTGAGATCGTGATCATCAAGCAGCAGTCGCATCAGCTCGGGGATCGCAAGCACCGGGTGGGTGTCGTTGAGCTGCATCGCATTGAATTTCGCGAATTGCTTAAGATTGCCGCGCTGCTCGATCTCGTTGGCGATAATCGCCTGCAGCGAGGCTGAGACGAAGAAATACTGCTGGCGCACCCGCAGCACTTTGCCTTCGAAAGTGGAATCGTTGGGATAGAGCACCCGGCAAATATCATGCACGCGCTCGCGCTCCACAATCGCATCGGTGAAGCGCTGCGAATTGAAGGCGTTGTAATCAAACTCTTCCATCGGCTCGGCCTTCCAAAGCCGCAGCGTATTCACGTTGCGCGTGCCGTAGCCGGTGATCGGCATATCGTAGGGGATCGCCCGCACGGTGAGATCAGCATAAGTCACGAGGCGCTGCTCCTCCTCGCGGCGAATCACGAAAGGATAGCCCTCTTCCATCCAAGAATCAGGCACCTCTTTCTGGTAGCCATTCTCGAAGAGCTGTTTGAAAAGCCCATAGCGATAGAGGATTCCATAGCCACGCACCGGCAGCTCCAGCGTGGCGCACGAATCAAGGAAGCAAGCCGCAAGGCGCCCAAGGCCGCCATTGCCCAGCGCGGCATCATGCTCGGCTTCGAGCACGTCGGAAAGATTCTTGCCATAGTGGGCGAGAGCTTGCTGGGCTTGCGGGATCATGCCCAGGTTGCCGAGATTGTTCAGCAGCGCCCTGCCCATTAGGAACTCAGCCGAGAAATAATGCTCCATGCGCCCGGCGTTGTAGCGCTGCTCGGATTTCGCCCAATTGTCGGCGAGGTGCGCCACTACGTCAAGGCTCAGGGCGGTCCAGAATTCCATATCGGTGCCGGCGTGGGGCGCGCGCCCGCTCACTGCACGCACGCTCATGCCGAGCGGCGTATCGGTGGATTCTTCGCCAGTGCGTGCGTTGGTAGCGAATTCATTGCCTACATAGGAGGCTGCGGTGCCGCTGAATTCCTCGCCCATATTTCTTTATCTCCCTATATTTATTAGGTGCTCGTAAAAAAAGGTGCTCCAAACTTTGCTCTTCTGAGCTAGCGGAGCACCGTTGCCAGTGCAAGCCTACTACACTGTGCCACTTTCGCCATATTTTGCGCGATCCTCTCTTTCTTGGCCTGCACTGCAAATATTGCTTTCGCTAGTATGCTGCTAAAATCAGGGCAGCAGCGAGAGCGCCTCTTTCGGTCTCTACCTCTCGCCGCAGTGGAGCTAGTGGCTCCGTATTGTTCCCAGAGACCGGCTCGCATTTCGACCTAGGGGATCGTATGTATTTTTCAGCTTTTCTGGCGCGCGATGCGCGATTTTCATCATTTCGTAAAGTTCCGGTTCGTCAAGTATTCGTGACGGCGGTGGCTTGCCTATCGCTGCTAGGAGTGAGCGCGTGTGGTGGGCAGGCGCCGTCATCAGAAACCGAGAGTTTGCCGTCATCGGATGCTGCTTCGTCGCGGCAAAATGCTGGAGAGCTACGCAAAGTGAGTTTCATGCTCTCTTGGATTCCGGATACGAATCATATCGGGGTGTATGTGGCGAAAAACAAGGGCTATTATGCCGAGGCTGGGCTCGAGGTGGATGTGCTGGCGGTGGCGCAGGCGGGCGCCGAGCAGGCGGTGAATGCTGGGCTCGCGGATTTTTCGCTCACCCAGCTCACCAACGTGTCGATCTATGCCGCGAAGGGGGCAAAGCTCAAGGAGGTGCTGCAAGTGCAGCAAAAGCCGAGCGCTATTTGGTGCGCGCTGGCCTCAAATACGGCGATCACCCGCCCGCGCGATCTCGATGGCAAAACATTCGCCACTTTTGGCACCAGCGAATCCGATGTGGTGATGCAGCGCATGATCCAAAGTGACGGCGGCAAGGGCGTGTTCGATAAGGTGACGGTGGGTACCTCCACGTTCCAGACGCTGCTTAGCGGGCAAGCAGATTTTGGCGGTTTTTATGCCACTTGGGAGGGCGTGCAGGCTGATTTGCATGGGCCGGAGTTGAATTGTTTTACCGAGCCTGATTATGGCGTGCCCGGCAATGCTGAGACGATCGGGATCATCACTTCGGATCAGCTGATTGAGCAGGATCCGGAGCTGGTGCGCGCTTTTGTGCAGGCCACCCAGCGCGGCTATGAGTATGCGTATGCGCACCCAGAGGAGGCGGCGCAAATTTTGGTGGACGAAGCAGATAGCGCCGAGGTGCCCCTCGATTTGGCCACGGCTTCGATGCAGCTGATTCGCGATCAGGAGTATTGGGGTGATCCAGAGGCGATTGCCGCTGGGGATTTTGTGTTGGGCTCGATAGATTATGAGGGAGCCCAGGCTTATTTCGATTTCTTGGCTGCGGCTGGCACCTACCTCGACGCTGATGGGAATGTACTGGAGCAGGCACCGCGAGCCACCGATCTGGCCACCGAGGAGTTTTTAGCTAAATGATTTGGCAGAAGGCTGGTACTTTGTTGCGGCCGCACGCCCCCACTGTTGGGGCGGTGACGGCGCTGCTGGCGGTGTGGGAGGCCTGGGTGCGCCTCGCGCAGCAGCCCGGCGAGGCTGGGCTTTTGGCGGCCCCAAGCGAAGTGTTGCTGGCGATTCCGGATTCGTGGGATACGCTCGGCCCTGCCTCATTAGTGACGGCGATAGAAGGCGTGGCCGGATTCGCGCTGGCGGTGGCGGCAGGCTTGCTGATTGGGGTTGGGCTGTATCGCTGGCGTGCGCTGAATCGGGCGCTTTTTCCTTTGCTCTACGCGGCTCAGGCGATGCCGCTAATTGCGATTGCGCCGCTTTTTTTGATCTGGTTTGGCTTTGAAATCTCCGGGAAAATCGCAATTGTGGCGATTTTTGGGCTGTTTCCGGTGGCAGTGGCCACGATTCGGGGGCTGGCGGCGGTGCCGCAGTTTTACGCCGATGTGGCGCTCACGAGCGGCGCCACTGAAGCGTGGACGCTGTGGAACGTGAAGCTGCGGGTGGCGGCGCGCCAAATTTTTGGGGGAGTGCGGGTGAGTGCTGCCTATATTTTTGCCACCGCCGCTACCGCTGAATATTTGGGAGCCCGTGCCGGCTTGGGCATTTGGTTGCAGGCCGCCTACAACTCATTCCGCACGCCGCTCATTTTCGCGGCGGCGCTGGTGATTATTTTGCTCACAGCAGCGCTGATGCTGGTGGTGAACCTCGCCGAGCGCCTACTGCTCGGCGCGCCTGAATTTCAATGACCGGGTTGGACATGGGGGTCGAGTGCGGG